>Ga0268386_10001748_pt1 | contig 15051 bp, 15 predicted proteins | sample RVTome_15_FD_200260 | JGI IMG/M metagenome (GOLD analysis project Ga0268386, IMG submission 200260) | Soil microbial communities from uranium-contaminated site in the Upper Colorado River Basin, Wyoming, United States - RVT150D86... ...
GCCCCGGTGTGCCGGGAAGGGATCGAGTGGCTCGAGCTCCAGGCGATGCGGAGGGGAGCGCGGCCGAAGGATCCGGCGCTCGTCGAGCGGCTGTTTGACGAACGGCTCGAGCGAGCGGCCGCCTTCGAAGCCGCCGGGAGGCTCTCCGACGCGTTCGTGCGCTATTCGGAGGCGGCCGAGGATTTTCGGGCGCTCGTCGAGACGAATCCGGCCGATGCGGCCCGCTCGCGCCTCGGGAAGCAGCCGGCCGTCCGTCGAGCCGTGGACGACGAGGTGCGGCGCGAGGAGAGCGAAGCGCGACTCGGTGCGCGGCTGTCGTTCGACCTGAACGCGGCCCTCGCCTCCGACCCGACGCCGCCGGCGAAGGCGATCGCGAATCGGCTCGGGTTTCCCAAGCTCCGAAAGGATGCCGCCACGGACCGCCCGGACGCCGAGCGGCGCTCCGCGGCGCGGCTCATCGAGCAGCTCTACGTGCAGGCGGCGTTCTATCTGCCGCGCGAGCTCGTATCGAAGCGCGAATTCCGGCGCGCGGAGATCTCGACGGGGATCGCGGAGGAGCTGAAGCCGGACCGTGCCGGCGTCGCCTGGTACAACCTCGCCTGTTTCCGCGCGACCGCGGGCGATCCTCGCGGAGCGCTCGACAGTCTCCGTGCCGCGGTGGCGAAGGGCTTCCGCGACACGGCGCTCCTCGAGACCGATCCGGATCTCACGTCGCTTCGCGGCGAGAAGGACTTCCGCGCGATCGCCGAGGAGCTGAAGAAGCCTGGGAGGTGACGTCCTTTCCCGACTCCTGCCTTCCTCAGAATCCCGGGCTCTTCAGTCCGCCGGCACGCACCGACCCGACGCCCAGTCCTTCAGCTGCGCCACTTCCTCTGCGCGAACGACGGATAGCGGGCGAGTGGATCGCAGCGCGACGAGGAGGGCCGATCCGTCGAGCGGCAGCCCGGCGGCGTGCGCCTCGTAGAGGCCCGACACGACCACCTGCTCGATCTCGGCGCCGGAGAACCCGTCCGCCGCCTCGGCCAGCTTCTCGAGGTCGAACCGCGCCGGGTCCTCGCGCCGCTTCGAGAGGTGCAGCCGGAAGATCTCGGCGCGCGCCACCCGCCCGGGAAGATCGACGAAGAAGACCTCGTCCACGCGCCCCTTCCGCATGAGCTCCGGAGGGAGCTCGGCGACCGAGTTGCACGTGGCGACCAGGAACACGCGCCGGCGATGCTCCTGCATCCACGTCAGGAGCGCGCCGAGCAGGCGCTGCGAAACGCCGCCGTCGGACTCCGCGGAGCGGCCGGAGGCGAATGCCTTCTCGATCTCGTCGATCCAGAGTACGCACGGCGCCATCCTCTCGACGCGCTTCAAGGCCTCGCGCAGGTTCCGCTCCGACTCACCGACGTAGGGCGCGAGCAGCCGACCCGCCTCGAGCGAAAAGAGCGGGACGCTCCACGAACGGGCGACGGCCTTCGCCGCGAGGCTCTTGCCGCAACCCTGCACGCCCAGCAGAAGGAGGCCGCGCGGCGGGTCGAGGCCGCCGTCCCGCGACTCGGCGAATCCGACCCGCCGCGTTTCGACCCACTTCTTCAATCTCGCCATGCCGCCGACGCGATCGAATCCCTCCGGCGCGGCCACGAGTTCGAGAAGCCCGCCGCCGCCGATCAACGCCTCCTTCGTCCGTCGGAGGCGGGGAAGGTCCGCGGCGTCCAACTTCCCGTCCTCGACGAGCGCGCGCGCGAGCGACCTCTCCGCTTCGAACATCGTCAGGCCCTCGAGGTCGCCGACGAGGGAGTCGAGGTCCGCCGGAGACAGAGCGACGCGCGCCGCGGGATTATCGCGAACCGAACGTCGCGCGACGTCGGCGACGAGTCGTTTGAGGTCGTCCCGCCCCGGCAGCGCGAACTCGAAGCGGACCTCGAGGTCCTCCAGCTCCGCTTTGCGCGGAAGCAGGGGACCGACGAGCACGAGCGTGCGAACGGAGCCCGCGAACTCCTGCGCGGTCTCGCGCAGCGCCCGGAGCGCGGCCGGATTCTCGAGGTGCGCCTGCGGGTCCTTGAGCAGCCACACCCCGTCGCCTTTGCTCGCGCGGATCAGCTTCAGCGCGAACGAGAGATCGGCGGTCTTCGGCGCGTCCGCGGGGTGGGAGGGGGAGAGCCCGCTGACGGCGCTCCACGTCGAGACGGGCAGCCCGAGCTCGGCCGCGACGCCGCGCACGAGCTCCTCGAAGCGTGTCTCCTCGACGGTCTCGCAGACGACGAGCGGATGCCGCGAGCGGAAGAGAACCGCAAGATCTCCGGCCTTGACGTCCAAGTAGCGGAGAGTCTAACGGCCCGAGTCACGCGCGAACCGCGCTGCTATATTCCGAGCGATGCCGCGCGCCCCCCGCCCGGTCGCCGACCGTCTGCTCGGCGCGGCTCTCCTCATGCTCGTCCTCGCGGCGGTGAGCTACGCGTTCTGGGACCGCCCGGTCGCGAACTGGGCGTTCCACCTGTCGCGGTTCTGGGCGAATACCGCGCGACGCCTGTCCGGGCTCGGCGAGGGAATGTACTGGCTGACCCTCGTCGTCGTGGTCTGGGTGACGGCCCGGCTTCGAAAGAAGCCCGGCATCGCCCTCTGGGCGGGAAAGACCGCGATTGCGATCGCGGCCGCGGGGCTCGCGGCCAACGCCCTCAAGGTGATCGCGGGCCGCGCCCGCCCGCGGGCGCTCGACGACGGGGTCTTCGGGTTCCACTTCTTCGAGGTGGGCTACCGATTCAACAGTTTTCCTTCCGGGCACGCCGCGATCGCGGGAGCCGTGGCCGCCTCGATCTGCCTCGCGCGCCCCGCCGCGTGGCCGCTCGCGGCCCTGCTGTGGCTGGCGCTCGCCGGCGGGCGGGTCCTGACCGGGTCGCACTTCGTGAGCGACGTGCTCGCGGGCGGCGCCGTCGGGGTCGCCGTGATGGTGGGTATTGTCGCGGCCGCTCGACGCGGCCGGGAGAGAGCAAGCGGCGGCGACGCAGCATCCCATCGCGAGAATGTCGTTTCCTGAGCGGATCGCGCCGCCGCAACGCATCGTCTCGCTCTGCCCCTCGATCACGGAGACGCTGGTTGCGATCGGCGCCCTCCGGCGACTCGTCGGCGCCACGCGCTTCTGCGTGCGGCCGGAGGGACTCCTCTGGGGCCTGCCGCGGATCGGTGGAACGAAGAATCCGGACATCCCGCGCATCCTCGACCTCGCGCCCGACCTGGTCTTCGCCAACGAGGAGGAGAACCGGCGGGAGGACGTCGATGCGCTTCGCGCGGCCGGCGTCGAGGTGGACATCTCGTTTCCGAGGACGGTGGCGGAAGTCGCACCGGCGATCCGATCCTGGGGGCGGAGGCTCGACGAAAGGGACCAGGCGGACGCTCTGGCCGCGCGGATCGAGGCCGAGCTCGCGGCGCTCGATGCGACGCCCGCGCCCGGGTCGTTTCGATACGCCTACTGGATCTGGCGAAACCCCTGGATGACGCTTTCCGACGACACGTATGTCGCGGACCTGTTGCGGCGCGCGGGCGGCGTCAACGTCTACGGAGGCGAGTCGGAACGGTACCCGACGACGACCCCGGAGGACGCGATCGAGCGCGGAGCGATCGTGCACTTCTTTCCGAGCGAGCCCTATCCGTTTCGGGAGGAGAAGCACGCCGAGGAGGTCGCGCGCCTCTTCGGCACGTCGGCGCGGCGCCTGTTCGTCGAGGGCGACGACCTCTGCTGGCACGGCGCCCGGACTTTAGACGGCCTGCGGGCGGTGCGCCGGCTGCGGGTGTATGCCCGACCCGAAGGAGGATCTAGCCCCGGCGGTTCAGCAGATCGAGGAACTCCTCCCGCACCGAGCGGTTGAAGAAGATGCCGCGGATCGCCGAGGTGACGGTCAGGGCGCCCGGCTTCTTGACCCCTCGCATCTCGACGCAGAGGTGCCTGGCCTCGACGACCACCATGACGCCCTGCGGCTGCAGCTTCTCCGCCATGAAACCCGCGATCTGCTCGGTCAGCCGCTCCTGCAGCTGCGGCCGGCGCGCGTAGAACTCCACGATCCGGGGCATCTTCGAGAGGCCCACGATGCGCTCGTTGGGGATGTAGGCCGCGTGCGCGTGACCGAAGAAGGGCACGAAATGATGCGAGCACATCGAATAGAAGGGGATGTCCTTCTCCATGACCATCGCGGTGTAGTGCTCTTCGTTGGGAAAAACGGTGACCGTCGGCTCGGCCCCCTCCGAGAGGCCGTGGAACATCTCGAGGTACATCTTCGCCACGCGCTCGGGGGTCCCGACGAGATTCGGGTCGCGCGGGTCCAGGCCGAGAGAGTCGATGATCCGGCGCATGGCGTCCGCCATGGCGGCGACCTTCTCCTCGTCCGTTGGGGAGAGCGTGACGAGCTCCTCGTCGATCGGCGGGTGCGACATCCTCTGGATTCTAAGAGATCGTCTTGCGGAACGCGCGTGTCGAACCGGCTACGAGCACCGCGGCGAGGCCGATCAACGCGAGCACGCTCGGCCACAGGTCCCAGAACGCCGCGCCGCGGATGATGATCCCGCGGGAGATCCGGATGAAGTGAGTGGCGGGAAGGAGCTGCGCAACGATGCGCAACGGAGAGGGCAGCGACGAGAGCGGAAAGATGTAGCCGGAGAGCATGATCGAGGGGAGCAGGAACATCTGAGTCCTCTGAATCGCCTCCATCTGCGTCTTCGACCACGAGGACACGAGCAGGCCGAGGGAAAGAAGAGCAAAGAGGTAGACGATCGAGAGCGCGAACAGCAACGGTACGCTGCCGTGGATCGGGACGCGAAAGACCGCTGTCATCAGGACCAGGATGAGAATGAGCTGCGCGAAGGCGAGCACGAGGTAGGGAATGAGCTTGCCGAGAACCACGGCAACCGGAGAGGCGGGCGTCACCATGAGCTGCTCGAGCGTCCCGCGCTCCTTTTCGCGGACGATCGCGAAAGCGGCGAGCAGAGTCGCGGAGAACGTGAGCAAAATCGCGACGAGACCCGGGATCAGCAGGTTCGCGCTTCTCGAGTCCGGGTTGAAGAGCAACACCGGGTGGATCCGGATCGAAAGCTTCTCGAGGTCGCTGCCGGCACCGAGCTCCTGAAGGGATTGTGCCAGGGCGAGACCGTTGACGGCGGAGAGGGTCTGCGACGAAATCGATGAATCCGATCCGTCGATCAGGACGAGAAGGTCGGCCGGCCTCCCGCTGAGCCTCCGGCGGGCGTAGTCGGGCGGGATTTCGACGCCGACGGACGCGCGGCCGGCGACGATTCGCTCGCGGAGGTCCTCGCGTGAGCCGACGAACTCGGCGACGTCGAACAGACCGGTGTTGACGAGCTCGGTCACGATCTCCCGGCTCTCCTGGGTCCGGCTCTGGTCGAAGACGGCCGTCGGGACGTGGCGCACGTTCGTGTCGATCAAGCCGAAGAGCACGAGCTGCATCGCCGGCACCATCAGCGCGAACTGGAGGGTGCCGCGGTCCCGAAGCATCTGCTTCGCCTCTTTCCGCAGGACCGCGCGGAATCCGCGCATCACGATGTGATCACCGGTTCGGCGAGGGACTCGACTGCGACCTCGCCGCGCTTTCCCCGCTCGATCTCGGTCAGACGGACGAAGACGTCCTCCAGCGACGCGTCGATCGGCCGCACGTGCACGGGCGCGCCGGCGGCCGCCTCGAGGTCACGTGCAATCCGCTCGTCCGGGATCTCGGCGCGCACGAGGACGTGGAGCGAGTTGCCGAAAATCGTGAGGTCCTCGACGTAGGGCAGGGCGCGGGCGTGCTGCATGACGGCGGCGACGCCCGCTTCACACTCCGCCTCGACGCGGCGCGTGCCCGGGGGCGTGACCTCGGGAATCTGCGTCAAGTCCTTCGGGTCGCCCTCGACGAGCATCCGGGAGAGGTACAGGTATCCGACGCGCCCGCACCGCTCCGCCTCGTCCATGTAGTGCGTGCTGACCAGGAGGGTCACTCCTCCCGCGGCGAGCGTGAAGAGCAGGTTCCAGAGCTCGCGCCGCGCGACCGGATCGATCCCCGCGGTGGGCTCGTCTAAGAACAGCACGCGCGGCTCGTGCATGAGGGCCGCGGCGAGGGCGAGGCGCTGCTTCCAGCCCCCGGAGAGCTGCGCGGCCAGCCGGTCCAGATAGGGCTCGATCGACGTGAGCTCGATTGCCCAGCCTCGCCGTTCTGCCAGCCGGGAGCCCTCGAGGCCGTAGACTTCCGCGAAGAACGTCAGGTTTTCCATCACGGTCAGGTCTTCATAGAGGGAAAACCTCTGCGGCACGTAGCCGATCCTGCGTCGGATCTCCTCGCCCTGCGTGGCGACGTCGAGGCCGTCGACGCGGGCGTTGCCTTCCGTCGGGGCGAGAAGGCCGCAGAGGATCCGGATCATCGTCGACTTGCCCGAGCCGTTCGGCCCGAGGAGACCGTAGATCTCGCCCCGAGGAACGGCGAGCGAAACGTGATCGAGAGCGCGAACTCTTCCGAAATCGCGCGAGACGCCGTGGACCTCGATGCCGAACGAGTTCTCAGCCATCAGTTCTCAGCTCTCAGCTTTCGATCAGCCGAACTTGCGCGGCCATCCCGGGCTTCAGTTCGGGCGTCGGGTCGATCGCCACCTTGACTCCGAAGACGAGATCCATCCGCTGTTTCAAGGTCTGGATGTTGCGGGGCGTGTACTCGCCCTGCTGGCGGATCTCGACCACCTTCCCGGAAAACTCGCGCTTCGGGTAGGTGTCGACGGTGACTGCCGCCCTCTGCCCGAGCCGCACCCGGCCGAGCAGCGGCTCGGGCACCCAGACGCGCACCCACAGCTGGCCCGGCTCGAGTATCCGAGCGACCGGCTGGTTCGCCGCGACGAGGTCTCCCGGGCGAAGGTCGAGAGATTCGACGATCCCGTCGGCGGGAGCCTTGACCACGGTTTCTTCGGCCTGCCGGAGAAGGAACGCGAGCCGCTGTTCTTCGCGCTCGAGGAGGGCTTCCGCCGCGCGAATGTCCTCGGCTCGGTTGCCGCGAGCGAGCTCGCGATACGTCTCCTGTGCGGTCCGGGCCCGGGTCGCCGCGTCCTCGTACTGCTGGCGTCCGATGATGCCGGCATCGGCGAGCGCCTTCAGTCGCCGCCGCTCCCGGTCGGCGTTCTCCGCCTCGACCCGGGCGCGCACGATCTCTTCGCTGCGAGGGCCGGCGCGCATCTTCGCGAGGTTCGCCCGCGCCACATCGACAACGGCTCTCTGCTCGCGGATCTGGAGCGCGCCGAGATCAGTCTCGAGCTTGACCACGGGCTCGCCGGCGCGGACCCTCGCTCCCTCGGCGACCAGGACTTCCGCGACCCGGCCGCCGACCAAGGAGCCGACCTCGACGTCACGGGCCTCGACGGTGCCGGTCAGGACGAGCGGCTTCTCGCGGCGTGACGCGCGAAAGGCCCAGAATGCGCCCCCTGCGGCGAGTGCGAGTGCCCCGACGACCCACAGACGACGCTTCTTCATGGTGACTTTCTCCGGGCGCCCCCGGGAGAGCGGAACGCGCCGCGACTCCAGATTTCGAGCAGCGTGTCCACGTAACGGGAGAGCGGCATGGGCGGGTCGACGATTCTCATGACGCGGTGCAGGAAAACGTACGCGTTCAACGACCCCAGGAACGCGAGAGCGGCCGCGCGCGGGTCGCGCACTTCCAGCCGCCGGGCGCGCGAGGCCCGGCGGAAGTAGTCCTCAAGAAGCGCGAGGGCGCGGGCAGGGGGGCTCGGCTGCCTGCGCGGATCGAACGGCAGCCTGATCGTGCGAGCTTCCTCGCTCGTCCTCGCGCGCAGCCAGCGCGCGATGTTCTCACCGAGCTTCGCCTCGAGGAACGGGACGACGGCAAAGGCCAGCCGGCGGAGGATCTTCCCGGGATCTTCGTGGCCTCCCGCCTGCGCGAGAAACTCGATCGGCGGGAGCTCCTCGATCGGCGCGGACATCGCGGCGGAGAAGAGCGCCTCCTTCGTCGGCGCGTGCCGCAGCAGGGCGGAGGGTGAAAGGCCGACCCGGGACGAGATTGCGGCGAGCGTGGTTCCGTCGAATCCGCGCTCGGAGAACGCTTCGCGAGCGGCGCGCAGGACCTCGTCGCGGCTCACCCTGGCGGGACGACCCATAGATAAGTAACTATACGCTCATTTACTAAGGGTCAACGCTGAATGCCTGCATTCAGCGATTCAGCGCTGACCCCAATTCAGCGATTCAGCGTTGACCCCTCCGCCTCCGCTTCTCGAGCCACTCGGAGAGCTCGTCGGCCGTCTTCGCGTTCAGAGTCGCTTCCCGCGTGACCCAACCCTTCCGTGCGATTCCGACGGCGTATGCGGTGTTCTCGAGCTCGCGGACCGAGTGGGCGTCCGGACCGATGGAATAGACGATTTCGCGGCCGGCGGCGCTCGCCGCCAGCCTCCAGTCGAGATCGAGCCGGTGGGGGGAGCCGTTGATCTCAACGGCGCAGCCGGAGCGCGCAGCCGCGGCGAGGACGGCCCCCATGTCCGCGTCGATCCCCTTGCGGGTCAGGAGCAGCCGGCCGGTGGGGTGGCCGAGCACGGATACCCGCGGGTTTTCGACCGCCCGGATCAGCCGCTTCGTCTGCTCGTCCCGGGGCAGCCCGAATCGCGAGTGCACGGAGGCCACGACGACGTCGAACCCGCTCAGGAACTCGTCGCCGAAATCGATCGAGCCGTCGGCGAGGATGTCCGCCTCCGTCCCGTGAAAGATGCGGAATCCGGGATACCGATCGCGGATCGCGTCGATCGCCTGGCGCTGCCGGAGAGCGCGCTCGGGCGTGAGGCCGCCGGCATAGGCCGCCGTCGGGCTATGGTCGGTGATGGCGACCCACTCGTAGCCGGCGTCGCGGGTCGCGGTCAGCATCTCCTCGAGCGTGGCGCGGCCGTCCGACTCGGTCGTGTGGACGTGAACGAGGCCGCGCACGTCGGAGTCCTCGACGAGGACCGGGATCTCCCCCCGTGCGGCGGCTTCGATCTCGCCCGATGCCTCGCGCAGCTCCGGGGGCACGAACTGCAGCCCGAGCCGCCGGTAGATCTCTTCCTCGCTCGCGCAGGGAGCCGCTTTCCCGACGCCGCGGCCGCCGAGGACGCCGGACTCGTTCAGCTTCCACCCCTTCGCCCTGGCGAGAGCGCGAAGCGCTGTGGTGTGCTCCTTCGAGCCGGTGAAATCGAGCAGCGCGGCGCCAAACTCCTCCTCGGAGACGACGCGGAGGTCCGCTCCGATCCCCTCCGCGAGGCGCAACGTGACCTTCGTGTCTCCCGCCGCGACGACCTCGACGACCCCTGGGGCGGCGGCGGGAAACGCCCCCGTGAGTTCGGCCGGGCGGGTGGACGCCGCGATGATGTCGATGTTACGCACGACCTCGCACCGGCGCCGCAGGCTGCCGGCGATCTCGACGCGCGACGCGAGCCCCGTCCGCTCGAGCGCGGCGACGAGTTCCTCCGCTCGCCAGCGAACCGCCGAATAGCGGTGGAGGCCGGCGCTCGTCGAGAGCATCTCGATCCCGCGCAGGATCCGGTCCTGCGTCTTCGGGCCGAATCCCTTGACCGGGGCGACCCTCCCTTCGCGGCAGGCCTTCTCCAGCGCCGCCAGCGAATCGATGCCGAGCTCCGCGTGGAGCAGCGTCGCCTTCCGCGCCCCGAAGCCCGGAACCCTCAGGCAGTCACGCAAACCCGGAGGAAAGGAGGCCTTCAGCTCCTCGTAGTAAGGGAGCGAGCCGGTCGTCACGAGCGTCTCGATGTTGCCGAAGAGGCTCTTCCCGATCCCGCGGACCTTGAGGAGCTCGCGCGTGCGCACCGCCTCGGAGAGATCGCCGGAGAACCCCCGGACGGCTCGCGCGCCGGCGTCATAGGCGCGGACTTTGAAAGGGTCGCTCCCTTTCACCTCGAGCATCGCGGCGATCTCTTCGAGCATGCGGGCGACCTCGTTGCGATCCACGCGCCGATTCTACGGACCGGGACCGGCGGCGTGCACGAAACGTGCAGCAGCCGGAGTCGAAGGAGGAGTCATGCCCGTTGCGAAGATCATCGAGCTCGTGGTTTCCTCGAAGAACGGCTGGGAGGACGCGGTGCGCGCCGGAGTCGAGGAGGCGGCTCGCACGGTACGCGGGATTCGCGGAGTGGACGTTCAGGACTGGACCGCGCGCGTGGAAAACAACCGGATCGTCGAGTACAAGGCAAATCTGAAGATCGCGTTCTCCGTCGAAGAGTAGCCGTCGCTCTCGCTTCCTCGGGCTCCCGCGGCGCGAACGGATGAGATTTCTCGCGGCGGCCGCGGCTTTTGACGTGTTCGGTAAAATCGAGCCGCTTGCGTGTCGATCTCCACAGCCATTCGAGTGTCTCCGATGGGCTCGACTCTCCGGGAGAGCTCGTTCGCCGGATGGCGGCGGCGGGCGTCGGCGCTTTCGCGCTCACCGATCACGACACGCTCCAGGCCCTTCCGGAGGCGCGCGAGGAGGCGCGCCGGCTCGGGATCGAGCTCATCCCGGGGGCCGAGATCTCCGCGAATTACGCGGGCCAGGACGACGTGCACGTGCTCGCGCTCTTCGTCGACGAGACGAACGTGGAGCTCAACGCGCACCTCGGAGAGCGGCAGGAGGGCCGGCGAAGGCGCGGCGAACGGATTGCGGAGAGACTCATTGAGGCGGGCTTCGCGATCGACCTCGACGCAATCCGCGCGGACGTCGGGGACGGCGTCTGGGGGCGCCCGCACATCGCGCGCGCCTTGATTCGCGCCGGTTATGCGGCCACGAACGACGAGGCGTTCGACCGATTCCTCGGAACCGCGCACCCCTGGTACGTTCCCTACGACAAGTGGCCGGCGGCCGATGTGATCGACGCGGTCCACCGCGCCGGCGGCGCATGCTCGCTTGCTCACGCGGTCTGGTACTCCGATGCGGAAACCGTGATCGCAGGACTCGCCGCACACGGCCTGGACGCCGTGGAAGTGTTCCACCCGGACCACGGGGCGACCGAGGTGGAGCGCTTCGGCCGTCTCGCCCGCGAGCTCGGCCTCGTTGCGACGGCCGGCAGTGACTTTCACGGTTCGATCGAGGGGCGCAAGGCCCCGGGCGGCGTGTTCGGCGACGAGCGTATGCTCGAAGCGATCCGAGCCCGGGCTCGCCCGCGATGAGCGGCCGCTCCGAGAGCTGGGTCGTCCTGCTGCAGCGCGGAGAGCCGGACGCGCTCTACGAGGCGGCGGCCATGGCCGCATCGGCGACGTCGCTCGCAATCGCCGTGACGGTCGTCTGGTTCGATGCGGCCCTCGAGGAACTCGTGGCGGGGCGCCTGGAGGAGGTCGGCACCCGGCCCTCGAACGCGGCGGAGCTCTTCGCCGCCGCGCGCGAGACGGGACTCCTGCGCTCGCTCGCGTGCTCCGCTTCGGCGGTGAGCCGGAGAGTGGAGATCGAGAAGGTTCGCGAAAGCGTGGACGAGATCGTGGGATGGCCGACGCTGATCTCGCTCATGCGGGCGGCGGACAAGACGTTCGTCTGGTGAGGTTCTCACCTCTCAGCTGAGAAGCGAGAACGGACGTCCGAGAACTCTCTCTCGGACATCAACTGTCCCCCCGATACCGCACACTTGCGGAAAACGGTCGGCGCTGCGGAAAAGAAATATTTTTGCCGCGCCGGGCGTGCGGAGGTCCGCGCTCCATGGATGCGGAAATTTCTCGAGCGTTGACAGCGGCGGAAGCGGGAAGAAGAATCCGCGAGTCCTCTCCGATGCTCGAAGAAATCACGACCGAAAAGGGGCTCCCCCAGAACCTCGAGGCGGAACGATCCGTTCTCGGGGCGATTCTCCTCGACTCCGCATCTCTGGCGTCGGTCTACCCGATCCTCAAAGAGGACGACTTTTTCCCCGACACGCACCGGCGGATCTACCGCTCGATGGTCGATCTCGCGCAGCGCTCGGCGGAGATCGACGTCCTCACCCTGAAGGAAGATCTCGATCGGAGCGGCTCGGTGGAGAAGGCAGGCGGCGCGGCCTATCTCTCCTCGCTCATCGACGCGGTGCCCGATGTCGCGAACGTCGAGCACTACGCGCGCATCGTCAAGGAGAAGTCAACGCTCCGACGGCTGATCCGCGCGGGGCAGCGGATGGTGCGCGAGGGGCTTTCGCAGGAGAAGGACGCGCAGGGACTCCTGGGCGACGCCACCGGCGAGATCTTCGACATTGCGGAAAACGCGGTCTCCGGCGGGTTCCAGAGGATCGGCGAGATCACCCGCCACAACCTGGACATCATCGACGAGGCGAAGGAGAGGGGTGGCGCCGTCTCCGGTCTGCCGACCGGGTTCATCGAGCTCGACCGGATGACGTCTGGGCTGCAGACCACCGATCTCATCATCCTCGCCGCGCGGCCGTCCGTCGGAAAAACGTCTCTCGCTCTCAACGTCGCACAGCACGTCTCGATTCGCGAGGGACGATCGGTCGGGTTCTTCTCGCTCGAGATGTCCAAGGAGCAGATCGGGTTCCGCGTCCTCTGCTCGGAGGCGGACGTCGACGCGAAGAAGGTGCGTGACGGCTACGCCTCGACCGAAGCGATCACCCGACTCGTGCTCGCGCAGTCGAAGGTCGCCGGCGCGCGCTTCTTCATCGACGACGGCTCGGCCCTGACGGTCCCCGAAATGCGCGCGAAGGGCCAGCGGTTGAAGCGCGAGCACGGGCTCGATCTCCTCGTCGTCGATTACCTTCAGCTCATGATCGGGCACGGTCGGTTCGACAATCGAACGCAGGAGGTCTCGCAGATCTCGCGCGGACTGAAGCTGCTCGCCAAGGAGCTGAAGGTTCCCGTGCTCGCGCTGTCACAGCTCTCGCGCCAGCCCGAGCGCCGGACGGGCGAGCTGCGCCGGCCGCAGCTCGCGGATCTTCGCGAGTCAGGCTCCTTGGAGCAGGACTCGGACGTCGTGATCTTTCTCTATCGTGAAGAGCTCTACGACAGGGACACGGAACGCAAGGGGATCGCGGACGTCATCATCGCCAAGCAGCGCAACGGACCCACCGGGGACTTCCCGCTCGTCTTTCTTCCCGACCACATGACCTTCGCCAACTATTCGGCGGCCGGCCTCGAGCCGTTCTGATCGCTCGGCTTTCCGCCGGCGCGTCTCTCTGACATCCTTCGCGTTCCATGAGGCCCACCCGCGCGGCGATCGATCTCGGCGCGATCGCTGCCAACTACCGCCTTCTCCGCGACCGGATCGGACCCGAACGGGCCTTCTTCTGCGTGGTCAAGGCGGACGCGTACGGGCACGGCGCGGCGGCCGTGGCGCAGCGGCTCGAGCGGGAGGGAGCCGACCGATTCGCGGTCGCCGTCGCCGAGGAAGGGATTGCGCTCCGGCGCGCGGGAGTCCGCGGCGAGATCCTTCTCCTCAATTACTCGGACCCCGCCGACGTGGGACTACACCGCGCGTACGGCCTCGTGCCCTCGCTCTACGACCTCGATGAGGCGCGGGCATTCGCGCAGGCGACGCGCGAAACGCGCGAGCCTCTTTCGGTGCACGTGAAGCTCGAGACGGGGATGGGAAGGATCGGCTTTCTACCCGAAGAGATCGGCGCGCTGGCAGAGCTGCTGAAGGGCTCACCCGGCCTCTCGGCGGCGGGCGCTTTCACCAACCTGGCCTCGGCGGAGGATCGAAGCTCGCAGACGACCGCGAGTCAGATCGCCGCGATGAAATCCGCCGTCGCGTCGCTGTCGGCCGCCGGGATTTCGCCCGGCCTCGTTCACGTGGCGAACTCTGCCGGGGTCCTCCTTCATCCCGACGCATGGTTCGACGGAGTGCGCCCCGGGCTCGCGCTCTACGGCGTGTCGCCGGCAGACGACGAGCTCGGCGAGCAGCTCGTCCCGGCGATGACCGTCGAGACGCGCGTGATGGCGGTGAAGTCGGTGTCGGCGGGGACGCCGCTCGGTTACGGCGGGAGGTACGTGACGGGGCGGCGGTCGGAGATCGCGGTCATTCCGATCGGCTATCATGACGGCTTCCGGCGCGCCTTCTCGGGGCGCGTTCGCGTCCTGATGCAGGGGAGGGAAGCGCCCGTCGTGGGCGCGGTGAGCATGGACCTGACTCTCGTCGACGCGACCGGATTTGGCGCGCGCATCGGTGAGAGGGTCGTCTGCCTCGGAGCCGACGGCGGGCGCCGGATCACGGCCTGGGACCTGGCGCGGGCGGCAGACACGGTGCCTTACGAGATCCTCTGCGGAATCGGAGCGCGGGTTCCGCGCGTCTACGCGCCATGAAGCTGCTCGAAGCCATCGGCCGGATGGTCTTGATGCTCCTCGAGGAGCTCGGGCGCTTCTTTCAAATGCTGGGGCGCGCGGCGGCGTGGGCGGTCCGGCCGCCGTACGACGTGCCCGAGCACTTTCGCCAGATGGTGCGCGTCGGCGTCGACTCCATCCCGGTGGTCTTCCTGACGACGCTTTTCACCGGCATGGTGATGGCGCTCCAGACGTTCAACGGGTTCGCCCGCTTCCACGCGGAAGACTTCGTCGGGAGCGTCGTCGCTCTGTCGCTCACCCGGGAGCTCGCTCCCGTTCTGACCGCGCTGATGGTCACCGGCCGGGTCGGGAGCGCGATGGCGGCGGAGCTCGGCACCATGCGGGTGACCGAGCAGATCGATGCGCTGACGGCGCTCGGGACGGAGCCCGTACAGTACCTCGTCGTTCCGCGGGTCGTCGCGTCGATCCTGATGATGCCGCTTCTCGTGATGCTCGGAGACGCCGTGGGAATGTACGGCGGATATCTCGTCGCCGTGCAGCTGCTGGGCGCCAATCCCATCACCTACGTCGAGAACTCCTTCCAGTTCCTGGAGGTCTCAGACGTGACCTCGGGCATCGTGAAGGCGGCGGTCTTCGGCCTCATCTTTTCGCTCGTCGCGTGCGTCCGCGGCTACTACACGGAAGGCGGCGCGGAGGGTGTGGGGCGCTCGACGACCCGCGCGGTCGTCGCGGGCAGCCTTGCGGTCCTCTTCGCCGACTTCTTTCTGACGAAGCTCCTCTTTTGAGCCGTCCGGCGACGCTCTCTGCGGCCTCCCAGCCGGTCCCGAAGATCCGGG
>Ga0268386_10001749_pt1 | contig 15049 bp, 17 predicted proteins | sample RVTome_15_FD_200260 | JGI IMG/M metagenome (GOLD analysis project Ga0268386, IMG submission 200260) | Soil microbial communities from uranium-contaminated site in the Upper Colorado River Basin, Wyoming, United States - RVT150D86... ...
CGACGACGATGTGTCGGTTGGACCGAGATGATCGTGGTGCCTCCCATCGCCACCGTGTTTCCACCTGGGACGGTGAGGTCGAACGACAGTGCACCCCCGGTGCCGATGATGTCTTCTCCGTCGAAGGCGGCGAAGGTTCGATCGTTCGCGAAGACCATCTTGAAGCGCTCGATCGCTTCGGGGTCTTCGTTGGTGTCTCCTCCGAAGGCGCGGTCGATTCGCTTCCTGAACAGCTCGATGTCGTCATCGGTGATGTTGCGGACTTCCCACATGGTGTTTCACGGTACTGAGTATCAGGTATCAGGTATCAGGTATTAGGTATCAGGTGCCCCATACCTCATACCTCATACCCCTTCACCCGTGCAGATCCTCGGGATCGGACTCGGTGTGGATTGAGCGATCACGATGAGAGTGGGCCCCTCCGACCGGAGAGTGTGCCGGGTCGTCGAGGAAGACCCGGCCCTTCTCCACGTGCAGCAGAGACGGCCCGTAGGCCTCGACGAGGTTCGATTCGGTGAGGACCTCTCCGGGCTCCCCGGATGCCACGACCTGACCCGACAACAGCACCACATGGTCGGCGATACGCGCCTCCGACAGGTCATGGGTGGTCATGATCACCGTGCAGCCCTCGGAGGACTCCTCATGGATGGCCTCGTCGATCGCCTGCGCCGTGATCAGATCGATTCCGGTGAGCGGCTCGTCTAGCAGGAGGATGTCGTGGTCCTGCGCGATGCCCTGGGCCACGAAAGTCCGCTGTCGCTGACCGCCCGACAGCTCGGTGAGGTGGCTTGCGGCGAGATCTTCGATTCCCATGCGCATCATCGCCAGGTCGATGGCTGCTTGATCGTCATCACCGAGACGCCGGAAGGGCCCAACGACGGCGAACCGGCCCATGGCAACCACCTCGCGCACCGTGACCGGTAGCACATCGTTGACCTTGGTCGACTGGAGAACATAGGAGAGACGTCGCGGCGCGACGTCAACAACCAGCCTGCCCTCGCTCGGCTCGATCAGCCCGGCAATAGCAGAGAGAAGAGTCGACTTGCCCGACCCGTTCGGACCGATGACCGCGGTCACTCCGCCCTTCGGTATGAGAAAGCTCGACTCGGCAAGGGCCACCTTCGTGCCATAGCTCAACACGATCTGCTCAGCTGAGACCGCGGCGGTCATGCGCATCGGGAGCAGCGGCCCTCGATCTCGAGAGCGTGGTCGAGCGGCTCGAAACTCGCGATCCGCGAGATCTCCGCCACCAGTTCCTCGACTCGAGCCTCCCTCTCGCCGGCTAGCTCCACGTCCGACACCGACCCACAGTCGACACACACCAGGTGGTGATGATGCCCGGTCAGCCACTCTGCGAGCTCGTACCGGGCCAGGCCCTTTGCCCCGAGATGGTGTGCCACCACCCCGCTCTCCTCGAGAATCGCCAGTGTCCTGTACAGGGACGACAGCGGCACGCGACCGTCGAGCATTTCAGCCAACTCGGCCGCCGACTTGGGGCCTGAAGACTCTGCCAGTTGGGCGACCACGGCATTACGACCAGCTGTGTACCGAACGTCATGCTCGCGGAGCCTGACTTCGACTTGCCGTTCGATCCCGGACTTGCTCACTCCACCAGATTAGTGATTATGATTCTCAATATCATGATAACGATTCTCATTCGCAGACGGTTGGCTGCACTCATGACAGCACTGCTTCTTCTTATCGTGGTGGCATGTGGTGGTACCGACGAGGAGAGCGAATCCACTTCGGTGGTGGTGACCACTTCGATCTGGGGAGACGTCGTGGAGGTGGTGCTCGGATCGGCACCCGATGTCCTCATCCCCAGGGGTGTGGACGCCCACGAGTTCCAACCGTCATCGGCTCAGATAGCAGATCTGGTCGGGGCCGATCTGATCGTGGCCAATGGCCTGGGTCTCGAGGAAGGCTTGCTCGGCGCTCTCGAATCGGCGAAGCAAGAGGGCGCCGTCGTGCTGTACCTGGCCGACCTGGTGGAGCCCATCCCGTTCCAAGAGAACGACCTTGAGGCAGATGAGGCCGACCATGAGCAGGGGTCGCTCGACCCCCATGTCTGGTTCGACCCGGACCGGGTGGCCATGGCCGCCAACGCGATAGCCAATGCCCTCCTACAGATCGATCCGAATGGTGACTATCTAGAGCGCGCCACCGACTATCAGGACGAATTGGAGTCTGCCCACACCGAGATCACACGACTGCTGACAGGCGTCACCGATCGAGAGCTGGTGACCAATCACGAAGCGCTGGGCTATTTCGCAGACAAGTACGACTTCGAGGTGATCGGAGTGGTGATACCAGGTGGTTCCTCACTCGGTGACCCCTCGTCGGCGGATCTCGCCGAGCTGGTGGCCACCATTCGGGAGCACGAGGTCCGGGCGGTATTCGCCGAGACGACCCAGGCGACGGCCCTCGCCGGGACGGTGGCGGCCGAAGTCGGGGCGGAGGTCGCGGTGGTGCAGCTCCACACCGAGTCGTTGGCGGAGTCAGGGGAAGCCAGCACCCTCATCGGGATGCTCCTCGAGAACGCCCGTCTAATCGCAGAGGCGCTGGTCTCCGACCCGTTACCTTGACGGCGTGGCCTGGCTGATCGAACCCTTCGAGCTCGCCTTCCAACAGCGAGCCCTTGTCGGTGGGTCGCTGGCTGCCGTCGCGCTGGCACTGGTGGGCACTTGGGTGGTGATCCGCGGCATGAGCTTTCTCGGCGACGCTCTGGTGCACGGAGTCGTGCCGGGCATCGCTCTGGCCATCCTGTTCGACTTCAACGTGCTGGTCGGCGCGATCGGGGCAGCCCTGGTGATGATGATCGGAATCAATTTCGTACATCGCCAGACGACGTTCTCCGAAGACACATCGATTGGGCTCCTGTTCGTCGGGATGCTGGCGCTGGGGGTGATCTTGATCTCGAAGACGCCTGCGTTCTCGGGCAATCTGGCGGCAATCCTTTTCGGTGATGCACTCGGGGTGGATACCCCCGACCTGGTGCTCCTGGGCGCTCTGGCGGTGGTCACGATCGTGTCCACGGCGGTCCTCCACAGGCCCTTTCTCGTTCTCGCCTTCAACGAGCAGAAGGCCAGGCTCCTCGGATTGAGACCACAGGTCGCGCACCTGGCCCTGCTCGGCCTGATCACGCTGGTCATCGTCGGCTCGTTCCAGACGGTTGGCACACTGCTCGTCTTTGGCCTTCTGGTGGGGCCGGCCGCCACGGCTGCTCTCCTGGTGAAGAGAGTCCCGGCCATGATGGCTCTCGCTGCTCTGATAGGTGTGATCTCGGTGTTCGCCGGGTTGTGGATCAGCTACCACGCCGACACGTCGGGGTCGGCCACCATGGCGGTGGTCCCGATCGTAGCCTTCTTCCTGGCACTGTCGGCCCGGTCATTGCGCACTTCGTCGAACCGCTAGTGCTCGGACGCTAAGTTTGTCGGTGTGACGACAACCTCCCATTTCCGGACCTGTCCGCTCTGTGAGGCGACGTGTGGTCTCGAGGTCAATCTCGAGGACGGCGAGATCGTCCGCATCCGTGGCGACCGGGAGGATGTCTTCAGTCACGGATTCATCTGTCCGAAAGGCTCGACTCTCACCAGGCTCGACGACGACCCCGACCGCCTTCGCCGTCCGTTGATCCGCCGGAACGGACGCCACGAGCCGGCGTCATGGGACGAAGCCTTCGCCCTCATCGAGGAGAAGATGGCTCCGATAATCTCCACGCACGGGCCCAACGCCGTGGGTTTCTACCTGGGCAACCCCAACGTCCACTCGATGTCGGGCCCGCTCTACAACCGGGTTCTCCTCAAGATGGTCAGGTCGCGGAGCATCTTCACCGCGGCGACCGTCGACCAGATGCCCAAACATGTCTCGTCCGGGTACATGTTCGGCCACCCCGACCTGATCCCCGTGCCCGACATCGACCGCACCGACTATCTCCTGATGCTCGGCGCCAACCCATACGAGTCCAACGGGAGTCTGGCAACCGCTCCCGACTGGCCCGCCAGGATGAAGGCGATTCAGGATCGCGGCGGAAAGATCGTCACGGTCGACCCGCGCCGCACCAAGACGGCAGCGGCATCTGACGAGCACATCCCCATCCGGCCCGGGACCGACGCCCTCTTCTTGTTTGCCCTGGCCAATGTGATCTTCGAATCGGGACCATTTCAGCTCGAGAACCTGGCGGTGGAAGGGCTGGACGAGTTGGCAGCTGCTGTCGAGCAGTTCACACCCGAGCTGGTGGAGACGGCATGTGGCATCTCTACGGACACCATTCGACGGCTGGCCGGGGAGCTAGCCGCCGCACCCACGGCCGCGGTCTATGGGCGGGTGGGCACCCACACGGCGGAATTCGGGACGATGGCATCGTGGATGGTCGACGTCCTCAACACGATCACAGGGAACCTCGACCATCCGGGTGGCGCAATGTTCCCCAAGGCGGCGCACGAGCAGCCGCGGCAGCGCAGGGGGTTCGAGACCGGCCGGTGGGCGACGAGAGTCCGAGGCATCCCCGAAGTTCGCGGCGAGCTCCCGGTGTCGGCGCTCGCCGAGGAGATACTCGAGCCGGGCGAAGGCCAGATCAGGGCCCTGGTGACCATCGCCGGGAATCCGATCCTCTCGACACCCCACAGCGGGAGGCTCGACGAGGCGCTGGCATCACTCGAGTTCATGGTCGCCATCGACATCTATCTGAACGAGACCACTCGCCATGCCGACGTGATACTCCCCGGGACCAGCCCGCTGCGGCGATCCCATTACGACTTTGCCTTCTATCAGCTCTCCGTCCGCAACGTGGCGAACTACTCCCCTCCCCTCTTCGAACTCGAAGAGGGTGGCATGGACGAATGGAAGGTGCTCCTGCGGCTCGGCGCGACCCTCACCGGTCAGGGCTCGAACCCCGACCTGGACACACTCGACGATGGCGTTTTCGGGATGATGGTCGGCTCGGCGGTCGGCAACCCGTCCTCGCCCATTCACGGGCGGGACCCGGAGGCGATCTTCGAGGCGACCACAGGAGGGAGAGGCACCGACCGGATGCTGGACTTCCTCATACGGACCGGCCCATACGGCGATGGCTACGGGGCCAATCCTGAGGGTATGAATCTGGAGAGCCTGAAGGCCTCCCCACATGGCATCGATCTCGGGCCGCTGCAGCCTCGTCTCGAAGACGACATATGCACCCCGTCGGGCAGGGTCGAGCTGGCTCCGGAGCCACTCCTCGCCGACGTTCGGAGACTTCGGGCGGCGGCCGACCGGCGCCCCAACGGAGCTCTGATGCTGGTGGGGCGTCGTCATGTTCGGTCCAACAACTCCTGGATGCACAACATCGATGTCCTGGTCAGGGGTCGGGACCGCTGCACGCTCGAAATCCATCCCGACGACGCCCGGAGGACCGGTGTCGAGCAGGGAGGCATGGCAAAGGTCACTTCCGACACTGGCACGGTCGTTGCATCGGTGGAGGTGACCGATGAGATCATGCCTGGCGTGGTCAGCCTGCCTCATGGATGGGGGCATGACATGGATGGGACGGAGTTATCGGTCGCCTCGCGACGTCCCGGGGTCAACAGCAACATCCTCTCCACAGGTGAGATGGACCCGGTCTCGGGCAACGCGATTCTGAACGGGATCCCGGTCGAGGTGGTGCCGGCGTGACGACTCAGAGACGGTGGCGTGTCGCGATCATCGTCGTGCTGGGCATCCTCGTCCTGGCCGCATGCACGGCGGGAGCGAATCCCGAAGTGGGAAGTCCCGACCCCGACGGTGGGACGGCGGGGTTCCTACTCGGAATCTGGCATGGAGCAATCGCCCCCATCACCTTCTTCATTTCGCTGTTCACCGACAACGTCAACATCTACGACGTCCACAACAGCGGCAATTGGTACGACTTCGGGTTCGTGATCGGGGCCGGCCTCCTACTCAGCGGCGGAATCTTCGGTCGAAAGCGCTAGAGGGTCGAGGCGGAGGGTCGTCTCCAGGACCTCATCCCTCAGCATCCCGTCGAGTGATCGGCCCGGCCGGTACTCCCGCTTCAGCCCCTGCGAGCAGCGTTCGATGGATTCGGAGTCCGGGGTGTGCACGGCGATGGCCTCGAGCACCGTGCCGTCCAGGTGCAACCTCACCTCGGGGTGCTCCCTCGCCCTCTGGTACCACATGCCGGCGACGCCCTTCCAAGATCGGATGAACACCTCACCGTCATCAACCACCGCCCAGATGATCGTCTTGTGAGAACGTCGGCCGTCTGTCGTTTCGATGCGGGGCTCGTTCGTGACGGTCACCAGGTCGAGTATGGAGTCGGGGAATCCCATGGACCGATGGTATCGCCGAAACCACTTCCCCATGTGTGACGATCCCCAACTGGTGGCTGCCGGCATCGAGACTGGCATTGGCGCGAGGTGCGCTCCTAGCGACCTGTCACTAGACGATCTTCACCGGCTCGTCCGCCTTCCTCGCCTTCGGTCTCGATCGATCACCTTTCGGATCCCACTTGAAGAGCCTGATCGCCAGCAAGGCGGCCACCAGGCCCCAGGCCGTCATCACCGCGAGCTCCCGCCAGTGGAACTGCGGTCCGGTCAACGTCGGGTCGAAGGCGTCACGAAAGGCAACCACGAACGGCTTCAACGGGAAGAAATCTCCAACGAAATCCATCCACGCCGGAGGGTCCGTCATGGCGATAAAGACATCAGACACGAACGCTATGGGCAGCAGAGTGCCGTTGGTGATGGCCGGGGTCGAGTCGCCGTTGGGTGCGATGGCCGCTACCAGAAACCCCAGGGATGCCCAACAGAGCATCCCGACTAGGAAGGTGACCGTCGCCGCGACGAGGGCCCTGGGAATCAGCTCCATGCCGTAGAAGGCGATGCCCACACCAATCATCACCACCACAGCCAGCAGGCCGATGTAAACCGACGACCCCACGCGGCCGGCCATGTACACAGACGGTGGCACCGGAGTGCCCCTGATCCGCTTGAGGATGCCGTCCTCGCGGGCGAATGCCGTCCCGATCGCGATGTTGGAGTAGGCCGCCGACACCGCAGCAAACACCGCCAGGCCCGGAGCGAAGAACTGAGCGGTGGTCACTCCCAGCCCCTCGATCTCTTCGTTGCCGAAGATCGCAGTGAAGAGAAAGAGAAGCATCAGGGGGAAGACCAACGTGAAGAACGCCGCTATTGGCGTTCGCCAAAACAGCTTGTTCTGATATCTGATCTGGTCCAAGACGAGCCGAGCGGTAGTGGGACGATCAGCCATCGGTCAGCTCCAGGTAGACATCCTCGAGGCTGGGGCGTGTGATCTCGAGACGATCCAATTCGAGACCACCGGCTACAGCCCAGTGGGTCAGCTCGTGAAGCGTCTTGGTGGGGGTGACCGTGGACACCCGTACCAGGCCATTCTCCATCCGTTGAGCTTCCGGCACCGGGATGAGCTCGATCCCCACACCCGCGGGCAGGGAGAACTCGATTCGGGTTTCACCGTCACCACGGCGTCCCAGGGTGTCGGGAGTCCCCTCGGCGATGATCACACCACGATTGATGACCGCGATGCGATCGGCGAGGTGTTGCGCCTCGTCCATGTAGTGGGTGGTGAGCAGAATCGTCTTCCCCAGCGAGGTGAGGTTCTCGAGAACGCTCCAGGCCTGACGACGCGCAGAAGGGTCGAACCCGGTGGTGGGCTCGTCGAGGAACACCAGATCGGGATCGCCCACCAGGCCCAGGGCCAGCTCCAATCGCCGGCGTTGGCCACCGGAAAGGGTCTTGATCCGAGAGTCGGCTTTCTCCTGGAGACCGACCATCTCGATGAGGTCGCCTGTCGGAATGCGCCTGGGGTACATCGCGCCATAGATGTCGATGGCTTCCCGGACATCGAGGACGGGCTCCACCGAAGACTCTTGAAGGACGATTCCGATGCGCTCGCGCAATTCCCGGCCACCCGTGGCGGGGTCGTAGCCGAGGACGGTCACCGAGCCTCCATCACGGTCGCGGTGACCCTCGAGGATCTCAACCGTGGTCGTCTTGCCGGCGCCATTCGGCCCGAGCAGAGCGAACACCTCCCCCGGCTCGATAGTTAGATCGACGCCGGCGACTGCGTCGACGTCGGCATATCTCTTGACGAGGCCGGAGACTTCCACGACGGGCATGAGCGGGCGATCCTAGGCACAGACTTCCCGCGCATTTCGACCACCCGCGGCGATACTGCGTGCCGATGACGCTCCCAGCCCGGGTCATTCAAGCGGTCCGCCCGGCCGCATCGCCGGGTGTGATGGCCGGCGCGGCCGTCGTAGCAGCAACATTCGCGGCGACACCGTTCCTCCTGCCCGAGATCTCAACCGACTTCACCATGGAAATCGGGAGCACCGGGCTTCTCAGCACCGCACAGGTCGGCAGCTTCGCAGCGGCGTCATTCCTCGCCGGAAGGTTGTTTCGCCCGAGGCGACGCCTTCACTACGGAGCACTCGGGATCGTGGCTGTTGCCTCCGCAGCGTCGGCGCTCGCCCCGAACTTCCCCTTTCTGCTCGGTGGCCGGGTCGTCGCCGGCGCCGGCATGGGGGTTCTCACCTGGATCGCTTGGGCCGATGCAACGCGGTTCGCTCGCGGGATCGGGGATGTGGCCGCGGTCGCACCGCTCACGGCCGCAGTCGCCTCTCCGATCCTCGGATGGCTCACCGAGAGAGGCGGCTACCCATTGGTCTATGGAGTTCTGGCACTCGTCGCCCTGGTGGCGATGGCGCTGAAGGTCGACTTCGGTGAGCTCCCCCGGATAGGGCGACGGGTGAGCTCGTCCAAGAGCAATCGGGTGCTGCTCGTGGCGCTCGGCCTCCTCACCCTGGGTGGGTCCTCGATCTTCATCTTCACCGGTGCCGCCGCGATCCAAGTTCACGGCCTCTCCCCCGTGCACGTGTCCTGGGCCCTCAGCATCAACGCAGTTGCCGGTGTGATCGCAACACGTGTCCCGGCCCGAAAGGGCACGTCCTGGCTGTGGATCGTGGCCACCGCGGCGTCGGGCCTGGCGGTCGGGATCATCGAGTCATCGGTGGTGTTCTTTGCCGCCATGGCACTGTGGGGGTTCGCTTTCTGGATGGCAGTACCCGCGTCGCTTCAAATGCTGGCGGAGCGGTCGGTGACTCCGAGCGAGCGCATGGGCGATGCCCAGGCCTCGATGGCAATGGGGCGGGTCGTTGGGCCGGTAGTGGGTGGCCTCGCCCTGGGAGCGGGGGCGTTCGCCAGACTGTCGTGGGTGGGAGCGATGGTGATGATCGGCTCTGGGCTCATAGTGGCCATGGTCGAGGTCTATCGACGCACGGCGCCCCCCCTGCCGGAGCTCCGACCTTCAGACCTCGGTTGAGGCCCTCTCCCTGAGGACGCGGCGGAGGATCTTCCCCGACAGAGACTTGGGGATCTCATCGATGAACTCGACGTGGCGCACCTTCTTGTACGACGCCACGCGTTCGGCAACATGGGCCATCACCTCCTCCGGAGTGATCGAGACGCCTGACCTGGCCACGACGAACGCCTTCGGTACCTCTCCGGCATCCTCGTCCGCGACACCGATCACGGCCGCATCGGCGATGTCTTCATGATTCAGCAAGACAGCTTCCAATTCGGCCGGCGCAACCTGGAACCCCTTGTACTTGATGAGCTCCTTCAACCGGTCGGTGATGTACCAGTGGTCGTCTTCGTCCACCACGGCGATGTCACCTGTCTTGAACCACCCGTTCTCGAAAGCTGCTTCGGTGGCCTCAGGATTGCCGAGATAGCCTTTCATCACCTGGGGACCGCGCAGCCACAACTCACCAGGGCGATCACGTCCCATGTCTTCCCCGCTCGCCGGATCGACAACCCTCGCGTCCGTGTTCGGCACGAGGACGCCGATCGAGCCGGATCGGGCCAGGCCAGGAAGGGCGGTGTGTGTCACCGGGCTCGTCTCGGTGAGACCAAACCCCTGGACGACCTCGGCGCCTGTTCGTTGGCTGGCCAACTCCTCGACCTCGGCACTGAGGGGGGCGGCACCCGAGCCGATCTGGACCAGGCTGGACAGGTCGTATTCATCGACCATGGGATGTTTGGCCAGAGCGACGACGATCGGTGGCACGAGGGCCACCCTGGTCACCCGGTGCCGTTGGATGGTTTCGAGGAAGTCGGCCAGGTCGAAACGTGGCATGGTCACCGACATCGCCCCGTGGAAGAGGACGCCGTTCATCAGAACCTGCATCCCGTAGATGTGAAAGAAGGGAAGCACCGCAAGGATGACGTCTTCCTCGCCGACCGTCGAGAGTGGCTCCGTCTGGCTCAGGTTCGACACGAGGTTGCCGTGGGTCAGTTCGACACCCTTGGGGAAGCCGGTCGTCCCGGACGAATACGGGAGAGCGACAACATCGCTCGCCGACACATCTGTGGTGCGATCGAGCGGATCGGCGGCGAGAAGCTCGAAAAACGACCTGGCGCCTTCGTGTGCGTCGAGGACGAAGATCTCGTCCACACCGGTCCCCTCCGCAGCCGCACGCGCCGTCTCGAGGAATAGTGAGATGGTGAGTACCAGCTTGGCGTTCGAGTCTCGAAGCTGGAAGGCGATCTCGCCGGTCGTGTATGTGGGATTGATCGTCGTGACGATCCCGCCCAATGTCGCCGCGGCATGAAACGCAATGGCGTACTCGGGGAGGTTGGGCAGCAGGATCGCCAGGACGTCTTCCTTCTCGAATCCGTTCTCAGCCAACCCTCCGGCGACCCTTCCGATGGCACCCGCCAAGTCGGCGTAGGAGTAGGAGCGGCCGGTCGGTCCGTCCGCAATGGCAGTGCGGTCAGCCAGACGCTCCGCATGCCGGAGGACGTGTTCGGTCACGCCGACGCTCGGGATCTGGACGTCCGGTAGTGGGCTGCGGTAGATGATCGAGATCAGTCGCTCCTGGTATCGGCGAACCTAGCGGCAGATGGTTCCGGCAAGGGGGTCAACCCATTCTCCCGAGGATTCGGCTGACCGTCAGCCACGTCCGCGACGACACCAACTTCCCGAACTGATCTTCGACCCAGCCCATGACGTTTGGTGTCCGCTCGGCTGTGGTGTCGGTGACCGTGAATATCTCGGTTTTCGTAGCGGCCACGACCTCATAACCCTGCCCAAAAGGTATGTGAGGCAGATCGAAGGGGATCTCGAGCGAGTGCTTGGCAAATGTGACCAATAGATAGGTCTCCCTCCCATGCTCGAGGTCGCCAAATGGCTTCAGATCCACCAGCGACTCCAAGGCGGACCGGCTGCGCACGATGGTGGTGCTCTCGAAACCCAACTCCCGGGGCCATGCCAACTCCATGGAGGCCTCCAAGGCGGCACGATCGTCGATGTCCGATTCGAATACGACGTTTCCGCTCGATATGACCGTCTGGACGCTCCCGTATCCCAGCTCCTCACAAACCCGTCTCAGATTCTCGTTACGCATCGCCGGGTTCCCCGGGCCGATGCCCCGCAACAGCGCCACATATAGCGTCACGTCGTCACTCTCCGCCTCGAGTGGGAGCACGCCAGAGGCTAGGCGGCCTGATGGGCTCGAGGAGTCGGTGCCATGCGAAACACCTGAACTCACCGGGACATCCACCGGTTTAGCGAGGTTAGGCTGCAACCGCCAGGCTGGTAAAACGGCAACCACCGGGACGACAAGCCTCCATCTGGGCGTCCGTTGGTTGGGTGCCCGGGGCCCCGTTAATTCGGATCCTTCGGGTCCTTCGGACGCCCAGATGTGGGCTTGCTCGAACCGACCCGGTGTATGCGCACAGAAAGGGTGATCTGCAATATCCCGGAGACCGGTACTCTCGATTCATGGAGAGGCGCACGCACTCGAGGCGATGACCTGCCGCGCCGCCTCAGTGCTCCCCGGCGCAAGTACGTCGGCGTTCAATCACGCCGGAGAACACTTACGTTGAGCATCGTCAAGATCACCCCACCACGTCTCCGCACCATGGAACAGGAGGCCAAGCGAACGGCTACCTGGCTGGAGCTGTTCTACGACCTGGCCTTCGTCGTGGCGGTGGCGACATTGTCAGGGCGACTTCTCGACGACCTGAGCGGCTTCCCCGCCTATTTCGGGTACTTCGCACTCATCTGGTGGTTGTGGGCGAGTCACACCTACTACGCCGATCGATACGACACCGACGATCTCGTCTATCGCCTCCTCGCCGCCGCCCAGATGGTCGCCGTAGTCGTGATCGCCGCCTCTCTGTCCGGCGACACCGAATCCACCACCGCCTTCGCGCTCGGCTACGCCCTGTCGAGGTGGGTGCTGGTGATCATGTACTCCCGGGCCTACCGCCACGTCGCCGAGACACGGGATCTGGTCAAGGGTTACCTGATCGGATTCGGTCTCGGTGCGGTCATCTGGACGGTTTCCGCGTTGGTTCCCGAGGAGGCCCGTTTCGCCTTTTGGGCGATTGCTCTGATAGTCGACCTCGCCACCCCGTGGGTGATGCGCCGCGCCCAGGCCAAGGTACCTCTCGACGTCTCACACCTGCCCGAGCGTTTTGGGCTGTTCACGATCCTGGTCCTCGGTGAGTCGATCGCTGCGGTCGTGGCTGGTGTCGCCCACCAGAGCTGGTCTTTCGCAGGTGTGATCACGGCGACGTTTGGGATCGGCGTGGCCACCGCGATGTGGTGGATGTACTTCGACAATGCCACCGGAACCGTCGTCCGACGGGAACCGCACATTCGTCGCACCTGGCGGCCGACGGCATGGATCTACACACATCTCCTCCTTGCCGCGTCGCTGGCGGCGGTGGGAGTGGCTCTCGAACTGGCGGTGATCGATGCCGACGGAGCCCCGATGCCACCTCGAGACCGATGGCTCTTCGTCGGGTCGGCGGCCGTCGGGCTCGCGGCAATGGCCCTCATCCAGTACTCGTCGTCCGCTCCTGGCAATCGCCAGTCGCATACTCTGATCGCCCTGAATCGTCTTTTGGGAATCCCGTTCTTGGTGCTCGTGGGGCTGGCCGGGTCTCTGTCGGCGCCGTGGGTGACATTTGGCGTCCTCGGGATCCTGGTCGCGCAGGTGATCGGTGACGCCCGTCTGGGAACAGGGCCCGACCCGGAGTCAGGAGTCTTTGGATGAGCCGAACCAGAGTCTGGGACGATGTCGAGAACCATCGATTCGTCATCGAGGTCGACGGCGAGCAGGCCGGTCTTGCGGTTTATCACCTGCGGGGTGGGCGATATCTCTTCGTCCACACCGAGGTGGACGATGCCTTTGCCGGGAAAGGTGTGGGAACCACCCTGGTCGAGCAATCGCTACAACAGGTACGCGACCTTGGTGCCCAGATCGTCCCCCTCTGCCCGTTCTATATCGCCTATCTGGAACGCCATCCCGAGCAGACGGATCTGGTCGATCATGAACTCCTGGCGCGCATCAACAGTAAGCGCTGACCCGGGTCAGACAAGATTCTCCGCACATCGGTCCCTCACCTTCGATCTCCACGGCATTCCGAACCTTCCGGACCCAGACCGTCGAGCCCTCCCCGACACCGTCAGCCCTTCTCACTGGCCTACATCACGCCCGAGTAGGCGGTCTCGTCAGAGGGAAAGACGAACCCGAAGCGAAGAGAACCCGGGTACAACCCGGGTTCTCGCTTGTCCAGTGTCGAAGACGGTCAGGCCCCCGTCGGCCCTGTCCTCATGGCCACGTCCCGGATCCCCATCCCGATCAGGATGAACAGGATCCCTACGAGCATGGCCATCCCCGCAACCCCGAACGCCACCACTGATGTGAACAGCGAAGACTGCAGGAACGCCGCGTTCTGCGCCACCTGGCGGAGCGGATCCTCACGGTCGAGCTCGGCGTAGGTCTTGCCTCCGGTGGAGTCCAAGGCGTGCTTCTCGATCACCTTGGCCTCGCAGTAGGCGCTGAATGGGCCATTGACCTCATCTCCGCCAAGGCACGACGCATCGTCGGAAACAGTGATGTTCTGCTCACCGAGGGTTGTGCTCACCAGGATCCAGGTCCCGAGACCTCCCAGGATCAGCACGGCACCGATGACGATCGATGCGATGGACGCGGTCTTTCTCATGTCGACATCCTCTTGTAGATAGGCATGTTCCCAAGGTTATAGGGAGCAACCTGACGGGCTAGATGCGGAGGTCCCAGCACCTAGGGACTTATGGCGGTACCGAGCGCCGACATCCGCCACGATCATAGGACCGAAAGGAGTTGAGATGATTGTCCGAGAATTGATCGGCGGCGAGGTAGTTTCGATCGCCCCTGGAGCGACCCTTGCCGATGCGGCGCGTCGAATGAAAGCCAACGGCATCGGCTCACTCGCCGTGGAAGTGGGCGGCACATTCGAAGGAATCATCACCGAGAGAGACATCCTCAACGCCTGTGCCGACGACATCGACCTGGGGTCCGCCCACGTCGACGAGTGGATGACTTCCTACCCGGACACGTTCGGCCCGGACACGTCGGTGGAAGAGGCTGCTACCTGGATGACCGTCGCCGGCTACCGGCACCTACCGGTCCTGGAGGATGGCGTCGCGCTGGGCATCGTCTCCATCAAGGACATCCTCTGGGCGTTGACCGTTCCCACGGTGATCTAGCCATGGACGAGCTCACCCGTGAAGAGTCACTCCGCCTCCTGGCGGAGGCGCCGGTCGCCCATTTGGGTGTGATCTCCGATGGCCGCGCCTATGTGACTCCGATGTCGTTCGTCCTCGACGGAGAGCGGATCCTTTTCCGGACCATGCCTGGTCGCAAGTTCCGGGCAATCGAGGAAAGCCCGGATGTGTGTGTCGAGGTCTCCACGTTCGACGCCACGAGTGGTAGCTGGGCGAGTGTCATCGTCAATGGCACGGCACGAGAAGTCACCGATGCGCCGACCGGCGAGTTGGCCGTGCAGAGGCTGTTGAACAAGTACTCCGAGTCCATCGGGTCGCCGATGGGCAGGAGCGGATTGCAACCCTTGGCCGGGCTCCCCCACGTCGTCGAGGTGACGATCGGTGAGGTCACCGGAATGTCGTCCGGACGCGGGCTCAGCCCACGTACACGACCAGGGCGGCTCTGAGTGTTCGTCCAATATTTCACTCATGTCCC
>Ga0268386_10001750_pt1 | contig 15047 bp, 15 predicted proteins | sample RVTome_15_FD_200260 | JGI IMG/M metagenome (GOLD analysis project Ga0268386, IMG submission 200260) | Soil microbial communities from uranium-contaminated site in the Upper Colorado River Basin, Wyoming, United States - RVT150D86... ...
TCCTCACCCGGAATCTCGCGCCGGTCACGCTGGGCAACGTGATCGGGGGGGCGCTGCTGGTGGGCGGCGTCTACTGGTTCGTCTACCTGCGACCGCGGCCGAGGGAATGAGCGAGCTTCCCCCGCGTCGCGCCGAGACGGCCGCCGCCGGTCAGGGGCTCGCGGCGTAGCGACCGGTGGTGCGCCCGCCGGGGGACACCGCGCGCGGGAAGAAGATGGCCGCGAGGAGCAACACGGCGCCGAACACCTGGGCGTAGACCGCGATGACCCGCACGACGAAGTCGTCGACGGCGTACGGGAGCAGCAGGATCAGGATGGCGAGGAAGAGCGACGAGACGCCGGCCGTCCCGAGCAGCCAGTGGCCGGCCCCCTCGTGAGGGAGGCGGAGGGCGGCCACGAGCTCGAGCACCCCGGTGATCAGGCCCCAGGCGGCCAGGACGTAGACGTACCGCCGCGGCACCCAGGGCCAGGCCAGGGCCAGCAGGCCCAGCGCCACGCTCACCACGCCCTCCAGCAGCACCGGCCATGCGTCGAAGAGGCGCGTGGAAGCCCGCGTGCCGGCGGCGATCGTCCACACGCCGTCGAGGAGCGCATAGAGGCCGAAGAGCATCACGACGATCGACAGCGTGACGTTGGGCCACACGAGGATCGACACCCCGAAGGCCATCGCCAGCACGCCCCGGATCGCCATCGTCCACCAGTTGAGGACGAGCGACGCGAGGTTCATCGACGTGCCTCGGCCGGCATCCGCACGGTCAGCACCGGGCACGAAGCGGTGGCGACCACGCGGGCGGCCACGCTGCCGAGGAGCGCCTTCATCACGCCGGTGCGGCCGTGGGTGCCGAGCACCAGGATGTCGGTCTTGTCCTGCTCGGCTGCCCGGACGATCTCGTCAGCCGCGATGCCGCCGTCGACGAACCGCGGCGTCGCGCGGACCCCGGTATCGCCTGCCTCCTTGACGAGGGCGTCCATCTCCTGATCGGCCCGGGACCGCAGATCCGCCTCGATCAGGTCCCACGTCTCCTGGGTCACGTAGCCGCCTGCGACGAACATCGAGGCCGGCGAGAGCAGCACGTGCAGGATGGTGAGCTCGCCGCCGGTCGCCTTCGCCAGCCGAAGTGCCTGGGAGAACGCGGCCCGGGACGCGGGGGAGAAGTCCGAGGCGTAGGTGATCCGCATCGTGTCGGCCATTGGCTGCCTCCTGTCGGCGAAACTGCACTGGTAGTGCCAGGGCGAAACAGCGAGAAATCAGCGGGATAAGAAGCGGGCGCGTCCTGTCGCTGGGGTCGCGGCGCCGCAGCTGGGGCATTCGGCCCCAGACCGGAGCCCGATTGGCGCCGGGGTGCGCTGGGTGCGTGGCACGGGGCGCCGCCGCTCCACCCGCTCGGCACTCGTCGTGCTCGTCCGTCACGAGCGAGGCGGGCGAGAAGATCCAGAGCAAACGGTCGAGCGCCCGGACCGCACCGGCTCGAGCTCGTCCACGGCGCAGTCGGCTTGACGCTGGCGCTCCAGCCGGCGACGATTTACGTGCCGGAGGAGCGCTCGACGGGGCGGGTGTCCGTGCCGAGCGGACGGCAGGAGAGGTGAGTCCGATGGACGTCGTGACGCGCGAAGATCTGAAGGATCTCCTGGACCTGGCCGCGATCCACACGATCCTCAACCGGGGAACGGTGTACGCCGTCCCCCCGGCGAACATGGCCGACGACACCGCCTCAGCGGCCATCCTTCGCTACGGAACGAGGTGTTGAGGATCGCCACCGAGCCACGGCCCGCGCGGTCGAGGCGGTCATAGCGGCCAGACCCACAACAGCATCGGGATGCTCACTGCCGCCACCAGGATCTCGAGCGGCAACCCGAGGCGCCAGTAGTCCCCGAAGCGAAAGCCGCCCGGCCCGAGGATCAGGGTGTTGTTCTGATGTCCGATGGGAGTGAGGAACGCGCAGGAGGCGCCGATGGCGACCGCCATGAGGAAGGGATCGGCGCTCACGCCCAGCTGCGCGGCCGTGCCGATCGCGACCGGGCACATCACCGCCGCGGTGGCGGCGTTGTTCATGAGGTCCGAGAGCGTCATGGTGACGACCAGGACCACCGCCAGGCCCACGATCGGATGCCCCCGGGCCACGCCCTCGAGCAGGAACCGGGCGAGGAGGTCGGCCGCGCCGGTGCGTTCCATCGCGCCGGCCACCGGGATCAGCGCTGCGAGCAGCACGATCACCGGCCAGTCGATCACGCCGTAGACAGAGCGCGGCGGTACCGTGCGCAGCGCCATGGAGGCGAGCACCCCGGCTGCGAAGGCAACAGCGGCGGGCAGCAGGCCGAACGCGGCGCCGCCGACGGCCAGGGCCATGATCAGGCTGGCGGTGACCGCCTGGCGGGTGTCCGGGATCCGCAGAGGCCGCTCTGCCAGCGGAACACAGCTCCAGTTGGCGGCGAACTCGACCAGCGCCTCGGGCGGGCCCTGCATCAGCAGCACGTCGCCGGCGTTGAAGGGCGTGGTCCGCAGCCGGGTGATCGACTGACGACCCTGACGCGAGACGGCGAGCAGATTGAGGCCATAGTGGGTGCGCAGCCGGATGTCGCTTGCCGAGCGGCCCACCAGTGCCGATCCGGGCAGGACCGCCAGCTCCGTCAGCACGATCTCATCGGAAGGCGCGGGCGTCTGCTCGGGCTCGACGGGGGCCGGATGGGCGGGCGGCCGCCCGGCCTCGCTCGCTGCGTCCGCCGGCGCCGGGTCTTCCGGCGGCGCCGCGCGCTTGGCTTCTTCCAGCTTCAACCCGAGCGTCGACAGCGCATTCGTCAGCGCGGTCGCCTCGGCTTCGATGACCAGGATGTCTCCGGCCCGAACGACCCGGCCCGGGCTGGGCGCGGTCAGGCGCATGTCGTTGCGCACCAGGCCGACGACCTGGGCGTCCGCCTCCCCCAGCGCTGCCTCGATGTTGCCGAGCGGCATGCCCACGGCCCTGCTGTCCTCCGGCACGCGGGCCTCGGTCAGGTAGGCCCCGGTGTCGAAGCCCTCGGCGCCGGCCCGTCGGCGTGCCGGCACGAGCCGCCAACCCGCCAGCGCCACGAACGCGACCCCAGCGGCTGCCACCGTGAGCCCCACCGGCGTGAAGTCGAACATGACGAAGGTGCCCGCACCTGTCTGCGCCCGGAAGCCCGACACGATGAGGTTGGGCGGCGTGCCGACCAGGGTGGTCATCCCGCCCAGGATCGAGCCGAAGGCCAGCGGCATCAGGACGCGGCCCGGCGGCAGCTGCTGGCGGGCCGCGATCGGCAGGGCCACCGGCATCAGCAGAGCCAGCGCGCCGACGTTGTTCATGAAGCCCGACAACAGGGCGGCCAGCGAGGTCAGCGCGGCGATGGTCAGCGTCGGTCCTGCCGAGGCGGGCAGCACGCGCCGCGCCAGGGTGTCGACGACGCCCGAATTCAGCAACCCCTGGCTCAGGACCAGCACGCAGGCGACCGTGATGACGGCCGGGTGGCCGAACCCGGTGAACGCGTCCGCGAACGGCACCAGCCCGGCCACCACGCAGGCAAGCAGGGCGCCCGCCGCCACCATGTCGTGGCGCCAGCGGCCCCACAGGAACATGGCCACCGTGGCGAGCAGCACACCGAGGATGAGGATCTGGTCGCTGGTCAAGGCCACGGCTCGACGTAGTGTAATCGACCACCTCGCCGCTTGAGGTGCCGGCCGGCCATGAGCTACCTTCCGGGCAGCGGCCGGGGCGGTCGCTGGCGAGGGAGGACGGATCATGCACGACGCGTGGCAGATCGGACGCCTGCTCGGCATCCCGCTGCGGATTCACCTGTCGTGGCTCCTCATCTTCGGACTCGTGACCTGGAGTCTCGCGGCCGGATACTTCCCGGCCGTCGTGCCGGACATGCCGGCGTGGTCCTACTGGGCCAAGGCCATCGTCGCGGCGGCGATGCTTTTCGGCTCGGTCATCCTGCACGAGCTGGGGCACTCCCTCATGGCCCGCCGCCACGGAGTCGCCATCGCCGGGATCACGCTGTTCGTGTTCGGCGGGGTGTCGGAGATGAAGGAGGAGCCGCGCACCCCTGGTCAGGAGCTGCAGATTGCCATCGTCGGCCCCGCCATCAGCGTGCTGCTGGCGGTGGCCTTCGCCCTGCTCGGCGGGCTCCTCGGCGCAGGCGGCGAGCTGACGTCCACCGGGGCCGTCGTCGGCTACCTGGCCTGGATCAATCTCCTCCTGGCGGTCTTCAACATGCTTCCCGCCTTCCCCCTCGATGGGGGCCGCGTCCTCCGCGCCATCCTCTGGCGCTGGCAGGGCGACATGGCCCGCGCGACCCGGACGGCGGCGGGCACCGGGCGCGTCCTGGCCTTCGCGATGATGGGCTTCGGCCTGTTCCAGGTCTTCAGTGGCCGGTTCGGAGGACTCTGGCTGCTGCTGGTCGGCTGGTTCATCATGCAGGCTGGCAGCGCCGGCGCCGTGCAGGCGTCCCTGCGCCAGGCACTGGCAGGCCTCAAGGTCCGCGACGTGATGACCGCCGACGTGAGGACGGTCGAGGCCGGAACCGCTGTGGCCGACGTGATCGAGCAGCACTTTCTCCGTCATACGTACGGGGGTTACCCGGTGGAGCGCCGGGGAGAAGTGATCGGACTCGTCACGCTGCACGAGCTGCGCGGCGTCCCGTCGGGCCAGCGCCGCGAGGTCCCCGTCGAGAAGATCATGGTCCCGCTGAGCGCCGACCTGGTGGTGGATGGGGAGACCACGGTCCTCGATGCCTTCAACCGGATGGCGGCGACCCGCCAGGGACGGCTGGTGATCCTCGATGGCGGGCGACTCCGTGGGCTGATCACTCTCCGGGGGGTTGCTCACCTGGCACAGGTGCGTGGCTACATCGCAGGCGCGAGCGCCTGAGCGGGTTGGCGACCGGAGGCGCCCGGCAGAAAGCCCGACACGCCTGGATGCCGAGGGCTCCGCGTCCGGCCGAAGTGAAAGGTTGGCCCGAGACGATGACGAACGAACGGCTCACAGGGTCTCCACCTTGATCACGTTCGTCGTTCCGGGGCGCCCCACCGGAACGCCGGCCGTGACGACCACAGTCTGCCCGCGCTCAACGCGTCCGGCCGCCAGCGCGGCGCCGAGGGCTCCGTCGATCAGGTCTTCGGTCGCCGACTGGCTCGGATTCAGCAGCGGCGTGACGCCCCAGACGAGCGCCAGTCGCCGATAGGCCTCGGCATGCGGCGTCGGGGCAAGGATCGGAGCCCGGGGCCGGTGCTGGGCAACCCGACGGGCGGTCCCGCCCGACTGGGTGCAGGTGACGATCGCCGCGGCATCGATGTCGGCGGCGAGCATGCAAGCGGCCCGCGCGACCGCCTCGGCCAGCGGGCCGCCGGTCTCGAATCGGTGCAGCCAGGCGTCGAAGGGAAAGATCGATTCGGCGTCCTGGGCGATCGCCACCATCGTGGTCACCGCCTCGGTGGGGAACCGGCCGATCGCGGTCTCTTCCGATAGCATCACCGCGTCCGTGCCGTCGAGAACGGCATTCGCCACGTCCGCCACCTCGGCCCGCGTCGGTCGTGGGCTGTCTTGCATGGAGCGCAGCATGTGGGTGGCGGTGATGACCGGCTTGCCCGCCCGGTTCGCCTTCCCGATCAGCATCTTCTGAAGCCGCGGCACCGTCGCCAGCGGGACGGCCACGCCGAGATCGCCGCGGGCCACCATGACGCCGTCCACGCTGTCGATGATCTCGTCGATGTTGGTCAGCGCGTCGTGCGTCTCGATCTTGGCGACCAGGGCCACGGTGCTGCCATGATCCTGGAGCACATGCCGCGCTGCGCGGACGTCCGCAGCTGTCCTGACGAATGACAGCGCCACGTAGTCGACGCCATAGCGGAGACCGAAGGCCAGGTCGTCGCGGTCCTTGTCCGTGAAGGTCGGCGCCGTGATCGAGGCGGTCTGGAGGCTCACGCCCTTGCGGGATGCCAGCGTGCCGCCGGTGATCACCCGGCAGTGGACATCCTCCTCGGCGATGCCCGTCACTTCCAGCGCGAGGTCGCCATCGCCCAGCAGCAGGGTGTCGCCGAGCCGGACGTCCGCCGTGAGGCGCGGGTAGGGGACGGAGACCTCCTGCCGGGAGCCGAGGACCTGGCGCGTGGTCAGGGTGAACGGTGCACCGGCGTGCAGCGTGACGGCTCCCGATTCGATCTCACCGACCCGGATCTTCAGCCCGGCGAGATCCTGGAGGATCGCCACGGGCCGGGCCAGCCGGGCGGCGATGCGCCGGACGGTCGTGATGACCTCCAGGTGCTCGGCCTGCGTGCCATGAGAGAAGTTCAGCCGCGCCACGTCCATTCCGGCGCGGATCAGCTGCTCCAGGGTCTCGGGAGACCGCGACGCGGGCCCGATGGTGCACACGACCTTCGTTCTGGGCAGGAGAAGCTTCCCGGCTGCGATGGATGCGTGAACGATGCTCAAGAGCGGCTCCTTCCTGCGCCTGACTGAACCGGTGAAGATGGATCTCGACGACCGTCGGGCTGTCAGCCCCTGATCTGGTGCTTGTTGATCAGGCGGTGGAAGGTCTTGCGGTCGATGCCGGCTGCCTTGGCAGCGGCCGAGATGTTGCCCTCGTTCCGGTCGAGCAGCTCCTTCAGGTACGACGCCTCCAGCACGGCCATCCAGCGGTCCTTGGCCTCCTTGAGGCCGAGCTCGGTGCTGCCGGCCAGGTGTGACTCGACCGATGGCGGCGCTGCCGAGGCGGCCGTGCGCGGGCCTCCACCCAGGACGTGGTCGGGCAGGTCGCGCCGGGTGATCGTGTCACCCTCGGCCAGCGCGCAGGCGCGCTCGACGACGTTCTGCAGCTCGCGCACGTTGCCCGGCCACGCATACCCTTCGAGCGCGGCCACGGCTGCCTCGTCGTAGGCGTGCACCCGTCCCTGGCCGTAACGCTTGAGGAAAGCGTGGGCGAGCAGGCGGACGTCGCCGGCGCGCTCGCGCAGCGGCGGCAGCCGGATCTCGATGACGTTGACGCGGTAGTAGAGCTCCTCGCGAAACTGTCCCCTGGCGGCGACCTCGCGCAGGTTGCGATTCGTCGCCGAGACCACCCGCACGTCCACGTCGATGAGGGCGGTGCCGCCGACGCGACGGATCTGGCGCTCCTGCAGCGCGCGCAGCAGCTTGACCTGGAGACTCACCGGCAAGTCGCCGATCTCGTCTAGGAAGAGCGTGCCGCTCCTGGCGACTTCCATGAGGCCGGGCTTGGTGCGCACCGCGCCGGTGAAGGCCCCCTTCTCGTGGCCGAACAGCTCGGACTCGAGCAGGTTCTCGGGCAGCGAGGCGCAGTCGACGGGCACGAAGGCCTGGGCGGCCCGCGGGCTGTTGGCGTGCACGGCGCGGGCGATCAGCTCCTTGCCGGTGCCCGATTCGCCGAGCACGAGGATGTTGGCCTCCGACCGGGCCGCCTTCTTGACCAGCTCGAACACCTGGGCCATGGCCGGGCTGCGGCCGACGACGTTGTCCAGCCCGAACGTCGTCTGCAGCTGCGCGCGCAGGTTGCGATTTTCGAGTGCCAGGCGCCGCTGCCGCAGGGCCCGGTCCACCACGATCGTGAGCTCCTCGAGCGAGAAGGTCTTGGGCAGGTAGTCGAACGCGCCTTCCCTGACCGCCGCGACGGCCGACTCGATCGTCGCGAACGCGGTGATGACGATCACCGGCAGCGCCGGGTCGAGCTCGTGGGCGCGGCGCAGCAGGGCCAGGCCGTCGACCTCCGGCATCTTGAGGTCGGTCAGCACCAGATCGGGGCGCTCGGACTCGATCAGGGTCAGCGCGCGCCGGGGATCGGTGGCCGTCAGGCAGCGATGGCCGGCCCGCCGCAGGATCCTGGCGCAGTTATCGACCATGTCCGGCTCGTCGTCGACGATCAGGATACGCGGTGCGTTCATGAGCAGCCATTATAGGCGCCGCCGGCGCCGCCCGCCTTGCTCGGGCCCGCAAACGGCCCTATTATGCTCGCGCGGGCCACTATGCTATCTGGGGCATAAATCGCTCGGGCATAAATCGCGTCCGCTCCACCCGCGGAAAGTGAGATCGCATGCGACGGCTGACCCTGGTCCTTCTCGCGCTCGTCCTGGCGCTGACCGCGGTGGCCCTGGCCCAGCCTCCGGGTTCCCGGACCGTCATCCTCTCCACCACGACCAGCACCCAGGACTCCGGGCTGCTCGACGTGCTGGTCCCCCTGTTCGAGAAGAACACCGGGTACTCGGTGAAGACGGTCTCGGTCGGCACCGGCCAGGCCCTGGCGCTGGCCGCGCGCGGCGAGGCCGACGTGACGCTGGCCCACGCGCCCGGGCTGGAGAAGAAGTACGTCGCCGAGGGCAAGATGCGGAACCGCCGGCTCGTCATGTACAACGACTTCCTCCTCATCGGCCCCGAGGCCGACCCCGCGAAGATCCGCGGTGAGAAGAGCGTGGTGGCCGCCTTGAAGAAGATTGCCGGCGGCCAGGCGCGCTTCATCTCCCGCGGCGACAAGTCCGGCACCCACACGCTGGAGCTGGCCCTGTGGAAGGCGGCCGGCGTCACGCCGGGCGCGCCCTGGTACATCGAGTCAGGGCAGGGCATGGGCGCCACCCTCGGCATCGCCAACGACCGCCAGGGTTACACCGTCACCGACCGCGCGACCATGCTGGCCTTCGCCAAGCGCGTGGAGCTCGAGCCCATGGTCGAGGGCGACAAGCTCCTGCTGAACATCTACTCGGTGATGGAGGTCAACCCGGCCAACGGCCCCCGGGTCAACGCCACGGGCGGGAAGGCCCTCGCCGACTTCATGCTGGCGCCCGAGACGCAGACCGTCATCAAGACCTTCGGCGTGGACAAGTACGGCCAGCCCCTGTTCGTGCCGATCGCCGGCAAGAAGGACGAGGACTTCTAGGCCGTGGACGTCCTGGTCGAGGGCGTCCGGCACGCCGCCGGCCTGCTGCTCGGCGGTGACCCCGAGATCCTGGAGGTCCTCTGGCTGTCGCTGCAGGTGTCGGGGACGGCGACGCTGGTCGCGCTGCTCCTCGGCATCCCGGCCGGCGCCGCCCTGGCGTTGAGCCGGTTCCCGGGCCGGACCCTGCTCGTCAGCGCCGTCAACACCGGCATGGGGCTGCCCCCGGTGGTCGTGGGACTGTTCGTGACGATCTTCCTCTGGCGTAGCGGCCCCCTGGGCGACTGGGAGGTGCTCTACACGCCGGCGGCCATCGTGCTCGCCCAGGCGGTCATCGCCTCGCCGATCGTCACCGGCATCACCCTGGCCGCCGTCCAGAACGTCCCGGCGAAGTTCCGCCTGCAGCTGCTGGCCCTGGGCGCCTCGCGCGTGCAGATGGTGTGGGTGACGCTGCGGGAAGCGCGGCTGCCGATGCTGGCGGCGATCATGGCGGGCTTCGGCGGCGTCATCTCCGAGATCGGGGCTTCCATGATGGTGGGCGGCAACATCAAGGGCCAAACCCGTACGCTGACGACGGCGATGGTGCTGGAGACCGGCAAGGGCGAGTTCGGCGTGGCCATCGCGCTGTCCATCCTGCTGCTGGCCCTGGTCTTCGGCATCAACTGGGCGCTCACGACGATCCAGCAGCGCCGCGCGTGATGAGCCGCGGCGTCGTCCAGAGGGCGCAGCGTCCGTGAGCGAGAGGGCGGCCACCCGGGCCCCGGGCAACGTCTACGACGTGGGCGAGGTCGGGGGCGCCTTCGGCGACCTCGGCACGTTCGTGCCGTTCGTCGTGGGCTATCTCGCCGTCACCGGCCTCGACCCGGGCAACATCCTGGTGCCGTTCGGACTCGCCCAGATCGCCGTCGGGCTCTTCTACCGCACCCCGCTGGCGGTGCAGCCGATGAAGGCGATCGCCAGCGCCGCGGTCAGCCAGCCCACCGTGGTGACGGCGGGCGCCATTCAGGCGGCCGGGCTCTTCACCGGTGTGCTCTGGCTCGCCCTGGGGCTCACCGGGGTGGCGTCACGGCTGGCACGGCTGGCGGGCCGGCCGGTGGTGAACGGGCTGGTGCTGGGCCTGGCGCTGGCGCTTGGCCTGGAGGGCGTCCGCATGGCCGCGGCCGATCCCGTAGTCGGCTTCGTCGCCGGCGCCGTCGTCCTCACGCTGCTGTCGCGCGCCGCCGCGGGCGCGATGCTGGTGCTCCTGGCCCTCGGGCTCGGTCTCGCGCTCGGCCGGGCGCCGGCGCTGGCCGCGGACCTCGCCGGGGCGGCCTGGGACTGGCGGCTGCCAGCCCTGGCCCTGCACGAGCTCGACTGGCGCGACGCCGTCACCGGCGTCGTCGTGCTCGCCTTGCCCCAGGCGGCGCTGACCTTCGGCAACGCCGTGGTGGCGACGGCCGAGGAGAACAACACGGTCTTTCCCGACCGGCCGGTCACCGTTCGCAGGCTGGCCGTCAACCACGGGCTCATGAACCTCCTGGGCGCCACCCTCGGCGGCGTGCCGATGTGCCACGGTGCTGGCGGCATGGCCGGGCACCTGCGCTTCGGCGCCCGTACGGGCGGGGCGCTGGTGATCCTCGGCGCCCTCACGCTGATCGCCGGGCTCGGCTTCGCCGACGCCCTCGGGCTGCTACTGCGCGCCTTCCCGGCCGGAGTGCTCGGCATCGTCCTGCTGGTCGGCAGCCTGGAGCTGGCCGCCTCGGTCCAGCTCGGTGACGCCACGCGCGAGGAGCGCTACATCACCTTCGCGACCGCGGCGCTCGGGATGTGGAACATGGGCCTGGGGTTCGCTGTCGGCGCATTGCTCTGGTACGGCCACCGCCGCGCCTGGCTGCGCGCGTGAGGGTCATCGCCGGCGGCCGCGCGCGGCGATCTCGTCCGGAGACGGGCCGGTCGGGCCCACCGCCGCGTCCACGCTCGCCCGCGCGGAGGATGTGCCCGGCGAGTATGCTCGACCGAGCCGTTTGAAGCGACCGGGGTCGTCCGCTACGCTTCGGCGTGGCCCTGGAGCTCAACTGGCGGTGGAGGGTAGCATGCGAGTCCGGCTCGTGATCCTGGCGGTGGTCGCGGTGCTGGGGGGCGCGCTCGTCGGGAGCCCGGCCGTCGCGGCACCCGGCACGGCTCCGCCCAGTTTCACGATCTTCGCGGCCTCCGATCTGGCCTTCGCGTTCCGCGAGATGATCCCGCGCTTCGAGCAGGCCGCCGGCGTGAAAGTCACGCTGGTCCTTGGCTCGACCGGCAACCTGGCGAAGCAGATCGAACACGGTGCGCCCGCGGACGTCTTCTTCGCCGCCAACCAGACGTTCGTCGACGACCTCCTGGCCAAGGGGGCGGTGATCGCCGAGACGCGGGCGCTGTACGCGCAGGGGCGGATCGTGCTGGCGACCGCGCGGACCGCCGGGCCCAGGCTCACGGCGCTGATGCAGCTGCGCGATCCACGCATCCGCCGGGTGGCCATCGCCAATCCGGCGCACGCCCCGTACGGTCGCGCCGCCGAGGAAGCCCTGCGCTCGGCCGGTATCTGGGACGCGGTGAAGCCGAAGCTCGTCTACGGCGAGAACATCCGCCAGGCTCTGCAGTTCATGGAGTCGGGCGCGGCCGAGGCCGGGATCCTCGCCCTGTCGATCGCCAGCGCCCCCGCGGTCGACTGGGTGCCGATCGACCCGGCACTGCACGGACGCCTCGACCAGGCGGTCGCCGTCGTTCGACGCAGCCCCCGACCCGAGCTGGGTGCGGCCTTCATCCAGTTCGTCAACGGTCCCGAGGGCCGCGCCATCATGAAACGCTACGGGTTCCTGCTGCCAGGGGAGTTTTGAGATGGACCTGTTCCCGCTGTGGCTCTCCCTGCAGGTCTCGTTCGTGGCGACCGTGTTCACGCTCGCGGTCGGCGTGCCGGTGGCGTGGGCGCTGGGCCGCCGCGCGTTCACCGGCCACGACCTGCTCGCGGCGCTCGTGGTCACGCCGCTGGTGCTGCCGCCGACGGTGCTCGGCTACTACCTGCTCGTGCTCGTCGGCAGCCGCGGGCCGGTGGGCCGGGCCCTCGACAGCGTCGGCATCGAGCTCGCGTTCACCTGGAAGGGCGCCGTGCTGGCCGCCTGCGTGGGGTCGATCCCGCTCCTGATCCGGGCCGCCCAGGCCGGCTTCGAGACCGTCGATCGTCGACTCGAGGCGGCCGCCCGCACACTGGGGCGGAGTGAGTGGTCGGTCTTCTGGAGCGTGACGCTGCCGCTCGCATGGCGCTCGGTACTGGCCGGCGCCGTCCTGGCCTTTTGCCGCGCGTTCGGCGACTTCGGGATCACGCTCATGGTCGCCGGCAGCATCCCCGGCCGGACACAGACGCTGCCGCTGGCCATCTACGACCACGTTCAGGCCAACCAGATGCCGGAGGCGAACACGCTCGCCCTGGTGGCGGCCGGCCTCGTGATCGCGCTGCTGCTGGGGATCGGGCGCCTCGTGCGGCTGCGCTACTGAGCGCCGTGCTCTCCGTGACCCTGACCAAGCGACTGCCGGGCTTCACGCTCGACGTCCGCTGGGACTCGCGCGACGCCGTGACGGGACTCTTCGGGCCGTCGGGCTCCGGGAAGACGCTGACGCTCGACTGTCTCGCCGGTCTGGTGCGGCCCGACACCGGGCGGATCGTCCTCGGCGATCGCGTGCTCTTCGACGCCGCGGCCGGCGTGGATCTCGCGCCGCGCCATCGCCGGCTCGGCTATGTCTTCCAGGGGTACGCGCTGTTCCCGCACCTCAGCGTCGCCGACAACGTCGCCTTCGGCCTGCGCGCGCTGCCGCGTGACAACCGACGCCGGCGCGTCGCCGAGGTCCTCGAGCGTCTGGGCCTGTCGGCGCTCGCGCGCCGCCGGCCGGGCGAGCTGTCGGGTGGTGAGCGCCAGCGCGTGGCGCTCGGCCGAGCGCTGGCGCCAGAGCCGGCGCTGCTGCTGCTCGACGAGCCGTTCTCGGCGCTCGATCTGCCGCTCCGGCGCGCGCTGCGGGACGATCTGGCCGGCGTGCTCCGCGAGTGGGGCACCGCCGCCGTGATCGTCACCCACGACTTCACCGAGGCCTACCGGCTGGCCGACCGCATCGTCGTCTACGACGGCGGGCGGGTTGTGCAATCGGCGCCCCGGGCCGAGCTGCTCTGGCGGCCGGCCTCGGAGTCGGTGGCGCAGATCATGGGCATCCCCAACGTGCTGCACGGCACCGTCGTCAAGGCCACGCCCGACCGGATCCAGCTGCGGTGGCGCGGCCAGAGCCTCGAGGCCGTCAACTCGCCGATCCGCTCCTACCTGCCGGCGCCGGGCGCCCCGATCGCGTTCTTCATCCGGCCGGAGTACGTGCGGCTCATCCGCAAGGACCGCATGGTGGCCGACCCGCGCCATCACATGAATCTCATGCGCGGCGAGGTCGTGGCCGACGAGGACTTCGGCACCACCTGGACGCTGCGCATCCGGCTGGACGAGCCGGGCCTCCCGGCCCAGGGCGCCTTCGACCTGGAGGTGGAGGTGCCGCACCTCGTCTACGAGATCCTCGATCTCGCGTGCGACCGGCGCTGGGAGTTCTCGATCCACCGCGGCTCGATCCACGTGCTGCCGGCGTGACGGCCGTCGTCGCGCTCCGCGACGTCCGCCGGGATCACGCGGCCGGCTTCACGCTGGAGGTGCCGGCGCTGGACGTCCGGGCCGGCGAGGTGCTCGCCGTGATCGGTCCCAACGGCAGCGGCAAGTCCACGCTGCTGCGGCTGCTCGGCCTGCTCGAGCGGCCGCAGGCCGGGCAGGTGCTCGTCGGTGGCCGGCCGGTGGACGCGCGCGACGCCCTGTCCGAGCGGCGCCGCATGGCGACCGTCTTCCAGGAGCCGCTGCTGGCGGACACCTCCGCAGCCGCCAATGTGGCGCTCGGCCTGCGCTTCCGCGGTGTTGCCGGCGCCGAGGTCGAGCGCCGGGTCTCGCGCTGGCTGGCGCGCCTGGGCGTGGGCGCGCTGGCGGCGCGGGCGGCCCGCACGCTGTCCGGCGGCGAGGCGCAGCGGGTGGCCCTGGCCCGTGCGCTGGTCCTGGAGCCCGAGGTGCTCCTGCTCGACGAGCCCTTCGCCAGCCTGGACCAGCCGTCCCGCACCGCGCTCATCGGCGACCTCGGGGCCATCCTGCGCGAGGACCGCATCACCACCGTCATCGTCACCCACCATCGCGGCGAGGCCCAGGCGCTCGCCGACCGGGTGGCGGTGCTCCTCGGCGGCCGCCTGTGCCAGATCGACGAGACCGCGCGCGTGTTCCAGGCGCCCGCCTCCGAGGACGTGGCGCGCTTCGTCGGCGTGGAGACAATCGTGACCGGCCGCGTGCTGGGGCGCGAGGCCGGGGTCACGCGCGTCGAGGTGGCCGGCCGGATCCTCGAAGTGGCCGCACCGGTCGACACCGGCGCCCGGGTGCGGCTGGCCATCCGCCCCGAGGACGTCACGCTGGCACTGCCGGACGAGCGCAGCGGCGCCTCGAGCGCGCGCAACGCGCTGGGGGGCTCGGTTGCGCGCATCACCGTGACCGACGCCGGCGTCCGCATCCTCGTAGAGTGCGGTTTTCCGCTCGTCGCGCTCGTCACACCACGCTCGGTGACGGAGCTGGGGCTGGTCGAAGGCATGCAGGTTGCCGCGATGTTCAAGGCGAGCGCGCCGCACGTCATTGGCGGGGTCCCGGCGCTTGACACTCCGAAGGCTCCGGGGCTATAAGAAAGACACCCGCATCCAGTGGCAACGGACGGGGGACGAGTATCGAAACAGGGTTCGCCCAGGCCAGCGCTCAATGGTTGACGCTGGCTTTGTTTGTTTTACGAAGTGCCCGCCGTGCCCCAGGGAGGTCGACACGATGACGCAGGAGAACCTCATCGAACGACTCACGGCCGAGAACGAGGAATTTCGGCGCCTCCGCTCCGAGCACCAGGAGTACGAGCACGAGCTCGCGGCGCTGCACGTCCACCCCTCGCTCTCGGCGAACCAGCACTGGCGGATGAGCGAGCTCAAGAAGCTGAAGTTGATGGCCAAGGACCGCATGGAGGCCATCATCCGGAGCACGCGCTCCGGCGTCACCGCCTGAGCTCCACCGGCCGTGTCCGGCGGCGCCGCCGCCCCGCGCGACGGCG
>Ga0268386_10001751_pt1 | contig 15047 bp, 13 predicted proteins | sample RVTome_15_FD_200260 | JGI IMG/M metagenome (GOLD analysis project Ga0268386, IMG submission 200260) | Soil microbial communities from uranium-contaminated site in the Upper Colorado River Basin, Wyoming, United States - RVT150D86... ...
ACAGGATACGGCCGGTCGTCAGGATCAGCGGGAACTTGCGGTTCGTCCGCTCGTCGGTTGGCACATAGGCCGTCTCGATGAACAGGCCCTTGCCGCGCACGAAGTTGTCGATGTGCATGATCGGCGTGCCCATCGGCGCTTTTTCGTTACACGGCCATTGCACGCTGCCGACCTCGTCGAGGAACTTGAACGACACGCCGCTGAAAGTCGGGGCCAGCGCGGCGACTTCGTCCATGATCTCGGCTTCGTTCGCGTAGTTCATCGGGTAACCGAGAGCCTGTGCCAGTTCCTGGGTGATCAGCCACTCCGCCTTGCCCTGCCGCGGTCTCATTGCCGGGCGCACGCGATTGATGCGGCGCTCGGCGTTGATGAATGTGCCGTCCTTTTCGAGGAACGACGTACCGGGCAGGAATACGTGGGCGAACTTCGCCGTTTCATTGAGGAACAGGTCCTGCACGACCAGGCATTCGAGATTGCCCAGTGCGGCCTCAACGTGTTTCGTGTTCGGGTCCGACTGCGCGAGGTCTTCGCCCTGCACGTACATACCCTTGTAATTCCCTGCAATGGCAGCGTCGAACATGTTGGGAATGCGGTAGCCGGGCTCGGGATCGAGCATGACGCCCCACAGCTTCTCGAACGAACCGCGAACCGCGTCGTCCGAGACCGGCCGGTAACCGGCGAGTTCGTGCGGGAAGGACCCCATGTCGCAGGATCCCTGGACGTTGTTCTGTCCGCGCAGCGGGTTGACGCCGCGGCCTGAAAAACCGATGTTGCCGGTCGCCATTGCCAGGTTCGCCATTCCCATGACCATGGTCGAGCCCTGGCTGTGTTCCGTGACACCGAGGCCGTAGTAGATCGCCCCGTTTTCCGCCTGGCCATAAAGCCGGGCGGCGCCGCGAATGTCCTCAGCCGGGACGCCACTGATTTTGCTCACCGATTCCGGCGAATTCTCAGGCTTAAGGATGAATTCCTTCCACGCCGCGAACGCTTCGGTGTCGCAGCGCTCGGCGACGTAAGCTTCGTCGACCATGCCTTCGCTGACGATGACGTGGGCGAACGCGTTGATCATCGGCACGTTGGTGCCGGGCAGCAGCGGCAGGTGATAGTCCGCCTTGATGCGCGGCGAACGCACCAGCCCGATCTTGCGCGGATCGACGATGATCAGCTGTGCACCCTGGCGCAGCCTGCGCTTCATCTGCGAGGCGAAAACCGGGTGAGCTTCGGTCGGGTTTGCGCCGATGACGACGATTACGTCGGCATCCATCACGCTGTCGAATGGCTGCGTGCCGGCGGACGTCCCGAGGGTCTGTTTCAGGCCGTAGCCGGTCGGTGAATGACAGACACGGGCGCAAGTGTCGACGTTGTTGTTGCCGAACGCCGCGCGGACCAGTTTCTGCACGATGTAGACTTCCTCGTTCGTGCAGCGCGAGGAGGTGATACCGCCGACGGACTTCCGCCCGTACTTCTCCTGGATTTCCCGGAAGCGCTTCGCGCTGTACTGGATCGCTTCATCCCAGCTGACTTTTTGCCAGGGGTCATGGATGCTGTCGCGAATCATCGGGTCGAGTATGCGTTCCTTGTGAGACGCGTAGCCCCATGCGAAGCGGCCCTTGACGCAGCTGTGGCCATGATTGGCGTGGCCGTCCTTGTACGGCGTCATCCTCACGACCTGTTCGCCTTTCATCTCCGCCTTGAACGAACAACCGACGCCGCAGTAGGCGCAGGTGGTCAGCACGCTGTGCTCCGGCTGCCCGTTGTCGATGATGGATTTTTCCATCAGCGTCGCGGTGGGGCAGGCCTGGATGCAGGCGCCGCAGGAAACGCACTCGGAGTCGAGGAAATTCTCGCCCATGCTGGCGGAGACTTTCGAGTTGAACCCGCGTCCTTCGATCGTCAGCGCGAACGTGCCTTGAATCTCGTCGCAGGCACGAACGCAGCGCGAGCAGACGATGCACTTCGTGGGGTCGAACGTGAAATAAGGATTGCTGTCGTCGACCGCCTCGAACAGGTGGTTCTCGCCATCGAAACCGTAGCGGACTTCGCGCAGGCCTACGCTGCCTGCCATGTCCTGCAATTCGCAGTCGCCGTTCGCCGAGCAGGTCAGGCAGTCGAGCGGATGGTCCGAGATGTAGAGCTCCATGACATTCCGCCTGAGCTTCGCGAGGGCGGGGGTCTGTGTGCGGATCTTCATCCCCGGGACGACCGGGGTCGTGCAGGAGGCCGGGTAGCCCTTGCGGCCCTCGATTTCGACCAGGCATAGCCGGCAGGAGCCGAACGGCTTCAGGCTGTCGGTCGCGCACAGCTTCGGCACATCGATACCGGATTCGCGCGCAGCGCGCATGATCGTGGTGCCGGCCGGAACCGTCGTCCTGAAGCCGTCTATCTCGACGGAGACCGTATCCGTCCGCGGGCTCGCTGGGGTGCCGTAATCGGGTTCTTTCAAGAGGCTCATTTGCTCACTCCTGTCTGGGTTTGGACAAGAGAACTCTCCTCAAAATCCGTCGGAAAATGCTTTAGCGCGCTCTGCACCGGGAACGGCGTCATTCCGCCCATGGCGCACAGGGAGCCGTCCACCATGGTATCGCACAGTTCCTGCAGCAGCGCCAAGTTCGCGGCGCGATTTTCATTGGCGACGATGCGGTCGATGACTTCGACGCCGCGGACGGAGCCGATGCGGCAAGGCGTGCACTTGCCGCAGGATTCGATGGCGCAGAATTCCATGGCGAAGCGCGCCTGCTGCGCCATGTCGACCCGGTCGTCGAACACCACGATGCCGCCGTGGCCGATCAGCCCGCCGAGTTCGGCGAGTGCCTCGTAATCCAGCGGCGTGTCCAGCAACTGCGCCGGGAAGTAGGAGCCGAGCGGACCGCCGATCTGTACCGCCCGCAGCGGACGGCCGCTGAACGTGCCGCCGCCCCAGTCCTCGATGAGTTCGCGCAAGCTTACGCCGAACGCCTTTTCGACCAGTCCGCCCTGCCTGATGTTGCCGGCAAGCTGGAATGCCAGCGTGCCCTTCGAGCGGCCCACCCCGAGCGCAGCATAGGCTTCGCTGCCCTGCGCCAGGATTTCGGGCACGGACGCGAGCGTGACCACGTTGTTCACCACGGTCGGCTTGCCGAACAAGCCTTCGAGGGCCGGCAGCGGCGGCTTGTAACGTATCAGGCCTGCCTTGCCTTCGAGGCTCTCGAGCATGGCGGTCTCTTCGCCGCAGACATAGGAGCCGGCGCCCAAGTGCAACTCGATGTCGAAATCGAGGCCCGAGCCCTGGATGTTGCTGCCGAGCCAGCCGTTTTCGCGCGCTGCGGCCAGCGCTTTCGTAAAAATGCTGTGCGCGAGCGGGTATTCGGACCGCAGGTACACGTAGCCGCGGGATGCGCCGACGGCATACGCCGCGATCAGCATGCCTTCGATGAGGGTGAACGGGTCGCCTTCCATGAGTAAGCGATCCGAAAACGTGCCGCTGTCGCCCTCATCGGCGTTGCAGGCGATGTATTTCCGGTCGGCTACTGCGTCGGCAACCGTCTGCCACTTGATGCCGGTCGGGAACGCCGCGCCGCCGCGGCCGCGCAGTCCCGAGGCATGCACTTCCTTCAGCACCCCGACAGGTCCGAGCCGGAACGCGGTCTGCAAGCCGGCGAAGCCGCCGTGGGCCCGGTATTCATCGATCGAAAGCGGATCGATCAGCCCGCAGCGCCGGAAGGTCCAGCGGTCCTGGTTGCGGAGATACGGGATGTCGAAGGTGTGCCCCAGTTTGAGTGGATGGTCGCCGCCGGAAAGAAAACCGGCTTCGAACAGGCCGGGGACGTCGTCCGGCCCTACCGGGCCGTAAGCGATGCGCTCGCCATCGACGACGACTTCGACCAGCGGCTCGAGCCAGCTCATGCCCCAGGAACCGTTCCGCGTGAGGTCGATGTCCCCTTGCCGGGCCACGGCTGACGCATAAATCTCCGCGGCAACCTCGTCGGCGCCCAGCGATACGGCGGACGTCTCGCGCGGGACGAACACTCTTGCAGGGCCGTGCATCGGCTTCTCTTGCATGGCGTCAGTGCCCCCGGCGCGGCAGCAAGCGGTCGAACTTGTTCTTGTCGACGCGCCCGTAAACCCGGTTGTCCACCATCACCGCCGGCGAGCACGCGCAGTTCCCGAGGCAATACACTGGTTCCAGGGTGATTTCCCCGTCCGGCGTGGTGCCGTTCAGTTTGACACCGACGGCCTGCTCCGCGTGCGCCGTCAGCTCACGGCTGCCCATCGACTGGCACGCCTCAGCCTGGCAGATGCGCAGCACGTGGCGGCCCGGCGGCGTGGTGCGAAAGTCGTGATAGAAGTTGACAACCCCGTGCACGTCCGCGCGCGAGATGTTCAGCTCGTCGGCGATCTGCCGCATTGCCGTTTCACTTATATAAGAATAGCGATCGACGAACGCGTGCAGTATCTGCACGAGCATCTCCGGCTTCGCGCCGAAGCTGTTGATGATCTCTGTTGCTATTGTTCTGTCGTAAGTCTTCGGCATTTCGTGTCGTCGGGCGTCGTGTCAGCTTGATGAAAGAGGATGCGGAAGCCGCGCGCGGCGTCAGGCAAGCCGTTCCTCGCGTGAATAAATGTTGAAGTTGCCGCGGCGCAAAAAGCCGATCAGGGTCATGTCGAATTCTCTCGCCAATGATACCGCGAGGCTGGACGGAGCCCCGACGGCTGCCAGGAGCGGCAACCCGGCGACCAGCGCCTTCTGCATCAGCTCGAAGCTGGCCCTTCCCGACACCAGCAATCCCAGTCCATGGGCCGGAAGACGGCCCGCCATCAGGAGTGCGCCGATCACCTTGTCCACGGCATTGTGCCGGCCGACGTCTTCCCTGACGAGCGTGATCTCACCATCTGCGCGGAATACGGCGGCCGCATGCAGGCCTCCGGTTCGCGAGAATACTTCCTGACGCTCGCGCAGTTTATCCGGCAGTTGCACGAGACACTCGCGGCGGAACGTTGTCTTGACGTCGGTCATGGGTTGCTGCCCGGCGACGCGCAGGGCGTCGAGAGATGCCTTCCCGCACACGCCGCAACTCGAGGTCGTATAGAAGTGACGCGTGAGCCTGTCGAGATCAATCGTGACGCCGGGATTGAGTTCGATACGGATGACGTTGCGGAGACCGGTGTCGGGCTCTTCAGGCCCGCAATGCCCGACCGAAGCAACCTGGTCCGCCGCAGTGATGATGCCCTCTGTGAACAGGAAGCCGAGCGCGAGTTCCGCATCGTTCCCCGGCGTGCGCATCGTGATCGAAACGCTTTTCGCGGCGGAGTCCTCCGCGGACGGAGCGCAGAGCTGGATCTCGAGCGGTTCTTCCACGGCGACGTCGTCCGCCTGGGAAAACTGGTCCGCTCCGTGGACCTTGCTGACGTCGATGGCGAGGCTCGCGCCTGACATGTCCGTTACCTTTGCCTGCAGCGGGCCGCCAAGTATACATCAGGCAGGCGCGACGAGGGTCAAGCCATTGTGAGGTAAGGAGATTTTCGGGGCAGGATCAGCGTGAGCCGGCGGCGCCGCCCGCGCGTGCCGGGCGCGCCGGGCGGTGCCCGGCCAACTGCTGACGATGCGCGCCTTCTGCGCGGATAATTGCGGTGCGGATGTGTTGCAGCTCGCCGCCACGCTTTACGCGCAGGCTGTCGTCCGACACGACGAACCCGAGGCGCTCGAACAAGGGCCTCGTATCAGGAAAACCTGCGGTGTCGGCGTAGCGCCGGTAAAGCGGCACGAAGACCGGGGTGCCGGCGAGTTCATCGAGTTTCGCGAACAGCTCCGGGCCGCTCCAGGTCCGGTCCGACGGCAGGCAACAGTCCTGCAGTCTTCCCATGACGTCGTCGAGCGTCATCTCCCCGTTACTGCGTTCGCGCAGGGTCACGTCCGCCATCAGCGCGATGGCGGCGCCGCTCCAGTAGATTTTCATACGCGCGTTGCGCAAGCCGCGTTCGGTCGCCTCGTTCGGCGAAAGCTCGGGCCGCGACTGCCGGCCCCGCTCGAGCCCGGCGTAGATCTTCTGCCAGGCATCCAGCGGTTCGTAAGTGCCGGAACGCGCCAGCAACACGTTCTGGTAGTACTGCGCGAAACCTTCGGAAACCCAGCGATGCGCCGGGCCCACGTAAGGCAGCATCAGGTGGCTGAATTCATGGGTCGCCGTCCAGTCTCCGAGAAACGCGTCCATAGGCTGGTGCCGGTCGACGAACAACTCGATTGCTTCGCCGCCGTCGCGGACGACCCTGCCGAACGGCACGGCGCTGTCGCTCCCGCGCTTTTGGTCGACCGGTATGACGACCACCTGGGGCGACGGATTGGGAAAGCGACCGTACGCCAGGCTGACGTCGGTTGCTATCGTCCGCAGCCACTCGTTTATTGCTGCGCTATCCATCGCATCGCCAGCCTGTTCGTTGCCCCGCAGAACGCTGACACGCAGCGTCGCGCCGGGTACTTCGATTTCGCTGTAGTCGAACTTGCCGAACACTGCCGGGGCATTCGAGCTTTCCGGCGAATGACCGAGGCGATACGCGTGTGCTTCGTTGCCGATGCGTTGCCACGGTACTGCGAACTGCACGTCGTCCGGCAGATCGAAACGCATATGGATCTCGGCATCGCCTTTCAGCGTCGGGCGCCACAGCCATAGCGCCGGCGAGACAACCATGTTGCCCGGAGCGAGGGACCGGTTGTGGTCGACACTCCGTGCCGCCTCGTCCAGGTCGACGGTGTAATTCATGCAGCGAATGCCGCCGGCCGGCAGCATCATGCGCTGGTTGCGCAGGCGTATCGGCGATGCATCGTCACAATCGCGGACATCGATCAGGAACTCGCCTGCATCACCGGATCTGGCCGCGACGGTATCGACGGGTGAAGCGAAGCGCGCTTCCACCGCCATCCGGTTCATCCCCGGATCAATCGAAACCCGGTACTGGTGGGGCGCGTCGGCGTATGCGAGCGAGACGGCACTTGAGGCCAGCAGCGATACCCGGACGGCAAATTGGCAGATCGGATGCATACGATGAAATTATGCAACAGCCGCGGGCACATGAAACAGTTCATAGAGCCTATTGTGATTACGCTCACATTCCGTGGGGAAAAGGGTGCGCCAGTGCAAGTTTTGGGAGGCAAGCGATGAGCATCATTCACGAACGGCACACAGCATCGGCGGAGCCTTGGACGGGGGGAGGGGTTCACGGCGCTCCTGAAACGCCCTCCCCCCGGCCAAGGCTCCGCTTACCACCGCCCTTTTCGTTCGTGAATGATGCGGGCCAAGAGCGGGCCGTTTTGCTGCCGTTCAGCCAGTTCCCGTACAATTGCGGGTGCGGTAAAGTGATCGAAACCGGCCGATGCGCCAGACGATAAGGAGAGTCCCTTGAGCAAGATCGCGAGACGCCAATTTATCCAGTTGTCGGCGGTTGCAGCCGCCGGCTGTTTCATCCGCCCCGGCACTGCTGAAGCACAGGACCTGGTTGAGATTTCCGAGGACGACCCTGTTGCGCAGTCGCTGAAATACACCCATGACGCCAGCTCGGTGGACGCTGCGTCGAGGCCGAACCCTGCACCGGAACAGATCTGCTCGAACTGCGCGCTGATCCAGGGCGAAGAGGGTGAAGAGTGGCGGCCCTGCCAGATCTTCCCGGGCAAGCTGGTCAACGCCAACGGCTGGTGCTCTGTCTGGGCGCCGAAGGCCTGACGCGACGCCGGGCGCCAGCCGCATTCCTGAGATACAGCACTTCTATCATCAGCCGACCGGGACGCTCTCGTACGTCGTGAGCGATCCGGCGACGTCCATGGCGGCGGTGATCGATCCCGTGCTCGGCTTTTCGGTCGTTTCCGGACGGACCGACCCGGCGCCGGCGAAGGAGATCATCGAGTACGTCCGGTCGAAGGATCTCAGCCTGGATTGGATTCTGGAGACGCACGCGCACGCAGACCACATCTCGGCGGCGCAGTCGATCAAGGCGCATCTCGGCGGCAAGGTTGCGATTGGCAACGGCATACGCGCAGTACAGCAAACCTTCGGCGACATCTTTAACCTGACGGCGCCCTTTGCAGCGGACGGGCGGCAGTTCGACCGGCTGTTCGCCGACGGGGACTCGTTCACCCTCGGCAGCATCGACTGCAGGGTGCTGAATACGCCGGGGCACACGAGCGACAGCGTGACTTACCTGGTTGGCGATTGTGCGTTCGTCGGCGACAGCCTGTTCATGCCCGATTTCGGCACGGCTCGTTGCGATTTTCCCGGCGGGGACGCCTCCCTTCTCTACGATTCCATCCAGAAGCTGTTCGCGCTGCCTGCGCAGACGAAGCTCTACATGTGTCACGACTATCCGCCGGAGAGTCGCAGTTTGCGCTGGGAGATTACCGTCGCCGAGCAAAAAGCGTCGAACGTTCATGTGAAGGAAGGGACGAGCAAGGAGGACTTCGTGACTATGCGCAGGAAGCGCGACGCAACGCTGTCGCTGCCGGCGCTTATCATTCCCTCGATCCAGGTCAACATTCGCGCCGGCCACGTGCCTGAAAGCGAAGACAACGGGGTCTCCTACCTCAAGATACCGCTCGATACGCTCTGAAGGTCAGTCGGCAATCGTCATTGTGTACAATGCCGCGCGCCCGCTGCGTCGTCCACAGTCCCGGAGAAACAAGCGTGTTCGAGAATCTCAAGGCTCTTCCCCCCGATGCCATCCTGCGGCTGATCGCCGAACACCAGAACGACCCGCGCAAGCAGAAGATCGACCTCGGCGTCGGTGTTTATCGCGATGAGCACGGTGCCACGCCGGTTCTCGACGCCGTGAAAAAGGCGGAGCGGCTCCTGGTCGACGGGCAAGCGACCAAGGCCTATCTCGGGTCCGGCGGAGACCCGGTCTTCAACGACGCAATGCAGAGGCTGATGTTCGGCGATGCCGCATCCGGCAACGAGCGCATCGCCACGGTGCAGACACCGGGCGGCTCGGGTTCGCTTCGCGTTGCTGCCGGACTGATCCTCCGCGCGATGCCGGATGTGTCAGTGTGGACGAGCGACCCGACCTGGGCGAACCACGTGCCGCTTCTCGGCGGAGCCGGAGTGAAGCTGAAGTCGTATCCCTACTACGATACGCAGCACAGGGCGATTCGTTTCGATGCAATGCTGGACACGCTGAACGGAATTCCCGCCGGCGACATCGTATTGCTGCACGGCTGCTGCCACAACCCGACGGGCATGGACCTGGATCGCGGCCAGTGGCGCGAGGTTGCCGCCCTCATCGAGTCCCGCGGTTTGCTGCCCTTTATCGATTTCGCCTACCAGGGATTCGCGGAAGGACTCGAGGAAGACGCTTATCCCGTGCGGCTGATGTTCGAACGGGTGCCGGAGATGATCGTCTCGAGTTCCTGCTCGAAGAACTTCGGACTTTACCGTGAGCGCGTCGGCAGCCTGTCGCTCGTGGCCGCGGACGCTGCCGCTACCGCGACCGTGCGCAGCCAGGTATTCAACATCATTCGCACGATGTATTCGATGCCGCCGGATCACGGTGCCGCCGTGGTGGCCAGCATCCTGACCGACCCCGAACTGCGTACCGAATGGCTCGCGGAACTGCTCGCGATGCGCTCCCGGCTCAAGGAGACACGCAAGCTGCTGGTCGCGTCGTTGCGCGACAAGGCGCCCGCGCACGACTTCTCGCACATCGAACGCGGCAACGGCATGTTTTCGTTCCTCGGGGTGTCGGGCGAGCAGGTCGCACGCCTGAAAAGCGAGTTCGGCGTTTATATGGTGGATTCCAGCCGGATCAACGTGGCGGGTATCACGCGGAGGAATATCGCTTACCTCGGGGAGTCGATCGCGGCAGTTTTGTAAACGCCGCGATGTGGTGGTCGCCCGCGGGGCGGGCTCCTACAGCTCACGGTCAGTGCGAATCGTGCCCGGCAACGGTCACCTCCAGTACGGATAGCGCGCTGTAGGAGCCCGCCATGCGGGCGACCGCAACGCGCGCTCGTTGTCAAAGCTCCGGCAGATACACCACGCTCTGCGTATCGATACCGAGCTCGCCCGCAAAGCCGCCGTTCAACTCCAGCACGTACCTGACCGGTTCTGTCGAAGCAATCGAGCTCAGCGTCAACGGCTCGTTCATCGCCTCGATCGACGAAACCGTGCCGTCACTTCGAATAAAAAGAATATCGAGCGGAATAAACGTGTTCTTCATCCACATCGAGCGAACCTCGTCACCGCGATAGACGAACAGCATGCCGGTGAACCGTGGAAGGCGCCGAACGTGCATCAGTCCACGGCGCTGTTGCCCGGGCGTGAGTGCCAGGTAGACATCGAAGCCATAACACGCTGCCCGGCTGGTTTCGATCACGATGGATGACCGGTCAAACGCCTGTTCCAGGTCGTCGTCTGCGACCGAAGGAACGCTGAGGAATAACGTAAGCGCCAGCAACAGCCGTTGCCGCGAAAGGCATGCCTTTCCGTCGTTCACTCCGGCACCTGCCAGTTCAGGCGACCGGCGAAATTCAGGTCGGTAAAGGTGACGCTCCTGCTGCCGTTGACCTCGGCGAGCGGAGAAACGCAATAGAGCAGCCCCTTGATGCGATATTCAGGGTCTGCCTTTGCATCCTCCTCTTCGAGCGGGTCCTGATGTTCGATGTCGGCCCAGCACGTGGATTGCTGCGGCGTGCTGAAGAATTTTCCCGAGTTCTCCTCGATAAGTGTCACGCCGGCGGGAAGCTCGCGTCCGCCACGGCCTTTCACGAGATCGGGCAGTGCGATGATGAAAGCGAGATCGACAGTCTCGCCGTTCGATATTCCTGTTCCCGCAAAACGAAGCCGCGCGCCGCGGCCGTGCGGGCGCGGCATGCCCTCGCATTCGAGATTGCCTTCGCGCCAGTCGATTGAAGCTTCGATTGCGCCGAATACCTCCGCGGTCAATACGCCGCCCTCGATGCAGGCGCTGCCCTGCACGGGCGATTGCGCAATGTCCCGCTCGCAGCCTGCCGCAACCGCGCCCAGGATGAGGTATAAAGCGATGCTGCGGAACGCCTGCGGATGACGCAGGCTCGAGAAATTTTGGAATTCCTGCAATGTATGGCAATCCCGCTGGTCGTAGTGGGGAGCCATTATTACCCAATAAGACAGCCATTGATGAGTCCGGTCGGTTCGACGTATTGGCACAACGGCGAGTTATGTGAGAGGACGGCGAGACTCGTCGGGGGCGGGCAGGCAGGCCGGTGGGGTAATTCGAGTTTCCCCGATGGCTGATGGCCGGGTTTCAGTTGGACGACTGGTTGGACTGGGGGTGCTTCATCAATAAAATGGCACGCTATTTTGCCCGTCGGAGTGATCGATTCATGAGCGTAATAGAAAAATTCCAACAGCTCGAAGCGCACGCGAGTCGCCTCATCGTGGGGCAGGCGCACCTGATCAACCGGATGCTGATCGCATTGCTGTGTGATGGACACCTGCTGGTCGAGGGCGCCCCGGGGCTCGCGAAGACGCGCGCGATCAAAGTGCTGGCGGAAAGCATCGAAGGCGATTTCCACCGCCTGCAGTTCACGCCCGACCTGCTTCCCGCGGACCTGACAGGCACGGAAATCTACCGGCCGCAGGACGGCACCTTCGAATTTCGCAGGGGACCGCTATTTCACAATCTGATACTCGCGGACGAGATCAATCGGGCGCCGGCGAAAGTGCAGTCGGCATTGCTCGAAGCGATGGAAGAGCGACAGATTACGGTCGGCGAGAAAAGCTACACGTTGTCGAACCTGTTCATGGTGATGGCTACGCAGAACCCGATCGAACAGGAGGGAACATATCCGCTGCCCGAAGCCCAGCTCGACCGCTTCCTGCTGCACGTGAAGGTCGGCTACCCGACACCGGAAGACGAACGGCGCATCCTGATCCTCAACCGCGAGGAAGCAAAAGCCGGCGAACGCGATCCGTTCCAGCCGCCCGAATTGCTGGAACAAGCCGCAGTCATGGAAGCCCGGCAGGCAATCCTGCGCCTGCACCTCGCCGACGAACTGGAGCAATACATCGTCAACCTCGTCGTTGCGACGCGCAACGCCGGCATCGTCGATTCGTCGCTCAAAGGCCAAATCATGTACGGAGCGAGCCCCCGCGCCGGCATGGGGATCGACCGCACATCGCGCGCGCACGCCTGGCTCAAGGGCCGCGACTACGTCGGCCCCGAGGACATCCAGGCCGTCGCCGCCGATGTCCTGCGGCATCGCCTGGTCTTGAGTTTCGAAGCCGAAGCCGACGGCGTCACCGCCGATTCCATAATAGAGCGCCTCCTCGACGGCGTCGGCGTCCCCTAAGGAGGACCCCGGCAACCCTACCGCATGTGACCACGCAGCCTGCAGTATTCATGAACGACTTACTCAAGCGTTCCGGCAACCCCGCCGGCGATGCCTCCTATGCTCGGCGCACCCTCCGTCGACCTTAACTAAGTGCCATTCGTTCATGAATAATGCGAGCGGTGGAGTAACGAACCACGTTCGGAGGTCATAGAGGCAAGGTAATTACCAAGTGCGTCACGACAAACTACAGGCAAACGCGTCCCCCGTTGGCGTCACCCAGGCAGAGCTGATCCGCCTGAGCGGCCCCGCGCGCGCAGTTGCCCTGGACGTGCTCAGGGTGAATTCATTGCAGACCGGCGCCTACGTCTCGCATTTCCGCGGCCGCGGCATGGAATTCGACGAATCGCGGCCGTACCAGGCAGGTGACGATCCGCGCAACATCGACTGGCGGGTGACGGCCCGCAGCACGACGGCTTATACGAAGCTGTTTCGCGAGGAGCGTGAACGGCCGGTGCTGATTATGGTCGACCTGAGAAGCAGCATGCATTTCGCGACTCAGGGGTGTTTCAAGTCGGTCAACGCGAGCCGGGCGGCGGCGCTGTTGTCATGGGCGGCGCACCATCGCGGCGACCGGCTCGGCGGAATCGTATTCGGCGACACGACCCACAGGGAGATCAAGCCGCGGCTCGGGCGGCAGGCGGCGCTGCGCTACGTGCATGAACTGGTCGATCATCCGGACTGGGCGAAGCACGGCCAGAACCGGGGCCAGGCCATGAACAGCGAGCAGTCGCTGGCGCAGGCGATGGCGGCGCTCAAGCGAGTGGCGCGGCCGGGAAGCCAGATCGTTATCTTAAGCGACTTCGCGGGCTTTTCCCGGGCGTCGCAGTCTTACGTTTCCGGAGTGGCGAGGCACAGTGAAGTGATGGCGGTATTCCTGAGCGATCCGCTCGAGCGCGAGCTTCCGCCGCCGGGACATTACCGACTGGTCAGCAACGCGGGTGAAATGGCGATCGATACCTACGCGAGGCGGTCACGGAGCGAGTACCGGCAGGCATTCGAGGAGCGGCTGACGCACCTCGAGACCTTCTGCCAGCGTTACGGCGTGCACCTCATGCCGATGTCGACCGAGGACGACCCGGTGCAGTCGATGCAGCGGGCGCTGGGCAAGAGGGCTCGTTGATAATGCTCATCCTGCTCCGCGCCATTGATTCAGGCGGTAGACCGTAGATGGATCCCGAACAGATTCCGCTGAGAGACCTGCATCTGCCGGAAGCGGTCGGCTGGTGGCCGCTGGCGCCGGGATGGTGGGTGCTGCTGGCGCTGGTCGCCATCGGCCTGCTGATTCTGCTGCGACGGGCGTGGATTCGCTGGCGTCACAATGCAGCACGCCGGATCGCGCTGGCGGAGCTTGCGCGCCTCGAAGGCGCCTATCGCGAGGCGCCGAACGCCGTGTTGCTCGCCACGAGGCTCTCCGAACTGGTGCGTCGAACGATGCTTGCGTATGCGCCGCGGAAAGAAGTCGCCGGACTGACCGGCCCTGAATGGCTGGCATGGCTGGACCGCGGCCTCGACGAGAAGCTGTTCTCCGAAGGACCGGGCACGAGCCTGCAGGAACTGCCGTACCGCCGCGCCGATTCAGTCAGGGGCGCCGACGTCGACGGACTCCTCGCTGCGGTTCGCCGGCGCTTGAAGTCGCCGCTTCCGGAGACGCCGTGATGTGGTCCTTCGCCTGGCCGTGGATGTTCCTGGCGCTGCCGCTGCCTTTCCTCGCGCGTGCCCTTTTGCCGCCGGCCGCCGACGCGAACGAAGCGGGACTGAAGGTGCCGAGCCTCGAAAGCTTCGCGGTGCTGGCGGAGGGGCGTCGTTCGCAACAGTTGTTCAACTGGCGGATGTGGGTAGCCTCGGTTGCGTGGATTCTGCTGGTGACGGCCGCTGCGCGGCCGGAGCGCGTCGGCGACGAAGTCGACGTTCCGGTCACCGGCCGGAACCTGATGCTGGCCGTCGATCTCTCGGGCAGTATGGACGCGAAGGATTTCGAGCTTGCGAACCGGCGGGTCGACCGGCTGACCGCAACCAAGGCTGTCGCCAGCGACTTCATCAGTCGCCGTGAAGGCGACCGGCTGGGCCTCATACTGTTCGGCGAGCGCGCTTACCTTCAGGTGCCGCTGACACTCGATCGCGAAACCGTCAACGTCCTGCTCATGGAGGCATTCATAGGTCTTGCCGGCGAGAAGACGGCCATCGGCGATGCGATCACGCTTGCGGTGAAACGCATCCACGAACAGGGCGCCGACGCCGGTGAGCAGGTGCTGATACTCCTGACCGACGGCGCGAATACCGCAGGCGCGATCGACCCGATCAAAGCGGCGGAACTTGCGCAGCAGATCGGGCTGCGCATCTACACGATCGGCATCGGCGCGGAACAGATGGTGGTGCCGTCGATCAGCGGCACCCTGCGGCGCGTCAATCCGTCCGCCGATCTCGACGAAGAAACCCTTACGAGCATCGCGGACCTGACCGGCGGCCGATATTTTCGCGCGATAGACACCGCGAGCTTGCAGCAGATCTATCGGCTACTGGACGAGATGGAGCCGGTCGCGGAACCGGAGGGCGGCTTCCGCCCGGTGCATGTTCTTTACCACTGGCCGCTCGGCGGAGCGCTGGTGCTGGCATTCTTCCTGGCCGGCGCAAGCCTCCTGTCGAACTTCGTCCTGCCGCGCGTCTACAAGGCGAAAGCGCATGCCGACTGAATTTCACTGGCTTCGCCCGGAATGGC
>Ga0268386_10001752_pt1 | contig 15044 bp, 15 predicted proteins | sample RVTome_15_FD_200260 | JGI IMG/M metagenome (GOLD analysis project Ga0268386, IMG submission 200260) | Soil microbial communities from uranium-contaminated site in the Upper Colorado River Basin, Wyoming, United States - RVT150D86... ...
TTCGACCGGCGTCCCCCTGCCGTTTCTTCCCCTTGAGGCGCTCATGATATCGGTCGAGACGGTGGCGATGACGAGAACCTAACACCGATGTAGAAGAGCGAAGCTGGCCAAGGCAATTTGGCCAGTGAGAATGCCCTGTGCCGGGTAGCTCCTGGACCTGGGCTATCGATACGGCATCATGAAATGGTGCCACAGGCATCTTCAAGAGCATCATAAAGGGGTTGAATCGCAGCACCTTGGATGGCCGAGCCATGCATCACAGCCAGACAGGTAATCGGAAGAGCCCGCAGGCGTGAAAGGGCCGTTGTCACATGGACACCCGGCGCCATATAGCCGCTCTGGCGCACAAAGTCGACGATCTCTTGGCTACGGTCCTCTTCTGTCACGGCTTCGCGTTGCCCCGTATGGGTGCCTAAGTCAGAACTGAACAGAACCCCTGTGTGGGGTTCCAGCCACAACACTGCATCCCAGTTGTGGGGGAAGTGCGGGGTTTCAAGCAGTTGTAGACGATGGGCGCCGAGGTCAACGGTGTCGCCATCGGCCACGGTGTGAGGCAGGCGCACGGCAAAATCGCCAATGGAGGTGCGGGCAGCCACCGAGCCGCAGAGGATTTTTGCGTTCGGGGCGAGTCGGAGCCAGTGGTTCAGGGCACCGCACTCATCGGCCTCGAAATGTGAAAAGCCGATATACTGCAAGGTGCTGGGATCGAGAATGTGTTCGACCTGGCTCCGAACAGTGTCAAAGAGTGCCGCATGGCCAGTGTGAATCAAAGTGGGACAAGCGTCACGGATGACAAATTGATTGAAGGTAATCGGCGCTCGATCCGTCCACACTGCAATTCGAAAAATATTGTCGGCAATTTCATCTACACGGGTTTCCATCGCGGCCTCATTTTCGCAATAAAGTACCTAGACAGAACGTCTGCCGTCCTGCGAAGCTGACATCGATGTCAGCTTCGGAAGAGCTAGCTGTTGTCGAGATACGTTGGTCCGGATACTTGCAAGTTAGCAGCCTCAGGATCAGGGTCCAGCTCGTGATGATACCATAGTTTCAAATTCAAAAAACCTTCCGTTGCGTCGGAAAGAGGGCTCGGCCATGCTGGATGAGCACGAGGGAGCCGGACTGCCGCTATTATGCCTCGGGGTTTGGCGGACGCAGCGTTATCGCTGGCGCAACGCGGTTGACTCAAACTGAGGCGGCGAATTCCGACGCCACTTTAGCGGTAAAGAGCCGCATGCTCTTGGAGGTTGCTTCCCACGGTAGGCTGCCGAGTCGGAAGTGCAGGATTAAACCACCCACGCCCGACGCATAAACGGGGGCCAATTTGTCGCAAACCGTTTCCGGCGAGCCATAGACCAGGCCGTGCTCAACCGTATTGAGGGCATTGCCGGGCTTGGCCGCGGCCTGCGCTTTGAGCTCATGGGGACGATTAAGGCGCTGACGGGCGTGGTTGAGATGGGCGCGCATGCGCTGAAAGGCCGGGATGCCGATGTCGGCCCCCTCTTGATCCGTTTTCGCTACCAACACATTTCGCCAAGCCCAGCACTGTTGCGCTGTCGCCGCAATCGTCTCGTCGTCATAGCCCGATGCCGCCATCGTCTGCCGGTAGGCATCCATGCGCTGCTGCGTGACCGCATTGGTTTGCACATTCATCAAAAATGGGCGCCCCTCGCGCGCCATCTCCAGGGTCGATTCCAAACTGGAACAGGCTCGAAGCATCGGCGGATGCGGTTGTTGATAGATCTTGGGCCGCAGTTCCGGGAGTGCGATCTGCCAATACTGGCCGTTGTGCCGAAGCTGGCCATCCCGAGTTCCGGAGTCCGCCGATCTTCACCGCCGCCGAGGCCAGTAGCTGAACGAGATGAGCACCGCGATTCTCAGTTGTTGGGACTTAATCTCGATTAAACAGATTCCGGGCATTCCAGTAGAGCCATTTTTCCTTGACGGCTTCTTTTAATGGTAACTCCTGCATCTCCGCGATCACTCGCTTTAGGACATCGTCTGAGGGCTGGAAATAGGAGGCCCAATTCGATGCAAATAGCACTCGATCTTGCAGCAACGTATTGCCAAATTGCAGCAACATTTCCCATCCTGAGCCAGGGGTCGCTAGGTATTTCGGACGATGCGATTCGGTATCGATATAGACGTTTGGATGACGACGGGCCACCCCGATCATCTCGGGGACCCAAGGCCAACCGCCACACCCCGCGATCAGCCGTAACTCCGGGAAGTCCATTGCCACCTCATCGAGGTGACGCGGATGGCTCAAGTCCATCGGCAGAGCCGAATTGTAATTCATCGTGACATAAACAAACACGGGGAGGTCGAGCTCGGCTGCTTTGGCATATAGCGGGTAGAATTTTTTGTCGTTGGGGGATAAACCATAACGAAACGGGGAGGCGTAAAAGCTGCTCAATCCCAACTCCTTGACGGCACGCTCCAACTCTCGCACGCCCTTCATCCCATCGTTCGGGTTCGCCAAGGCTTGTCCAATAAACCGGTCAGGAAAACGCGCGATGATGTTAGCCGTGTAGTCGTTATCCACGTTGCGAAAGGCTCCCCACGCAATCCCGGCCTCATCCATCTGCTGCACGAAGTCCTCTAGAGAAACGACCAAGGATTGAGCTTTTTCGAGTAACAGATGGTCAAAGGCAGATGGAGAGAGCGCTTGCGATAGGTCTTCCAATTCGTCAAGGGACACGCCGAGTTCGCGCGCTTTTCTCGGACCAAAAATATAGCGGTAATTGGCCATCCCTTTTTCACCGCGCCCTAGCGCCCACCGCTTCATATCTTGGGCAATCTGTTCAGCGGTGGGGGGGAGGGGAAGATCTAAATCGATAATGGGCGCCATGAACTTATAGCTCCTTATCCCATACGGCGAGCGATGGGCTGGGTGCGATTTAAATCACTCAGGATGGCGTCACGAGCGCCCACATCCGTTGGTTTAGCTAATGATGCCGTTGTTTCTCAACTCAGCAATTTGGTCTGGTGTGTAGCCATAGGCTTGCAAGACCGCATCGGTATGCTGTCCAAGAACGGCTGAGGCCTGCGGGGGTGACAGTTGCGTTTTACTGAGTCGTATCGGATTACTCACGACTTCCATACGTCCGTGCCCAGGGTGATCCATGGGGATAAACATGTCATTTGCCCGAGCTTGGGCATCGCTTGTCACTTCTAGCGCATTTTGAACTGGGCCCCAGGGCAGCCCCGCTTCCGTTAAACGGGCTTTCCACATGTCATAGGTCTTTGTTTTAAAGACGTCAACCAGGATCATGAACAGATCATCGTGATGGGCAATCCTCGGCTCAAAGGTCGCGAACCGGGGATCGTGTTCGAGCTCCTGTCGATCGATCGCCCGACAAAATCTCGACCAGTAGAGATCGGGCTGTACCATGCCGATGCGGACCCACCGCTGATCCTGGGTTTCGTAATAGCCCGCCAAGGGGTTCACGACATCTTCTCGGGCGACTTTCTCCCGGTCAAGTCCACTCACCAGTGACCCCGCAATGTCATTGGACAACATATACATCCCGGTCTGAAACAACGAGGCATCCACTCCTTGTCCAACCCCATGGCGTTCTCGAATGAAGAGGGCAAGCAGGATGCCATAGGCAAGCGCCAGTCCGGTTGCAAAATCACCCATGCCAATCGGATATTGGGGTGGGGCCATACCCGGCACTTGTAGCGTATGCATGATCCCAGCCCGTGAGAAAAAGCTAATGCCTTCGTAGCCCGGCAGGTTCTGATCGGGGCCTTGGAGCCCGTAGCCGCTGAGGTTGGCAATGATCAGCTTGGTATTGACCTCGCTCAACACTTCCGGGGTAAGCTGGAATTTGGCCAATTCCCGAGGGCGAAAATTACACAAGAGCACATCTGCGTCTGACAGAAGCCGATGCATGACCTGCTGTCCCTGTTCCTGAGCCAGATCAAGGGTGATGCTTTGTTTATTCCGATTGATGTTCTCAGATACATAGTCAATATCGGATGGAATGGGCCCCCCTCCCACCATGGCGCGAGCCAGTTGTCGGGACATATCGCCGCCAACAGGGCGTTCAACTCGGATCACCTCCGCTCCCCAATCAGCGAGCAGTCTCGCCGCCATCGGGCCAGCCAGTACAGTTGCGGTTTGGATGACTCGAAGGCCCTCAAGACCGTCAATCACGATGGGCTCTCCTGGTGCTGCGGTTGGGTCATGGCGGTGGTCTCCATGAGCGCCAGCCTACCACACTCGTCGAGCGATGGAAAGTTTCTCCAAGTGTCCATCAACTCAGCCGCGACATGATTCACAACCCGATTTGGACAATCTGTGCCGTCTTGTCGGACGTGCTAGAGTCCAACTCCACCCCCTGCTGCGCGATATCGTGCCCGTGACCGAAGCCCTACGCCTCTATGACAGGCTGCGGGATGCCCCGTCCAGGTTGTTGAGCACCGTCTTCGATTGGCAGACGATGTAGCTGACTTCACTTAATGGCTTGTGGATTCAGAGGGCTGCCCACACCGCCCACGACGCGCAGGGGCGGAGACACAAACATGAACTCATACACCTTGTCCGCAGCACAATCCTTGGCCAGCTCTTCGAAGTAGAAGATCTCGCCAATGATCATGCCTTGGTTCACGATGAGTTCCACGTGGATCGGAAACGCCTTCGAGCCTTCGGTGCTCACGAGCTCCAGTGCCTCCGGATCAAACGGCATGGCCTCCACCGCGAGCGAATCGGTCGCCAGACAGGCAATCTTTTTGTCTTTCACCCATTTGGCAGCCGATAAGCCCAGCCCGGGTTCACCGTCTTTGTAAGGATCGCGACCGGGCCACTTCCAGTCCAGCAGCACATTGATCCACCCGGTGCGAATCATCAGACAATCGCCCTGCTTGACGGTAACCCCTTGTTGCGCAGCCGTCTTCTCTAAATCCTCTGCCGTAATAATATAGCCGCGTTCGAGGTGATCGACCCCTTTGAAACGGGCCACATCCAACAGCACGCCCCGGGTCACCATCTTGTCTTTGAGCTGGTCGATGTCGTTGCGGGAGGCGCCTGCGTGCGTGACATATGTGCCGACCTCATGCCCCCCGTACATTTTGCCGTTGTAGTAGATATGGGGCAGGCCGTCCCACTGCGTCGACACTTGTAGATACACGACCGCCATATCGTCTGTGCCGCCAATCCCCTCTCCAGCCCCTTGGCCCGTGCGGGTCATCAGGTGGCGAAAGATCCGCCCAGGCCAACCCGGCTTGTCAGCTTCCAAGGGGATAGCCAAGCTGTAGACCTTGCCTTGTTTGACCAACCCAGCGGCTTCCTGCACGATTTGCGGGGTAATGTAGTTGATGGTCCCAATTTGGTCATCCGGTCCCCACTTGCCTCAGTTGTTACCAAACGGTTGCCCAGCCCACGCACCTTGTTCACACGGCGCCGATACCCACATCATCATCAGAACCGCTCCGATCAAAACCGGTCTTACGGATCGCTTGGTCATGGTAGCCTCTCCCTTGCGTGTCTGTGGAAGTACCGTTTCCCATAGTGTTGCTTGGCGATTGTAGGGGCGTAGGTGGAGAGGGTCAAGGATAGGCTATTTCATTAAAGCCACAGGCTTCTATCGCTGCCCAGTCGCTGGTTTTCGGGTCTGCACCGCCCCCCCACTACCCTTGCTCATCAACACCAAGCATGGGATCGTCAAGATAAAGAGCATCCCCATGAGCCAAAATACGTCGTTGTAGGCCATCATCATGGCCTGGCGCGTAACGGTCCCATCGAGCAGCCGGATCGCACTCTCCTCGGCAAGGCCGGGCGGCAGGCCGCCAGTGGTGGCGAGCCGTCCCGTGAGGCCATCCAGCGCCTGCGACGTCGTGGCATCGTACGGGGTAACATGATCCGCCAGCCGGGCGCGGTGGAACACGGTACGATGCGCCACTTGGCTGGCCACAAAGGCGTAGCCCAGGTTGCCGCCGATCCGTCGAAACAGGGTGAACAGGCTGGACGCCGGCGTCAGCAGCATTAAGGGCACGGTGCGCATCACGATCGCGGACATAGGGCCGAACATGAACGCCATCCCCGCGCCCGTGAGCAAAAAGCCGGGGAGCATGCGCCTAAAACTGGTCTCCAGGGTGAATCCCGACATGTCGAGATAACCCCACATCATCAACGCTACGCCGATACTGACCAGTAACCGGCTGTCGAGATAGTTGTACAAGCGGCCGGCAATCGGCGTCACCACTAGGATGATCAGCATGCGGGGCAGTTGCAAGACCCCGGAATCCAGCACCGAGTAGCCTTGCAGCCGTTGCAGAAACAGCGGCAGAATAAAGGTGCTGCCAAACAACGTGATGCCAAAGAGCAGACCCAGGATCGATCCAGAGGTGAAGGGAATATTTTTCAGTAACCGCAGGTTGATCACCGGCTCTTCGGTGATCAACTCCCAGACCACCAAGAGGGTCAGGGTAACCAGCGTGACCCCCGTCATCCACACAATAAACGACGAGTCAAACCAATTCTCCCGCTCACCCCGCTCCAACACCAACTGCAGAGCGGTGAGCCCCACGGCCAACAAGACAATGCCGATGACATCGATTCGAGCCAGGCCGCGTTGCAGATGGGGTGGATCGACCAGTACCAGGATGGACAGCACCGTGCCCAATATCCCCACCGGCACATTGATATAGAAAATCCAGGGCCAGCCGTACGCATCCGTCAACCATCCACCCAGAACCGGCCCGGCCACCCCCGCCACGGTAATCCCCATGGAGTAGATGGCCATGGCCATGCCCCGCTCTTCTTCGGGGAAGGTCTCCAACATAATCGCCTGAGCCACCGGAATGAGCCCGCCACCGCCAATGCCTTGCAGAATGCGAGCGAGAATCATCATCTCGAGCGAACGCGCCAAACCGCAGAGGACGGAAGCAGCGGTGAAGACCATAAACGAGAGGACAAAAAAGGTCTTGCGGCCTAGCAAGCGGCTGAACCACGCGGACATGGTCACGAGGATAATCTCAGAGATGCTATAGGCCACCGCGACCCAAGTGATGGCATCCATGGAGACCCCAAAGGTGCTGATCATCTGGGGCATGGCCACATTAACAATGCTGATGTCCATCACCGAGACAAACGAACCGAGCACCACGGTTCCTGCAATCACCCATTTTCCCGCCGGTGCCCGTGTGGCAGTCGTGGCCGTCTGCATACCTCTCCTCACGTCCGTGTATCATAAAGCCAGAGGAGCGATATTACGGCGCACAGTCCAAAATCGCAATTGTTACAGCTCTGACTTCCCGAAGCCTGCTTCGTTCGGAAGGTATCCTGAGGTCTGAAAATGTCTGATTTTTAGGGTGAAGCCACCTCTTTGATACCCCGTAGCGACCCTCCGCCGTGACTTTCTGATGCCAACAGTGCATACTGCTGATGGGATCGGGATGGAACGAGAGCGTCTTGAGCGCCACCGGGTCGTCGGTGAAGGTGACATGCCCCTGACGGGCAAAAAACTCGCTGGGCTTCATCGACAAGTGGGGCCGAATCCACATGCGCTTTTTCTCGGCCTGCTCATCCAATGCATAGAGTAGCCAGGCCAGCCAACCGGCGCCGCATTCGACGATGACAAAGTCGAGGGTCGGATGCTGGTCGCAAACCCCGCTGGAAATCAACTGCGACACCGGAATTTGACCATCCGCCATGCGCATCGCCATGAAATCGAGCGCCCCGCCGTAGCCTTCCGCCTCGCCCCAATCTTCGGGATATTCATCTTCACTATTCGTAAAGGCGTGAAACGCTAAGACCATCCCGCTGGCGGCGCCCGCTCACGCATTCCCTTCGGCAGGCGTTCGTAGAGATCAGGGGGTTCCTGGATGTGGGAATCAGCCGAAATCACACGTTGTTCAGCCATGGTGATCCTCCATCGGAATCATGGGCAATACCACATGCGATGGCCGCGAGGCATCGACATAGACCGCATTCGTGGCGACCCGCGCATGCGTGCTCAGTCCCTCCGGCTCGCCGGTGTTAAAGTTGAGATCGAAGTGCGGAAAATTACTGCTGGAGATATCCAGGCGAATGCGATGGCCGGCGGTAAAGCGATTGCTGCACGGAAATAACTCGATGCGGATGGCATACACTGTCCCGGGCTGCATCATCGCTGGAGATTCCCAAGAGTCCCGATACCGCACGCGCAAAATCCCACTCGTGAGGTTGAGGGCGAAGCTGTCAGACCCATCTGCATGGGGCGGATACACATCGACGAGCTTCGCGGTAAAGTCCGTATCCGGACAATCTGAGGCAATCCACAAATCGGCCACAATGGGACCGGTCACTTCGACATCCTGGTCGAGTGGCGCGGTTTGAAAGACGAGCACGTCCGATCGCTCGGCCAGGGGGCGATACGGCGCTCGCGAGCCGAAAAAATCCGGCGATTCCCGCTGGTCAAAGGCGCCACCCACCATCATCGGCTCACCCGAGGAAATCGGCCCGCCAATGGTCGGCACGGGGTGTTTAGGGTCATAGCGATAGGTGAGCGGTTCGGACTCCGGGGCCGGCAGCTCGGTCGAGAGCGAACCGTCTGAGTGGCAGTAGTAGCGGGTAAACCGCGTCTCCGGCAGCGGCCACGTGGCGGCTTGACGCCAGTGCCCGCCGTGATCGAGCCGACCGGCGGCATTGCGCTGTCCGGAGCCTCCACCCATGACAAATACCCGGACGCCAGGCTCGGACTCCACGCCATTCTCCACCCCGCGCAACCAGCGGTCAAACCACCGCAAGCGCATGGTTAAAAAATCCGGAGCCAGGTTGTGATCCAACGTCGCTTCGGGGCCAAAATCCACCTCCCCGGCATATGAAAGCGATCGGTCGCCATGCGTCCACGGCCCCAGAATGAGCCGCATCGGTCCCTGCTTGCGCGTCACCAGACCCGTGTAATTTTCCGTTGCGGTGCGAGCATACGGATCGTACCAGGACGACATATGCACCTGGGGCACATCGGCGAATTGCTCGTAAGCCCCAGCCGCATAGATGCCGGGTTGGGCCCAATAGTCATCAAACGTGCCATGCGTCCACTGTTCAAAGAGGTAATCCTCATATTCCGGGGCTGTGGTCACCGGCGAATGGCCTGGGCGCCAGGGCATGTCGGCAAACCACGCGTGCATATCAATCGCCTCAAGAGTAGCCCGGCGCTCCGGGTCGGCCATCACACTGGAACTTTTGAGCGCCTGCTTATACGCCCAAGTCGCTTGTTTCAGCTCAAACGCGCCCCCTTGCCGAATGCCGCTCTGATAGGCATTGGAAAAGCCGCCCGAATCCACAAACATAGCGGCGAGCCCGGGGGGATTCAGGCTGGCCAGGGCGGCCTGGGTATGGGCCGCATACGATAGGCCCATGGTGCCGATGCGGCCATTACACCAGGGCTGTTGCACGATCCAAGCACAGGTATCATAGCCATCCGCTGCCTCGTCGAGATATTTTCGAAAGACGCCTTCGGAGCCATAGCGGCCCCGGCAGTCTTGATAGATCGCAACATAACCGTGCCGCGTGAAAAACGCGGCCACCTCTTCGCGGCGCTTGGGCTCCTTCGGCTCTCGGGCGGTAATTTCAGAGCGGCTGACGGCTCCTTTGTCGTATGGGGTCCGTTCGAGAATGACCGGAAATGCGCCAGCGACAGGTTGGCCGTCACGCGCCGGGCGGTAGACATCGCACGCTAACTTGATGCCATCCCGCATGGTCACCCTGACATCGCGTTCAACCACAACCTCGTTTTGCATGACTTCACCTGTCTCGGCCCCTGGATTGAATGGATTTGAGCTACAAACTGAACTGCGATGTGGCGTTATATCACCCTAGCAACAGATAGGTCAATAGGTATATGCTAAGCCGTCACGTCTGCTTGCATGGCGTTTCCCTATCGTCCCTCGCGCCAGTCTCAGGCTTGACAGCGTGCATTCACACTCGAAACCGAAGGACGGTCACGATCCTATTGTGCTGGGACTGGGGTCAGGAGAGCTTATGACAAGACGACCTTTTCCGGTTCTGGTTATCCTGCTTGGCATCATGGTCTTACCTGTGCTCAGTGAGGCATGTTCGACGTTCTGTTTATTGCATCAGGACCAAGCGCTGATCGGGAGGAACTACGACTGGATGGTCGGCGATGCGGTTGCCATGATCAACAAACGCGGTGTCGCCAAGACGGCGATGGGACCACAGCCTGCTCGATGGACCTCGACCTACGGCAGCGTGACGTTTAATCAGTATGGGCGCGAGCTGCCGATGGGGGGTATGAATGAAGCCGGACTGGTGGTCGCCACCCTGTGGCTCACAGACACCGAATATGCCGAACCGGATCACCGTCCGGCGGTGAATGCGTTGCAGTGGATGCAGTATCAACTCGACACTGCCCATACGGTGGCGACAGTCATTGCCAGTGACACCCACATTCGGGTGTATCCAGGCGGAGCGGCGAAACTCCATTATTTCGTCTGTGATCGCACGGGGGCGTGCGCTAGCATCGAGTTTCTGGCAGGCAAGCGGGTCGCCCATACCCAAGGCACGATGGCAGTGAAAGCCTTGACCAACCATGCCTATTCCCAATCGGTCGCGTTTTTGCGTCAGCACGAGGGATTTGGTGGCACGTTGCCGCTTCCCACCAGCTCTCGCTCATTGGACCGCTTTGCCCGTGTGGTGTCGCGGGTCAGCCAGTACGATCTCCAGACGAGCCCCTCAGCTATCGATTATGCCTTTGAGATTTTGGCGAATGTCGCCCAGGGGCCGCACACGACGTCGCCCACGCAGTGGAGCATAGTCTATGACCTCCACCACCGGCGAGTCTATTTTCGGACATTAGGGAATCCCCATCGACGCTACATCGAGATCAGCGCGTTCGATTTTTCCTGTACGACCCCGGTGCAGGTGTTGGATATCCATACGGCGGGTCGTGGAAATATGACGCCTCATTTCCAGGCGTATGACGCGCACCGCAATCGCGAGTTGATCGGCACGGCCTTCCGCCACACCCCGTTTCTCGCTGATACCCCGGCGCAGGTGTTGGATGTCATTGCGAACTATCCCATCTCCACGAGTTGTACGCAGGCGATGGGCACCGCTAGCACCGGGTCTGAGCGGCGCAAGGAGGAGCGTCCATAACGGTGGCAGGGCTTACATCGGCTTGCTCTGGCACCCGTGAGCATTCCCCTGTGCTTCCCGAATATTCATATCAGCCTTAAATCAACAAACTTGGGACTAAAATCAATCACGGGAACCGACTTTCTACCCTCTTAGTCCGTGGGCACGAAGCAACTCGTGAGACCACTCGGTGTCCTCTGTTGAGAATGGTGGCTGCGGCTCACCTTCGTAGTTGATGCGGCGCTCGTATGCACCATCGTCGTAACAACGGGTGAAAATCGCCTGAATATCTAATACCACATCTCGACCCCCTTCGGATAGAGGCACACGAATGCGAGGCAAGCGCTCTCGCAAGCTACGAGCCCAAATTTCGTAACGTTGACTTTCACCACCACGATGGAGACAAATCAAATAATCCCACGTGCCTTGTTGTTCCAAGTATGCCTGGGGTGCTGCCACGGTATGGCTGCCATGGCGCAGCAAGTCAATTTCAATCAGGTGGGTCTGACTCGCCAGCAGTTCACGCTGTTTGCTCTGATATAATTCCTTTCCCGGACTACCACGCGCTTTGTTGCTTGGGCTCAGCACCTCGATGGCGGTGATCACACGACTCGCATCGGCTACCGAGATGATATGCACGAACACTTCACGCATTTCCACCGGTTCAATCGTCAACACCCATGGCGGATCACTGTCAACCGCGATGGATACCGCTGGATTTTCTAGGGCGAGTTGGGAGCCAACTGGAGGCTGTTCATGCACGACGACATCGGGGTAGATGGTATGCGCAGGCTCGACTACATACAGCCGCTCACCAATATCAGCGACATACTGCGGTGGAAGCACTGCATTCAGCGTATCACCGAGGTAGGTGATAAGTCGTTGATGCACCCCAGGCCATAGGGCGGGGTGCTCCAGATACGGGTCCATTCCTGGAAAGGGGCTCGGCATACATCTTCCTCTCTGGCCGTCCTGATTGGGCTAGGATACCCACTGTACCACGCCATTCAAGCTGCCTGCTGACGTTCATAGTGGTGGTGCAACCCATGGAGTTCACGGACTGCGAGGAGAGATCTTGACTTCTTCAATGCCCATATGCTGAACTCGTTGCTGGAACAACTCACCATGTCCGTGACATGGTTGGCCAAAAAGGCCTTCCATGTGGGTGATGGCGGTTTGCGGTTGCGTGGCCGGTACTTCTCGGCCGCGGCTTTGGCCACGTAGATACCGAGTTTGCGGAGTTCGCCGACAATACGAGGTGAGCCCCAGGTGGGATTGGCTCGCCACATGTTTTCGATGAGCTGACGGACTTCTTTGTCGATGGGAGGACGTCCAGGTTTGCCACTCTGGCTGAGTTTTCTCCAGTAGTCTCGGAACCGTTTGTTCTGCCAGGCGATGACCGTACGGGGCTGAACGAATTCCAGGGCCCGTTGCCAATCCGGCCACAAACGTGAGAGCCAAACCCAGAACATGCGATCAGCCGGCTTGAGCTTCGGCCTGGGCATGCTCTGTTTGTAGACCGCAACTTGATGACGTAAGGCGAGGTTCTCCAATCGCACCGACGCATAGCTACGAAACATTGAGCGAAGACATGAAAGTAGAAGGTAAATGCGCGACATCATCGTTTGAACCGTTCTGGGAGTCACTCGTAATGAGCGAATTCTAATCGCTTTTTCAATCTAAACAGCTTGCTCGTATTCTTACTCAAGAATGGAGAGAACGGAAGGAAAAGTCAAGCAATTCAATACATACGGGTTATCGGGAACCACAGGCGATGAAAATCCGATGGTAGACCGGCTAGACGGCGTCCGTTAAGGCTGGCAGGTCGACTTGGAGAAGCCCCGATTCATTGCCCGCACGGTTGATATACACGACCCCGCGATCACGCAACGCCTTAGAACCCGAAAAACTGGGCCTCCTTACTACCAGATATTAGCCCACCAATACCAACGTATAATAGCGGCCTTCCCGCACCTCATGTATTGTTCTCTTGAGCGTAGACATGCACTTGCAGAACACACTTCAGCACGGGAGGGTGCGCGTGTCCGAGCCCTCTGTTATCGCCATCGTGTACGTTGCCGCCATCCGCTCGTGTCCGTGAACTGTACAGCGATCCCTGTTGACCTGTTTGAAAGTGAGTTTTTCGGACACGTCAAGGGCTCGTTCACCGGGGCTCTCCATGAGCGGGGCGTCCCTTCGGCTCGCCTGAGGAGAATGGGTTGCGGGCCGAGCAGGAACTGCGGCGTTGGGAAGTAGCCAATACTCTGTCGTTCTCTACGCTGCGCATGAGACCCGATACCCGCTGAAGCGTGCATGCTCCTGGTTGCAAGGCGCCGCCAGACGCCAGTGGCTTGGTTCCTGCTGGCGCCGGGTGGCGTGAGCAGAGCGCCGAAGAAATTTTATAGAGGGAAAAACAGATGGCCACCATCATCGACCCTATCGAGGACAAAAGAGAGCGTCCTGTGGCGACAGCTGTGTGTGCGCCGGCCACGCCGGCCACCGTCACCACGACGCTGTATGATCTCATGGCTACCATTCAGGACATCGTCGGCCCAGACCATGACCGCCTTGTTGTCGCCACAGTGGCGCACATGCTCGCCACTGGTTCCATCACGCTGCCACGCGATCTGGCCCTGAAGAGCGGCGAGCCGCTCGCATGCATGTTTCCCTCCGGGCAAGGAAGATCGTATGGTGGAACACAGGCCTGAACCATCTCTACCTATCTATGCGGGGGTGCAAAGGCAACGCCATAGCATCCTTGTCCGAGGCCTTGTAGAGATCATCGGAATAGATGTTTAGACATCACAAGCCCCGACTTGCGGGCTACAAACAAGGAGGTTCAGCATGAAGATTATGGTTATTGGTGGCAGCGGACTCATTGGAACAAAACTCGTCCACAAGCTACGTCAGCTTGGCCATGAGGTGATGGCGGCATCACCCGCCTCGGGCGTCAACACTATCACGGGTGAGGGGCTGTCTGAAGCCCTTGCCGGCGCTCAGGTCGTCGTCGACGTGGCGAACTCGCCGTCGTTCGAGGACAAGGCCGTGTTGGCGTTCTTCGAGACGTCAGGGCGCAACCTCCTTGCCGCAGAAGCGGCCACTGGCGTGGGACATCACGTGGCGCTGTCGGTCGTGGGTACCGACCGCCTGCTCCAGAGTGGGTATTGCCGCGCCAAGATGGCCCAGGAAGACCTGATCAAGGCCTCCAAGATTCCCTATACCCTCCTGCGCTCGACGCAGTTCTTCGAGTTCCTCAACAGCATCGCCCAACCGGCCACCGATGGGCAATCTGTGTTCTTCGTCCGGAAGCCATAGCACCCACTTTATCCATACGCAAAAGCGCTATCCTCAAACTATCTGCTCGATAGAAATATGCAGCTGGATAGTTGCATCCGCGCGAACCGTATCGCGTGCCAACTGTATCGAGGGTATCCGTTGAGAGGATGGCGGTCTCACTTTGTATCCAGGTATCACGACAGGCGGCTAGAACAAGACCGCGTCTATCACGGAGAGCAAAGCATGGAATTCAGTCTGACGAAAGCGGAGACTCAGATCGGCTCAGAGAGAAACAGGGAAAACGTTCTCGCACGTCTGCGTGCAGGGGACACAGACGCATTTGAGGCGTGGGTCCAGGAACACCGGGATCCCCTTTTTCACTTGCTGTTCCGTTTGACGGGCGACAAAGACGAGGCATTAGACCTGCTCCAGGAAACCTTTGTGCACGCATTGCGGGGACTGCCAACCTTTCGCGGAGACGCCGCATTCAGGACGTGGCTCCATCGCATTGCAGTGAATATATTTTTGACTGATCGGCGCCAGCATCGCCAGACCGTCTCCATCGACACCTTGGACAACCACATGCTGAATTTACGGGACGACTGGCAGCGACGGATACCGAACCCGGAGGAGCTCGTCAGCAATCGTGAAGTGCGGGCCCGGCTCGGACAGGCCATGACGCAAC
>Ga0268386_10001753_pt1 | contig 15041 bp, 11 predicted proteins | sample RVTome_15_FD_200260 | JGI IMG/M metagenome (GOLD analysis project Ga0268386, IMG submission 200260) | Soil microbial communities from uranium-contaminated site in the Upper Colorado River Basin, Wyoming, United States - RVT150D86... ...
GCGGTGATAGTGGCCCGGAATAATATACCGGTGCGCATCAAGGACGTGTGCCGGGTACAATTGGGACCGGCTACCCGCAGAGGAGGGCTTGACAAAGCAGGTGCAGAAGCGGTGGGTGCAGTGGTGGTCGCCCGATATGGCGCCAATCCGCTGGAAGTCATAAACAATGTAAAAGACAAGATTGCGGCGTTGGCTCCGGGTCTTCCCAGCAAGACATTGGAAGATGGCACTGTCTCGAAAGTAACAGTAATACCCTTTTATGACCGTACCGGGCTGATCAGGGAAACTCTGGGCACATTGGAAGAAGCGCTTTCCCTGGAGATCCTGATCAGTATAATTGTCGTGATCATTCTGGTGATGAATCTTAGGGCCTCCCTGATTATTTCCATCCTGCTGCCCATTGGCGTATTAATGACGTTCATTGCCATGAAGCACTTCGGTGTAAGCGCCAATATCGTGGCGCTATCAGGAATAGCCATTGCTATCGGGGTTATGGTGGATGTGGGTGTGGTGTTTACTGAGAACATGGTAAGGCACCTGGATGATCACAAGGATCAGGGGGACAGTGAAGTCTCACTTGAATTGATCCATAAAGCTACCATGGAAGTGGCTCCTGCGGTAATGACTGCCCTGGCCACAACAATCGTCAGTTTCTTACCAGTCTTTGCCTTACAGGCCCAGGAAGGGAAATTGTTCACCCCCCTGGCATTTACCAAAACCTTTGCATTGGTTTCGGCATTGCTGATCGGAATAATTATCATTCCTGCCCTGGCACATTGGGTTTTTTCAAGAACTCTAAAGAGGAAGAAGTCCGGAAAAACCTTTAACCTGATTCTTTTAGTGGCCGGTTTAGTCATAGTGTTTTGGGTGCCCTGGGCCGGCCTGGTGCTGATAGCTTTAGGGGTTACCCGATATTTTGAAGACCGCATGGAGAAAAAATGGCCGGGCAGATCCAGCCTGTTAAGTATTGCGATTGTTCTGTCGACCGTATTGTATTTCCTTACCCGCGCCTGGCTGCCACTAGGCCCTGAAAAATCCCTGCTGGTAAACCTTCTGTTTGTGGCCTTGCTGGTTGCTTTTATTCTTGGTTTACTAATGTTAGTAGTCCGATACTACCCAGACATATTGGGCTGGTGTCTCGAGCACAAAAAAAAGTTCTTGAGTATACCTATAGCATTTGTAATTTTTGGACTGCTGACCTGGCAGGGGTTCAATAACCTCTTTGGTTTCATGGCCAGGGCGGCAGAGGCGATCAACTGGCAGGTCCGGCAGACTGCCGGATGGGAATTTATGACCAGCACCTTTCCCGGCATTGGGAGGGAATTCATGCCGCCCCTGGATGAAGGTTCTTTTCTGCTGATGCCTTCAACCATGCCTCATTCGGGTGTGGAGGAAAATATCGAAACCATCAGGTTACTGGACCTTATGGTCACTGCGATCCCGGAAGTGGAAGTTACCGTGGGCAAGTGGGGCCGGGCAGCATCCGCCCTGGACCCAGCCCCTATCTCCATGTACGAAAACGTGGTAAACTACAAACCGGAGTACCTTCTGGATGTAAACGGACACCGGGTAAGGTTCAAGATCGATCAGAATAAGAATTTCATGCTATCCACTGGTGGGATATTCAACCCTGACAGTTCATCACTCCAGGATTTCAATACCGGCTTATTGATCCCGGATAAAAACGGCAGATTTTTCAGGCAATGGCGCAGTCATATTAAAACACCTGATGATATCTGGAACGAGATTGTAATCGTAACCAACATACCAGGCCTCACATCTGCACCCAAACTTCAACCAATAGCCACCCGGTTGATCATGCTTTCCACCGGTATACGGGCCCCGATGGGGATCAAGATCTTCGGCCCGGACCTTGCCACTATTGAAAGAGTCGGTTATCGTATGGAAGAACTCCTGAAGCAGGTTCCGGGAGTCAAACCTGCTTCTGTTTTTGCCGACCGGGTAGTTGGAAAACCTTATTTGGGAATAAAGATCGACCGTAAAGCCATTGCCAGATACGGACTAAGCATAGAGGATATGCAGACCTATATCGGAGCGGCAGTGGGTGGTAATGCCCAAACTACTACGGTAGAGGGAAGGGAGCGCTATGCAGTACGGGTTCGGTATGCACGGGAGTTTCGGGACAATCCGGATGACCTGAGAGGGATCCTGATACCCACTCCAACCGGGATACAGATACCTCTGGGGGAACTGGCTGAACTTCAATACCAAAGAGGACCACAAAATATCAAAAGTGAAAATACTTTCCTGGTTAGCTATGTAATCTTTGACAAACAAGAGAGATTTTCAGAAGTAGAGGTGGTCAATAACGCCCAGGCCTTTTTCAATGCTAAAATGGAGGACGGAACCCTGGAAATTCCGGGAGGGGTAAGTTACCAGTTTGCCGGGAACTACGAAAATCAGATCAGGGCCTCCAAAAGGTTGTCTGTGGTGATACCCATCAGCATGCTGGTAATCTTTCTTATCCTGTATTTCCAGTTTGGTAAGTTGCAACCTACGTTGATGGTATTCACGGGAATATTTGCCGCTTTCGCCGGAGGGTTTATGATGGTCTGGCTCTATGGGCAGGACTGGTTCCTGGATTTTTTTCTATTCGGAGAAAATTTAAGAGATCTCTTCCAGGTGAAAAAGCTAAATCTCAGTGTGGCGGTATGGGTGGGTTTCATCGCGCTGTTCGGCATAGCCTCCGATGACGGGGTGCTGATAGGTACCCGGTTAAAGCAAACCTTTGATTCAGAAAGTCCTTCCACCGTGGAAGACATTAGACAAGCGGTAATACAGGCAGGACAGTTGAGAATTCGTCCGGCAATGATGACCACCGCCACTACCCTAATTGCATTGCTACCTATCCTAACCTCCACCGGGAAAGGTGCTGAAATCATGATACCAATGGCCATACCAACCTTTGGCGGTATGCTGATCCAAAGTATTTCCGTATTTATCGTCCCGGTGCTTTATGCCATGTGGCAGGAAAGCCGGGTCCATAACCGACCAAAACGAAGTTAAGTATTATGAGAAAACTGTTCATAACCTCATTGTTTTTCATGCATCTGTCGACTTTGGCACAAACTGCAGTCGATCCATACCTGAAATTAGCGGCAGCAAATAATCCTGAAATCCAGGCGAAGTTCAACGATTTTATGGCCAGCCTGGAAGTGATTCCCCAGGCACGGGGGTTAAGTGATCCCAGGATTGTTTTTGGATATTTTATACAACCGATTGAAACCCGGGTAGGCGCCCAAAGAGCCAGCATTGGTATTACCCAGACATTCCCCTGGTTTGGCACCCTGAGTGCTAATAAGGAGGCCGCTTGCCAGATGGCTGAAGCGGAACTCACGGCTTTTGAGGATGCAAAACTCAGATTATATCAAGAGGTCAGAGTTGCGTACAACGAGCTGTACTTTTTAAGTAAAGCCATCCGGCTTTCCGAAGAGAATCTGCTATTGCTGCAGTCGTTCAAGGAATTGGCCAGGGTCAATTTTGAAAGTGGCAAAACGGGTTTTGTCAGTGTACTGCGGGTGGAAATGGAAGAAAAAGAACTGGTCGCTAAACTGGCTTTACTTAAGGATAGTCAAAAATCATCGAGGGCAGCATTCGAAAATCTTCTTAATGCCCCTGTCGGGAATGAAATAGGGTTCCCGGACTCTTTGGAAATGGTATCACTGGATTTCCGGGGATTGGCCCTTAAGGACAGCCTGATAGCAAACAATCTTCAGCTACGTGAACTAAAATTTCTGGTAGATGCCAGCCAGGAGCAGATAGAAGTCGCCCGTATGATGTCCAGACCTTCATTTTCGGTGGGATTGAACTATTTGCTGGTGGAAGAACGATCAGACATGGAAGTGCCTCAAAATGGTAAAGATGCTTTTTTATTCCCGCAGGTAGGTATGAGCATCCCGCTGTTTCAAAAGAAAAACCAGGCCATACAAAACCAGGCCCAATTGGAAAAACAACAGATCCAATACCAGATTGAAGATAAGTCCAATCAACTTGGCACCCAACTGGAATTCCTGATCAGGGACCACCAGGACGGACAGCGCAGATTAACACTGTACAGGAGTCTCCACTACCTGGCTGAAAGATCGTTGTCTTTGCTTCAGACAGAATTCACTACCGGCAAGGTAGATTTTGAGGAAGTCTTGCGGATGGAGCGAAAACTCCTGACCTATCAACTGGAGCTGGAAAAGGCCCGGGTTGATATCAACAATGCAGTATATAAAATTAACTATTTAACAGGTCATGAAAAATTTAAATGGTAAGCAAATCGCCGTGGCAGCAGGTTTAATGATCGCCGGCATATTAATTGGCCGATTCGTTTTCAGCCCTTCATCTTCTGTCACTCACCACCACCAACAGTATGAAAATAGCGTTGAGATATGGACCTGTGCCATGCATCCACAAGTCAGAAAAAACCAACCGGGACCATGCCCTATCTGCGGTATGGACCTGATACCGGTGGGAAGTGCACAAAGCCAAACTCTTGATATCAACCAGGTTCAAATGACGGAGGCTGCCATGAAACTGGCGGACATACAAACAGTAATGGTGGGCAGCGCCATGCCTGAAAAACAGTTGTATCTGCCCGGACGTATTGAAGCCGATGAAAGAGGCATAGTTAACATTACCGCACATTTTAGTGGACGGGTAGAAAGGTTGTACGCTGACTTCACCGGACAGTTCATCAAACGGGGACAATTATTGGCTACGCTTTATTCTCCTGATCTGTTGACCGCCCAACAAGAGTTGTTCGAAGCCATGAAATTCAAATCGTCAAATCCCTCCTTCTATCAGGCCGCTGTACAAAAATTGAAGTTATGGGAACTTACCGATGGACAGATAAAGGACATTGAGGAGAAAGGCGAACCACAATACAATTTCAATGTACATGCACACCGGTCCGGAACCATCATCAGCCGTAAAATAGCTGAAGGTGATTATGTAATGGACGGGCAGACATTGTTTGAAATTGCTGACCTGAACCGGCTTTGGGTAGTGTTTGATGCTTACGAAAGTGATCTGTCCTGGATTAAAGTGGGCGACTCCATCTCCTTCAAAGTTCAATCTTTACCAGGCAGGAATTTTAACAGTGTGGTAACCTTTATTGACCCTGTGGTCAACAGCCAGACCAGAACCACCTCGGTAAGAACGGAAATAGTAAACCTGGACAATCAGTTGAAACCGGAAATGTTTGTAGAAGGAATTGTCAACGCCGGAATGACCCTGACAGAAGAAAAAATTGTAATCCCTAAAACAGCAGTATTGTGGACCGGAAAACGGGCAGTAGTATATGTAAAGCAGCCCCAATTCGACCAGCCTACATTTGAATTTCGTGAAATTGAATTGGGAACCGATGCCGGGGCGTATTATGTAGTTAATCAGGGCCTGTCGGACGGTGAGGAAATAGCCGCCAATGGCGTTTTCAAGATCGACGGAGCTGCCCAACTCCAGGGAAAGATTTCCATGATGAATCCTCAGGGTGGCAGAATGATCGGCGGTCATCAGCACCAGGAGATGGCTATGGCCGAGCCCCAGGTTGAAACAGAATCACTGAGGACGTTTGAAATACCTGCCAACTTCAGGGATCAGTTACTGGAAATCTATCATGCCTACCTAACGCTGTCAGAATCGCTGGTAAGCGCGGACGTCAAAGCTGCCCATCAGTCATCCGGTGACCTTTTAAACGCTATCATTCAGGTCGATGACAGTAGTTTATCAGGCGCAGCCGCTGATCAATGGAAGGAAGACGAAAAGGTCCTGATCAGTGCAGTTCAGTCGATGCTCACTCAAAAACAGGTAGCGGGCTTTCGCAAAATTCTACCGCTATTGAGCGATCAGTTGTATAAAACCCTGGTTAATTTTCAGGTAGGAACCGGAGCCTATCGCATGTTCTGTCCTATGGCTTTTGGTTCACATGGCGCTTTTTGGCTCAGTGACCAAGAGGAAATCCGGAATCCTTACCTGGGCGAACAAATGTTGAACTGTGGGAAAATCCACGAAAATCTTAAGTAATTATTGACTAATTTTGTTTAGCTATGAAAATCTTACTGCTATTATGGTCATTTATGCTGGTATTAGGCTGTCAGCAAAATCAATCACCATCAGAAAGCCCCGCTGACGATCCGCGAATGGTTGAAAACCTCATTGAAGATCCTTTCTCAGAAACGAATCTGGTGGATAACATTAAATTGGTAGGTCTGGACAATAAAGAGGTGGACCTGAAACAATTTGCCGGAAAGAAAATTTTTCTGAATTTCTGGGCCACCTGGTGTAAACCCTGTATCCTGGAGATGCCCAGTATAGAAAGGGCCCAGAAAGCACTGGCTGCCGATGGTTATATTTTTCTGCTGGCCTCCGATGAAAGTGTAGACCGGATAAACAGATTCAGGGCTACCAGGGATTTTGAACTTAATTTTATCCGGGTTGAAACTCCTTTTCCCGATATCGGTATTTTGTCTTTACCCACAACCCTGATAATTGATGAGCAGGGCAAGATCGTTATGAATCAAATCGGGGCTTTGGAATGGGACGCCCCCGAGATTCTCGATAAACTGCGCAGCTTAAACATGTAATTATTTCGATTCTGATCTAGCCAATCTCAATCTTTACATTCTCCGTCAGTGGATGGCCCACACAGGTCAGGACATAACCTTCTTCCCGTTCAGCATCTGAAAGACCTTCTTCCTCATCCATTCTAACCTTACCGGCCAGCAGTTTTCCCCTGCAAGCGGTACAAAGTCCGCTTTGACAGGAGTATGGCAGGTCGATATCCAGGTCCAGCGCAGTCTCAAGGATGGTTGTACCAGGTTCCACAGAAAATTTATGCTCTTCTCCGTCATAAACCACTGTAACTTCCAGTGCAGTTAACTCAGTGTCGTCCTCTTTGGACTGAACTTTGTCAATGGTGGGCGCCACAAAGCTTTCCTTAAACAATTTGTTGCCGGGAATGCCACGTTGCTTCAGGTAGGTCTCGATATTATACATCATTCCCTCCGGCCCGCACATCAGGTATTGGGTGCGGTCAAGCCCCCAATCAGGAATGCGTTCCAGCATTTCCTGCAGCATTTGGTGGTTCAGCAGTCCTGATGGCCCCTGCCAGGTTAGCGGGGCTTCCTCCAGAATGTAGATGGTATGGAACTTACCCTGATTATTCATCTGCATATGCTCAAGCTCGCTTTTGAAGATTATTGAGTGGATATTTCTGTTAGCATAAATCAGGCTTGCGATGCTGTGAGGCTCATGCTTTAATACTGATTTGATGTGAGACATGAAGGGCGTAATACCGCTGCCACCTGCGAACATGACCAGGTGCCGTTTATTGGATTGATTGAATTCCGTGGTAAAGTGACCCATCGGTTCCATTACCCTGAGTTCGTCTCCAATCTTTAGATTATCGGGCAGATAATTGGACATCAATCCACCGGTAACTCTTTTGACGGTAACCGCAAGATCCTGGTCTATACCTGGGGCGGAACAAAAACTGTAAGAACGCCTTACTTCTTTTCCGTTAATGTTAGCAATCAGGGCGAGAAACTGTCCGGATTTGTATTCCATGGCAGGTGTTGGCTGATGAAATACAATACTGATGGTATTTGGTGTCTCTTGTATGATGTCCTTTACCTTTAACCGGTAATAATGTTCATTCATAGGTTACAAAGCTAATAAAATCTGTCTTTAACGAAACGGACCGGCTTTTTTAAATGACCGCCAGGAAGCAAGTTTAAGTGTATTATTTTTCTATTTTTATGCTTTCAAATTTGCCGTAGCCAGATGAAATTATCAGAATTAACTGCTCTTTCACCCCTCGATGGAAGGTACAGGGATAAAATCAGTGAACTTTCACTATATTTTTCCGAATACGCGCTGATAAAATACCGACTGGCAATGGAGGTGAGCTATTTTCAGGCGTTGGTCAAACTGGCTATTCCACCACTGGATAAATTTCCGAAAACCGGTTTAAGTAAATTAGAATCCATAGTAAACGTCTATGACCTTAAAGCCGCCCGCAGAATTAAGACCCTGGAAAAAACCACCAACCACGATGTGAAAGCAGTGGAGTACTATTTGAAAGAGCAATTTCAAAAACTGGGACTGTCTGATTACCAGGAATTCATCCATTTCGGGCTTACTTCCCAGGATATTAACAATACTGCGATCCCTCTTTCACTCAAGGATGCACATAAAGAAGTTCTGTTGCCTGCCTTCAAACGATTGCTTGGCGATCTTAAAAAAATGGCCAGACAATGGAAACAGGTGCCAATGCTGGCCCATACACATGGGCAACCGGCCTCTCCTACCCGTTTGGGTAAAGAATTTGGAGTGTATGTGAGCAGGCTGGAATTACAGCTAAACGAACTTAATAAGATCCCTATGGCGGCTAAATTCGGTGGGGCTACGGGTAACTTTAATGCACATGTAGTTTCTTTCCCGGACGTTGACTGGGAAGGTTTTTCAGACAGATGGATAAAATCACTGGGGTTAAAGCGCAGCAAACCCACTACTCAGATCGAGCATTACGATTATCTGGCAGCTTATCTGGATAACGTAAAAAGGATCAACACCATTTTGATTGATTTTTCACAGGATGTTTGGTTGTATATAGCAAAAAACTATTTTACCCAAAAGACCAGGAAAGGAGAAGTCGGCTCTTCCACCATGCCCCATAAAGTTAATCCCATCGATTTTGAGAATGCGGAAGGCAATCTGGGCTTATCCACCGCATTTTGCAACCATCTTGCCACCAAACTTCCGGTAAGCCGATTGCAGAGGGATCTTACCGATTCCACATTGCTCCGAAATTTGGGAGTTACCCTGGGTTATAACTTACTGGGAATTACTTCAATTCTAAAAGGGTGCAGCAAACTTCAATTAAACAAAGCAACGCTGGAGCATGACCTTGATAATAACTGGGCGGTGATAGGCGAAGCGATCCAAACCATTCTTCGCAGAGAAAGGTATCCCAAACCGTTTGAAGCTTTAAAAGACCTTACCAGAAATAATAAAAAGATCACAAGAGTTGAATTATGGAGTTTCATAGATAGTTTAAAAATACCTGCTTCAGTTAAGGCAGAATTGAAACAGATTTCTCCCTTCAATTACACCGGGATCTAGATATCCCACATAATCTCCGCTTTTATGACGGCAATCCGTTATTTTCTTTTTTAAGCCGGATTTCCAGAAAGGACCATTGCGAAAAAACAGGGAAATATTTACGCCAAAGTTGTGAAAACCACGTTGTATTTCGCTTTCATATCCAGTCTGTCCTTTCAGGGTCACCAAATATTCGAAGCCCTTGGACCTGGTAATCTCCGCCACACAAGGGTTTCCATAGCTGGTTTTTTGTGTGTCTCTTTTGAGGATGTAGCGTATTTTCTTATTGTTGGTCTTTTTATGGGGCTTCCCGGATTTCTTATCTAAGTCTGTATTAGTAGTTCCGGTGGGAGCACTCTGGGCCAGTCCCTGCTCAAAAGCCAACATCAGTAGCACCAGCAAACACCATCTTATCATCGCCTTTGATCTTTGGTTACCAAATTTAATCACAATCGGTGATTTTCATATCTTTGGCCACACATTCACCAATGAAACAGCTGATCAGCCTGGCCATCAGGCATATACCACGTAAACACCTTCAATTGTTCGGCCATTTTATTGCCAGGTCCTTATCGGTCTTTTATCTGGGGAAAAAAGTCGTATGCCCTGTTTGCCTTCATACTTACAGGAAGTTTCTTCCCTACGGACGGATAGCCCGGGAAAACGCCCTGTGCCCCAACTGCCTGGCATTGGAGCGGCATAGGCTATTGTGGTTGTATCTGAAACAACGAACCACCTTATTTAGTGAAAAGCAGCGTATGTTGCACATTGCACCGGAATATTGCTTCATCCAACGCTTTGAATCCATAAAAACACTGGATTATATAACTGCAGATATAGAATCCCCTTTGGCGAAAGTTAAGATGGATATCCATCAGATTCCCTTTGACAAGGACAGTTTTGATTGTGTCATGTGCAATCATGTCATTGAACATGTTGAAAATGATATTCTGGCTTTAAAGGAAATCCTGCGGGTGTTGAAACCAGGTGGCTGGGCCATTATTCAGGTGCCCTTTTATGAACCGCTACCTGAATTCACCCTTGAGGACCCGGGTATTACTTCCCGCAGCCAGCGCTTCAAAATGTATGGTCAGGAAGACCATCTGAGATTATATGGCAAGGATTACAGGCAACGACTTGAAAGCTGCGGCTTTGGTGTTACAGACGAGAACTTTACCGAATCGCTACCAGGAGAGATTGTAAAGAAGCATGCACTGTTGCCCGAAACTGTGTTCCGCTGCACCAAACCACCGCGTTAGAAACCCACTTTTTCCTTTAAAAGATAATCCCTGGTGCGGGAGGCGCTTTGAGCAATCAATTCGCTGATGAACCCGGCCAAAAAAAGCTGCACTCCCGCTATAAGTGCCACCAGGGCCAAAAAGAAAAGCGGCTGCTCCACTACATCCCTGGGAGGGGGCTGGTTTAGCATCCACTGATAAACTAACTTCTGGCCAATGATCCACATCGTGATTACAAATCCTCCGATAAACGATAGAATTCCTAACGTCCCAAAAAAATGCATGGGTCTTTTCTTGAACTTCGTAACGAAAGTTATGGACAGCAGGTCGAGAAAACCTCTGATAAACCGCTCCCAGCCAAATTTGGTTACACCGTATTTCCGGGGATGATGTCTGACTGGTTTCTCGGCAATGTTATTAAATCCGTTCCATTTGGCAATTACCGGGATATAGCGGTGCATTTCCCCATAAATGGAGATCTGCTTAACCACATCCGCGCGGTAAGCCTTGAATCCACAGTTGAAATCGTGCAATTTTATTCCGGAAATGAGCCTGGTGGTCCAGTTGAAAAATTTTGAAGGAATGGTTTTGGTAATGGGGTCTTTTCTCTTCTTTTTCCACCCTGAAACCAGGTCGTATTTTTCCTTTATCATCAATTCGTAAATGGCAGGGATTTCTTCCGGATCATCCTGCAGATCGGCGTCCATGGTAAAAACCACCCCTCCCCTGGCATGAGCAAATCCCACGCTTAAGGCCGCGGATTTTCCGTAATTCGTGGAAAGCCTGATCCCTTTTACGTTAATGTCCTGTGATACCAGTTTAATAATGGTTTCCCAACTTTGATCATAGCTTCCGTCATCAATAAACAATAATTCATACTGGAACCCATTCCCCTCCATGACCTTACATATCCAACCATACAATTCTTCAAGTGATTCTTCCTCATTGTAGACAGGAATCACCAAAGAAATGTCCAGCATTTCTCTCATTTATATGGTTTCCTGCGGATTTCGCCGTTTAATAACAGCCCCTGTTATCAGGGATATAATTGTGTAAATGATAATACTGATAAAATAAGCCTTCACCACCCCCGCAGGCTTATATTGATTGGCCATCTGGGCCTCAGTACGCTCCAGGGCCTTGTCCATTTCTTCATCGGGAACATTGAATTTTTCCATCATCCTTTCAGTGTTCTCCAATGCGGCATCTGTTACTACTTCAGGCAGATCCTGATCAATCACATTAAAAAGCAGATAGTTGAAGCTTTGAGTGATCAAACCAGCCACCAAGAGCAGTATCAATGAAAACAGAAACGCATTTTTAAATGACAGGTAGCCTCCAATCTGCTTTCGATAGTTTATGCCAAACATGATAACCAATGCCAGAGAAATTATCAAAATGCCAACTCCTACCCATATATTGGCTAGAAGCCTGGCATTGATAAAATAAATGAGTAGAGTGAAAATAATGCCGATCAAGCCAAGGGTTAACCCTGATTTTGCGGCTGGTTTTACCAAATCCTTTGTGACGATGTCCACGATTGAAAATTGTTAGGTGCTGATGAAAATGTTTGACTGATCTTATTTGCGTAGTATAGCTGCGATTAATATAGTTAAAAATAGACCAATCGCCAGTTTTTTCCAAAAATCATCCAGGGCAACTACCAGTGCCGAAGTATTCTTCATTTTTTCAACCTGTTGATGATACAACGGTTCACCCAATCGCTCAATGAACTGCTCTCTACTACCTTGCAGAAGCTGGACACGGTCCTGTATATAACCATCCAGCACTGCCGGATCAGCTATTGTTAAAAAAAGATAAATAAATAATGCTGCCCCCAGGGCCATACCGAAATAGGTGACAAACCCACAGGTCATGCCCTGCCAGAAACGCAATTCACCCTGGTTGTAATTAGTCCTGAAATCTTTAATTGAAAATAAGATCATTACAGGCATTAAAATAAATCCAAAGTCCCAGGGCCGGCCTGTCACCAACGGATTATGGTCAAGAAAATACAAAATCAGGAACAGGGAGCCATATAGAAATAATCCAATTATGGCATAGCGAAGGGGGACCACCAGCAATGGATTTCTGATCGTGTCCCTCATGGCAGTATTAATTGACCGTTAAATCCTGGTCCAGATGTACTTTGCCATTATTGAAAACAGCTACTGCCTTTCCGGTTAACTCCTTGCCAAAAAATGGCGAATTCCGGGATTTGGACTGATTGGTTTTTTCATCAAAACGCCATTTTTTGTGGGGATCAAACAGGGTTAATACTGCAGGTTCGCCTTTCTCCATGGCTGGTATTTTAAGGCCTAATAATTCCCTGGGCCTGGAAGTAATATTTTCCAACAGGATCTCCATCGGAACTTTCTCACTGATCATCTGCAACAGGGATCCCATTTCCTGAATACTTATGATCCCAAAAGCAGCCAGGTCAAATTCCAGCTTTTTTCCTTCATCATCTTCCGGGCGGTGGTCCGAGACCAAAACATCAATGGTGCCATCATTCACACCATTCAACAATGCCTTTATGGTTTTCATGCCTCTCAAAGGTGGATTTACTTTTAGATTGGTATCGAAATTGACCAGCAGGCTGTCATCCAAAAGCAACTGGTGTACCGCGACATCACAACTCACCTTCATTCCTTTTTTCTTGGCTGCCCTGATCATGCTCAGGGATTTTTCTGACGACACATTGGCGAAATGAAGTCGTCCTCCGTAATATTCCAGAAGGGCCAGGTCCCTGGCTACCATTAATTCTTCGGCCAGGCCTGGTATACCAGGCACACCCAGCATAGTACTTTGAACACTTTCATTCATTTGACCAAAAGCTGAAAGCATTTTGTCCTCTGCTCTATTGATCAACAGGCCATCAAACTTCTGCAAATACTGTAAAGCCTTGCCAATAACATCGGTATGCCATAACGGCTCGATCCCGTCACTGAATGCCACCGCCCCCGCTTGATGGAGATCTATCATTTCGGTTAGTTCTGTTCCCTGAGTGTCCCTGGTTACTGCACCAATCACATGTATCTGTGTTAAGTTTTGAGCATTGCCAGATCGCAGATAACTGACCTCGTTCTTGGTAGAAACTACCGGGCTGGTGTTCGGCTGCACTACCACATCGGTAAACCCGCCGTAAACGGCTGCCTGTCTCCCGCTTTGCAGGTCCTCCTTAGACTCGTTACCGGGATCACAAAAATGCGCCCTCATGTCACACCATCCTATAGACAGTACAAGGTTATGAGCATCAATAGTTTTGGAGGCAGAAATGTTCCTGGTGGTAATGTCGGAGATAATACCGTTTTTAATCAGGACATTTCTTCGCTTTTTGTGGAATTCGGAAGACCTGTCTGAAATTTCAACGGATTTGATCAGGATTTCCATTATCGGTGCGCAAAATAGTAAATCGGCACCTTATTTCAGAAATCTAATTAATAAAACTTCCCCCAGTAAAAACAGTAAGGCTAATAAGACCGCATATTTCCAAAGCGGTACCCCGGAATGCGCTCGCAGGACCCTCTCTGTGTAACGATCAAATAAATTATCATCCAGAATGGAAACATTGCCTCCATTCAGCATATCAGTCAGATCCTCAGAGGTGTACTGTTCCAGCAATGACTCCCGGCCATTGTTATTATAGGGGATTATTTCCGTCGAGCCGGAAGGAGATTTCAGATTGTAAAACCCTGGTCTGATAATATCCGATGGTACTTCCAGGTACAACTCCTTTCCCTGTATTCTTTGGTTAGGAACAATCTCTTCCTCATCATTTGACATCACGAAAAGTTCGTTGCTGCCCACTGAGTCCAGGGTCAGCCGAATAATCTGTTCATCAGTAGTGTAATAAAGTTTGCGGTCAAACGCTTTGCTAAGCGCCGCAATCTTGTACATGACAGGGACAAAAACCGCGTGTTGAGGAAGCGATGTGTAGGATGGTTTTAATGGTGACCCGAACAGGTAAATCTGGCCCTTAAAATCTGAAGACAGGTATGGAATTCCATTCTTGGCAATCAACAGGTTATCTCCCCTTTGGCCACTCCAGTTAACAGTGTTCCTTACCCTGGGCATAGATATCAAATCATTCTTTTGATCCTCAAAAATATCATTGAAGAAGGGGTTATTTTGAGAAGGAGCCTCCAGGGATATCCAGGAAGTATCCGCTTTAAAATTTGCCATGGCAAATGGTGCCAGACGATGAAGTGTAACCAGATCAGGTTGTTCACCAGGAATGATCATCAAGTTAACTACCGTGCCGGTCAATCCAACTAATCTGTCAACCAGGGATGACGGCAGTTGGTCAACTGAATATACCACTACCAGATCTGCCTGGTTCACACTGGGATAGTCAAGGTTATTTATATGATAGCTGTTGAAATCAAACAGCTTCCTATTGCCATAAACCTTGGCCACGGGAGTGGCTTCGGCGGTATTCCTGATCTCAAGCACTGACACCCGTTGGGAAAGATTAAGGTTGAAAAAAAATTCATTGTCGAATGAAACAGGAAATTCCTCAAAACTAAGTCTGGCTGGATTATTGCCTTCCAAAGGAAAGTTCAAATTCATTTCCGTCAGGGCTTCACCGTAGGCAGGCACATCCACACCGGCATTGGCAACCTGTTTATTATCGATGGCCAGGGTAATGACCAGATCGTTAACGGGTGTATTCCCGGAATTTCTTACCCGTAG
>Ga0268386_10001754_pt1 | contig 15040 bp, 14 predicted proteins | sample RVTome_15_FD_200260 | JGI IMG/M metagenome (GOLD analysis project Ga0268386, IMG submission 200260) | Soil microbial communities from uranium-contaminated site in the Upper Colorado River Basin, Wyoming, United States - RVT150D86... ...
GAAGGCGATTTGATTTTAGTGAAGGGCTCACGCGGTGTCGCCACAGATAAGGTTGTGAAAACTCTACGTGAGCGGTTTCCGTTGGCCGGAGAAGACCAAGAGTAGTTTTCCCCGCAAAAGGCGCAAAGGCGCAAAGAAGAAATCCGAAATGCCAATTGGCAATCGGCAATAACATGATTTACTACCTCCTTTACGAACTCCTTTACCTCCACTTCAGGGACAAGGATTGGTATCTCGTAAAGGCCCTCAACGTTTTTCAGTACGTTACGTTTCGCACCGCATACGCGACGATCACAGCGCTACTGATATCGCTCTTCTTTGGCGGCAAGCTGATCGAATCACTGAAGAAGTGGAACATTGGTCAGCAAATCCGCGAAGAAGGCCCGCAGGGGCACATGGTCAAGCGCGGCACTCCGACGATGGGTGGAGTGCTGATCGTCGGATCGGTTTTGATCTCGACTCTTTTGTGGGCGCGACTCTCCAGCGTTTATGTCTGGACCGCGATGCTCGCGACATTGCTCTTTGCAGCCATCGGTTTTGTCGACGACTACTCGAAGATGGCGAAGCAGCAAAGTCTTGGATTAACCGGCAGGCAAAAACTGTTGGCGCAATTGCTAATCGCAGTAGGTGTTTGGGCAGTGCTTTTCACCTCCACGAAATTCATAGGCGGCACTGGTTATTCATGGAATTTCAGTATTCCATTTTTCAAAGCCACAGCCGATCCATTCGGCAAGAGTTTTATCGGCCCTTATATCTACCTGATCTTGATAGCGGTCGTGCTGTTGGGATCCTCGAACGCTGTGAACCTCACTGACGGTCTGGATGGATTGGCGATTAGCGTCACCTTTATCGCGATGAGCGCGTTGACGGGTTTCACGTATCTCAGTAGTGACGCGCGTTGGGCTGGTTATCTCGAATTGACGCACCGGCCGGAAGCGGCAGAGTTGACGGTGTTTTGTGGAGCAATGGCAGGAGCGAGTCTCGGGTTTCTCTGGTACAACGCGCCGCCTGCACAAGTCTTTATGGGAGACGTGGGCAGCCTCGCCATCGGCGGGGCGATGGGAACAGTTGCAGTGCTGACGAAGCAGGAGTTCATGTTGTTGATGGTAGGCGGAGTTTTTGTCATTGAAGCTGCATCGGTAATGCTCCAGGTGGGTGTCTTCAAGATGACGAAACGCACGACGGGCACCGGGCGGCGTCTATTCAAGATGACACCGCTGCATCATCATTTCGAGATGCAGGATTGGAAGGAGTCGAAGATAGTCTTTCGATTTTTGATCCTGGCGATCTTGTTTGCGTTGTTGAGTCTATCAACGTTGAAACTGAGGTAGCAGGAGCAGTGTGCAGGAGCAGCAGAAGGCAGGATCGGGAGGCGGGTACAACCTGCTCCTGCACGGTGCTCCTGCACCTGAGATCATGGGGCTGAGCGGTAGTAAAGTTCTGATAATCGGGGCGGCGCGGAGCGGGATTGCTGCGGCGAGATTTCTGTTGGCCCATGGCGCGGTGGTCGCGCTCACGGATCAGAAGCCAATCGAGAAATGGACGCCGGAAGCTTTAGCGTTGAAAGAGTCAGGCGTGGGTTTGTTACCCGGCGAACCGCCGGGTTGGCTGCTGGATCAACTTGATCTGGTCATTGTCAGTCCGGGAGTTCCGACGAACATCATTCCGATCCGTTACGCCGAGCGCGCCGGCGCAGAAGTCATCGGAGAGGTTGAACTCGCTGCTCGTTATTTGAAAGGTCGCATCATCGCCATCACGGGCAGCAACGGCAAAACAACGACGACGTCGCTCATCGGTGAATTGCTTTGCGATGCGGGCTTGGTGGTGCAGGTTGGTGGCAACATCGGTAAAGCGCTGATCTCGATGGTTGAGACTTCAAGAGACGATGGTTGGACAGTCGCGGAGCTTTCAAGTTTTCAGTTGGAAACGATCAAGATGTTTCACCCATCGATAGCAGTTGTACTCAACGTGACGCCGAATCACATGGATCGCTACGAAACATTCACGGACTATGCGGCAGCTAAGCATCGCATGTTCATGAACCAAACAGCACACGATGTTGCAGTGCTCAATGCCGACGATCCGACAGTTTCATCATGGGCGAGCGGACTGCGAGCGAAGGTCATGAACTTCAGTGTCAGGAAAGAACTCCATGGCGGAGTGTTTTTGCGGGGCCGTGAACTCGTTTTTCGTGCGGCCGAAGGTGAGCAAGTTTTGCTTCGTGTTGATGAGATGAAATTGCGCGGCCTGCACAATGTCGAGAATATTGCGGCGGCTTTCGCTGCCGGCATTGCCGCTGGTGCTGGAATTGACTCAATGAACAGCACGGCGAAGCGATTCGATCCCGTCGAACACCGGCTCGAGTTTGTCGCGGAGATTGAAGGAGTAAAGTTTTACAACGACTCGAAAGCGACGAGCGTCGATGCGACGTTGAAAGCGCTTGAAGCATTCGAGCAGGAGCCGGGGAAGGTCGTTTTGATTCTTGGTGGCAAAGGGAAGAAGGCTCCGTATGCTCCACTGGAATCACTGGTCAGCGGGAAAGTCAGAAAGCTTGTGCTCATCGGCGAGGATGCGGAGACGATCGCAACTGAATTAGGTCCGTCCGCAGCGTTCGAGCGAGCTTCGGATATGAGAGACGCGGTGGCGCGTTCATTCAAGTCGGCTGAAAAAGGCGATGTGGTGTTGCTGGCTCCGGCTTGCGCCAGCTTTGACATGTTTGAGAGTTTCGAACATCGCGGGAAGGTGTTCAAAGCTGAAGTTTCCCGGCTTCGTGAAAGAGTTTAAGAATCTCTGTGCAACCTCTGTGTGCTCTGTGTCTCTGTGGTTTGTTTGCGCGGCCAAGACCACCACAGAGACACAGAGGACACAGAGATTGCACAGAGAAGAACTAAGAATGAACTCGACGAACTGACATGGCTCGAAGACTTGCTCCAGATAAATGGCTCTTCGCAGCAACCACCGGCCTCGCGCTTTTTGGCGTGGTGATGGTCTACAGCGCGTCAGCCGTTATCGCTCAAAAGGATAACGGAAATCAGTTCCACTACGTGATCAAGCAGGGAGTTTGGGTAGCGATTGGCTTCATCGTGATGTTGCTGGCGATGCAGTTCAACTACCAACAACTCAAAAGCCGTCGCGTCGTCTATGGGTTTTTGATTCTGTGCACGATCGGTTTGCTGGGAGTGTTTGGTTTTAGCAGCACAAACGGCGCGCACCGGTGGTTGAAGTTCTCCGGATTCTCTTTTCAGCCATCGGAGGTTTCAAAACTCGCGCTGATAATTTTCCTGGCCTACTTTCTCGAGAAGAGGGCTGGCGAGGAAGGAGACTTTTGGCGAACGTTTTTTCCTTGCGGCGTCGTAACGGGTTGGCTGGCTGGGCTCATCGTGATCGAGCCCGACTTCGGCACGGCGATGATGCTGGCGTTGATTTTCATCGTCGTCATCTACACTGCCGGAGCGCGGTTAGTTCATTTGGCTATCGCGGCTGCGCCGGCATTGTTGGTAGCGGCAGGTCTGCTGATCTTTGTACCTTGGCGCCTGAGACGTTTGGTCACATTTCTCGATCCATGGGCGGATCCGCTTGGTGCCGGCTTTCAGGTTGTGCAGTCGTTGATTGCGATCGGATCGGGAGGGACAAACGGCCTTGGCTTCGCTCAGGGCAAGCAGAAGATGTCGTTTCTTCCATTCCCTCACTCCGATTTTATTTTCGCGGTAGTTGGTGAGGAGCTTGGATTGGTGGGCGCGCTGGCGGTAGTAGCAGTGTTTGCGCTTTTTCTATGGCGTGGTGTCCGCACGGCTTTGCTGGCGCCTGACCGGTTCGGAATGTTGCTGAGTTTGGGAATAGTCACCAGTATCGTTGCGCAGGCGCTCTTTAATATTAGTGTCGTGCTCTCTTTGGTGCCCACAAAAGGGATACCGCTGCCGTTCATCTCTTACGGCGGATCGTCTCTGGTGCCGACACTCGCAGCCGTTGGCATCTTGCTCAACGTCTCTCAACACGCGAGCGGAACTATTGCCAACTGCCGATTGCCGATTGCCGATTTCCACAAGAGGTCGAAAGAACGGTTAAATCGGCAATCGGCAATCGGCAATTGGCAATGAAGGTACTGATCGCTGCCGGCGGTACTGGCGGACACATTTATCCGGGTATCGCGGTGGCCCAGGAGATCATGCGACGCGATGCGACGTCGAAAGTGCATTTCGTCGGCACCGCACGCGGGCTTGAAACACGATTAGTGCCGCAGGCGGGTTTTGAGTTGTCGCTCATTGAAAGTGCCGGGCTGAAGAATGTGAGTCTCGGCGCACGTGTGAAAGGACTCGCGATCCTGCCGAAGAGTTTTGTTTCGGCTCGGAAGCTGATGCGACAGTTTCAGCCGGATGTAGTCGTAGGCGCAGGTGGTTATGTGTCAGGTCCGGTTGTACTGACCGCAGCGCTTACAAATCGTCCGACACTGGTGATGGAGTCGAACGCGCTGCCGGGTTGGACCAATCGCGTGCTTGCTCGTTTTGTCGATCGTGCGGCCGTTTCGTTTGAGCAGGCGCTGCCTTACTTTCGAGGCAAGGCCAAAGTGACAGGTAATCCTGTGCGGCGAGAGTTTTTTGAAATATCACCAAAGCGGCGCGAGCCGGGAAAGTTTTCGTTGCTGGTCTTTGGCGGATCCCAGGGTGCGCGGGCGATCAATGAAGCAATGGTCGCGGCCTTACCCAGGTTGAAAGATGTTCCAACAGTGCTGCGGATCAAGCATCAGACCGGCACAGCGGATTTTGAAAAAGTAAAAGCCGCATACGCCGCGGCGGGTTGGGGCGAACGCGCTGACGTTCGTAGTTACCTTGACAACATGATGGCAGATTTTGCTGAAGCGGATCTCGTGCTCTGTCGCGCGGGAGCTACCACAACGGCAGAACTGATTGCGGCTGGAAAGGCGTCGATCATGGTCCCGTTCCCATATGCGGCCGACGACCATCAGCGCAAGAACGCCGAAGCTTTGCAGGACGCCGGCGCAGCGCGAATGATCTTGCAGCAGGAGCTGAGTGGAGAAAGATTGGCAACGGAGATTGAGAAAATAGTGAAAGCTCCGCACGACCTGGATCAAATGGAAGAGGCGAACAGGAAACTCGCGCATGGTGATGCGGCAGCGGTTGCGGTGGATATGATCGAGGAATTAAGTCAGAAAAAGCACAGAAGGCACAAGATACCAGGTAAGGGCAGTGTCTTTATTTGAAAATCTTCTCTGCGTAATCTCTGCGTCCTCTGCGTCTCTGCGGTGGAGGATGAGCAGGTAAACCGCAGACGCGCAGAGGACGCAGAGATCACGCAGAGATCAAATTACGACACCACCAAGGTAAGCGAAGATGTTCCGCAGAATCCAACACATCCATTTCGTAGGCATCGGGGGGATTGGCATGTCCGGCATTGCCGAGGTGCTCGTCAATCTCGGCTTCCGCGTTTCGGGTTCAGATCTGAAACGCTCCAACGTCACCGATCGCTTGCAGCAAATGGGAGTTGAGATCTTCGAAGGTCACACGGCTGAAAGTGTCGGACACCCCCACGTTGTTGTTCGCTCGACCGCCGTGCGTGACGATAACCCTGAAATCGTAGAAGCCATACGGCGTTCAATCCCGGTTATCCCGCGCGCCGAGATGCTCGCCGAGTTGATGCGACTCAAGCCGCACACCGTCGCCGTTGCGGGCTCACACGGAAAAACAACCACCACCTCAATGGTCGCGACTGTGTTGGGCCATGCCGGTCTCGATCCGACGATGGTCGTGGGAGGCGTCGTCGGAGCCTTTGGATCAAATGCGCACCTCGGGACCAGCGATCTGATGGTTGTCGAAGCAGACGAGAGTGACCGGTCGTTTCTGATGTTGACCCCGACGATTGCAGTCGTCACAAACATCGATCGCGAGCACATGGACTACTACCACGATATGGATGACGTGCGTGCGTGCTTCGCGAGTTTTGTGAATAAGGTGCCGTTCTACGGTTCATCGGTTTTGTGTCTCGACGATCCGAACGTCCAGGCAATCATCCCACTCCTCGAACGCCGGCGGTTGACCTATGGCTTGAGCGCGCAAGCAGACGTTTCAGCACACGGAATCCGACACGACAACAACTTCGGATCGTCATTCACTGTCTGGCGCGGAACAGACGTAGTTGGCGAAATGATCCTGCGCGTTCCCGGCGTGCACAACGTTTACAACGCATTGGCAGCGATAGCGGTTGGGTTTGAGTTGGAAGTCTCGTTCGAAAAGATCGTAGAAGGTCTTCACAGCTTTACCGGCGCAGGCCGCAGGTTCCAGGCGAAAGGTGAGGTCAACGGCGTGCTGATTGTTGACGACTACGGACATCACCCGACTGAGATCAGAGCGACGCTTGCTGCCGCCAAGCTCGGCTCCGGGGGCAGACGAATCGTGGTTTTGTTTCAGCCACACCGTTACACGAGAACTCACGATCTGATGCAGGAGTTTGCGCGTTCATTCAACAACGCCGACGTCTTGTTCATCACCGACATTTACGCCGCCAGCGAGGATCCGATCGACGGTGTTACGGCTGAAGCACTGACCGCGGCCATCAAGCGTTTCGGCCATAAAGACGTCAATTACATAGGCGCACTCGACAACGCTGCTGCCATACTGCGCGACTATGTCCAGCCTGGTGACCTGGTGTTGACGCTTGGCGCCGGCACAGTAAATCGCGTGAGCGAACAACTGCTGTTTTTATTGAGAGAACAGTCGCAGGGAACGAAAGTTTAACGAAAGATGTTTGAATTCTTCTCTGTGCAACCTCTGTGTTCTCTGTGTCTCTGTGGTGTTCAGTTCAGGACCAGGTCACCACAGAGACACAGAGAACACAGAGGCTGCACAGAGAACTGAGAATGCTGGTGTTGGAGGAAGAGAACAAACTGGAAGAACGCGACCGCGCGCTCGAAGAGATCGCCGCGCGGCTTGGTGTGCGTGCGGAGCGTGGACGCCGATTCGCGGAGTTGACGAGTTTGCGAGTCGGAGGCGCGATTGATTGGGTCATCGCACCTGACACGGAAGAGCAAGCGGCAGCGATCGTTCATGAGTTGGACCAGGCGGGTATAGGTTGGCGACCGCTCGGTTCCGGCAGCAACGTGCTCGCCGATGATGGCGATCATCATTACGTGGTTCTGAATTTGAGCAACATGAAAGGCGAGGTCCATATCGACGAGGAATTGGTTTCAGTTAGTGCTGGTTATTCGTTGCCGCGACTCTGCATTGATGTTGCGCGCAGCGGACTGTCCGGAATCGAGGGACTCGGCGGCATCCCCGGCACAGTCGGCGGCGCGCTTTGGATGAATGCCGGAGCTTACGGTCACGAGATCGGTACTGTGACTGAAACTGTTCGGGTCGCTCGCGATGGAAAAGTTGTGGAGATTCCCGGTGGCAGCATCCAGTGGAACTACCGGCACACTTCATTCAAGGACGGAGAACTACTGCTTGGTGCGACCTTGCGTCTTCAAAAGGACGATCCCGAACGCATCAAAGCGCGAATGGACGATGCGAAAGGGCAACGCCTCTCGAGCCAGCCACACGGCGCGCGTTCGGCGGGTTGCTTCTTCAAGAACCCACCCGCGAGCACTGTTGCGACAGGGAAAATCATCGACGAAATGGGAATGAAGGGACAGCGGCGAGGAAGTGCAGTGGTTTCTCCTGTGCACGCAAATTTCATCGTTACTGAAGGCGAGGACGCGCGCGCCGAAGATGCGCTCGCGTTGGCAGAAGAAATTCGAGAACGCGTAAGGCGCGAGCAGGGGATTGAGTTGGAATACGAGGTTGAGCTCTGGCGCGCCAACCCATCAACAGATTACACAGAGAAATCATCGGTGGAATCTGTGGACGAATTGGAAGAAAGGAGCAGTTAACTTTGAGAGATCCGGTCGTAGCTCAAAGAGTTGGAAATCGAAGTGGATTCGGCAAGGGTCGCTCCGCCGTCGGACAGCGGCCCGTCAGACGCGCCCCTGCTGAGTCCATTGGTGTGCGGCTCAAATCGCTGTTGGGTTACGTGCCACTCGCGCTGAGGATCGGCGTGATTGCGATCATCGGCTTGATCGCTTTTGTCGGATATCGCGCGGCTGCGTCGGCAAGTTTTTTTGAGATTCGAACTGTCGAAACAAAGGGAGCAGCTCGCGCGTCGACCGATGACATTCAAACTGTCGTGCGTCGAGATGTAGGTCAAACTGGAGTATGGCGTGCTGATCTACAGGAGCTCAGCAAGCACCTCGAGCGTCTGCCGTGGGTGCGCACGGCAGTAGTCACTCGTGTTTTGCCTGACGGCATTCGAGTCCGTATCACCGAACGTGAACCGAGAGCTGTGGTGCGTAATGCCGCAGGCCGGTTTATCTGGGTCGACGACGATGCAGTCTATCTTGGTGAAATGTCTCCGACCGATCAAATGCCTGCTTTCTTTCTGCGTGGCTGGAACGAAGACGACTCGACGGAGGCGCAATCTGAAAATCGCGAACGCGTCGGCAAGCTTCTCGAGTTGCAGCGCGAGTGGGACGCAAAGGGGTTGTCGGAGCGTGTGAGTGAAGTGAATCTGCTCGACCTTCGTGACGTGCGAGTGCAGCTCACAGGAGACGATTCGCAGATCGAGGTTCGCCTTGGATCGCAGGAGCAGGGCGTGCGACTCGGTAAGGCGTTAGCAGTCCTGGATGCTCAACGACAAACAGCGCGCGGACCACTGATCAGTTACATCGATCTGACGCAGGGAAAGAGAGCGATCGTTGGTTTGGTTACCGGCAATCAACTAATAACAGAACCGAGCGCGGTAGCGCCGGGTCGAGGTTCCAATTGAAAAGCGTAAGGAAGTGAGATTGAGCCGGCGCTACCGCGCTCGGTTCTGTTGACGCTTTCGCGCTGGGTTTGAGGAGCAACGTTTAGATGGCCAAGCGTACACAGCACACCATCGGTCTCGACATCGGGACAAGTAAGGTGACGTGTATCGCGGGTGAACAGGGTGAAGGTGGATTGCTCGAAGTGGTTGGAATCGGAGAAGCGGAAGCTCGTGGTTTGCGCAAGGGAGTGATTGTTAATCCCGATGCTGCGGTCGACGCCATCAAAAAAGCCGTGGAAGAAGCTGAGCGAATGAGTGGACTCGAGGCGGAAGAGGTGACGATCAATCTCGCAGGCTCTCACATCCTTGGCTTCAACGGTCAGGCCATCGTCGCCGTCTCCGGTCGCGATCGCGAAATCGTCCCCGAAGATGTGCGGCGAGCAATCGATTCGGCGTGCGCGATCCAACTCCCGGCCGGTCGTGAAATAGTTGATCGACTGCCTCAGGAATTCATCGTCGACGATCAAGACGGTATCAACGATCCAGTCGGAATGATCGGGGCACGCCTGGCGGTGAAGGTGCACATCGTGACGAGTCCCGTTACTGCACGGCAGAACGCCATCAATGCTGTGAATCGCGCTGGTTTGGTAGTTGCCGACATGGTTTTGGAGCAGCTCGCCGCCGCCGAAGCGTCGCTAACTGAAGATGATAAAGAGTTTGGAGCCGCGCTTGTTGACGTCGGCGCTGAAACAACCGGACTGATCATTTACCAGCGTGGGGCTGTTCAGCACACCGCAGTTTTTCCTCTGGGAGGGTCTCATTTTACTAACGACATTGCCTTCGGTTTGCGAACTCCGATTCCTGAAGCTGAAAAGATCAAAAGGACAGTGGGCTGCGCTTGCAGCAGTTCGTTGAGTGAGATGGAACGCGGCGAACTCGTCGATGTGCCTTCAGTAGGTGGACGTCCACTACGCCAACTATCGCGTCAGATTCTTTGCGACATTCTTCAGCCTCGCGCTGAAGAAGTGTTGATGCATGTTGCTGATGAGATCAAAGACGCGGGTTGGGAGCGACAACTCTCGAGCGGCGTTGTGTTGACAGGTGGTGGAGCTTTACTGCACGGCATGACAGAGATCGCGGAACAGGTTTTTGATGCGCCGGTGCGAATTGGATATCCCGAACGTGATCGCTTCGGTGGGTTGATCGAAGACATTCAGAGTCCTGCATGGACTGCGGCTGCGGGTCTTGCGCTGCTCGCATACCGCACTCAGGCAGCCGAGATACGGACAGGAGTCAGCAGGAGAGGATCGACAGGAAAGCTGACGCACTTCGTGTCACGCTTTAAAAATAGATTCGGTAGTATTTTCTGACAAGTTGTTGTATGCTTGCGCCCCGGTTGCACAAGATATTGTCCGCAAGATATCGATGCCGATGGCTCAAGAAACCCAACATAGAAGGAAGAGGCCTTGGAAGCCATCCCGTTTTGGGAGAGAGGAACTAACTATGACACCGGACACTCGTCAACCGGGAACAGGCATTAATATTTTCATTGATGATGATCCGCCACTCACTGGAGCGCGGATAAAAGTGATCGGCATCGGTGGTGGCGGCAGTAACGCCGTCAACCGCATGATTGAAGCGGGCATCGAGGGTATTGAATTTCTTGTCGCCAATACCGATCTCCAGGCGCTGAAGCGCTCGCGCGCGCCAATCAAAATTCAGCTCGGAAGTCGCTTAACAAAAGGACTTGGCGCCGGCGCCGATCCCGGAGTCGGACGTGAAGCAGCACTCGAAGACACTGACAAGATCATTGAAGTGCTCGAAGGCGCCGACATGGTTTTTGTTACGACGGGTCTCGGCGGCGGCACTGGCACTGGTGGCGCGCCAATTATCGCTTCGCTTGCGACAGAGCTTGATGCGTTGACTGTCGCCGTAGTGACGAAGCCTTTCCATTTCGAAGGGCGTCGTCGCATGCAGCAGGCCGATCAGGGATTGAGAGAGTTGCGCGAGTGTGTCGATACCGTCATTACGATTCCAAATGAACGACTCCTGCACACCGTCGAGAGAGGAGTTTCACTCTCCGACTCGTTTAGGGTTGCCGACGATGTTCTGCGCCAGGCAGTTCAGGGCATCAGCGATCTCATAACCGTTCCGGGTCTGATCAATCTCGACTTTGCTGACGTGAAGTCGATCATGCAGGGAATGGGCATGGCGCTGATGGGCGCGGGACGAGCCACTGGTGAGAACCGCGCGATCGAAGCCACTCAGCAGGCGATCTCGTCACCTCTTTTGGAAGAAGCAACGATTCAGGGCGCCAAGGGTGTTTTGATCAACATCACTGGCGGACCTGATCTGACGTTGTTTGAAGTCAATGCTGCTTCGTCGATCATTCGAGAGTCTGCTGATGACGACGCGAACATCATCTTTGGTGCAGTGATTGATGAGAACCTGACTGACGAGATGAAGATCACGGTAATTGCGACCGGATTTGACAAAGAAGCCGCATCAGTTGCGTCTGCCGCTGCGACAACGGCGATTCCCGCGCCGCCGCCACGTTTCGTAGCAAGGCCGGCCGACGATCTCCCGCGGCCAATGATGGGTACTCCACGCGTTGACGATCTCGACGTCCCGACTTTCATTCGAAAGAAGGCCGACTAGAGATCTTTTTCATCGCCCGCTTGAGGGAAGGTCGTCGGGGGCCTTCCCTCCTTTTTAAAAAATTTATTGCTCATATATCACTTGCCATTTGCCATTTTTGTTAAAGCTCAACTCTGAAACCAAATGACAAATGAGAAATATGAGAAATGGCAAATGATATATGACCAATGATTCGGCCTCACCGCTTGCAGCATTTCTTGCAGTTAAAATCTTGAAACGACGACGGTTTTCCCCTTTGCTTTTTCTTCTCTTGTTGTGTAGCATGTCGGTCATTCCTTGCAGGATTTTCCATTACGGGTAATGTTTCGTTCCTCTCCTCGGATGGGCCGCAGCCTGCGAGAGTTTTTGACACTGTCTGTACATCTAAGCCCTGTGTCCTATACATCGTTAGTTCTTCGACTGGGTGAGATATCCCGTCATAGATTTTTGGAGGTAATAATCACGTGAATCGTAAACTCATCAGAACCACACTCGCGGAAGTGAAAGGCAAAGCCCGAGAAGTTCCGCAGCCCAGAGAGCGTTCGAATGGGAGTTCCCGCGCCTCAAATGAAGGCGGCCAGGCACGAGCCGCACAACAACACGCTTCGGTCCAGGTTAAGAAAAGAGTTCCGCCTCCCAACGAAACCAATGCGGAGATCTTTTATTACAAAAAACAGATCGACGCTCACACCTTGATGGTTATTGTTCTACTTGACGGCGAAGAGATTGAAGGCACGATCGAGTGGTACGATCGCGGCGCGTTGAAGGTCAACCGAAAAGGTGCGCCGAATCTCCTGGTTCTCAAACGTAACATCAAGTACATCTACAAAGCCGACGAGCGTGTTGAAAAAGCTGGCGCTTAGGAAATTTAACACAGCCTCGCCCTGAGCTCCTCGCCCTGGACAACAGTGCGTCGCCTCAAGCCATGCGACACTCAGACCAAAGCTCAGCTAACCCGGGACCTCGACCCAGGCGAGTTTTGCCGCGCATCGGCATAACCATGGGCGACCCCGCCGGGATTGGGCCGGAAGTTGTTCTCAAAGCGGTTGCCGAAGATGAAGTCAGACGAGTTTGCGTGCCGGTGATCATTGGCGATGCGCAGTTGCTTGCTCACACGGCACGTACTCTCGATCTTCAGTGCGGCTACGACATCATTCGCACTGAAGAGACGTTTCCCGATAAGCTTACCGAGCCGGTCATCTATCATCTCGACAATATCAGTGGCTTTATCGAACCCGGCATCGAGTCAGGCGCCGCGGGTAAAGCTGCGGCGGGTTACATCGAAGCGGCGGTAGAATTGTGCGCTGCTGGAAGTATTGACGCGATTGCTACGGCGCCGATCAATAAACGTGCGCTGTTTCTCGGTGGTTATAGTTTTCCTGGTCACACCGAGTTTCTCGCTCATCTCACCGGCGCCGAGGAGTACGCGATGGCGTTCGTGGCTGCAAACCTTCGCATAGTTTTGTTGTCGACGCACGTTCCGCTGTCAGAAGCGATTAGGATGGTCGAGCGCGACCGCATTGTGAAAATCATCAACCTTACACATCGTGAGCTCCAGCGCTGGGGTATCGAACGTCCAAGACTCGCAGTCGCTGCTCTCAATCCGCACGGAGCTGAAGGGGGATTGTTCGGAGTTGAAGAGGCATCGGAGATGATGCCTGCGGTCGAATCGTCGCGCCGGATTGATGATATTAATGTACAGGGACCATTCTCGGCCGATACGGTCTTTCTGCGTGCCTCGCGCGGAGAGTTTGATGCGGTCATCGCGTGCTATCACGATCAGGCGATGATTCCGGTAAAGTGTTTATCGTTTGGAGAGGCCGTCAACGTTACGTTGGGCCTGCCTTTTATCAGAACCTCGGTCGATCACGGCACTGCGTTCGACATCTCAGGAAAAGGACTCGCGGAACACTCGAGTATGGTTGCAGCGATCAAACTGGCAGCAGAGCTTTCCACGCAGGCAGGCGAGAGTTGCCGTGCAATGGAAGTTTGATTCTGTTGAATCGAGAACAGAGGAGAACACTCACATGGATAACAACGAAACGATTACAAGCGAAATAGAGAACCGTCGCATGCTGGTGGCAGACGACGATCCGGCTATCCTCCGTTTAATAGCGACGATTCTCGAGAAAGAAGACTACACAGTAGTTACAGCCCGTGACGGGCGTGAGGCCTACAAGATATTGCAAACGGATGCTAACTTTACTGCCGCGATCCTCGACGTCGTCATGCCGCACATCTCCGGCACTGAGTTGGTTCGTTACATGAAGGCCGAGGAACGACTTCGGAAAATTCCGGTGATGATGATGACTGCCGAGCAGGATCCGAAGCTCTCATCCGAAAGCTTCCTGGCCGGCGCAATTGTGTTTTTGCCGAAGCCGTTCACAACTGCGCAACTGCAGATAATGTTGCAGATGCTGATCGGTAAAAAGACTGCTGAGTAGTCTTCACTCGTAACATGAGACGCAACGTTATTTTCCTGACCACTGCTTTCGTGCTCGCGATTCTCAGTCCCATATACGCACGCGCCGATCTCAGTAGAAACGAAGCTCGCAAACTCATACGGACCATGGCCGGCTGGTCTCTGCCAGGCGACTCGGTTCGCGTTCAGCAGATTAGATCCAGCGACGCCGAAATCCCGGAGGCCACTGCGGAGATTCAAGCCGTTTTTCGGCTGAGATTGCATGAAGGTCGTTGGCAGTTACGCGAGATCAGAGTTGGACAGGATCGTTGGGAACAGTTGGATGTGATTGCCCGAGCTGCGAAGGTTGAGTTGCCGTCCGAAGAATGTGACGCGCCGTCACAGTTTGCGCGGAGTCAATCTACTTCTGAACTCACGACTAAGCGCGCGCGTTGTCTTGTTGCTAATCTGTTAGGAGTGACGCTTCCGTCAGACGACGTTAGGATAAAAGAGATCTCGCTCTTCGGATTGTCGCTTGGGCCGGAGTCGGCGGCGCTGGTCGTCGCTCTTGTTAAGGCCGACTTTCGGTTTGCGCGAGGCGCTAGAGGATGGCATGTTGCTGAGTTCAAGAGTGGGACTCGTGATTGGGTAAATGTAAACGGCCTGCCTGCGGCGATCGATCAGGTCAAGCGCGCCGCTGCCACAGATGAACTATCGACGATAGCAAAAGCCCTGGACAACTTTCGACGTGAGCGTGGCTACTTCGTCGTCTCTGACAAGGAGTCAGTACTCATCGACCACCTCAGCCCGCGTTATCTGACCCGTGTAATCCGTGTAGATCCGTGGCACCGTCCGTACGAATACGAAGGCCAGCAGGACCGTTACTCCCTACGCTCCCTCGGCCCGGACGGCAAAGCCAACACGCCTGACGATATCGTCGTCTCCGGCCCTTAAAAACTTCATTGACTTTCTGAAAGTGCGAGAGTAGATTGCCCACGATTCAAATCACCTGGCTTGATTCGTTCGTGTTCCCAGCGACAACGAATAGTTAATCAAGCTTAACTTGAATTTCGATCTCTCACTGGAGTCCTCAATATGTATCCTCGCGCCGCTGCTCATTGTTCCACACTGCGAATTGCTATTGCGTTAACAATCTGTACTGCTCTGCTGCCGATACCAGGCGTTTCGTTGCTGGTCAGCGAAGCAGCT
>Ga0268386_10001755_pt1 | contig 15039 bp, 10 predicted proteins | sample RVTome_15_FD_200260 | JGI IMG/M metagenome (GOLD analysis project Ga0268386, IMG submission 200260) | Soil microbial communities from uranium-contaminated site in the Upper Colorado River Basin, Wyoming, United States - RVT150D86... ...
GGGCCGGTCGACGCAGCGGCGAGAGGAACTCCGGCCAGCGCGTCCGGGAACAGGTCCGAGCGTGCCAGCACCACGGCCTCAGCCCCGGACGGGGCATCACCGAACAGGAACTGCGACGCATCAATCGCGGTGGCAACCCGATCGGGGCCCTGGACTCGGAACACCGCATCACTGGACAGGTCCTTCGACATGGCCGCAGTGGTACCGAGCCGGATCGCGCTCAGCTTGTCGTAGAGCAGTTGACCCGGGCATTCGGTTGCGCCGCCGTCGCGATGTCCCGAAATCGCCGGAAGCGTCTCTTGCTCCGGATACGCGACCAGGGCATCGGGATTGACACCGTGCAGCGTGAACTTCCAGGCGATGAGTCGTTCGTACGCGAGGAGGACCGCGTCCTCGGGCTCCTTCGACGTGTACGTCCCGAGAACCGACGTGCCGAACGCGCTGCTGTTGTAGCCCGCAGTGTGCGCGCCGATCACAGCGCGGTCGACGCCTCCATGACGGCCCTCCCAGATCCGCCCGAAGCGATCGACCAGGAAGTTGTAGCCGATGTCCCGCCAACCCCTGCCATTGACGTGGTATGCGTAGATGGAGCGGATGATGGCCGGCACGTCGGCCTCGGTGTACGAGTTGGTGCCCGCAGTGTGATGGACGAACGTGCCCAGGACCTGACCGTAGTCGGGGTCACCAGGTTCACGGATCGACTCGTCGGCGCCCCACTGTGCGCGCGAATAGATCTCGGGCATCGACGCACCGGTGGATTCGGTCGACCCTGACGCCACCGAAGCCAGCGTTGAGTCGGCGTTCGAGTCACCCGGGTCGACCAGGTCGATGCGGAGATCTTCGAGCAGCGCCGCGTCCTCGGATGAGATCCGGACCTGCACACCGTCGGACTCGCGAACGATCAACGGTTCCGTGCCGCCACGGGCCTGTTCGGACTCGGCCGAGTCGGCGTCCGGCGCGTGGTCGGCGTCGTCGACCTCGAGTTCTGTCCACGACGACCACTCACCGTCCGTCCTCGTTCGCGCCCACACAGTCGTCTCGGTGAGCCTGACATTGTCCCAGGTGAGGGCCGTCAGCTGGAACGGCTCGGTGTCGATCTTCTCCGATTCGAGCAGTTCGGCGACCCGGGTCAGCCGTTGTGCGCCATCTGCGCGGCCGCTGACATTTTCACCGGCGTCGAGCGGGATGGCCTGGATCGCAGGTTCCACAGGATGGGGTACTGCCGCGACGTGCACGGTCGGCAGGACAATGAGCCCGGGCACCGTCAACGGCACTGTCACCAATGCCAGCGTGACGCGGCGTCTGCTCCGGCGCGGGCCTGTTGTCCTCATCGCTTTGATCTGTCCCATCGGTGTCGTTGCGATTCTGAAGACACAGCTGTGCCCACACCTGGCGGGCCCAGAGACTAGCCTGCCTTCTCACACACCGCTACACCCGGTGGTGGCAAATCCAGATCGCAGGCGGCGCCTGTGATCATGGGCCGACACGTGCCGGCTGGATCGCGACACTCCCCCGAGCGTCGAGCCGGTACCGGCCCCGACGGCGATGTGGAGGTCGCGGACGACTGCTCGTGGCAGGCGGTGACGCCGCCGCTGCGATCGTGCACGAATCCGATACAGCAATCTCGTACGACTGAGCTCGCGACGGCCGCACACTGACCGTGAGTAGAGTCCTCCGGTGCTCGCGTTCCTGACCTGGTTCACCGAAAAGGGACCTTCCTATGACGCAACAGCTCATGGGATGGATGCCCGGCTTGCCGCTTACCTGGCCGGTCGGGTCTGCCCGGAGTGGCAGCGGCACGCCATCGGCGGAGACGGCTGGGGGGTTTTCGCGACCGCGGCCGACCCCGGAGCGTGGCGATGGCGGCAGGTAGCACGCAGCGAATCGCTCACCGTGATCTCTGTTGGAATGCCGGTCGGCCTGGAACCTGGGCTCCTGGCCAGAGGACCGGTCGAGCTGGCTCGCCGTTCGATGAAGGACACCGCCGTGCTGAGCGACGTCGTACCGCCGTTCGGCCTCGTTGCCATCGACGAGTCCGCTGGAAGCTTCCGTGGGAGTGCGCTCCAGCCCGTAGTGCGCTGCGATCGCCTGAGCCACCGCGGGGCCGACGGTGAGGATCAGGGCGGCCTCGCCGATGTACTCACGCTCGAGGCTCTCGATCGCCGCTGCGTAACGTGGCGACCGCCCCGTGTGCCTGGCCAGGCCGGGAACGAACTCGTGCGCGTCGTACACGATCGGAACAGCCCGCCCGGCCAACCGTGCCCGCGCGGACGCGCGGGCAGCAAGCCCAATCGAGAAAGACGTCCTGTGCGTGGACGACATCCGGTTCGAGCTGGTCGATCACCGGACCATAAGCGATCTCGAAGTCGTCCATGCCGGGAGTCACCCGCCGCCAGCGGGCCCCGATCCCACGCTGGGCGACGAAGCCGTCCCACCCTGCCCACAGACTCTTTGCGACGCGGTTCATCCGGTGCCGCATCACACCGCGGCCGCGGATGACGATCTCCGTTGCGCCCAACCCGAGCTGCCTGACCCCGCGAGCGAGGGCCCCGAACCGGAACGCGACACGTGGAAGCTGCCCCGCCTCGTACCGGGCCAGCGCGCGTCCGGCGGCGGCCTCGACATCGCGGCGGCGTGCGTGGATGCGCAGGCGCGCGGCGTCGTAGGCGCTCCGGCTCCGGTATCCCACCAGCGGGAGACGCCGCTGCCGCCTGCTGACCCGCTGGTCCCATTTCTCCTCCAGGATGCGACGCGGCACCTCGACCCGGAGGATCAGCGCATCACCGACACGCTCCTCGGCCGGCAGCCCGCGAGTCGCGAGGCCAACCACCGTAACCCGGTAGCCGGCATCCGCCAGGGACGCCGCCTCCTTGCGCACGCGACTGTCGATCACGACGTCGTTGTCGACCACCATGACGACGTGCATGCGGGACCTGGCCGGTGTTGGCGCGCTGTCCGTGGTCACAGCCGGTTCGTGGCCTGCCCGATCACGATCCGGGTGACTCCGCCCCAGCGCCCGGGATCGGTGATGTCGCGGCCGTCGACCAGAACCCGGACACCGGGCAGGTCCGCAGCACTCAGCGTGCGGTACTCGTCGTGGTCGGCCTGTAGAACCGCAGCCTCGGCGGGCTCCCCCAACCTATGAGGCACGAGACCCAGATTCTCCAGCTCGTCTGCGGAGTACATCGGGTCATGGACGCTCACCTCTGCGCCTGCCGCGGAAAGCGCCGTCACCACCGGAAACACGCCGGAGAATGCGGTTTCCTTCACCTGGCCTCGGTAGGACGCGCCAAGAACCACCACGCGGGCGCCCCGCAAGTCGCCGTATGCCGCCACGAGCAGCCCGACCGCGTACTGCGGCATCGACATGTTCGCCTCGCGGGCCGCCCGGACGACCGTCGCGTCGGGGTCGCCCCACAGGTACAGGCGGGGATACACCGGGATGCAGTGACCGCCGACTGCGATTCCCGGCCGGTGGATGTGACTGTACGGCTGTGAGTTGGACGCCTCGATGACCTGGTTGATGTCGATGCCGTGCCGTGCGGCGAAGCGGGCGAACTGGTTGGCCAGCCCGATGTTGACATCGCGATACGTCGTCTCGGCCAGCTTGGCCATCTCCGCGGCCTCGGCACTGCCCAGGTCCCACACGCCGTTGCCGCGCTTCAGGTCCGGCCGGTCGTCGAAGTCGAGCACCGCCTCGTAGAAGGCGACGGCACGCTTTGCACCCTCCGGGGACAGTCCACCCACCAGCTTCGGGTACCTGCGCAGGTCTGCGAAGACCCGCCCGGTCAACACGCGTTCGGGCGAGAAGACGAGGTGGAAATCGGTGCCTTCGACCAGGCCCGATCCTTTTTCCAGCATCGGCTTCCAGCGGTTGCGCGTCGTCCCGACCGGGAGGGTCGTCTCGTACGACACGAGCGTTCCCGGCGTCAGATGCTCGGCAAGGGACGCCGTCGCTGCGTCAATCCACCCGAAGTCGGGCTCCCAGGTCTCTTCGTGGACGAACAACGGCACAACGATCACGGCCGCATCTGCTCCGGGCACCGCGTCGGCGTAGTCCGTTGTCGCGCGCAGGCGGCCCTCCCGGACGGCGTCGGTCAGCAGATCCGCGAGGAGCGCCTCGCCCGGGAACGGCTCCACGCCCTTGCTCACCAGGTCGACGACGGTGGGGTTCACGTCGACACCCACGACGTCGTGGCCCTTGCTGGCGAACTGGACCGCGAGAGGGAGACCGATCTTTCCCAGGGCTATGACGGTGATGCGCACGAGTACCTCGGGGTAGGCGCTGGAGACGACGGCCGCCAGGGTACATCCACGAGCGCCACGGCCTTCCCGTACCCGCGCGAGTCACCCCGGTCGAGCAGATCCCGCCGCTGACCGGACGGCAACGTCGAGCACGCACCGGCCGAGTCCTTACACACGGGTACGGCCAGGCGTGGTGACGAGAGCCTAGCGGCCGTCCGTGAGAGTCGACCGTCCGGAAAGGGCGGAGATCACCGCATGCAGTCCGAACGACGCGCGGACGCCGGGATGTGCTCTGGCGAGTTCCCACACCGGGTATACGGCGTCCTGGTCGAGCGCAACGAAGAAGTCCGCCGCGTCGGCCTCGTGTGCGACCCACGGGTCGTCCCTAGCGTCGTGCCATCGCCGCGTGGCCGGATCGGCAGCGTCGCTCCCGGCGTTCGTGCGGCCGCGGCGCCAGCGCAAGCGGCGACCGGAGCTGGTGGCGTCGGCCTGCTGCTGACCGGCAGCGATGCGACGTACCTCCACGAGGCCGCAGTCTGGTGCCGCGCCGGCCGGGTCGAACCAGCACGCCATCCTCACCTCGCCATCCATGGCGACGATCTCGGTCACGTAGGGACCCAGCGCGCTGGTCCGCGGCGGGGCGGTGGCAAAGGCGAGCACCCTGGTCATCGAGCCATGCCCTCGGTGAGGTCTGATGCGCCGACGGAGTCGGCCAGCGCCTGAACGGCTGGCCGGAGGAGGGTTCTGCGGTCGAACCGGCGCCCGAACGCGGCGGCCCCGGCACGCTGTTCCTCGCTGGCTTCCAAGACCAGCCTCGCCGTCGTGCTGAACGACTGCGCCAGCAACTCCGCGTGCAGTTCCTGCGGTGGGGGGATCCAGAGGGGATAGCCGTCAAGCACGCTGTTGGCGCCATGATCAGCGGCGTGAGCGGACATGATCGGAAGGCCGGTCGCGACATACTCGTATGTCTTGCCCGCGGTCACGTACCGGCCGCCGGGGATCAGCAACAGGAGCGCATCCCACTCCGAGTAGACCGTGCCGAGGTCGGCCTTGCTTACTGGACCGCCGTAACTCACGCGGTCCTGCACCCGGGCCTCGATCGCTGCCACGTGCCGGGTCGCGCCCCGAGCCATACCGGCTCCGAAGTGCCCGCGGAAGACCAGCCGAGACCGCGCGAGGACAGGATCTTCGGACCTGGCCGCGCGCCAACCATCCAGCACCGGATTCAGCATGTCAGCGGGGAAGTTGGACGTGCCGAGAAAACCGAAGCTCAGGCCCTGCTCGGCGTCCGGCCGATGTGGAGAAACCGGCTGCGGGAACGGGTCGTGGCCGTTCTCCACGACCCGGATCCGGTCGGCGATCGCCGGGAACCGGGACCGGTAGAAGTCTGCGATAGCAGCGTTGACGCACCAGAGTTCGCGGGCGTTCTCGAAGATCCTGCCCTCCCACTGCCCGGCCGGTGAATCGCGGGTGAAGGATTCGACACCCCGGTAAGTGTGGAGCGACCAGGCGTCCCTGTGGTCGACCGCGTAGGGAACACCGCGATCCGACCAGAGCTTCCACGCGGCAGCCATCCCGGTGTTCGGAGCCGGGGAGACCAGCACCAGATCGGCCGGCCTCTCGTCATGGACGGCGGCCACGCTGCGTTCCAGGGCTTCCCGCCAGAGCCCGAACACCGGTTCCGGGAACGATTCCATCTCGCGCCTTCGCAGGTCGGTCAACCAGGCCTTCGGGTGGCGAGCCCGAAACTCGCTGTACGTGCGGATGTCCGGCTCGAGGTCTTCCCGGCTGAGTGGCAGACGGATGATGCGGATCCGGGGGTCGACACCTTCGGAAAGGGTCGGGTCGATGCCGAACTCTCGCTCCCATCCCTCGTCGTGGATCGTGACAACGGTCACGTCCCAACCGGCCTCGCAGAAGAGATTGGCGACCGCCCGCATGCGGTAGGCGCTGCTCTTCGCGGCGGGAGGAAAGCCGATCGCGATGTAGATCAGATGCGACACAAGCCCTCCTTCTCGAGCGCGTCGAGGTCGGCCCGGGTGGCGAGGCCCATCCACCGCGCGAGCACCCGGGCGGAGTACGCACCGTTGTGGAAACGGCGGACGTAGTCGGGCCCCGAGTACGCCGTGGCGACGAACCGGCCGGGGTCGGAGGCGACCTCGAGGATCCGTTGCTCGAGCGTTTGATGATCCACCTCAACGATCGGGATCTCGACCGGGACCCGCCGCCTGATCCGCTCGCCGACCTCGGAGATCACCAACCGTCCAGCGGCCATCGCCTCGCATGCCAGCACCCCATACAGGCCGAGGTGCAACTGGTCGACGACGATGTCAGCCGATGCCAACAGTGCCGGCATCTCCCCGTGTGAGGCGCGACCTATTCTCGTGTACTCGATGAGGTCGCGGTCTGCGAGCCTGGTCAGCACCTCGTCGATCTCTTGGCTCCCCTTCAACAGCTCGTTCGACGGAGCATGCAGGACGACCGGCCGGTCGCGTTCGAGCACGGGAGCCGTGGTCCTCCACCGTTCCACGTCGATGGCCACGGGAAGCCACCAGGCAGGATCGACGTAGTCGACCAGGTCCGGCGTGCTGACGAAGATCGGTGCGCCGAACCACTCGGCGACGTCGCGGCGTAACCGCGCGTTATCCCGCAGCGCATCGACGTATGCTCCGTGACCGGCAGCGTCCATGAGCGGGAACGGCGAGTTGGGATTGAGCTGTCGATGCAGGTCAGGGTCGCGGATGTCCGAACCGTGGAAGACGACGCCGACGCGGAACTGGTTGCGCTCGAACAGGCTGAGACCCGTCTCGACGTCCGTGCCCAGCCGCGGAAGCAAGGCATGCATGCTCTCGACGAGGACGTGCGAGTAGCGAGTCTTTGCCCGCTCGAAGAACTCGCGCTGCCAACTCTCGCTGCCGAACGCGTCAGCGGTCGCAAGCACGTCGGCCCGGTGCGCGAAACCACCGGGCTTCTCCACCGCGAAGGCATCGGCGACCACGCCCGGGTAAGCAGCCTTCAGGGCGCCGGTCCAGGACGCCGCCTGGCCCGCGCTGTTGACCCGTCCGACGAGCAGGCCGTGCCGTGGCTCGACCTCCTGGTGGCGCAGGGGTAGCGACGACGGGTTGACATTCCCCCACACGCGCTGCAGGTCCTCGGCCTGATGTTCCCAGCTGTACTGGCGCCGGGCCTCGGCCGCAGCCTCGAGCGCCGCCCTGTAGCGGGGAAGGTCGGCGAGAACGTGTCGGATGGCCGGGACGATGGCACCCGGCTGGTCGTAGCGGAACACCTCACCGATGCCGAGGCGGCGCACTGCGTCGGCGACGACTCTCGTGTCGCTGACGACCATGGGGAGGCGAGCATGAAGGTACTCGTAGTACTTCGTCGGTGCCGCCACGGCGCCGGCGGCGCGGCTCGTCGTCGGGATGCAGGCGAGCGTGGCGGACGACAGGTAAGCCGCGACTTGGTCACTTGGAACGTAGCGGGCGAGATGCACCCGGTCGGCCACACCGAGCTCGGCGGCCAGTTCGAGATAGCTCAGGGCCAACGGAGTCCGCGCGCCCGCCACGATCGCGAAATGGAGATCGGGAATGTGCGGAAGCGCCTTGATCACCAGGTTGAGGCCTCGCTCGGGAGCCACTGACCCGCTGTGCACGATGAGCGGAATGTCGGCGCCGAGGTCGAGCCGCTTTCTGATGTCCGGCACCGGCCACGATTCCCGGACGTTGGCCGTTGGAACGTTGAGGACCACAGCCGGCGTGGTCTGCAGCCTGTAGTGCCTCTTCAGCTCATCGGCCAGATGCGGCGAGACGGTCACGACCGCGTCGACATGCGGGATGTACTCGGCCACATGTGCGTCGTTGGCAAGCACGAACTCACTGCTCCGGACCAGACCCGGTACGTGTTCGTGGGCATCGTAGACGACGCCGACCTGCCGGCCCTCCGCCTCCGCCCGCCACTTCGCCCGAACGGCGATCCCGATGGCCCGGAAGTCGTGGGCGTGGATGACGTCCGGTGCGAGATCGTCGATGACCGGCCCGTACGCCATCTCGTAGTCGAGATGGAGCGGCTGGAGCGCGCGCCACATGCTCCCCGGCGCCAGCCACCGCCACAGCCGGGCGCGGGTGTCGTAGAGGAATCCGTGAGCATTCTTCGCCTTCTCGGTCCCTCGACGGTACTGAGCGGTACGCAGCCTGAAGACGAGGGCTCGAGCCTTGCCTGCGGTCTTCAGCGCCGCCAGCCGCACGCGGACGGTCATCTTCCGCCCTCCGGTCGACCGCGCCAGAGAGCTCTTCAGGCTGAGGATCCGCGCCTTCTGGTCGGCGGTCCGCGCTTGCCGCATGCGAATGGCGTGCTGGTACTCGGCCGGGCCGCGATAGGCCAAGGGCGCAGTGAGCCCGCGCCGCGGCCGGTTCCACACGTGGACGTTTCGGTCGAGCGCGACCGGAAGACGAATCAGCCGGGCGCCGGCGAAATCGGACTCCTCCCGAGTGGTGAGGAATGCTCGGCCGATGACGTAGGTCTCGTAGCCGGCTTCGACCGCCGTCGCAGCGCTCTTCTCCACCCTGGAGTCGCCGACGACGCGGTTGTCGACGATCATGACGAGCCGAGGGCGGTCCCGCACGGCGGGTTCACCGTTCGTGATCGACGTGCGGGTCGCGTCAGTGATGCTCGGGACCATCGACATCCACGGTCTGGCCCTTCACGGCGGACTCCAGCACGGCTTCGGCGACGACCACGGTCGCAAGTCCCTCGCGCATCGTCACGATGTCGGCGCTCTTGCCGCGGACCGCGTCGCGGAACGCCTCGTGCTCGACGCGCAGCGGCTCTGGCTTGGCGATCGCGTAGCGCACCATGTCACCCTCGGTGACACCCCGGAACCGAGCGATGTCGTCCCACTCGGTCTTGACGATGCCGTTGGCGTGGAAGGTCAGGTCGGCGTGCAGGGTGTCGGCGACGAACGTCCCGCGGTCTCCCGTCACGACCGTCACCCGCTCCTTCATCGGTGAGAGCCAGTTGACCAGGTGGCTGGTGACGGTGCCGTCGGCGAGCTGGCCCGTCACTGCGACCAGGTCCTCGTGCTCCCGTCCGCTCTTGTGTGCGGTTCGGGCCGCGACCGACGAGAAGGGCTGTTGGGCGACCCAGGCGGTCAGGTCGATGTCGTGCGTCGCGAGGTCCTTGACGACACCGACATCGGCGATGCGGGACGGGAACGGCCCCTGCCGCCGGGTGATGATCTGGTACACGTCGCCGAGCTCGCCCGCCTCCAGTCGAGCGCGCAGGCTCTGCAGGGCGGGGTTGTATCGCTCGATGTGCCCGACCGCGCCGATGACGCCAGCCTGATCGAATGCGTCCGCCAGCTTGCGGGCACACTCGACATCCTTCGCCAACGGCTTCTCGATCATCGTGTGAATCCCGGCCGCCGCAAGCGTCAGCCCTGTCTCGTCGTGCAACGCGGTCGGGACGGCGACCATGCAGTAGTCGATGCCAGCGGTGATCAGCGCCTCGACATCGGGCAGCACCTCCAGGCCCTGGGCGGCCCCGAATGGGTCGCCGCCGGCGTCTGCCACTGCGACGAGCTCGACCCCGTCGAGCGACCTAAGCACCCGCGCGTGGTGCCGGCCCATCATGCCGAGGCCGATCAGGCCCGCGCGCAGCCGCGTCATCACGAGCCAGCCTTCGCGACGGCGTTGACGGCGGTGACAATCCGGTCCAGGTCGTCGTCGGTGAGTGAGGGGTGCACGGGCAGGGACAGCGCCTCGCGGGCAGCCTTCTCCGTCTCCGGCAGGTCAAGCGTGAGCGCGAACGACGGCAGCCGGTGGTTGGGGATCGGGTAGTACACGCCAGTCCCAATGCCGTGCTCGTCGGCCAGCGCCTTTGCGAAGCCGTTGCGGTCGTCGGCCAGCCGGATCGTGTACTGGTGGTAGACGTGGGTGGCACCGTCGGCAACCGGCGGCGTGGTCACGCCCTCGAGATGCCGGTCGAGGAACCGCGCGTTGGCCCGGCGCCGCTCGGTCCAGCCCGGCAGCTTCGAGAGCTGAACCCGTCCGATCGCGGCGTGGACGTCGGTCATCCGGGCGTTGAACCCGACGATCTCGTTCTCGTACCGGCGCTCCATCCCCTGGTTGCGCAGCAAACGGATCTGTCGGGCGATCTGGTCCGATGCGCAGGAGACCATGCCGCCCTCGACCGACGTGATGTTCTTGGTCGGGTAAAGGCTGAACATCGCGAATTCACCGAACGAACCGACCGGTACCCCCAGCCAGGTGGCGCCATGCGCCTGCGCCGCGTCCTCGAACATCCTCAGCCCGTGCTTCTCCGCGACGGCAGTCAGGCCGGTGAGGTCCGCCGGGTGCCCGTACAGGTGGACCGGCATGATGCCGACCGTCCGGCCGGTCACGACTGCTTCGACAGCCGCCGGCGCCAGGCCGAAGTAATCGGGCTCGATGTCGGCGAAAACGGGGGTCGCACCCGTCAGCGCGACCGAGTTCGCCGTCGCGGCGAAGGTGAACGACGGCACGATCACCTCGTCGCCAGGGCCGACGCCGGCGGCGAGCAGGCCGAGGTGCAGGCCGGTCGTTCCCGAGCTCACCGCAACCGTTGTCCGGCCGCCTACCAGGGCGTCGGCGAACTCCCGCTCGAAAGCCGCGACCTCCGGGCCCTGGGTGATCATGCCGCTGCGCAACACGCGGTCGACCGCTGCGCGCTCCTCGTCACCGATGATCGGCCTGGCGGCCGGGATCATCCCGGTGTTCATGCGTTCTCCTCTGTCAGGGTGGCTGGTGTACCGGCCTCGGTCAGCAGCCCGGCGACTTCGACGAACTCCTCACCCGTCTCGGGGCAGCGCCACCGGCCGCTCCCGTGATCTTCCAGCGGGACCCCCGCCCGGCCGACCCACTTGATCCGCCGCGCGGGCACCCCGGCGACCAACGCAAAGTCTGGCACGTCGCGGGTGACGACCGCACCGGCGGCCACCGTCGCCCAGCGCCCCACTCGGACCGGCGCCACACAGACGGCCCGAGCACCGATCGAGCTGCCTTCCCGTAGGGTCACGCCGACCGGTTGCCAGTCGTGGCCGCTCTTCAGGGTTCCGTCCGGGTTGACCGCCCGCGGGAACGTGTCGTTGGTCAGCACCACGGCCGGGCCGACGAACACGCCATTCTCCAGGACAGCCGGCTCGTAGACGAGCGCGTAGTTCTGGATCTTGCAATTGTCGCCGACGTGCACGCCGGTGCCCACGTAGGCACCCCGGCCGACAACACAGTTCCGGCCGAGAACCGCGTGCTCCCGCACCTGTGCCAAGTGCCACACGGACGAGCCGTCACCGATGGTCGCCCGCTCATCGACATCGGCGCTCGCAGCGACGTGGCTGCTCACAGGTCTCGACCTCCAGTCATGGGCACGGACAACCATTGAGGCTAACGGCATCGGCGGGTCCTCTCGGTGCGCGGAGCGCGGGCCTCGCGTAGTGCACCCAGCTCGGCCGCCAGCGCATCGTACGGCGACGCTCATGGCTCGGGCGACAGCGCGCTCGAAGTCGGTCCGCCCCTCTGCGTACATAATTCCGCCGACGTTTGCGGCGCCGGCTCCTCCAGGACCTCGACGGCGCGGCGGATGTATCCCGCCGAGAGCAGGCCGTGCCCGTCGACCCGCGCCACGATCCCGTGCCGCGCGGCGGCGATCGCCGCGTTGAGACCGTTGGGCGTGTCACCCGCCGGGTTGTCGACGATGCGAACTCTGCCGTCCCGGGTCGCCAGCTCGGCGGCGATCTCGGCCGTCCGGTCGGCAGAGCGGCCGATGGCCAGGACGACCTCCACCTCGCCGGGGTAGTCCTGGTCCAGAACGCGCCCGACCGCGTCTGCGAGGTGCCGTTCCTCGTCACGAACCGGCATGATCACCGAGACCGGAGGCCACCTCGGGGAGCGGTGGCTTCCATAACGGCGAGCACCCTACCGTGACGAGCCCGACGGCCCCGGCGCCGTATCCGTGCCGATGCGGCCGTCACTCATAGGAGCCCGCTGCTCGACGAGTTACTCCGATACGGGCACCACGTCGTCGAAGCGACTCCGGTGACCAGCCGCATGGCACGAGCGGTCATCGTCGTGACCTGTGATCGCGATGTGCCCCGGGCGGCATACCTGCTCGGCACGCCTCTCAGCGACGATGACGCGATTCGTCGCGCTCTGGCCGAGTCACGGTCGAAGGCCTGGCCACCCGAGCCCAGCGCACCCGGGAGAAGGCGGACGTCGCCGCCATGACCGAGAACGTCGCCGCCATGACCGAGGACGTCGCACGGTGGCAGCAGCGCGCAACGGATGCGGAGAAGGTCGCGGCCGAGCTGACCGAGCGCGTAGCCGCCATCGAGCGCAATCCGCTGCAGGCATGGGGGGCGAAATGCGCGGCGGTCGGTCGGCCGCGCCACAGCGAGCTTGCGTGCCGGGCCCGTACGCACGGCTCGCCGAGCCGCGCACGCGGCTGTCGGTCGGATTCAGCGTCGCCACTGATGCGAGCGTGCCCGATCGCGGCTCGGGCGGTGACGAGACGCTGCCGTACAATGGCGCGACCTTGCCAACGAACCAGAAAGACGCCGTGAAAGAGTTACACTGCCAGCCATCGCCGCGTTCTCCGTCAGCCTCGACTCCCCGGTACGGATGGCCAGGTGAGCGGGCCGCCGAAACCAGCGCACGTGGTCATGCTGGTGGCCAACGACGTCGCCACGGACACGCGGGTCAAGAAGGAGGCCCTGGCGCTAGCCGCTGCTGGCCTGCGCGTCACCGTGGTGGGCACCACATCACCCGCAAACCCGTCGACGACCACGATGGGTGCGGTGACCATCATGCGCGCACCGGTGGCCTTCGCCATTCGTGACCAGGCGGCCCGGCGGGAGGCCGACCGGCTCTCCGCCCGACGAGCGCGCAAGGAGGGACGAGCGGCTGCCCGGGCCCGTCTGGAGGCGCGCGAGCGCGACATCGTCAGTCGGGCCAGCCTGACCCGGAGCCGCCCGCACGACGGCCTGGTCCGCCAGGTCGCCCATGCCTCCGCGGTCGCATGGGGCCGCCTCGGCCGCCGCGCGCTGAGAGTCCGGCGATTCGTGGTGCGGGCGCGAGGCGCGTTGTCCCATCGGTCGGACCGTGCGATCGCGGAAGCCCGTGAACGGCGCGAGGAGAGGCGAACTGCGACTGGCCGGATTCGCTGGACGAGAGTCCACCCGGCGGTCCTGGACTACGAGTTGGCCTTCGCGCCGGTCCTCGACGCGCTGGAACCGGACGTCATCCACGCACACGACATGCATCTCGTCGGCGTCGCGGCCCACGCTCGGGCACGAGCGAGGCGCGCCGGACGCGACGTCCCCTGGATCTACGACGCCCACGAGTACGTGCGAGGCCTGTCCCAGTACGGCGGCCGCACCGCCCGCGTCATCGCCGGCTGGGCGGATCTGGAAGGCGAGTTCATCCACGACGCCGCCCGCGTTGTGACCGTGAGTCCGGCGATCGCCGAGGCACTCCACAGCGACTACGCGTTGGCTTCCAGGCCCGCCGTGGTCCTCAACATTCCGACCCAGGATCCACCGGGACCGGAGCGGGTGGTGCCGCTGCGTGAGGTGTGCGGTCTCGGCCCCGAGGTACCGCTGATCACGTACAGCGGCGGCATGACCAGCGCCCGCGGAGTCGACACCGCCATCGAGGCGTTGCGCGGGATTGCCGGCGTGCACCTGGCACTCGTGTGCGTGCCCCACAACGACACCTGGTTCGTCCGAAAGCTGCGCGAGCAGGCCGTCGGTCTCGGCGTGGATGAACGTGTGCACTTCGTGAACCCTGTTTCGCCGGGTCGGGTGGTGGACTTCCTGCGGGGTACCGATGTCGGGCTGATCCCGGGCCTGTCCTTCCCCAGTCACGAGATGTCGCTTCCGAACAAGTTGTTCGAGTACCTGCATGCCTGCGTGCCTGTTGTCGGCAGCGACCTGCAAAGCCTCGGTGCATTCCTGCGAGAGCACCGTGTCGGGGTGCCGTTCCCGCCCGGTGACACCCAAGGCCTGGCAGAAGCCGTTCGGGCCGTCCTCGCCGACCCCGAGCCGTTCCGGCGTGCCACCATGAACCAACGCCTGGTTGCGCGGTACTCCTGGTCCCACGAGGCCGAGGTGCTCCGCAGCGTCTACTCGGATCTGCTGGGGGTGCCGGTCACGATCGGCGAGCCGGCTGTTGTGGCCACCGCAGAGGTTCTCGACCTGACCGAAGCAGTAGCGACCGTCGCGTGAAGACGCCCTGACAGGGGAGAACTGGTGCCATCCACGGCCCCCCACCAGACCATCCTGGTGCTCGCGCCACACACCGACGACGGCGAGCTTGGCGCAGGCGGATCCATCGCGCGCTGGGCCGACGAAGGGCATGACATCCACTACGTCGCGTTCTCCGCCTGCCAGACCGCCATCCCCGACGGTTGGCCTGAGGACGTCCTGCGTGACGAGGTCGCCGCGGCGACCGCCGAACTCGGCATCAAGCCCGACCAACTGCGCGTGCTCGACTTCGAAGTCCGGCTCTTCGCGCGCGACCGCCAGGCGATCCTGCAGGCGATGGTGGATCTCAGCCGTGAGCTCGCACCCGACCTGGTCCTGCTGCCCGCACCCGACGACTTGCACCAGGACCATTCGGTCGTCGCGACCGAGGGGCTGCGCGCGTTCAAGCGGACGAGCATCATGGCCTACGAGATCGCGTGGAACAACATCTCCTTCCGGACGACGTCCTTCGTGGCGCTGTCCGAGGATCATGTGCAGGCCAAGCTGCGGGCGCTGGACTGCTA
>Ga0268386_10001756_pt1 | contig 15037 bp, 8 predicted proteins | sample RVTome_15_FD_200260 | JGI IMG/M metagenome (GOLD analysis project Ga0268386, IMG submission 200260) | Soil microbial communities from uranium-contaminated site in the Upper Colorado River Basin, Wyoming, United States - RVT150D86... ...
CGTGATGAGCCCGTTCGTCACCTCGTAGTCGTCCCCGAAGGGGTAGAGGCTCGTCCCTCCCGGCGAGACCTTCTTCAGCCGCTCGCCGAAGCCGTCGTAGGTGAACTGGGCGCTTCCGATCTGGGCGATCCGGTCCTCCACGTCCCACACCGGCGTCCGGCCCCCGCCGTTCGTGAGGTTGCCGTTCGGGTCGTAGCTCTGGGTCTGCCCGTTGACCGTCAAGGGGGCATGGGGCCGGGGCTGACCGGCCTGGGGGTAGGTGTAGGCTCCCACCCGGGAGTTCGACATCATCCGGCCCCCCGCGTCGTACGTGAAGCTCTGGCTGTCGCCGGGGCTCGTCAGGTTCGTGGCCGTCGCCAGCCGGTAGAGCTCGTCGTACTCGTAGTCCCAGCCCTCGCCCGGCGTCGGGCTCGTCACGAGGTCCACCATCCCCGCGGGGTCGATCGTGTACCCGAGATCCTGGATCGTGCCCCCGGGGCCCGTCGTGGAGATGCCCGCGAGCACCCCCCGGTCCGGGGAGTAGCCCCAGGTGGTCGTCGTCCCGTTCACGTTCGTCTTCTCGAGGGGCCGCCCCGCCGCGTCGTAGAGGATGCTGCTCACGATGCCCGGGATCGCCCGGAGGCGGCCCGCTTCGTCGTACGCGAGCGGGCTCGTGGCCGTCCCGACCGTGTCCCCGTCCGGGTAGGTCGTTCCCAGCAGGTACCCGCCGCCGTCGTAGGTCTTCTGGGCCGTGTACACCACCCCGTCCAGCGTCCGCCTCTGCCTCACCGCACGCCCCACCGCATCGTAGTCCAGTTGCAGGAGGACGTCCGCCGGGGAGGTCACCGTCGTCAGGCGGCCCGCGTTCAGGTAGCCCGTTCGCGGCTCCCCGTAGGCGTAGCTCACCGTGTAGCTCCCCGAGGGGCCCACGGTCGTCCGGCTCGCCGCTTCGCGGGAAGGGCGTAGCTGAACGTCGTCCGCTGGTTCTTGGCGTCGGTCCGCGTCGCCGGCCGGCCCGCGTCGTGGTACGTGTAGGTGATCGGGCCGGCGTCGGGGTCCGTCTCCCTCCTCACCCGGCCCTGGGTGTCGTACGTCCAGGTCCACCTGGCGACCACCGGGTCCTGGTGATCCAGTGGCGAGCCCTGCGGTCCGCCGCTCAGTCCGGGTTCGGCTTGTCGATCACGCGAGCCACGATCGCAGCTACGGTTTCGCATGCGTTCGTGGTCGGGCTGGCGGCGCGGTCGTGCTGCTGGTGGTGGCGAGGAATCGTGGTCGAGAGGGCCGCTCGCCACCCTGGCCACCCTGGCCCGGCCCGGACGGGAGAAGCGTGGCCCTCTGCTAAGATGCCGGGGGCATGCACGAGGATCGCTCCCGACCCGGCGAGGCCGTGCACGAGGTCTCGCTGGTCGTGCCCGTCTACCAGGGCGAGCACACCCTCGGGGCGCTGGCCGAGGAGGTGGCCCGCCTCACCGAGCCGCAGGGGACCCCCGGGGGGCGGCGGTTCCAGGTGGCGGAGCTGCTCCTCGTCCACGACGGCGCGACCGATCGCTCGGCCGAGGCGATGCGGGCCCTCGCCGCCCGCCATCCGTTCGTCCGGCTCGTGTGGCTCTCCCGGAACTTCGGGCAGCACCCGGCCACCCTCGCGGGGATGGCCAGCTCGGTCGCGGAGTGGGTGGCCACCCTCGACGAGGACGGGCAGCAGGACCCGGCCGACGTGGGCCGGCTCCTCGACTGCGCCCTCGAGCACCAGGCCCGGCTCGTCTACGCGCGCCCGGCCAACGAGCCCCCCCACGGCTTCCTCCGCAACCGCCTCTCCGCCCTCGCGAAGTGGACGTTCGTGCGGGTGCTCGGCTCCCACATCGGGGCCTTCAACAGCTTCCGGCTCATCGAGGGGGAGGTGGCCCGGGGGGTGGCCGCGTACTGCGGGGCCAACGTCTACCTCGACGTCGCGCTCTCCTGGGTGGTGGGGGGGGCGCGGCACTGCCCGGTCGCCCTCCGGATGGAGCGGGGACGGCGGTCCGGGTATACGTTCCGCCGCCTCCTCCACCACTTCTGGCAGCTCGTCCTCACCTCGGGGACGCGCCCCCTGCGCCTCATCGCCTTCCTGGGAGGCGCCTCGATCGTCCTCGGGGTGCTCGTGAGCGCTTTCGTCCTCTGGCAGCGCCTCGAGCACAAGGTGCCGGTCCAGGGCTGGACATCGATGGTGATCGTGACCTGCGTCTTCGCCGGGCTCATCCTCGTCTCCCTCGGGATCATCGCGGAGTACCTCGGGGTCGCGGTCTCGATGGCCATGGGCAAGCCGGCCTACCTCATCGTCTCCCGGCCGTCGGAGGAGCTGGGCCGCAAGCCGTGAGCGCCCTCGCGTGGGTGGTGGGCCGGGGAGGCCTGCTCGGCTCCTCCCTCGAGCGCGCGCTGGGTCCGGGGGCCTGGCGCGACCCGCCGCCCCTCGCCTGGGGCGAGCCCGGGCGCCTCGCCGCCTCGATCGAGGAAGCGGCGCGGGGGTTCGCGGCACGGCTCGCCGCGGAGTCGCCGGCCGGGTGGACCCTCGCCTGGTGCGCGGGAGCGGGCGTCGTGGGCACCGCCGCGGCGGACCTCGAAGCGGAGACGGACGCCCTCCGGCTCGTGCTCCAGCGCCTCGGCGCCGCCCTCGACGGCGAGACGAGGACCCGATCCCTCCCCGGCCGCGTCTTCCTCGCGAGCAGCGCGGGGGGCGTGTACGGCGGGAGCCCCGACCGTCCGCTCACCGAGACGAGCGCGCCCGCGCCGATCTCGGACTACGGGCGGGCCAAGCTCGCGCAGGAGGCCGCCCTCGCCGCGTGGACCCGGGACCGCCCGCGGGTCTCGATCCTCGTGGGAAGGCTGGCCAACCTCTACGGCCCCGGGCAGCGCCTCGACAAGCCCCAGGGCCTCGTCTCCCACATGTCGCGCTGCCTGATCTTCGGCGTCCCCGTCCACGTCTACGTCCCCCTCGACACGATCCGCGACTACCTGTTCGCCGAGGACGCGGGCCGGCAGGTGGCGTCCGCCCTCGGCCGCCTCGCCCGGGAGGCGCCCGCCGGCGGGCGACACGTCCTGAAGGTGTTCGCCTCCGAGCGCGAGACCACCATCGCCGGCCTCCTCGGGGTCTTCCGGCGGATCGGGCGCCGCCAGCTCCGGGTGGTGTCGGGCCTCCACCCGGTGCGGACGCAGCAGCCGGCGCGCCTGCAGTTCCGCTCCGCGGTGTGGGCCGACGAGCCCCGGGTCCGCACCGAGCTGCTCGACGGGGTGAGCCGCGTGTACCGGCACCAGCTCGGGCTCTTCCTGGCCGGGCTCCTCCCCGCCCCGTTCCCGTTCCCCGGGCGGGCCGCGTGAACGGGGCCTTCCGCTGCCTGCTCTGCCGCGGGGGCGAGGCCGCGCCCGTCCACCGCGACTGCCCGGACTACTACCTGGGGACGCCGTTCCGGGTGGACTACGTGCGCTGTCGGGCCTGCGGCCTCCTCCAGCAGCACCCGGTCCCCGCCGACGTGTCGGCCTTCTACCGCGCCTACCCGGTCCACGCCCCGAAGTCGCCGCTCTACGCGACCCTGCGCGGGATCGTGATGGCGCCCATGTACTACGACGCGAGCGCGCACCCGGCGGGGACGGCCCTCCTGGACTACGGCTGCGGCGACGGCGGGTACCTCGAGACCCTCACCGGGCGCGGCTTCCGGCTGCTCGGCTACGAGCCGGACGCCGGCCAGGCGGCCCGGCTCGCCGAGCGCCTGGGCGCGGCCGTCTACTCGGACCCCGAGGAGCTGCTCGCCTCCCACGCGGGCACCCTCGACGTGGTCACGCTCCACATGGTGCTGGAGCACCTCACCGAGCCCGACGACGCCCTCGCAGTGGCCCGCCACCTCCTGAAGCCGGGGGGGCGGCTCTACGTGGTCGTCCCCCACCACGACTCGCTGGAGGCGCGCCTCTTCGGCCGGCGGTGGCACAACCTCGACCCGCCCCGGCACGTCTGCCTCCCCGGCGTCGAGCACGTGCAGAGCCTGGCCGAGCGCCACGACTACGCCCTCGACCGTCACGGCGCGGTGGCCTTCGCCAACGGCTTCGCGGCCAGCCTGCCGGTGGTCCTCACCGGCCGCTTCCGCTTCCCGCTGTTCGCGCTGTTCCTCCCCCTCGGCATCCTCTACTCGCGCCTCGTCCCCACGGGAAGCCACGCCTACTGGCTCACCCGGCTGTGAGCGGGAGCGGGGAAGGCGACGCAGCGGCGGAGCCCGAGGGGGGACCCACGACGTCCAGGCTGCCCGCGCCAGCACACGCTCCGGCGACCTCGGATGTCCCGCCGAGGCCCTTCCCGCCGCCATTCGACCTGGCGGCGGCGGCAGTCCTCGCGACCGCCGCCGGACTGCTCCTCGGAGCCGCGGTGCTCTCGGCCTACGTCCAGGCGCGGCATCCCGTCCCCTTCGCCCTCGACTTCCGCACGACTCCCTTCCACGGCCCGCACGAGGTGAGCACCCACCTCTCGGTGATCAAGCACTTCTTCGACGCGCGGGGCCAGAGCCTGGCCCACCTCGCGACGGCGCTCGCGGTGGCGCTCATCGCAGTCCTCGGCGCGCGGGGCGGCGTCCCGCGCGTCCCCGCTCGGCGGGCGGTCTGGGCCGGGGTCGTGGCCGCCGCCGCCGCCGCGTGGTGGCTCCTCCCCGGCGCCCCGAGGCCCTGGGCCTACGGGGGCGCCCTCGCCGTCCTCGCCGTCCTCGTGGCCGGCGGCCGCCCGCTCACCCGGCGGGCCGCGAACGTGCTGTTCGGCGCGGCGCTCGGGGCGGCGCTCGCCGCGGCGACCATCCCCGGCTTCCTCCACCCGCCCGACTACACGAGCATCCACTGGTGGGAGGTCGCCTACAGCCAGTCGCACTACGCGGTGGTGGTGGCTCCCGCCGACCTCCTCGCCGCGGGCCGGGCGCTCTTCCACGAGGTGCGGCCGGACTACGGCCTCGTGCTGCCCGTCGTCCTCGGCGGCCTCGAGCGCCGCCTCGGCCCTTTCGACCTGCGGGGCGAGGTCCTCGCGCTGCTCGCCCTCCAGGCCGCCTACCTCGCCCTCGCCGCCTGGGTGTTCGCCCGCCACGCCCGGGGCCGCTCCCTCTTCGCCCTCCTCGCGTTCCTCACCGTGGCCTGCTGGTTCCACTTCGACCACAAGGGGCTGCGCTTCCCGAACCAGACGCCCTGGCGGACGATCGGCATGGCGGTCGCCCTCGCGGTCCTCGTGTCCCTGGCCGGGCGCGAGCGCCGCAGGACCTCGTTCGTCCTCGGCCTCACCGCCGGCGGCGCGCTCCTCGTCAACTTCGAGACCGGCGTGGCGGTGGCGGCGGCCTGCCTCGTGTACGCGGGCCTGCGCTTCGGCCTCCTCGGCCGCCCGGCGTCCTGGCGCGATCGAGGCGACGCGGCGCTCTTCCTCGGCCTGGGCGCTCTCGCCGCGGTGGCCGCGGTGACCGTCCTCGTCCCCCTGGCCCTCGCTCGGCCCCTCGACCCCCGGCACCTGCCCGGGCTCGTGGCCAACGCCGCCTTCACCGCCTCGGCCGGCTTCAGCGGATGGCCCCTCACCCGCGACCCCTCGCCGGTGGCGATGCTCGCCCACGCCGCCTTCGTCCTGCTCCACTCCGCCTTCCGGGCGGGGGCGCGCGGCGGCCGCGCGGCCGGGCCGCGCGAGGCCTTCCGGGCCGCGGTGGCCGCGCTCCTCGTGGTCTGGTTCGCCTACTACGCGAACCGGCCCCACCCCTGGAACCTCTCGTCCTACTACCTGCCCTACGGCGTCCTCGTCGTGGACCTCCTGCGCTGGACGACCCTGCGCTTCCGGCGGAGGCGCTTCGACGGACCGCTCGCCGCGGCGGCCGCGCTCCTCCTGCTGATCATCCTGCCCAACCTGGTGTTCCAGGCCGGGAAGGGCGCGCGGCAGGTGGCGGATGCCTTCCTCCCCGCCCTGCGGGGGACGCCCCCCGGCGACGGGCGGCTGCTGAGCGGGGTCTGGCTCTCCGTGCCCCCGGCCGGCGAGCTGGCGACGCGGGCGCGCTTCATCCGCGAGAAGGCAGTCGCCGCCCCCCCGGTCTATCTCACCTCGGACTCCTACCTCGTCCCCAAGCTCTCCGGCGTCTTCCCCGCCCTCCCGGTGGTGGACTCCTGCTGGCAGGCCACCACCCGCCCCCTCTACGAGGGCGTGCTCGCGGCGATCGAGGCCTCGGGCCGGGAGGAGGTCTACCTCGACGCCCCCGGCACCATCGTCCACGCGGCGTCCCCGTGCGCGGTCTTCTACGAGAAGCTCCGCGGGGACCTCGCCCGGACGTTCGCGCCGGCCGGCGTCAGCGCCGGCTGGGAGGTCTGGCGGAGGCGGAGCGCCTCGTGAGACGGTCCCCCGCGGGCTGGCTCGCGGCGGCGGCGACGGTCGCGACCGGCCTCCTCTACGCGGCGCCCTTCCTTCCCGAGGCGGCGCGCCACTCCCTCGCCTGGCCGATCCGCCTCAACGGCGAGGGGCCGTCCCTCACGACCTACGGGAAATGGTGGATCCTGCCGCCCCACCGCTACGTCGTGGACGGCTTCTCCGGGGAGTTCCCGACCTATTACAACTACCTCTCGGACACGCTCCTCAACCTGCTGGCCGCGCCGTTCGGCTGGGCGCCGATGACCGTGCAGGCCGCGCTCTGGGGGCCGCTCCTCGCCGCGCTCCTGCTCGCCCTCAACTACGCCTCGGTCAAGGCGGCGACCGGCGACGCCCCCACCGCGCTCCTCGCCGCCGGCATCGTGTCCCTCGGGGCCGGATCGGGCCTGCCCCGGCTCCTCCCCGGGGTGGACGCGGTCCAGCTCGACCGGACGCTGCACGTCCCCTTCCACACCGTTTCGCTCGGCACCGCCCAGTCCCTGGGCTGGGTGCTGCTCCTGCCGTGCCTCGCCCTCCTCCACCGGGCCCGGGAACGCTTCACGGTCCCGCGGGCGGTCGCCTTCGGCGCGGCCACGGGCCTCCTCGTCCACGCCCACACCCTGACCCTCGTCAACGCCGCCTTCGCCCAGCTCGTCTACCTGACCGTCAGCCTCTCCCCCCGCCTCGAGGGCCAGCGCCGCCGGCGCTGGCTGGCCGCGCTCGCGGCGACCGCGGTCGCCTTCGGCCTGCGGGCGGCCCTCGGGCCGCCCCTGACCTCGGGAGTCCTCGTGGCCTTCGGCGGCCTCGCCCTCCTCGTGAACCTCGCGGCCGACCGGGACCGGCGAGTCTACCTCTGGGGCTACGGGACGGCCGCGCTCGTCGCCGCTCCCTACGCCCTCGCCCTCCTCCGCGATCCCGCGGGGGTGGCGCGGATCGGAGAGCAGACCCGCCCGGCCGCGGTGGCTCCGGTCGAGCTGATCGCCTACTTCCTGCCGCTCGTCCTCGCGGGGGCGCTCGCCTTCCGCCGCGCGGTCGAGGCCTCGGCCCGGCGCTTCTTCCTCTCCGTGCTCCTCGCCACGCTCCTCCTCGCGCTGAACCACCTCTGGGGCTGGGGCAACCACCCCTACCGGTTCGCGATCCACCTGCTGTTCCCCCTCGGCGCGCTCGCGGCGATGGGGCTCCGCCGCGCGCCCCTTTGGGCGGCCGTCCCCCTCGGACTGTGGATCCTCGGGGGGATGGCGGGGAACGTCCGCGGGTTCCTCGCGGGAGAACGCCTCTACGCCGGCTCGGTGCCCGTCCTTCCCACGACCGCCCGGTTCCTCCTGGAGGTCCGGGAGCGCACGGCGGGCGCCCCTCCCGGGACGCGCCTGCTGAACGCCCCGGAGCACGTCTACCCCATGGGCCTCACCCAGGGCGCGCTCCTCTTCAACTACTCCCGGGTGCCGGGCTTCGTCCCCGACTACCGCTACCTCCTCTCCCGCGAGCGCTACTACAACCGCCTGGGCCTGTTCTGCTTCCTTTTCCCCGGCTACCCGGCCTTCGACCACCACCTCGATCGCCGGGCGTGCGCGGAGGCCCTCGATCCCCCCCCGGGCCTCGTCGCGATCCGCGAGCCCCGCCTGCGGACGGCGATCCTGCCCGCCTACGGGATCGCCTTCGCCGGCGCGAGCGGGCATCCCTACGGCACCGTGCTGAACGAGAGGCAGGCGGCCTACGGCTGGCCGACCCTTGCGGAAGGCGACGAGCGCCGGCGGCTGGTGGGGACGCCCCCGCCCGACCTGCCGGGTCTCGCCCGCTTCGGCCGGTCGAGCGACGACGGTCGCGTCCTCCCGTTCCGGGTCGAGGCGGCCGGCCCGCACGTCCTCGTGCTCGGCGGACGGGGGCTCGACCGCCGGGTCCCCCGCGTCCTCGTGGACGGGCGGGAGGCCACGGGGCCGCGGGCCGGGAACTGGGCGGTCGCCCGCCTGGAGCTCTCCCCGGGCGAGCACCGGCTGGAGCTGCCGGCGCCCGGCCTCGACCCCGACGGCGAGCGCGACCCGCTGTACTTCGCCGCCGTCGTCGACGAGCGGGGGGCCGCCGACCACCTCGCGCTTCCCCCTGGCCCCGGCCGGTGAACGGGGCTAGGCTTCCAGGGGAATGGATCCGTGCCGCCGGCCGTATCGTGAAGGGAGGACGATCCATGAGCCGACGCGTGTCCCTGGGGATCCTGCTGGCGGCGCTGCTCTCGGCGTCCGCGGACGCGCGGCGCACGGTGCGGGAGCCGGGAGAGCCGTTGAAGGAGGATGACGCCTTCCGCTTCCGCCTGAGCGAGGGCCAGGCGGAGTCGGCACCTGTCGAGCGGCCGCCCGCGGCCGCCGGCGCCCCGCTCGCCGAGGCGGACGCCGAGCGCCTCCTCGGCCGCCTCCCCGACTGGACGGCTCCCGCGGAGGAGCGGCCGTACGCGCTTCGCGAGTCGTCGCTCCCCCCGCCGCGGCCCGGGCGCACCGTGAAGGAGCCCTTCCCGCCCCCGGCGGACCGGCCGGCCCCCGCGCCGGTGGAGGCCGGCCCTCTCCGCGTCCTGCGCCGGTCGCCCGAGGGAGCGGTGCCGCTCGCCCCGCACCTGAGCGTGACGTTCTCCCAGCCGATGGTCGCGGTGACCGCCCACGACGACCTGGCACGGGAGGCGGTCCCGGTGCGGCTCCAGCCGGCGCCCCCCGGCCAGTGGCGCTGGGTGGGGACGCGGACGCTGCTGTTCGAGCCCGACCCCCGCTTCCCCATGGCCACCGACTACCGGGCCGAGGTGCCGGCGGGGACCCGGTCGGCGGCCGGGGGGGCCCTCGCCGAGGCGGCGGCCTGGAGCTTCGCCACCCCCGCTCCGTCCCTGACCACGCGTCATCCCGCCGACGGGCCGGCCGTCCGCGAGCCGCTGCTCTTCGCCGCCTTCGACCAGCGGATCGAGCCGCAGGCGGTGGCGGCGCGCCTCGTCCTGCGCGCGGGCGGCGGCACCTTCCCGGTGCGGCTCGCCACCGACGAGGAGATCGCGGCCGACCCGGTCGTGAAGGCGATGGCGAAGGGGGCGGAGGCCGGACGGTGGCTCGCCTTCCGGCCCGAGCAGCCGCTGCCCGCGGCCACGCCGGTCACGGTCGTGGTCCCGGCGGGGACGCCTTCCGGGGAGGGACCGAAGACCACCGAGGCGGACCAGACGTGGGGCTTCCAGACCTACGGCCCGCTCCGCGTGACCGCCCACCGCTGCGGATGGGGCCAGGGCTGCCCGCCGCGCACCCCCTGGCAGGTCGAGCTGTCGAACCCGCTCGACGCCAAGGCGTTCCGCAAGGACATGGTGCGGGTGGAGCCCGAGCTGCCGGGGATGAAGGTGTCGGTCCACGGCGCGACCCTGTCCATCCAGGGGGCGTCGAAGGGACGGACCGCCTACACCGTCACCGTCGCGGGCTCGCTCCCCGACGTGTTCGGCCAGACCCTCGGCCAGCCGGCCACGCTCCGCTTCGAGGTGGGGACCGCTCCCGAGTCCCTGTTCGCCCCCGGCGGCTCCTTCGTGGTCCTCGATCCCGTCGCGGGCCCCCGCTTCTCGGTCTACACGGTGAACCACGACGCCCTCGCGGTGGAGGCCTACGCCGTCGCCCCCGGGGACTGGGCGGCGTTCAACGAGTACCTGCAGGCGTCCTGGGGGAACCGGAAGACGACGCCGCCGGGTCGGCGCGTCCTGTCGAGGACCGTCCAGGTGCAGGCCGAGCCGGACGCCCTCACCGAGACCCGGATCGACCTCGGGTCGGCCCTCCCGGGCGGCCTCGGCCACGTGGTGCTGATCGTGGACCCGGTACGGCCGCCGAAGGACCGCTGGCGCCGCCAGTTCGTGCGGGCGTGGGTCCAGTCCACCCGGATCGGCCTCACCGCCTTCGCGGACGGCCGCTCGCTGCTCGCCTGGACCTCGTCCCTGGCCGACGGCCGCCCCCTCGCGGGCGTCGAGGTGTCGCTGGGAAGCGGGAAGGGCGGGGCGGGGGCGCCCGGCGGCCGGACGGGCCCGGACGGCCTGGCCACCCTCGCCCTCGCCGACGGGCCGCGCGAGGCGCTCACCGCCCGGCTCGGCGACGACGTCGCCCTCCTGCCCCAGCACACGGGGTGGTGGAGCCGGGGCGCGGGCTGGCGACGCCAGGAGCCCCGGGAGGCGCTGCGGTTCTACGTCTTCGACGACCGGAAGCTCTACCGGCCGGGCGAGGAGGTCACGGTCAAGGGCTGGATCCGCCTGGTGGGCCAGGGTCCCCAGGGCGACGTCGCGGCCTGGCCGGGCGGCGTCTCGAGCGTCTCGTGGACCCTCGTCGACTCGCAGGGCAACGAGACCGGGAAGGGCCAGTCGCCGGTCTCCGCCTTCGGGGCGTTCGACTTCGCGCTGAAGCTGCCCCCGACGATGAACCTGGGCCCGGCCGGCCTCCGGCTCGAGGTCCCGGGCGGCGCCCCGGGGTCGACCCACCAGCACCCGCTCCAGGTCCAGGAGTTCCGGCGGCCCGAGTTCGAGGTCACGGCCTCGGCGAGCGAGGGGCCGCACGTGGTGGGGGGGACGGGCACCGTCACCGTCGCCGCGTCCTACTACGCGGGCGGGCCCCTGCCGGGAGCGGACCTCGAGTGGACCGTCGCGGCCGCCCCCGGCACCTACACGCCGCCGAACCGCGACGACTTCACGTTCGGCCCGGCCCTCCCCTGGTGGATGCCCGTCCGCGCGCCGGCCGACGAGCACGTGGAGACGTTCTCGGGCCGGACCGACGGCGAGGGCCGGCACCGCCTCCGGATCGACCTCGACGGGGGGGGCGAGGTGCGCCCGCGGAGCATCCGGGCCGAGGCCACGGTGCAGGACGTGAACCGGCAGGCCTGGACCGCCACCGCCAACCTCCTCGTGCATCCCGCGCTCCTCTACGTGGGCGTGCGCAGCGACAAGGTGTTCGTCCGGCCCGGGGAGGCGTTCCGGATCGAGACGATCACGACCGACATCGACGGCCGGGCGGTGCCGGGCCGGCCGGTCGGGGTCCGCCTCCTCCGCCTCGACTGGGAGCAGGAGGCCGGGGAGTGGAAGGAGAAGGAGGTGCCCGCGGGCGACTGCGCGCTCACCTCCACCGCGGAGCCGGTGGCGTGCACGCTGCGGCCCAAGGAGGGCGGGACGTACCGGCTGGAAGCGCGCCTCACCGACGACGCCGGGCGCGAGAACCGGAGCCTCCTCCGCCTCTTCGTGGCCGGGGGTCCGGCGCCGCCGCGGCGGGACGTCGAGCAGGAGCGGGTCACCGTCGTCCCCGACCGGAAGGAGTACGCGGCGGGCGACACCGCCCGCCTCCTCGTCCTCGCGCCGTTCGCCCCCGCCGAGGGCGTGCTCACGCTCCGCCGCGGGGGGCTGCTGCGCGAGCGGCGCTTCACGATGAGCGAGGCCTCCCACACCCTCGAGGTCCCGATCGAGGACGGCTTCACCCCGAACCTCCACGCCCACGTGGACCTCGTGGGGGCGGCCCCCCGCACGACCGACGCGGGAGACCCGGATCCCAAGGCCCCGCCCCGCCCGGCCTTCGCCGCGGGCGGCGTGGAGCTGCGGGTGCCCCCCCGGCAGCGGACCCTCGCCCTCGAGGTCGCGCCCCGGGAAGCCGCCCTCCCCCCGGGCGGGAAGACGGTGCTGGACGTGGCGCTCCGGGACGCGGCCGGCCGGCCCGTCGCCGGAGGCGAGGTCGCGGTGGTGGTGGTGGACGAGGCGGTGCTCGCCCTCACCGGGTACCGGCTCCCCGACGCCTTGGAGGTGTTCTACGCGCCCCGGCCCGCCGGCGTGAGCGACCACCACCTGCGGCAGAGCGTGGTCCTCGCCAAGCCGGAGGACCTGCCGGAGCCGCAGGAGACCGCCGAGTACGCTCGCATGGTCGCCCCGGCTCCTCCTCCCGCTGCGGCCGGTGCGGCCCCGCCGATGCGCATGATGGCCCAGGCGAAGGTCGGGGCGGTCGCCGAGACGGTAGCGGTAGAGGAGTCCCCCGCACCCATCGCCCTCCGCACCGACTTCCGCGCCCTCGCCCTCTTCGCGGCCCGCCTGCCCACCGACGCCGCCGGCCGCGCCCAGGTGGAAGTGGCCCTGCCCGACAGCCTGACCCGCTTCCGCGTCATGGCGGTGGCGGCCTCCGGCGACCGCAGCTTCGGCGCCGGCGAGGCGACGCTCACCGCCCGGCTCCCCCTGATGGTGCGGCCCTCGCCGCCCCGCTTCCTGAACTTCGGCGACCGGGTGGAGCTGCCGGTGGTCGTCCAGAACCAGACCGACGCTCCGCTCGACGTGGACGTGGTCCTGCGCGCGCGGAACGCCACGGTGGAGGGGAGCCCGGGCCGCCGGGTGACGGTCCCCGCCAACGACCGCCGGGAGGTGCGCTTCCCGGTGGCGGCGGCCCAGGCGGGGACCGCGCGCTTCCAGGCGGGAGCGGCCGCCGGCCGCTGGTCCGACGCGGCCGAGGTGTCGCTCCCCGTGTGGACCCCCGCCACCACCGAGGCCTTCGCCACCTACGGCGAGATCGACGAGGGGGCGGTGGCCCAGCCCGTCCGGCCCCCCTCCGACGCCCTCCGGGGCTTCGGCGGCCTCGAGCTGACCACGTCCTCGACCGCGCTCCAGGCCCTCACCGACGCCGTCCTCTACCTCGTGGCCTACCCGTTCGAGTGCGCGGAGCAGCTCGCCTCGCGCGTCCTCGCAGTGGCCGCGCTCCGCGACGTGCTCGCCGCGTTCGAGGCCGAGGGGCTGCCGGAGCCCGAGGCGCTGGTGGCGGCGGTGGAGCGGGACGTGGAGCGGCTGCGGGCGCTCCAGAACCCCGACGGCGGCTTCGGCTTCTGGCGGCGCGGCGAGCCCTCGTGGCCCTACCTGGGCATCCACGCCGCCCACGCCCTCGAGCGGGCGCGGGCCAAGGGCTTCAAGGTGCCCGCGGACACCCTGGAGCGCGCCAAGGAGTACCTCCGGAGCGTCGAGGAGCACATCCCTTCCGAGTACCCCGAGGCGGTGCGGCAGACCCTCGTGGCCTACGCGCTCCACGTGCGGAGCCGGATGAACGACGCCGACCCGGCCCGGGCCCGCCGCCTCGTGCGCGAGGCGGGGGTGGAGAAGCTCTCCTTCGAGGCCCTCGGCTGGCTCCTCGGCGTCCTCGGACCGGACCCCGGCTCGGCTTCCGACGCGGCGGCGATCCGGGCCTTCCTCGCGAACCGGGTCGCCGAGACCGCGGGGGCCGCCCACTTCGCGGTCTCCTACGGCGACGGCGCCCACCTGATCCTCCACTCCGACCGCCGGGCGGACGCGGTGATCCTCGAGGCCCTGGTGGGCGACCAGCCCCGGAGCGACCTCGTCCCCAAGCTCGTCCAGGGCCTCCTCGCCCACCGGAAGAAGGGCCGCTGGGGCAACACCCAGGAGAACGTGTTCGTCCTCCTCGCCCTCGACCGCTACTTCCAGGCCTTCGAGAAGACGACCCCGGACTTCGTGGCCCGGGCCTGGCTGGGGGACCGCTTCGCGGGCGAGCAGGAGTTCCGGGGCCGCTCGACCGACCGGCGCCACGTCGAGGTGCCGATGGAGGCGCTGCCCGCGGGCGGAGCCGACCTCGTCCTCGCCAAGGAGGGCCCGGGACGGCTCTACTACCGGATCGGGCTGCGCTACGCCCCGACGAGCCTGGACCTCGCGCCGGCCGACCACGGCTTCACGGTGGAGCGCGCCTACGAGGCCCTCGACGGGAAGGACGACGTGCGGCGCGACGCCGACGGCACCTGGCGCGTCCGGGCGGGGGCCCGCGTGCGGGTCCGGCTCTCGCTCGTGGCCCCCGGCCGCCGGTACCACGTGGCCCTCGTCGACCCGCTGCCCGCCGGCCTGGAGCCCCTCAACCCCGCCCTCGCCACCACCGGCACGCTCCCGAAGGACGGCGAGGAGCTCGTCCCGCTCGTGGCCGCCCCGGGCCTCGGCGGCCCCCGCCGCCCCGGCCACTGGTGGTGGTGGCTGCGCCCCTGGTTCGAGCACCAGAACCTGCGCGACGAGCGGGTGGAGGCGTTCACCTCACTGCTCTGGGAGGGCGTCTACACGTACTCCTACGTGGCCCGGGCCACCACCCCCGGGCGTTTCGTGGTCCCCCCGACGAAGGCCGAGGAGATGTACGCGCCGGAGACGTTCGGGCGGGGAGGGACGGACCGACTGGTGGTGGAGTAAGGCCGGGTGACTCACTTGAGGTAGCGATCCAGCTCCATCGCGCCGTGGAAGACCCCGAGGACGTGGACCTCGTCATGGTTCGGCTGGAGGTAGACGATCCGGTAGTGGCCCCACAGGAGGATGCGAACGTCCCGCCCGGACTGGCTGCGGTAGCTGTGCCCGAGCTCGGGGAAGTCAGCAAGGATCTGGGCCCGAGCGTAGATGGACTCCACGACTCGGAAGGCGGCAGCCGGCTTATCTCGTGCGATGTAGTCGTGTATCTTGAGAAGCCACCGCTCCGCCTCCCTGGTCCAGACTACCTTCGCCAAGCCTCGATCCGACGGGCCATGTCGTCGTTCGAGATCGTCCGGCCAGCGTCGGAGTCGGCGAGGCCCCGTTCGACCATGGCCGCGAAGGCCAGCTCCCGGATGATCTCCTCGGGGGAGCTGTCGTCGGGCTGGTCCTCGATCAAACGAATGAGTTGCTCCTTCACCGGGCTCATAGCGGGGATTCTATCTCACGCGGTCCGA
>Ga0268386_10001758_pt1 | contig 15034 bp, 14 predicted proteins | sample RVTome_15_FD_200260 | JGI IMG/M metagenome (GOLD analysis project Ga0268386, IMG submission 200260) | Soil microbial communities from uranium-contaminated site in the Upper Colorado River Basin, Wyoming, United States - RVT150D86... ...
GTACACCACGTCCTCGCCGTCGATGCGCGCGTTGACGACCGGCACCGTGCGGAGCGCGTGAATCGTGGCCCGGGCGAACAGCGACACGAGGCCGAGGTCGACCCCGTGCCGCGCGCGGAAGCGCTCCTGGTGGCGCGCGCGGAGGGCGAGCAGCTCGCCGAGGTCGATCTCGTTGAAGGTCGTGAGGATCGCCGCGGTGCGCTGGGCCTCGACCAGGCGCGCGGCGATGACGCGCCGCAGCCCTGACATCGGAACGCGCTCGACCTCCGGCTCCTCGACGCCGCGCGGTGGGCCGGTCGCTGGCGGGGCCGGTCCGGACGCGCGCCCGCCGCCGTCGTCCGGGGGCGCCGTCACCGCTGCGGCCGGCCGCTCCGCGCGCGATGGGGGCTCCTGCTCCCGCGGCTCCGCCGGCCGCTCGGCCCGTGGCGCCGGCTCGTGCGCCGGCGGTGCCGGCGCCAACGGGGACTCGGCCACCCGCGGCTCGCGCGCGCTCCCGGTGGGGGCGGGCTCGCCGCCGTCGTCGCCCGTCGCCGCGTCCACGAGGCGGCCGACCACCGCCCCCGCGCGCACCCGTGCGCCCGCCGCCTCGCCGATGTGCAGCCGGCCCGCCGCCTCGGCGAGGACTTCCGTCGCCGCCTTCTCGGTCTCGATCTCCAGCAGGGGCTCGTCGGCGCGGACGAGGTCGCCGTCCTGCTTGAGCCAGCGGACGATGACCGCCTCGCTCACCGACTCGCCCAGCTGCGGGATCCTGACCTCGACGGGCATGGCTCAGCTCGCCAGCGCCTGCTCGAGGATCGCGCGCTCCTCGGCCTGGTGGATCGGGTAGAGCCCGGTGGCGGGGCTCGCCGCCTCGTCGCGCCCGATGTAGCTGAAGCGGATCTCGGGCCGGAGCAACGGCGAGATCAGCGGACGCACGAAGGCCCAGCCGCCCTGGTTGGCCGGCTCCTCCTGCACCCAGCAGACCTCTGCCGCGCCGGGGTACCGACGGAGCGCGGCTGCCAGCTCGGCGGACGGGAACGGGTAGAGCTGCTCGACGCGCAGCAGGGCGACATCGGCGCGGCCGGACTCGGCGCGCGCGGCGTCGAGGGCGTGGTAGATCTTGCCCGCGCAGACGATGACCCGGCGCCCGACCTCCGGCGTGGGCGCGCGCGGATCCTCCAGCACGAGCCGGAACCCGCCCTCGGCCAGCTCGGCCAGCGGCGAGAAGCTCGGCGCGTAGCGCAGCAGGCTCTTGGGCGACATGACGACGAGCGGCTTGCGGAACGGGCGGTGAATCTGGCGCCGGAGCGCGTGGAAGAGCTGGGCCGGTGTCGTCGGCACGATCACCTGAAGGTTCCGCTCGGCGCCGAGCTGCAGGAACCGTTCGAGCCGCGCGCTGGAGTGATCGGGTCCCTGCCCCTCGTAGCCGTGCGGCAGCAGCAGCACGAGCCCGCTCATGCGCTGCCACTTCGACTCGCCACCGGCCAGGAACTCGTCGACGACGCTCTGGGCGCCGTTGACGAAGTCGCCGAACTGCGCCTCCCACACCACGAGGCGGCGTGGATCGCCGCTCGCCATGCCGTACTCGAAGCCGAGCGCGGCTTCCTCGCTGAGCGGGCTGTTCACCGCTTCCATCCGGGCCTGGCCGTCGGCCAGATGGTCGAGCGGCACCCACGACCGCCCGTCCTTGGCGTCGACGAGCGCCGCGTGACGGTGGCTGAACGTGCCCCGCACCGAGTCCTGACCACTGAGCCGCACCGGCGTCCCCTCGAGCAGGAGGCTGCCGTAGGCCAGGAGCTCCGCGGTGCCCCAGTCGATCGCCTCGCCGCGCTGCACGCGCTGGTGCCGCTCCTCGAGAAGCTTGGCCAGCCGCGGGTGGGGCGTGAAGTCGTCCGGCCGCCGGACCAGGCCATCGGCGATCGCGCGCAGCCGCTCGACCGGCACCCGGGTGTCGGCGCTCCAGTCGTCGCCGGCCCAGCCGAGCCCCTGCCAGGCGCCGCCGAAGGCGAAGATCTGCTGGCGGGGCCTCTCCGTGCGTGCCGCCGCCTGGTCGGCCTCGAGGGCGGTCCGGCGCCGCTGCCGGAGATCGCTCACCTGCGCCTCGTCGAGCACGCCGGCGTCGGCCAGGCGCTTGGTGTAGAGGGCGACCACGGTCGGGTGGTTACGGATCTGCTCGTACATCACGGGTTGCGTGAGCGCCGGGTCGTCGCCTTCGTTGTGGCCATGGCGCCGATAGCACACGAGGCGGATGAACACGTCGGCGCCGAACGCCTGGCGATAGCCGGCTGCCAGCCGGGCGGCCTGCACCGCGGCCTCGGGGTCGTCGGCGTTGACGTGGAACACCGGGGCGTGGAGCACGTGGGCGAGGTCGGACGCGTAGCGCGTGAACAGGTACTCCGGCGGCGCCGTGGTGAAGCCGATCTGGTTGTCCACGATGACGTGGATCGTGCCCCCCGTGGTGTAGCCGGGTAGCGCGGACAGCGCCAGGGTCTCGTACACCACGCCCTGGCCGGCGAAGGCCGCGTCGCCGTGCAGCAGCACCGGCGCCACCCGGCGGCGGTCGCGGTCGTCGCGATAGGCTTGCTTGGCGCGCACGATGCCCTCGACGATCGGATTCACCGCTTCCAGGTGACTCGGGTTCGACGCGAGCGAGAGATGGATGGTGCCGCCATCGGAGGTCCGGCGATCGTGCGAGTAGCCCAGGTGGTACTTCACGTCGCCGTCGCCCTGCACGTCCTCGGGCAGGAGGGCGCCTTCGAACTCGGCGAAGATGCTCTGCAGGGGCTTGCCGAGGACGTGGGCGAGCACGTTCAGCCGGCCGCGATGGGCCATGCCGAACACCATCTCCTGGACGCCGAGCCGGGCGGCGTCGTCGACGAGGGTGTCCAGCAGCGGGATGAGCGCCTCGCCGCCCTCCAGCGAGAACCGCTTCTGACCCGGGTACCGCACGTGGAGGAACTGCTCGAACATCTCGGCGTCGAGCAGGCGCTCGAGCAGCGCGCGGCGGTCGGGCGCCGACAGCTCCGGACGGTTGCGGCGCGGCTCCATCCGCTCCTGCAGCCACGTCCGGCGTCCCTTGTCGCAGATCCCGAGGTACTCGATGCCGAGGGGCCCGGTGTACGTCTCGGCCAGCGCGTGCAGGAGCTCCCGCAGCGGCCCGCGGCCACCACCGTGCAGCGGCGCCCAGTCGACGACGCGATCGAGATCCTGCTCCCGGAGCCCCAGCTCCTCCAGCTGCAGCAGCGGATGCGTGCGGGGGCTGCCGCCGAGTGGATCCAGGTCGGCCACGAGATGCCCGAGCTCGCGGTAGGAGTGCACGAGATCGGCGATGGCGGGCTCCGCACCTTCTCGCGCCCACTCGTAGCCCGCGAAGAGCAGTCCCCAGCGCTCGTCCACGGAGCCCGGATCCCGCCGGTAGGCCTGGTACATGGACTCCACGTAGTCGGGATTGGCGCGAACGACCTCGTCCAGCCACGTCATGGCTCCATCCTACCGGGGCCCGCCGGCCGCCGCGAGAGGTCGCGCCGGAGGCCAGTCCGGCCGCCCACCGGCGCGTGCGTGCTAGCATGCCGCCATGCTCGATCTCGTGATCGCGAACGGCCAGGTGGTGACGCCCCAGGGCGCCGGGGCTTGGGAGATCGGAATCCACGGCGACCGGATCGTGGCCGTAGGCCTGCCGGGCTCGCTGCCGCGCGCCGGCGTGCGGCTGCTCGACGCTGCCGGCCTGATCGTCGTGCCAGGCGGCATCGATCCCCACACGCACCTCGCCCACGCGATCATGAGCCACCCCGACCAGCCGGCGGCGACGCTGGGCCCCGAGGACGACACGCGCGGCATGGCCTACGGCGGGACGACCACGCACCTGGACTTCGTCTACGTGCGTCCGGGGGTCGACAGCATCCAGGGGGCCATCGAGCAGCGCGCGGCGCGCTGGAAGGGCAACTCGCACGTCGACTACGCCTACCACGTCACGCTGTGCGGCAGCCTCGACCTGAAGGTCTTCGAGCAGATTCCCGAGGTGATCCGCGCCGGCTACCCGAGCTTCAAGGTGTTCACCACCAACGTGCTGCCCCCGCACCCCAAGCGCCAGGGTAACCGGCTCGACTTCGGGCGCATCGGCTTCGCCATGGAGAAGGTGGCGCCGGCCGGCGGTCTCATGGTCGTGCACGGCGAGGACGAGGATCTCGTGCAGTTCAACTACGAGCGGTTCCGCCACGAGGGGCGGATGGACGGCACCAACCTGCACCTCGTCCACTCCAAGCTCTCCGAGCTGCTGGCCTTCCGCCGCACGGTGGCGCTGGCGCGCGCGATGAGCGCTGCGGTGTACTTCGTGCACACCTCCGCGAAGGAGGGAGTGGACACCATCGGCGCGGCGCGCGCCGACGGGCTGCCGATCTATGGCGAGACCCTTCACCAGTACGCCTGCTTCAACGCCGAGTACTACGCGACGCCCCGCGGCTTCTGCTCGCACACCTATCCCTCGCTCAAGTTCCCCGAGGACCAGGCCGCGCTCTGGCATGGGCTCGTGCACGACGGCCTGGCCACGCTGGCCACCGACGAGTATCCGACCTCGCTCGAGCTGAAGCTGCGGGGCCGCACGATCGAGGACGTGACCGGCGGCAACGTCGGCGCCGAGGCGCGCATGGGCATCGGCTACAGCGAGGGCGTGGTCAAGCGGGGGATGACGCTCGAGCGCTTCGCCGACGTCACCGCCACCAACGCCGCGAGGATCTTCGGCCTCTATCCTCGCAAGGGCGCGATCGCCGCGGGCAGCGACGCCGACCTCGTCTTCATCGATCCGTCCGTGCGCAAGACCCTGGTCAAGGACGACTTCCACGTCACCGACTACAGCCCCTGGGAGGGCTGGACGGTTACCGGCTGGCCGGTGACCACGCTCCTGCGCGGCAAGGTCATCGTGGACCGCGGCCGACTGCTCGGGACCACCAGCGACGGCCGCGAGCTCACCCGCACGATCGATCCCGTGGTCCTGCGTCGTCCCGCCTGCTGACGCCTGGGAGGATCACCCTCACGGCGACGCCAGCCCCGTGAACACGAGAGCAAGCCCGTGCCCTCAACCGTCGCGGCTTGGTGGAGGTCCGGGGCCAGTCGGGGGCCCAGTCCTTCTACGCGCCGTCGGGGTCGACGGGGGCGGGGATGGGCTCGGGGCCGCCGGGCGGCAGGTCGACCAGCGGTGCCAGCGCTTCGAGGAACGCGTTCAGCCGGTGCGTGACCTCGGCGGCGTCGGCCGCTGTCATCGGCAGCTCGAGGGCCTCGGCGAGGGCGCGAACCTGGGCTTCGGTGAGCTCGGTCACCGCGCTCAGAGCTGCGGCCGGCGGCGGTGCCAGTCGGTGGACTGCTCGTAGGTGTGGCCCACGCGCAGCACGGTGGCGTCCTCGAAGCGCCGGCCGATGATCTGCAGGCTCAGCGGCAGGCCGGAGGCGCCGAACCCGCACGGCACGGCGAGCGCGGGCATGCCGGCCAGGGCCGCCGGCGTCGTGAACGAGCGCCGCGTGAAGAAGCGTGCGCCTGGACCCTGCGTGACAGGGCTGGAGGCCATCAAGGGTTACCGCGACATCTTCAACGGGCCCGAGGCGAGCTTCGGCCCCGACAAGCACCAGGGCGCCAGCTCGTCGTTCCTGGCCGTCGTCAAGGGCGGCCGCTGGGTGCGCCTGACCGATCCGCTCACATTCTGAGCCGGGACCCGGGGCCGGGCCCTCACCCGACGGTCCCGGCCCCGCCCGCCGTCACCCCGTATGATAGGGCGCGTGAGGGATCCCGACGGTGTCCTGACCTACGCCTACCGCGGATGCGTGTTCGAGATCCCCGAGGGGCTGGCGGCGCCCAAGAAGGGCTCGCTGTTCTTCTGCCGCAACCTGTCGGTGGTCCGGAACGAGCGGGTGCTGGAGATCGGCGCGGGGCTTGGCCTGGCAGCCGTGCTGGCGGCGAAGCGCGGGGCCCGCGTCGTCGCCACCGACGTCGTGCCCGAGGCCGTGGCGGCCGCCCGGGCCAACGCCCGGCGCAACGCCGTCGACGTCGACGTCCGCCTCGGTGATTGCTACGCGCCGGTGCCGGGCGAGCGGTTCGACCTCATCTGCACGAACCCGCCCCAGATGCCCACCCCTCCCGGCCGCGAGCGCGCGGATGCGACCGCGCTCGCCGACAACGGCGGCGTCGACGGCTGGACGATCCTCGATCGGGTCATCGCCGGCGCCCCCGATCATCTCCTCCCCGGGGGACGCCTGGTCTTCACGATCTTCGGCTTCCTCGGTCGCAAGACCGCGTTCGCGCGGCTCGAGGCGCGGGGGCTGGCGCCCTCGGTCCTCGCCACCGAGAGGCAGTCGTTCCCGCGCATCGGCTACGAGCGACTCGAGCACATCCGGAGCCTGGACGCCGAGGGCACGCTGGCCGGCGGGGGAATCCCGGACAGCGTCGAGCGGCTCGTCATCGAAGGGCGGGCCCGCTGAGCGCGGTCATCGGTGTCGACGTCGGCGGCACCACCACGTCGGTCGGGATCGTCACCCGCGAGGGCGTCGTCCTGGCGACCGAGGTCGCGCCCACCCACGGCGCCGGACCCGCCACGGCCGAGCGCACGGTGACCGCGCTGCTCGAGCGCGTGCTGGGGCGCGCCGCCGGGCAGGGCCTCACGGTCGGCGCGATCGGGGTCGGAGTGCCAGGTTCGGTGGATCCGACGACCGGCGTGATCGTGGAGTCGCACCACACGCCGGAGCTGACGGGGCACCACCTGGGGCGCGCTCTCGGTGCGCGATTCGCGCTGCCAGCCTTCGTCGACAACGACGTCAACGCCCTGGCCCTCAGCGAGTGGATGTTCGGCCTCGGCCGCGGGACGAACTCGCTCGTGGTCCTTGCCACCGGCACCGGCATCGGCGCCGGCATCGTCCTCGACGGCCGCCTCGTCCGGGGCGGCGCCGGCTACGCGGGAGAGCTCGGTCACGCCCCGGTCAGGTTCGACGGGCGGTCCTGCTGGTGCGGCGGGCGGGGCTGCCTCGTCGTGTACGCCAGCGGGCGGGGAATCTCGGAAGCCGCCGGCGGCCGGGCGGCTCCGCTCGTCTTCCAGGCCGCCACGGCGGGGGACGCCGCGGCGAGCGCCATCGTCGACGAGGCGTGCGACGCGCTCGGGGCGATGATCGGTACCATCGTGAACGGGCTCAACCCGGACGTCGTCGTCGTCACGGGCGGCGTCGCCGCCGCCTACGCGGCGCGCGAGGCGCGGGTGCTGCGCGCGGCGGGCCGGCACGCCCTCGCGCTGGCCCTCTCGCGCACGCGCATCGCGATCGTTCCCGGCAACAAGCACGCCACGGTGCGTGGGCCCGCGGCGCTGGCGTTCTACGAGACGGAGGGCCTGGCACCCTGAGACCGCCCGTCGCCGTCCTGACGCCGGCGGCCGCCCCCGCTGCACGCGGCAATGCGATCACCGTCGACCGTCTCGTGCGGGGCCTGGCCGAGCGCGGGGTGCCGGCGCGCGTGTGGGACCTCTCGGCCACGGCGGAGCCCGACGTCCTCGACGGCGTGGTCGCGGACGGGGCGTGTCTGGTCCACGCGTTCCACGCCCTGCACAGCGGTCCGCTCGCGCGCGAGGCCGCCGGGCGGCTGGCGGTGCCGTACGTGGTCACGTTGACCGGCACCGACGTCAACCACGACCTCGGGACGTCCGACCGCGCGGCCACCGTCACCCGCGTGCTCACGGGCGCCGCGGCGATCACGGTCTTCCACCGCTCCATCGCGTCCCGCCTCGCCCGCGTGCTCCCCGACCTGGCGGCGCGCGTGATCGAGGTCCCGCAGGCCGTGCGGTTCGCGGCCACGGAGCCGCTCGACCTCGACGGGTACTGGGCGCTGCCGTCCGATCGGGTGCTGGTGCTGTTCCCGGGCGGCATCCGCGAGGTGAAGGCGCCGCGGCTCATCCTGCGTGGTCTCGAGCCGGTGGCGGCGCGCCATCCCCGGATCCGGCTGGCGTACGCGGGGCCCATCCTGGAGCCCGCGGAGGGTGATGCGCTCCTCGACGCCCTCCGGACGCGCCCGTGGGCCCGGTATCTCGGCGTCGTCCCGCACGACCGGATGGCGTCGCTGCTGACCCAGGCCGACGTCGTCGTGAACAGCTCGGTGTCGGAGGGCGGCATGGCGAACGCGGTGCTCGAGGCGCTGGCGCTCGGCCGGGCCGTCCTGGCCTCCGACATCGAGGGCAACCGCTCCCTGGTCGAGCACGAGGCGACCGGCCTGCTGTTCCGGACGGTGGAGGAGCTTGCCGCGCAGGCGGAGCGCCTCGTCGTGGATGCCGACCTGCGGGCGCGGCTCGGCGCTGCCGGTCGCCGGCGGGTCGAGCAGGAGTATCCGCCCCACCGGGAGGCGAATGCCTATGTGGCGCTCTACCGCTCGCTCGGCGTCGTCCCGGCGGCTCGGGCCGGCGGGTAGAGGTCCTCCCGCGTGCGTGGCGCGTCGCCGGTGACGCGATCGCCGTGCTTCTGCATCAGCACCTGGTAGAGGCCGATCGAGCTGGTCTCGAACGCCACCGCCGAGCAGGTCAGGTAGAGGAGCCAGGTGCGGTACACGCGCTCGCCGACGATCCGGCGGGCGTCGTCGGCCCGGGCGCGCAGGCGCTCGGCCCACAGCCGGCACGTGCGCGCGTAGTGCTGGCGCAGGCCCTCGACGTCGAGGATCTCGAAGCGTGCCCGCTCCATCTCGGTGAGCGTCTCCGACAGGCCGGCTAGGTCGCCGTTGGGGAAGACGTACTTCGTGAGGAACGCGGTGTGGCTGGTCGGCTTCCAGTGGAAGCTGTGCTTGATGCCGTGGTTCAGGTAGAAGCCACCCGGCTCGAGCATCGCGTGCACGCGGCCGAAGAACGCGGGGTAGTTGGGGATCCCGACGTGCTCGATGACGCCGATGGCCGCGATCTTGTCGTAGCGGGCCGAGGCCGGCAGGTCGCGCAGGTCGAGGTACTCGACCCGGCAGCGGTCGGCGAGGCCGAGGGCGGCGATGCGTTCGGCCGCGTAGTCGGCCTGGGCGCGCGACAGGGTGACGCCGTGCGCGCGCACGCCGTAGTGCTGGGCGGCCCAGATCGCCAGGCTGCCCCAGCCGCACCCGATGTCGAGGAGCGTCTCGCCCTTGGCCAGGCGGAGCTTGCGGCAGACCAGGTCGAGCTTGTCGGCCTGCGCCTGCTCGAGGGAGCCGTCGGGCTCGCGGAAGTACGCGCACGTGTAGACCATCAGCGGATCGAGGAACAGCGCGTAGAAGTCGTTGGAGACGTCGTAGTGGTGCGAGATGGCCTGGGCGTCGCGCTGCCTCGGCGTGCTCACAACGCGGCCTCCTTCATGCCGAAGATGGTGTCGAACACGATGCGCCGCCGCACGGCGCCGGCGCCCAGCACGAAGCGCACGGCCGCCCGGGTCACGGCGTCGGGCAGGCGGGCCAGGCGCCGGCCCAGCCAGCCGGGCTCGCCGCGCCCGTAGAGGCGCACGACCTCCCGCGTGTAGCCGTCGAGCGGGGCGCCGCGCCGGAGGAACGCCGCCACCGCCTCGGCGGCCAGGCGCCCGCTGCGGATCGCGGGGCCGATGCCCTCGCCGCTGAGATCGCGCGCGAGGCCCGCCGCATCGCCCACCAGGCAGAACCGCGACCCGATGATCTGCCGCGGCGCCTGGCGGCGGACGACGTAGGCGTGGCCCTTGAACGGCGCGATCGGCAGGTCGGCGGGCAGGCGGCCGGAATCGCGCAGCGCGGTCATCAGGGCCTCGCGACGCTGAGGCAAGCTGCCGTCGGCTCCGCCCGTGCAGCCGATGCCGATGTTGACCCAGCCCCCCTTGGGGAAGTACCAGCCGTACCCCCGCAGATCGGGCTCGACGTAGAGCTCGGGGGCGTCCATGAAGGGGGCCAGTCCGGCGGCCTGCGCGGGGGTGAGCTGCGTCTCGCTCTCCTGGGCGACCACGACCTCCTCGCGGTCGGAGATCCGGCCGAGCGCGCGCGCGACCGGGCAGTGGTGGCCCCCGGCACCGATCACGACCGGAGCCTCGAACTCCCCGCGCGCCGTCGTCACGCGCGCGGCCTGGCGCGTCACCGTGACCCCACTCACGCGTTCACCGCACCGCACGTCCGCGCCAGCCTGGGCGGCGCGCTCGAGGAGGTAGTGGTCGAACTCGCGGCGCAGGATGCCGTAGCTGGCCGGGCGGTCCCACCGTGTCTCGTGACGTGCCCCCGCGAAGGTGAGCCGGCAGGCCGTGAAGGGCTGGATGGTGCGGGGATACGTCTCGGGGTCGATCTCGACATCCTCGAGGGCGGCCGGCGTCACCCAGCCCGCGCAGATCTTGACGCGCGGGAACACGGCAGCGTCGAGCACGAGCGTGCGCACCCCCGCCTGGGCCAGCCGCCACGCGACGGTACTGCCGCCGGGGCCGCCGCCCACGACGATGGCGTCGTGGGTCATGCCGGGGTCTGGCGCGGCGTCGGGCGCAGCGCGGCCGGGCCGATCGACAGCAGGAGGCGGAGGCGCTGGGCCAGCGGCAGCCGGAGCGATTCGAGGGCGTTGGCCACGTGCATCGCGGCGAAGAGATCGCCCTCGATGTCGACGGCGCTCTCCACATAGGCCTCGCCGAACACGAGCGGAGTGGGGTCGCGCATCAGCCGCACGAACGTCGCGGAGGCGTGGATGACGACCGTGAACGCGGGAGCGCCGGTCCCGAACGCGACCACGGTCCCGTCCCAGAGGCGGAAGCAAAAGTCCGCCGGGACGTCGGCGAAGACCTGCCGCAGGACACCGGCCGCGCGCTGGGACAGCTCGGAAGCCATGATACGCATTATCGGTGTGCCGCGGCGGCTGTCAACGATGGAACGCGCAGCAAACGCCGGCCTTCCGGGCGGCCGGCCGCGCGGGCCCTTTGCTGGCGCCGGCCGTGGCGGTCAGCCGTGGTGGCGGCCGTGCTGGTAGTGGGCGCGCAGCAGGTCGGCGCCGAAGGCGTTCCGCGGATCGTGCCAGACCGAGTGGATGTGGTTGGCCTCGTTCTGCGTGTTGTCGAGCTCGATCAGGACCGTCGGGCCGTGGATCCGGTAGTAGTGAGCACCGGCATCGAGTGGCCCCGCCCACGCGAAGTGCACGCCCTCGATGCCCGCCTCGCCCAGCCGGCGCAGCTCGTCGTCGGCGATCTCGGCGCGCATGTTGCGCGCGAACTCCTCGACGAGCCGCACCAGGCGCGCGCGCTGGGCCGGCCCCAGGTCGGCGGCGGGGATGCCGGCGGGGACGGCGAGGCTCTCGCCCCGGCCGGGGCCGGAGACGATGTCGCCGAGCGACTGCGCGGCGATGACCATGCGGCGGCGCTGCGCCGCGTCCATGCCCTGGGCCAGGGCGCGGGCGAGGTCCTCCTCGGCGGCGAGCGTTCGCAGGCCCTTCAGCGCGCCCGTGCGCACCTCCGCCGGGTTCGCGCCCAGGAAGGCCGGGGTGACGGCCACCGGCTTGCCGGGCACGAGCGTGAAGTTCAGCGAGAGGTGATGACCCTCGAGCCGCCAGCCCCAGGGCGCGTCGGCGCCCGGAGGGCCGAACACGCTCACGGAGTAGTTGTCGGGATCGCGCATCAGCGCGCCGAAGGTCTCGAGCTGGCGCAGCACGCCCTCGAGCCGGATGACGTTGACGGCCTTGGCGTAGCCGACAGCGCTGAGACTGGCCTTCATCAGCTCGTGCGCGGCGGCGCGGGTCGGCGCGCCCATGTCCCTGAAGGCGAGCCCCTCGCGCCGGCGGGGGACGTAGCCCCAGTTGAAGCGCTCCTTGTCCCCGAAGGCGAAGAGCGCGCGCCGCCGGGCGTCGGTACCCAGCGTCGCCAGGAACGCCGTCGCGGCGCCGGCCATGGCCGCCCGCGCGGCCTCGGCGACGCGGGCGAGCGCGGGTCCCGGCCACCCCCAGGCGACACCGGCCGCCGCCGCGCCGTGCAGCAGCCGGCGACGCGCGATGCCCCCGAGGTCGCCGGAGCTCAGGAGTACTTCACCGTGCAGCCGTAGGCGCGGGTGACCGGCGTCTTCACCGGCTGGCCCGCGGCCACGCTCTGCAGCGCCGCGCGCACGTAGTTCTGGGCTCCCGGCACGTCGCTGCGCCGGGAGGTCGGCTTGTCGTCGATCGCCCCGGCGTAGACGAGCGTGCCCGTCGCGTCGATCACGTACATGTGGGGCGTGTTGGTGGCGCCGTACATCCGGCCGACCTTGCCGGTGGGGTCGAGCAGCACGGCGCTCGGGCTCGCATTGCGCTTCACGGTCAGCTCGTCGGCCTCGCCCGCGCTCACGTGCCCCTGCGTGCCCGGCGCCGACGAGATGATGGTGAGCCAGGTCACGCCCTGTCCGGTGGCGTCCTTCTGCAACGCCTGCATGTTGTCCGTCTCGTAGTGCTTGCGCACGTAGGGGCAGTCGTGGTTCGTCCACTCGAGCACGACGATCTTGCTCCTGTAGTCCGCCAGGCTCACGCTCTTGCCGGTCGTCGTGCTTGCGGTGAAGGCGGGTGCGGGAGCGCCGACCTTGGCGGCAGCCCACGACGGGATCGGTGCGAGGATACCGCCAGGGGCGAGCACGGCCACGCCGGTGCCGGCCAGGAACGCGCGACGGGTCAGTCTGGGCTGGGCCATGAATCCTCCTTGCGCATGGACGTCGATCAGATCTTCTCAGTCGCGTCCAGCACGATGCGCTCGCTCAGGATCTGGGGCAGCAGGGCGGGCTCGCCGGCGCTGCCGGGGGGATAGAGGAGGTAGAGCGGCACCCCGCTGCGCCCGAACGAGCCGAGCACACGGGTGATGTCGGGGTCGCGGGTGGTCCAGTCCGCCTTGAGCGTCACCACTCCCTTGCGCGCAAACGCCCCGGTCACGGCGGCCGTGCGGAGCGCCACGCGTTCGTTGACGAGACAGGTGATGCACCACGCCGCGGTGACGTTGACGAAGACCGGCGTGCCGGCCGCGCGCAGCTCGGCCAGACGCGCCGGGCTGTACGGCTCCCAGCCCGCCTCGCGGGCGGCTACCGCCGGCCCGCGCTCGTCCACCCGAGGATCGAGCGCCGCCGCGCCCACCGCGCCGAAGGCGAGCGCCAGACCGGCCGCCGTCGCCACACGCCGCCAGCGCGGGCGGGCCCCGCGCGAGGCCTGGTAGAGCCAGGCCGCGAAGGCGATCGCGACGAGACCGCCGAGCGCCGCCGCGACGCCGGCGGGCCCGGCCTGCTGGCTGACGACCCAGACGAGCCAGGCCACCGTGGCGTAGAGCGGGAAGGCGAGCAGCCGCTCGAGGTGCACCATCCACGGTCCGGGGCGCGGCAGCGCGCGGCGCCACGCCGGCGCCAGCGTCAGCAGCAGGTAGGGCAGGGCGAGCCCGAGGCCGAGGGCCTCGAAGACCAGCAGCGCGGAGGTCCACGGCTGCGTGAGCGCCCAGCCGACCGCCGCACCCATGAACGGCGCGGTGCACGGCGTTGCGGCGACGGTGGCGAGCGCACCGGTAAAGAACGACCCGGTATGGCCGGCGCGGCCGGCGAGCGTCTGCCCGGCGCCGGCCAGCCGACCGCCGAGGACGACGACGCCCGAAAGGCTGAGCGCCAGCACGAAGAGCACGTAGGCGAGCAGCGTCACGAAGAGGGGAGACTGCAGCTGGAAGCCCCAGCCGATCTGCTGGCCGGCGGCCCGGAGCGCGATGAGCGCTCCCGCCACGAGCGCGAACGAGACCAGCACGCCGGTCGTGTAGGCCAGGCCGTGTCCGCGCAGCTGGCCGCCGGCGTGCTGCACGAGGCCGAGGGCCTTCACGGACAGCAGGGGCAGGACGCACGGCATCAGGTTCAGCACGAGGCCGCCGGCCAGCGCGAGCGCCATCGCGGCGAGCAGGGCCGGCGTCGAGCGCTCGGCGGCGACCGGCGGCGGCTCGGCGCGCACGGTCAGGGCGTGACGCGCGAGGCCGCCATCGAGCCGCTCGGTCACCACCAGCACCCCCTCGATCGGCTCTGCCACGGCGTCCGGCAGCGGACCGCGCGCCACCTCGAGCGTGATGCCGTCCCCGCCCGTCCGTGCACGCTGCGGCGCGGCGTGCTCGATGACGCCCCAGCGCGCGGGGTAGAACCACGCCTCCGCCACGCGCTCGGCGCTGAGCCCGGGCACGGCCACGGTCAGCGTGACGCGCTCGGGCGTGGTCACGAAGGACGCGGGCCACGGGCTCGGCGTGGGCACCGCCCGGCGGGCGGCGGCAATCAGCGGCGCGGCCCGCGGGTCGGGCGCCGGTGGACCGGCGGCGACCGGCAGAGTCAGCTCGACGGGCGCTTCCTCGGGCACGCACGTCTTCTCGCACACGACCCAGCTCGCCTGCCCGCGCAGGGTCATGCGTGTGCCCGGCACCAGGCCCGCCGGCGCGGTCATCGGGATCGGGAGCACGATCTCGTTCGAGTAGCCGTAGCTCATCGCCGGCCCGACCGGGATCCGCTCGGGATGGGGCCACTGGATGTCGCCCGCGACGAACCCGTCCGGGAGCGCCCACTCGATCCGCGGCGGCTCGCCGGAGTCGCCGGGGTTGATCCAGTAGGTGTGCCAGCCGGGCGTGATGGTCTGGCGGAGCCCCACCCAGAACGTTCCGCCGGCGGCGAGCGTCTGCCCCTCGCTGAGCAGCTCGACGCGGACGAGCGGCGGCGATGCCGGGTCGGGCGCGGCGAACGAGGCCGTCGAGCCCTTGGCGACGAGGGCCGCGACGAGGAAGAGCCACGCGAGCGATGCACGCATCCGGCTCAGCATCGCTCCCCGCCGCTTGACAGGGCCCGGCTTCGGGAGGATCGTGCCGGACGATGACCATCCCCGTCGGGCTCAACGTGTGGTCGCGCCTCGTCGACACGACCTTCCCCTACCTGGATCGCACCGCGGCGCCGTTCGACTCGCTGTGGCTGCCCGATCACGTCCAGTACGCCGGCCACAAGGTGGCGGAGGGGTGGAGCCTGCTCACCTGGGCGCTGGCGCGGTACCCCGACAAGCAGTGCGGCCACGAGGTCCTGTGCAACAGCTTCCGCAATCCCGCGCACCTGGCCAAGATGGCGGCGACGGTGCAGGCGCTGTCCGGCGGCC
>Ga0268386_10001759_pt1 | contig 15034 bp, 12 predicted proteins | sample RVTome_15_FD_200260 | JGI IMG/M metagenome (GOLD analysis project Ga0268386, IMG submission 200260) | Soil microbial communities from uranium-contaminated site in the Upper Colorado River Basin, Wyoming, United States - RVT150D86... ...
CACCCGACGTCGCGACGCTCCAGAGGCTCGTGTCGTAGCGGTCCTCCTTCTCATTGACCGCAACCAGCACGTAGGCGACTTCGCGCCCGTCCGGTGAGATCTGCGGGTCCGTGACCCATTGGAATCTCAGGAGGTCGGTCTCGGTGATCGGACGACGGTCTGCTGCAGAGAGTGACGCCGCTCCCGATGCGATAAGAATCGTCGCGGCGAGAGCGCGCCAGGGTCTCGGTTTCATGGGTCCTCCGATTTTCGGAGCCGGATTATTTCCCAGAACCCCGGCGAGACCGGGACGGCTACTCGAAGTAACCGTTGACGTCGATCAGGAGATGCGCGGTGCCGGAGCCCTGGCCGCAGAACACGGAGAGCGTGCCCGCCTCGCTCAAAGGAGTGATCGCGTTGTTCGCTTTGATCTGGCCCACGGCGTAGTTCAGCGCCGACACCAGCGGCAGAGGCGTGCCGCCCGGATACAGGCTGAAGTATCCGGATGTCGTGGGCTGCACGACGGTCACGTTCAGAGAGATCGCCCGAGCGCCCGATGGGATTGCGCAGCGCCCGGTGATCGTGAAGATGCGCTCGGCTCCGCCCGCCAGAGCGGGGCCTCCCCACGGGCCGATCACGTCGCGCGTATCCACCACGCGGCACGGAATAACCGTGAAGAACTTGCCGGGACAGCCGGGCGGCAGGATCGTCACCATCTTCGAGCTCATCGCGCTGCAGCCGCCGGCCTGGACCGTGACTCCGAGCGTCACGCTTCCCGAGGAGCCCGAAGAGAAGGTGATGCTTCGCGTCCCCGCGCCGCCGGTGATCGTCCCGTTCGTGATCGACCACGTGTAGGTTGCGCTCACACCGGCGTCCGGAACCGACGCGACGTGGCCGGGCGAGCTCGGACAGACCGACGACTGCGCCGTGATCACTGCGGAGGGCGTCGAGTTGACGACGACGGTGGTCATCCCGGCCGATGAAGTGCAGGCGTTGACGGTCGCGGTCACGCTGTAGCCGCCCGCTGCCGAGAGAGTCACCGACGGGATCGAGGGATTCTGCGAGCTCGACGTGAACCCGTCGGGGCCGCTCCACGAGTACGTCGCGCTCGCGATCGTCGATGCCGAGAGCTGGAGGGTCTGCGCGACGCAGATCGGACCGTTGTTGCTTGCGACGGGAGCGGCGGGAATTCCGTTGACCGTGAGCGTCGCCGCAGACGAAGTCAGCGGCTGCCCGAATCCGTCGGTCACGACGACGTCGTAGCTGCCGGAATCGCCCGTTGCCGTCGGATTGATCGTGATCATCGCCGTCGCGGCTCCCGAGATCGCGCCGCCGTCGAACAGGTTCACGCCGCCCTTGCGCCAGCGATAAGTCAGCGTGGGCGCGCCCGACGCGGTCACCGTGAAGCTGACGCCGGCACCCGCGCACACCGTCTGGCTCGCGGGAGTGGGCGCGGAGACCGTGAGCGGGACGCGTTCGTACGCGCCCATGTCGACCAGCGGAGGCGTGCCCGCCCCGACGTTCGCCGCGCCGGGGTCGTCGAAGAAGCGCGGCAGGCCGGCGACGTCGGTGGTCACGCCGCCCGGGACCGCGGCGTTGTTGCCCGAGTCGACTGCGGGCGAGCCCGAGCCGAGCCGGAGATCCGACGGTGAGCTCAGGAACATCGGATTGGCGGTGATGTTTCCGGTGCCGGCCCAACCGCCCTGAACGTCGCTGTACGAGACGGTCGCGATGCCGCTGAAGCCGAGAAAGATCGCCCCGGTCAGATTGCCGTAGACGATGGAGTTGACGATCGAATTGGGATTGGCGAAGAGCGCGATCCCGTAGGAAGCGTTGTTAGCGACGGTGGTGTTGATGAACGTGTTGTTGCCGCCGAGGAAGTTCATGCCGTTGGGTGAGTTCTGCGCGACGACGGAATTGACGAGGGTCGTGTTGTCGGTCGCCTCGATGCCGCCGCCCCCGGTCGAGTTGCCGACGCTGTTGCCGCGGAAGACGCAGCTTCGCACCTGCATGTTGCCGACCGAGGCGGCCGACAAACCTCCTCCGGCCGACTGGCCGAAGTTCCCCTGAAAGGTGCAGTCGGTGAACGACGGGCTGCCCGCAGCGACCCGCACTCCCCCGCCGCGGTTGCCGGCGTAACCGTTCGAGAAGGTGCAGCGCACGAACGCGGGACTGCCGCCGTTGACGTAGGCGCCGGCGCCCCGATCGGTGGGATCCACGCCGCCGTCGGCCCGCCCGGCGGTGACGGTGAACCCATCGAGGATCCCGGTCGCCGTCACGGTGCCGTCGCTTGTGACGACGTGATAGCTGTTGTCGGTCGTGACTCCGACCGTCCCGATGTCGCCGGAGAGGATCGTGACGTTCGCGACCGGGTTGCGCTGGCTGAGCATCGTCTCCGTCCCCGCGAAACCGCCGTAGATGCCGACGCCGTTCTTCAACGCGAAGCTGATCGTGCGGTCGGCGGTGGCAGTGGGCTTGTACGTCCCGGCCGCTACCCAGATCTCGTCGGTCGCGCCCGCCGTCGCCAGAGCCGACTGGAGGTCGGAATACGCGTCGGTCCAGCTCGTTCCGTTGTTCGCGCCGGAGGCGGACGACCGGACATAGATGGTCGTGGCCCCCGCGGCGGACGTGCCGAGCGCGATCCAGACAACCGACGCCCGCAGAGTCTTCGCGAAGCGCACGGGGCCTCCCGGGGGGACTTGCCTTTGGGAAGAATTCATTCTAGCGCCCGGAAAGCCGGCGCACCGCATGCGCCGCGCGATATGAGGAACCGCACTCCCGCCAGGGCAGGAACGCCCAGCTACCGGGCCTACGGCAAGCCGCACCGAGAAACGAGCCGCCTGATGTGGGACGTGCGCTACCGCTTCGTCGCGGGGCTGAGCGGAAACAGACTCTTGGTCATGTCGAGCCCAGGCGTCGGGGTGACGAGCAGGGGGTTGTCCTGGGTCGGCGAAGCCTGGCCGGCCAGTCGCTGTGGCGGTGTGCTCGGCGGCTCCGGCATGTCGGACGGCACCGAGGATTTCGCGGGTTCCTTCACAGTTTTGGACATCGCAAGCCGATTATAGGCGCCGGGCCGCGACAGCCACGAGAAGACCGACTCCCGCAAGAAACAGAACGATCGACCAGGCGAATATTCGCGTGGCAACACCGACACTTCTGCCGAGTGTTTCGCTCAACGTGTGGAATTGCTCGTGAGCCTTGGCGTAATAGGCCCCGATCATTCGCTGCGTCTCCTGGTCGTTCTCGGCGAGGACATGACGCGAGAGGACGACAGGGCTTTCGGGTCCGACGATTGTCCGGTGAACGTAACCTGTCCTGAGAAGCTTGAACAGCAGTCCGCTCTGGATCGCGAGGGCACCGAGGAGGGCGAGGAGACAGCGATCGCGCAATCCGCGGTCGATCGGGAATCTGAGGTCGAACATCCGACCCAGAAGCGTGAGCTCCAGACCGATGACGACGCCGATCGCCGCACCAAGCTGGCGTGCCCAGTTGCGGAACTCATCGACGCGCTTCGAGGCTGACTCGAAGCGGTCTTTCGCATACCCGGCCCAGATTTCGATGCTTGTCGGCAATGTCGCACGTCATCGGAGAAAAGCCCGAAGACCTCCACCGAAGAGTTGTCTCGATGACGATCCCGAAGTGTCCGAAGCCGCTCATCCCGGAAGCTTCGGAGGCCTTGCCGTGGCGAGGCTGATGACCTAGCGTTCGTACGATGGAGAGCCTTCAGGACACCTACGCGCCGAACAACCGGTGCTTCGGGTGCGGGCCGGCGAACGAGAAGGGCCTGCGCATCAAGAGCCGCGTCGAAGGGGACGAGGTCGTCGCGCAGTGGCGTCCCGAGCCTCACCACCAGGCGTTCGACGGGATCCTGAACGGCGGGATCGCCGGCGCGCTCCTCGACTGTCACAGCAACTGGGCCGCGGCGTACCACCTCATGAAGAAGACCGGCGCGGACTCGCCGCCCTGCACCGTGACCGCCGACTTCCACGTCAAGCTGACGCGCCCGACGCCGATGAACGTACCGCTCACGCTGCGCGCGCTCGTCGTCGAATCGACCGACGACCGCGCGATCGTCGAGGCCACGATCGAGGCGAACGGGAAGGTGACCGCCACCTGCCGCGGCACGTTCGTCGCGGTCAAGGAAGGCCACCCGGCGTATCACCGCTGGTGAGCCGGGCAAGCAGCGTCTCCAACACCGCGGAGATCGGCGTACCGTCCGTGACCCCCGAAACCTGCTCGCAGCGCCGTCGAAGCGCCGCGAGGCGCTCGGGCTCGGCGGAAAAGTCGTACGCGATGACGACCGGAATCCCTTCGGGCAGGAGCGGCGCGAGCTCGTTCAAAAGATAGAACCCCTGGTTCTCCGCGAGGTGGCGCTCCGCGCGCCGGCGGTCGCCGCCGAAGCGGCGGATCAATCCCTCCCAATCGCCGATGAGCTTCTCGGGCGCGATCCGATCGAACACGACGTCGAGGAACGCGGCGTCCACCGCGCGCTCCGACAGGACCCGCCGGGCATCCTCGAAATCCGCCGCGCGCACGAGCTCGATGGAACCCGCGGCGTCGGTCGCGACGAGGTTGCGGAACGCGTCCGTGTATTCCGTCCCGTCCTCGATCACGAGAACGTTTCTCGGCTGCGTCATGAAGGCATCCCGGTCTCGACCGCGGGCACTTCGATGACGATACCCTTGACGTACCCGGCTGCCGGCGGCGCTGAAACGTCGGCCGATCCGTCGTGGCGGCGCAGGAGGTCGGCGACGACCCCCCACCCGCGGTCGGCGCCGCGGCCACGGATCATGTCGGCCGTCAGCGGACGGGGAACGTTGTCGGCGAGAACGACGCGCGCGACCGGCGCGCCGGTGACCGGGTCCCGGCGCAGCTCGGCGAAAACTCCGAGACGCACGTCCGAAACCGGGAGACCCTCCGCCGCATCGATCGCGTTCGCGAAGAGGTTCCGCCAGATCGTCTCCAAGTCGGCGCGGTCGACGCGGACCGCGATTTCCGGGCCATGCCATTCCAGAATCGGAGGCGGACCGATCCCCTTCTCCGCGCAGACCGCGCCGAGAACGTCCTGGAGCGCGGACAGGTTCACCCGGGTCGACGACGCTTGGTCGACGAGACGCGATATCTCCGCGCCACGCACCGAACCGAAGAGCGCCGCCGCACGCTCGAGACGCCCGACAACTCGTCGCACGATCCTGTCGGGAACGAGTTCGGGGCCCGTCGAAAGCCACGTGAGCCCGCCCGCAACGGGAGCGAGGACCATCGCAGCACGTGCGACCGGCGAAAAGAGCGGGTCCTTGTGCTCGAGATTCAGCCGGTAACCGTCCTCGCGGGCGAGAATCTTGAGTCTCGCGAGAGTTTCGAAAGACTGCGGTATCAAGCCGTCGCGGTTCGACTTCTCCGATTCATAGAGGCGCGAGAGCAACAGTGCGGCGGTCCTCCGTCGCGCTTCCGCATCCGGCTCGGACAACCTCTTCGCCGCGTCCGCGAGCAGCAGCCCGCCGTGCTTGACGACCTCGTGCCGCAGCCGTCCGACGATCGGCCGGGCCTCGCGCGCCCTCGCAGGGTGTGCGCGGATCCACTCCTCGAATGTCCGGCCTCCAAATCGGCGATACCCGACGACCGCGCCGATGACGAGCAGCGCCGCGGCGGCGATGGCGACTGCCCCGAGGCTCGTCCGCCTCCCCGACTCGAGTCGTTCGATCGACCGCGAGGCCTCTTCGCCGTGCACCCCCGCCGGAGATTCGCCGAGGTACCTCCGGTAGAGCGCCAGCGCTTCGCCCCGGCGGCCTTTCCGCGCCGCAGACTCCGCAAGAGCGAAGAGCGCCTCGGACGATCCGGCCTGCTCGGCGCGGCGCCACGCTTCGTCGGCTTCCGCCTCCCGACCCGGCTGCCGCGCGAGGAGAAACGCGAGGCGCTCGTAGGTCGCGGCGCGCGTAGGGTCCGCCCCGATCGCCCGCTCGTAGGCCTTCTGCGCGAGCGAGAGATCGCCCAGCTTCACGTGAACTGCGCCGGCCAGCTCCGGCGCGGGCGCAAAGGTCGGATCGAGCCGCTCCGCCTCGCGAAGGTGCTCGAGCGCCGCGGCGAGCGACGCTGGATCTCCCCGGCGGACGTAGGCCTGCGCGACTTTCCACTCGTCGACCGCGGGCGAAGACAGCTCCGCGATCGGGCTCGACTCCTCGGGGACTGTCCGGCCGGAAAGGAGCGCGTCCACGCGGCGGGCGAGGCTCTCGCGCAGACTTTCGGTCGCCCGCTTTTCTTCCGGGCTCGCGCGGCGGCGGTACGCGTCGATCCGCGCGAGCGCCTTTGGGGCGTCTCCCCACTCCGCCCAGCGCACAGCCGAAGTCTTGAGCAACGATGGCGCGTCTGGCCTCGCGGCGAGCGCGCGGTCGGTGAGCGAAAGAGCCTCCTCCTTCGCGGAGCGATCCGGCTCGTCCCAGAGCAGATTCGCCAGCCCGACGAGGGCCTCGAAACGCGCGGGGTCGGTCGCGAGCGCTTCACGATATGCCCGGATCGCCTCGGGCGCTCGGCCTTCCCGTGTCTCGAGCGCGGCGAGGACGAGCGCAGCCTCGGGATACCCGGGCGAGAGTCTCCTCGCGATCGCGAGCCTCTCGCGCGCCTTCGGAAGATCTCCCGCCGCGAGCGCCCGGCGAGCCTCGGCGAGAAGGAGCCGGGCTTCCGGCGGAGGGGCGGCTGCGGGCGCCGCGATCGACTGCGCTTCCACCTCGACCTCGAGGCGGCGGATCTTCTCTTCCGCCCACGAAGACAGCCCGGCGTCGTTCGTGGCCGCCCGCAGAGCCTGGTACTGCGAGATCGCCTCGCGCCAGGCGCGTCGCAGCTCCGCGCGGCGAGCCAGCAGCAGCCGGTCGGCGGGAGTCAGTCCGCCCGAGCTCGTCTCCGCGGCCTCGGACAGCAGGTCGCCGCACTCCTCCTCGTCTCCGGCCGCGCAGGCGAGGTCGGCCGCGCGGAGCGAAAACTCGGGCGTTGGCAGGAGAACGCGGGCGCGGCGATAGAGACGGCGCGCGCGCTCGAGCGTCGAGGCGTCCGGGCTGGGTCCCGCCTCGGCGATCAGGAGGTCGGCTTCGGCCGCGAGAGCCGGCGCGTCTTCGGGGCAGTCGCCGGGCGCGGCGAGAACGGACAGAGCGACGAAAGCGACGAGACCGGCCGCGCCGATCACTTCTCTTCGCGGGCGGAGAGGCCGAGCCGGTTGAAGCGCAACCGCGCCGCGCGCGCCTCGCGGGAGGACCCCGTCATGAGGCGCGACATCTTCTCGAAGTCTCCCCCCGCCTCGTGGAACAGTGACCGAAATGCGGCGCGCTCGAGCTCTTTGCGCCAACTGGCGACCGACGTCGCGCGCGGTCGCGAAAGAACGAGTCGCTCGGCTCCCGCGTCGCCGGCCCGCGCGCCGGTGAGCAGGCCGAAGACCATGCGCGGCTCGATCGAAAAGATCGCGCGGCCGCGCCGGTCGATCGACGGCGGTAGCCCTCCGTAGAGCGCTGACGCGAGGACGTCCGTCAGCACCATCTCGAACTGACGGACGTTGCCGGGCCAGGCGTGCCGCGTCATCGCGATCCACGCCTTGCCGGGTAGCGCGAAGACGACGGACGCGCGGATCGCCGAAAGAGCGTCCTCTCCGCGCGCGAGCTCGACTGGACCGTCCGGCTCGGGGCCTCCGGCCGCGCGCACGGCGGAAAGCGTCTCGCGGCGGTTCGCGGGGTCCCGGAAGAACTCCCGGCCGACGAGGTCCGCGAGGTCCGGCAGGTCCTCGCGTCTCTCGGAGAGACGGGGCAGCTCGAGCGCGAGCGCCGGGTTCAGGCGCATGAGCAGGTCCGACCGGAACGTGCCCTCCGCGGTCCGAGCCGCGAGGTCGACGTTCGACGCGGCGACGACGCGCGCGGAGTGTGGAACCTCCGCGTTCGAGCCGAGGCGGCGGATCTTCCCTTCGTTCAGAGCCGTCAGGAGGGTCTTCTGCGCGTCGGGCGTCAGGTTTTCGATCTCGTCCAAAAAGAGCGTCCCGCTGCGGGCGGCCTCGAACACGCCGGGCCGGTCGACGATGGCCCCGGTGAACGCCCCCCGCACGGTCCCGAAGAGCGCGGCCTGGAGGAGCGTCTCCGGAACCGTCGCGCAGTCGAACGAGACGAACGCGCCCTTGCGTCCGGACGAGGGATGGATCACCTCGCGGACGAGCAGGTTCTTCCCGGTCCCCGTCGGCCCGGTCACGAGGAGCGGGAGCGGCGTCGGCGCCAGCGACCGAACGCGGCGGCGCACCTCCCGCATCGCCGCGCTCTTTCCCCAGAAGAACTTTCCGGTCGAAGGCGGCGCCTCACGCTCCTCCAGCACGCGGCGCACGAGCTTCAGCAGTCCTTCGCCGCTCGTTTCCTCCTCGCCGACCGCGTAGGTAAAGGCGTCCGCGCGAAGCCGCAGCGCCTCCTCCTCGAACGGAATCTCGGTGTAAGCGGTCGTCAGGACGACCGCGAGGTCCGGGAAACGATGCCGCAGGCGCTCGAGGATGAAGAGGCCCTGCCGATCGCGACGTTCCTGGCGGAGCTTGCGCGCGGCCGAGCCGTCGCCGAGCGATCGTAAGTCCGGAAGGAGATCCTCGTCGGGAACGTCGAACCGGACGTCGAGCACGACGAGGTCGGGCAGGCGGCGCGGATTCGAGAGGAGCGGCTCCGCTTCGCGATACGAGCGCGCGTGCCGGCGCGCGGCGCCGGTCGCCGGGTCCGGGGTTTGGAGGATGGCCAGATCGGGAGCCAGTCGCGCCAGCAGGTCGGCCGCCCGCGGCTGATCGTCGATGACGAGAATCCGCGGAGGACGGTTCATGGCGGTGAACCCTTCGACGCGGAGGCGACGGACTCTCGCCAGAGAGCGCGCGTCTCCTCCTCCACGACTCGACAGGCCTCGTCGAGCGCGACGAGGTCGTCCCACTCGAGCCGTCCCAGGTCCGCGATGGAACGCCGGACCATCTCGATGGCAGCGGAGATCCGGGTCAGATGCGCGGACGGGCCCGCAGCCGCGGCAAAGAGCGCCTCTTCGTCCGCCAGCCATACGTCGAAAAGCTCTACGGCGCTTCTCGCGCGGCCGTCGGGTCCCACGCGGGTTTCGAGCAGATCTTTGCCGAGGCGGCGGCGCAGCGCTTCGGGATCCGTTTCCCGCACGACCGGCGCGCTCCAGCGAATCGCCTTTCCGAGGTCGTGCTTCAAACGGAAGGCTGCCGCCTTCAGCGCTTGGGAATCGGTACTCACGGTCCGATTATCTCCTCTTCCAGGAAACTCTCCGAAAGTCATCAAAAATCTCCAAAATGGATCCGTTCGTCGATGGTCCCGCGCCGATTTGCGGGAGTTTTCTCGGGCACGCTCGGTGAAGTTACTCCCGGTCCAGCGCGCCAATCCAGACGCGCGAAACGAGTGGAGGACCGAATGGGAATTCCGGAGCTGCAGTCGCAAACGCCGAAGCCTGCCGGGGCGGCGTCGGACGGATCGGACGGCGGCTTCTTTCGCCGTCTCGCCGCCCGGTTCAAGCGCCGCCGCTTTCCCCCGTCGAAGCTCCCGATTCGCCGGACGCTCATCCCTCTCGCGATCGCGCTCGCCCTCTTTTTCCTGTACCGGTTCGGCGAGCGCAGCCTCCGGGCGGTGCCGCCGGGCTCCGTCGGGGTCTCGGTCAACCGGTTCACGGGCAGCCTCGACGTGCTCCCGCCCGGCACGCACTTCCGGCCCGGGGCGATCTACCAGATCCACCCGGTGCGGATCTCCGACCGCCTCCTCTCCGGTCCGGAGGGGACCTTCAACGTCTCGACGAAGGACGGCGTCGTAGCTCAGGTCGGCGTCCAGGCGCGGTGGGCGATCGACCGCGCCCGGCTGCTCTCGAAGTGGGCCGCGCTTCCTCCCGACCCGGAACGCGAGCTCGTCGCGCCCTTGATCGCCGCCGCGTTCCGCGCGACGGCGGCGCGTTACGCGGTCGCGCAGGTCGTCGCCGAGAAGCGGGAAGAGCTCGCCGTCGTTGCCGCGCGACAGGCCCGCGAGCGCCTCTCGGAGAGCGGAATCCAGCTCAAGGAAGTCCTGATCGGCGAGGTCGTGCTTCCCGCCGAGTACGAGCGCGGCCGGGTCGCGATGGTCGACGAAGTCCAGAACACCGAGCGCATGGACGTGACGTTGAAGCTCAAAGCCAAGGAGGTCGAGCGCAATCGGCTGGAGGCGGAGGCCATCAAGGCGCGGCAGGTCAAGGAGGCGGAGGCAGTCGCCGCGCGCCGGTTGATCGCCGCTCGCGCCGAGGCCGACGCCATGAAGTTCATCCTCGAGCAGAAGGAGAAGGAGATCCGGCAGAAGAAGCTCGAGGCGGAAGCCGAGAAGGAGTCGCGGGTCAAACGCGCCGAAGGGGAGGCCGTGGTCACGAAGATCCAGGCCGCGGCAGAGGCGGCCCGGCGCAAGACCATCGCCGACGCGGAGGCGTACTCGATCCGGACGACGACGCTCGCGCACTTCGAGAACCTGGAGCGCGAGGCCGAGCTCGTCTCCGCGAATCCGCTGTTGATCCCCAAGACCTTCGCGGACCGCCTGTCCGAGAACGTGCAGGTGATCCTGAGCCCCACGGTCGGCGGCGAGGCGTTCACAGACGAGGTCGTGAAGCGGGCCGTGCGGGGGGAAGGGCCCGTCGATTCGGGGACGCGCACCGCCTCGAACCGTCGAACCACCAACAAAAACACACGAACGAACTGAAGAAAGCGAGGACTTCGATGAAGACCCACGGATGGATTCCCGTCGCCGGTTTGCTGCTTGTGAGTGTGCTCACGTTCTCGGCGCCGCCGCTCGCGGCGGGAGAGACGCCGGCCGAAGACACCCCGGGAGCGGATCTCTTCGTGATGCCGCGCGAGGCGGTCCTTCGCGAGAAGCCGAAGGGCAACGCCCGCGTCGTCGGGACTCTCCCGGCGGGAACCCGCTTGAAGCTCGTCGCCGGCGGGGAGCGCTATCTTCAGATCGAGGTTCCCAATCCACCACAGCCCGGGGGTCCCGCAGCGGGATACGTCGCGCGCGAGGTCACGGCGGTATTTGCGGAGGGCGCGGAGGGCACGCGGGACCTCGTCACGGTCGGCCGCACCCTCGCGCGCACGGACACGTACCGCCGTCTCGCGGCGGCGTTTCTCCAGCGGGCGAGCGAGCGCTCGAGAGAGGCGAACACGCCGGACCCGGCGGTCGAAGTGCTGCTCGGAGAGACCGCCGAAGCGCTGGCGACGGTCGAGGGCGTCTCGACATACCCGGCGGGACTCGCGATCACGACGCGGCCCGACCTTCCGGGCGGCGCGTTCCGACGCTTCTATCGGGGCGACGCGTTCGAGCGAGCTCTCGAGCTGACCAAGGGCCAATCCTCGGGCGACCTCTCCGGCCTGCGCGACCGCGCAACCGCCGGACTGCTGCGCGCCCGGTATCCGATGACGAGCATCTCGCTCGCGGGACTCTGGCAGGAGACGGCCGCCTGGATGCAGGTCGTCGAGTCGGCGTCGGATCCGTCGGCCCTCGTTTCCGCGGCCGAACGGCTGGGCGCCGCGTCTCTCGTCCTGGGTCGCTACCTCCTGGCGGCGGAGAAGCTCGATCAGATCGGGACGCTCGAGACCCGCATCGGTCCGGCGGGAGGCCGCGTCGCGGCGCTCCTGCCGAACAAGACGCACGGGCGCAAGCTGATCTCCCGCTCTGCGATCCTGCACGCGATGCGCGGCGATGGGACCCGTTCGTTCCCGCAGGAGGCGAGAGTTCGCGTCGGCCCCGTGGAGCGGATCGTCCGGATCGACGGGAAGCTCGGCGCGCTCACGCTGACGTCCCGGACGTCCGTCGGCTCGACCGCGGAGCTTCCGCGCCGCTCCGTCGCGATTCCCGTCCTGCCGGTTCCCGGATCGCTGCGCGTGTCGCCGGACGGCAAGACTGCTGCGTGGATCGAGGTGGTCGGGCCGAGCACGTTGATGCCCGTGATCGCGTCGCTGACGAAGGACGAGCCCGCGCGCGAGATCGCGTTCCTTTCGGATGGACGGCCCTTGCGCGATCGCTCGCTCGCGCACGTCGTCGGGGCGATTTCCGGGTATTCGGGCGACGGGACGCGCCTGGGCCTGTCGATCTCGGCGTGGAACGACACGCCCGGACCGGCGCCGCGCCTGACAGTCGTCTCCGTGGCGACCGGGGAGCTTCTTTTCGAGACGTCGAAGGACATGAGGGCGTTCCAGCGGCTGCTGCAATAGGGTCAACGCTGAATTGGGGTCAGCGCTGAATCGCTGAATTCAGCCTTTCAGCGTTGACCCCAGGATCTCCTCGAGCCACCCGCCGACTCGCTTCTCCATCTCGGAAAAGCTCGGCGAGACGAAGAGCGCCTTCTGGTAGTTCGTGGGGTCGTAGTTCGTGCGCGCGATCTCGGCGAGGTCGAACGGCTTCAGCTCCGCCTGCGACTCGAATCGGCCGAGCTCTCCGAACGACGACAACAACCCTGCCCCATAGGCCTTCACCTCTCCGCCTTCGCGCGCGACGCCGAACTCCAGCGTATACCAGTAGACGCGCTCGAGCTGCTTCAAAGTCTCTTCGTCCGCATGCAGCGCCGCCTCGCCGAAGAGCCGCGTCAGCCGCACGATCTCGGGGCGGAAGAAGCTCGTCGCGTGTCCGATGAGCTCGTGCACGACGTCCGGCTCCGGCGTGTACAGGGGCATCGAGTGGTGGCGGATGTACTGCGTCGAGAGGAAGACTCCCCGCCCCAGTGAGCAGAGGAATCCGCGCGCGGAGATCAATCCCGCGACCGGCAGCATCTCGATGCCGGGGCTCTTCCTCATTTCCTCGTTCACTTGGACGAGCTGAGGGATGAACCGCTGGTCGAGGTCGAGCTCCGCCGCGCCTTCGCGCCATTCGGAGACCGCATTCGTTCCGTGGAGCGGCGCGAGGTGCTCCCACACGGCGCGCCAGACGCCGTGCTCGGCGTCGGTGTAATCGACGACGGGCGGAGGCTCGCCCGCCCGGTATTCGAGCGCCAGGCGCGCGATCTCGTTCCGGCGCTGCCGGTAGACGGGATCGCGGAAGCCGGGGTGGTCCGGATCGAGCTGGACCAGCTCGTCCGCGCCGCCGGCGTGTGGGACAACGGGCTCGGGGGTCGGGTCGGTGGACATGGACCGGCGATTGTGCCATCGCCGGCCCGAAGAGTCCCGCGTCAGCAAACAGTTCTTAACGTGAATTCAGCGATTCAGCGTTGACCCCAATGCAGCGATTCAGCGTTGACCCCTACTTCGCCCGCAGCAGGTCGATGTTGCCGTTGCTGTTCGTCACGGTCAGCTCGCAGCGGCCGTCGCCGATCTTTCCGTTCAACGACTCGCCTCTGACGGATCCCGACGTTCCCACGGGCATCTCCGTATTGATCTTCCCGAAAGACGTCCGCGCAGAGACGGTGTAGCCCGCACCCTCGGGCAGGTGGACCCGAATCGGCGCGAACGAAGTCTTGAGCGTCAGCCGCGTGCACCCCGTCGGCAGTCCCGTGACCTCGACGGCCCCGTTCTGGTTGACGACGTCGACGCTTTCGCGCACGCCGGAGATGCTCACCGATCCGAAGGACGTTCTCGCGTTGACGGATCCCTGGATGTCGGACGCGCGGATCGCGCCGTTCGAGTTCTCCGCGGTCAGGTCTCCGCGGATCTTCGAAGCGTCGAGCGCCCCGAAGCTCGTCCGGACCGAGGTCGGCCCGCCGATTTCGGACAGGGACACGCCGGCGTTCTCGGACGTGACCTTCGCACCTCCGCGGATCTGGCCGAGCGAGACTTTTCCGAAGCCAGTGCGCACGTCCGCCGAGCCTCCGATGTCGGTCAGCGTCACCGGCGCGTTGGAGTTCACGGCGGTGACGTTGCCGCGCACGTCGTAGGCCTCGATCGAGCCGAAGCTCGTCGTGAGCATCGCGCCGCCGCGGATCCCGCGGACCAGGATCTTTCCGTTGGAGTTCTCGATCTCGACGCCGGCGGCATCGAGAATGTCGACGCCTCCGAAGGTCGTACGGATCGACACGGTTTCGCCCGCGCGCACTCCGCTCACCTTCGCGTTCGTCCCCGTGCACGTCACCCGCTTCTTCACGTCGGTGAACCGGATTCCGCCGAACGAGCTCTCGAGATCGGCGTTGCCCTGCACGTTGGTCGCGTGGACGGTGCCGTTGTTCGTCTTGACCGCGAGATCGCCGGCGACGTTCTTTACGTTGACCGAGCCGAACGACGAGGTGACCTGCGCCCCCCCGGCGACGTCCTGCATCTCGACGTTTCCGTTGCTGTTGTTGATGCGGCTGCGCGCCCCGACCCGCGTGACACTGACGGAACCGAAGCGGTTCGACAGGTCGAGCTCCCCCTTGACGTCGGCGACCGTGACGCTGCCGTTGCTGTTGACGATCGTCGCGTTTCCCTCGTTCCGGGTGAGCTCGATCTTCCCGAACGAGTTCTCGAGTCGCTGAGCGCCCCGCCCGTCCCGGAACTCGATCCCGCCGTTCGAGTTCTTGACGTCGGCCGGGGCCTTCAGCCCCTGCACGTCGACGTTGCCGAACTTGTTGCGGACCTCGAGGGGCGCCGTCTCCGGCATCACGATGCCGTAGTCGACCGAATACGAGACGAAGCCGCGCCCGACGAAGGACCACTTCTTTTCCGGGTAGTGCGTCACGACCGAAACGCCCGATGGCGACTCGTCCACGCTGATCTGGATCTGTTCGGAGAAGCGCTGCGCGCCCTCCCGATCGGATGAGGACACCCGGATCGTCGCAGAGATCGCGACCTTCGGCTCCCGATGCGTGCGGATCTGCACCTTTCCGTTGGAGTGCTCGATGCGAAACCTCTGGCCGGACCGGAGCGGTACGGTCTTTTCGAACGTCCTCTTGAATTCGTCGCGCTCCGGCGATTCGGCGAGGAGCGCTCCCGCCCACACGGTGAGGAGAAGAGCGGGGACAACGCTCCCGCGTCGTTTTCCGTTTCCGGTTTCCCGTTTTCCGGCTTTTCTCACGATGTCGCTCCCTTCATGACCTCGCGCAGGGTCTGCTGCTTTTCGGCGTAGATCCCGAGCAGCTGCCGCCG
>Ga0268386_10001760_pt1 | contig 15033 bp, 10 predicted proteins | sample RVTome_15_FD_200260 | JGI IMG/M metagenome (GOLD analysis project Ga0268386, IMG submission 200260) | Soil microbial communities from uranium-contaminated site in the Upper Colorado River Basin, Wyoming, United States - RVT150D86... ...
ATGAAGCTGGTCGAGGTCGTGCGCACCGGCGCCACGTCCGACGCGGCGTTCGAGCGGGCGTTCGAGTTCGCACGCTCGCTCGGCAAGGAGCCGATCGCGTGCCGCGACAACTCGGGCTTCGTGGTCAACCGCCTCCTCGTGCCCTACATGCTCGACGCGATCCGGGCCTACGAAGAGGGCATCGGCTCGATCGAGGACATCGACAAGGGAATGACGCTCGGCACCGGCTACCCGATGGGGCCGTTCACCCTGGGCGACTTCGTGGGGCTCGACACGCTCTACTACATCACCGAGATCATGTACGACGAATACCGCGAGAAGCGGTTCGCGTCGCCGCCCCTGCTCAAGCGCATGTTCCAGGCCGGACAGCACGGCCGGAAGTCGGGCCGCGGGTTCTACGACTACTCGGGCGACACCCCCGTGGTCAACGAGTTCGTGAAGCGCTGACTCTCGCCCCGGTTAGCCTCGCCAAACACCGCGGAAATTCGCCCCGTTTCGCGTTGCCGCCGCCCCCCCGCGGGGTTAGATTTTCCAGTTGAATGCAAGGTACGGCAGGCACCCTCGAAACGGCGGAGCGGCAGGTCGGGAGCGCGGCGCTCCGGACCGTGTCGCTCCGCGATTTTCGCAACTTATCGAGACTCGATCTGACCGTGCCGGAGGCCGGCGCGATGATCGTCGGTCCGAACGGTTCCGGGAAGACGAACCTGCTCGAGGCGCTGTACTATCTCGAGATCTTCCGCTCCTTCCGAGGCGCGCGCGACCGGGAGCTGCCGCGGTTCGGCCAGGACGTGTTCCGGATCGAGGCCACGGTGGCGCGCGGGGCGTCGACGCTCGAGCTGGCGGCGGCGTGGCAGAAGTCGACCCGGCGCAAGAAAGTCCAGATCGACGGCCACGAGCCCGAGCGGTTGTCAGATGCGATCGGAACGCTGGGCGCCGTCGTATTCAGCCTCGACGATTCGGAGCTGATCTGGGGCTCGCCGTCTCGCCGCCGGCGCTATCTGGACATTCTGCTGTCGCTGGTCGAGCCGGGGTACGTGGGCGCGCTCCAGCGCTACCGTGCGGTGCTCGGGCAGCGCAACGAAGCACTGCGGCTGGGCAGGACGTCGGTCGTGCGGGCGTGGGGCGAGGGGCTCGTCGAGCCCGGGGGCGCTCTGATGGCCGCGCGGGCCGCGTGGACGTCGGAGCGCAACGCGGCGTTCGGGCGCTATCATGCCGCGATCGCCGGGGGGGCGGCTGCCGAGTTCGGCTATGCCGCCAGTCTGGGCGACGCCGGGCGGCCGGAGACCCGTGACGGGGCGGCGTGGGCCGACGCGCTTCGCCGCGCGCTCGCGGCGAGCGAGGAATCGGACCGGCGGCGCGGGATGACGCAGGTGGGCCCGCATCGGGACGACGTGGTGATTCGCGCCGTGGTGGACGGCGGCGCGGAGCGGCGCGATCTGCGTTCGTACGGGTCCGGCGGACAGCGCCGCACGGCGGCGATCGCCCTGCGGCTGGTCGAGGCGGACAGCCTGACCGACCGGGCGGGGCGGGAGCCAGTGTACCTGCTCGACGACGTGTTCGCCGAGCTCGATGGCGAGCGCTCGCGCCGGGTGCTCGAACTGCTCGAGGACGGCCGATCGGGGCAGGTGCTGCTGACGGCGCCGAAGCCGGTCGATCTGCCGTTGCGGGGCGGCTCGCTGCCCGTGTGGCGGATCGACGACGGCCGGATCGAAACGGACGGTGACGGATGACGGAGCGGATCGGGGGTCTGGTCGAGGCGATGTTCGCCCGGCTCGGCATCGCCGAGAAGGTGAAGCGGGCCGAAGTCGTTGCCGACTGGAGCCGGCTGGTCGGACCGCGGATCGCCGGGGTGGCGAGGGCGGTCGGAGTGAAGGGCGGGACGCTCTTCGTGGCGGTGGAAAGCGCGGCATGGCGCAACGAACTCAGCCTCATGCGGCCCCAGCTTCTCGCGAAGCTGAACGCGGGCCGCACCGAGGGAAGAATCGAACGCATAGTGTTCCTGCAGGGCGAGTGCGGGAACCCGGAGGAGGCGGATGGCGCAGAGCAACGGTAAGGGCAAGGCGAAGGCCGGGAAGCAGGGCGGCGACTACACGTCCCGCCAGATCCAGGTGCTCAAGGGTCTCGAGGGCGTCCGCTTGCGCCCCGGCATGTACATCGGATCGACGTCGGCCCGCGGGCTCCACCACCTCGTCTACGAGGTCGTCGACAACTCGATCGACGAGGCGATGGCCGGCTATTGCTCTGAGATCGACACCGTGATCGAGGCCGACGGCTCGGTCACCGTGAGCGACGACGGGCGCGGCATCCCGGTCGACAAGCACCCGGTCGAGAAGGTTCCGGGCGTCGAGCTCGCCCTGACCCGCCTGCACGCGGGCGGCAAGTTCGACAAGCAGACCTACAAGGTCAGCGGCGGGCTGCACGGGGTCGGCGTGTCGGTCGTCAACGCGCTGTCCGAGCAGCTCGAGGTCGAGGTGAAGCGCGACGGCTTCGTGTGGACGCAGAACTTCGCGCGCGGGATCAAGGCGAGCGAGCTCTCGAAGGGCGCGAAGACGAAGGAGTCCGGCACCCGGATCCGCTTCAAGCCCGATCCCGAGATCTTCACCGACCTGAACTACAACTGGGAGACGCTCGAGAACCGGCTGCGCGAGCTCGCCTACCTGAACCGCGGCGTCGTGATCCGCCTGCGCGACGAGCGGCCCGACCAGGAGCAGGAGGCCGAGTACCACTTCGAGGGCGGGATCGTCGAGTACGTCGACTACCTGCGCGGCAACAAGTCAGCTCTCCACGACGATATCATCTACCTGGCGGGCGAGCAGGACCTGGTCGACATCGAGCTCGCCATGCAGTACACCGACGCCTACAACGAGAACACGTTCACCTTCGTGAACAACATCAACACGCACGAAGGCGGGACGCACCTCAGCGGCCTGAAGGCGGCGATGACCCGCACGATCAACGCCTACGCGCAGGAGCGGGGCGCGCTGAAGAAGAACGACGCCAGCCTGTCGGGCGACGACGTGCGCGAAGGGCTGGTGGCGGTGCTTTCGGTGAAGGTGCCCGAGCCGCAGTTCGAGGGGCAGACGAAGACGAAGCTCGGCAACAGCGAGGTGCGCGGGATCGTCGAGAGCCTGGTGAACGACCGGCTGTCGACCTGGCTGGAGGAGAACCCTTCGTCGGCGCGCCGGATCATCGAGAAGTCCGTGCAGGCGGCGCGGGCCCGCGAAGCGGCCCGCAAGGCGCGCGACCTGACCCGCAAGAAGTCGGCGCTCGAGACCGGGATCCTGCCCGGCAAGCTGGCCGACTGCTCGAGCCGCGATCCGTCGCTGTCGGAGCTCTACATCGTCGAGGGCGACAGCGCGGGCGGCTCCGCCAAGCAGGGGCGAGACCGCGAGTTCCAGGCGATCCTGCCCCTTAAGGGGAAGATTCTCAACGTCGAGCGCGCCCGCATCGACCGGATCCTGTCGAACGACGAGATCCGCGCGATGATCACCGCGATCGGGGCGAACATCGGCGACGAGTTCGACCTCGATCAGTCGCGGTACCACCGCATCATAATAATGACCGATGCTGACGTAGATGGAGCTCACATACGCACGCTATTGCTCACCTTCTTCTTCCGGCAGATGAAGGAGCTCATCGAGGCGGGGTACATCTACATCGCCCAGCCGCCGCTGTACCGCGTTCAGAAGGGTAAGCAGGAGTTCTACTGCTTCACCGAAGCCGAGCGCGAAGAGATCGTCGAGAAGTTGAAGAACGGGAAGGGGAGCGGTTCAATCGGCATCCAGCGCTATAAGGGCCTCGGCGAAATGAACCCCGAGCAGCTCTGGGAGACGACGATGAATCCCGAGAACCGCACCTTGCTCCAGGTGACGATCGACGAGGCGACGCTCGCCTCCCGGCTGTTTGAGAACCTGATGGGTGACGACGTGCAGGCGCGGCGGGAGTTCATCGAGACGAACGCGCGCTTCGTCCGCAACCTCGACATCTGATGGCCGAAACGAAGCGCCCCACGAGCCCGGCGGCCGAGGAGATCCTCGGCGGCTACTTCCCGGTGCTCGACCACGGCTTCGTGTCGCTGGTCGACTACATGGGCACCGACGAGGACATCGAGCGCGCCGCCCGCGTCAGCTACGGCTACGGGACCCGCAAGCGGAGCGCGACCCGCGGGCTGATCCGCTACCTGCGCCGCCACGCCCACACGACGCCGAGCGAGATGGTGGAGTTCAAGTTCCACGTGGCGATGCCCATCTTCGTCGCCCGCCAGTTCGTGCGACATCGAACGGCCTCAATTAATGAATACAGCGGACGTTACAGCTTGATGCCTCTAGTGTTTTATGAACCAAGGCACCAGGAGTTTGCCCTGCAGAGCCGCTCCAACAACCAGGGGCGTGAAGACCAGCCCGCGGATGCGAGCCTGTATGCCGCGGCGATCGCGCGCTGGGAGCGGGTGCGCGCCGAGGCGTCCGACGCGTACGGCTGGCTCGTCCAGGAAGACGTGGCACGCGAGCTGGCCCGCATCGACCTTCCCCTGTCGACGTATACGCAGTGGTACTGGAAGATCGACCTGCACAATCTGCTCCACTTCCTGCGCCTGCGGGTCGATGCGCATGCTCAGTGGGAGATCCAGGAGTACGGGCGTGTGATGGCGGGGATGCTCGCGCGGGTGGCGCCGCTGTCCTACGAAGCGTGGATCGACTACGAGGTGCTGGGCGCCCGGATGAGCGGCGCCGAGCTCGACGTCCTGCGGGGGCTGCTGGCGGCCGAAGACGACGGGATCACGGCCCGGCCCGGCCGTCGAAATCCCGACGAGCTCGCCGCCGCGGGCCTGTCGGGCCGCGAGGTGCGCGAGCTGATCGGCAAGCTCCAATCGGTGAAGCGCCCCGACTTCACGCTCGATCCGGCCGATATGCGGACGGCCGAGGAGATGGCCGCGCGCATGGCCGAGGCGGTTCCCGAACCTTCCGGCTGAGGGCGTGGCACTTTTTCCCCGCCACGCCGTACCACCATTGACTGGCTGATAAACGGTCGTCCGGTACCGGCCGGCCCGGTGGTGGATGAGGTAACGCCCGGTGGGGGAAAGCTGATGGAGGATTCGGGTCTCGGCTCCGCTTTGCGCGCTGTAACATGCTCCATTCTCGCGCTCGGGACCCTGATCGTGCCCGCGTCCTCCCATGCTTCGCCCGTCGTCCAGGACGGTGGTCTCGCCGCGCAAACCACTCCTGCCGCCGCCGTCCAGGTCGCCGATGCCGAGCGGGCGTTCAATCGCCTCGACGCCGGCGCGGGCCTCCGATCGGGTGGTCCGTTCTCGTTCGATTACCAGCACCTCGTGTTCTATCCTTCCGTCGATTCCGGTACTTCGGGCGGACCCGTCGACCTGTGGACGGCCGCCAGCGTCCAGGCCGATCGAGTGCGCGGGGTGTTCGACGGAGGCTGGAAGTACAGCCTGGCGATGAGCGTCGAGCTCTGGCAGGACGAGACGCTGGCGTTCAGCCGCGAGACTCGCACGTCCCTCACGCTTGGATCGCCGCTCACACCCGGAGACGCGGCGGGCCTCGGCTTTCCGCTCCAGGCGCTGCTGAAGGTGCCACCCGGAGAGTACGACTACCGGATCCGGATCCATGACGAAGGCTGGGACGATGACCGCGGCGTGAACGAGACCACGGGTCGTCTCGTGGTTCCGGAGCCGGTGCGGACACAGCCGTTCGTGAGCTCGATCGCGATCGCGGCCGATTCCAGCGGTACCTGGAAGCCGGCGCCGGACCTCGCCCTGAAGCTCAACGCGGCGCGGATCGTACACGACGATGCCCGCCCGTTCGTCTACTTCGAAGCCTACGGACTCACGCCGGGCGGAGACTATCGCGGCGAGGTGCGCCTGGTGTCGCGCAGCGTCACCCGCGGCGCCGACGACGTGTTCGACGGCGCCTACCAGCCTTTCCAGTTGCAGTACCGGGGAAGCGTGCCCTCCGACCCGGCCGAGCCGATTCGGAAGGTCATCCGGCTCGATCTCGCGCGAACCCGGCCCGGGCCGTACGAGCTCCAGGTACGGGTGCGCGACCTCGTCACCGGCCAGTCGAGCGAGGTGCGAACGGCCCGCCTGAAGGTCAGGGAGCGAAAGGGATTCCAGCCGCTGATGCCGAGGAGTCCGGTCGGTCGGGGACCGTGAGCCAATTTTACGGGAAGAACGCCAGATGAGCAGGATGCTGAGGTTCGGTGCGGTCGCGCTGCTGGCGATCGTGGCGGCGCCGGAGGGCGCGGTGCACGCCCAGACGATGCCGGGCGAGGCATATCACGCGCTCGCCGGGAGCGGGCACGAAGACCTGGCCAGGGACGTCCAGAAGCAGCTCGACATGCGCGAGGATCCGAGCGAGGACGATGTGGCCCGGATCATCGAACGCTGGGAGGAGACCCCGGGCGGACTGTCGGGCGGCTGGGACTGGATCACCGTGGCGCGTCTGTGGACGCGGGCGGGCAACGCCGCGCGCGCTGAGCTGGCGCTCGCGTCGGCCGACGCGACGGGCGAGGTGCCGGCCGGTGTGCTGCTGCTCGACCAGGCGCGGGTCGCCTTTCTGGCCGGCGACGTCCCGCTCGGCGAGGAGGCGTACTGGAAAGGCTGCGAGGCGGCCGACGAGGGGACGACGCTTCAATACTGGCTCGACATCGAGGTGCTCGCCACGCCGGACGAGATGTCGCGGTGGGACCGCCTCCGCCGACTTCCCGCGGGTCACACGGACCTGTGCTCGTTCCTCCGGCGGGTCTGGAGCGAGCGGGCGATGGCCTCGGCGATGAGCGTCGGGCCCCGGATGCGCCAGCACTACGACCGCGTCCGGTATGCGCAGGCGAATTACCGGCGCCGCAGCGGCAAGAAAGGGCCGACGTTCTCGAACGAGTTCGGCCGCCCGCGCAACGCGGCGTACGACGATCGGGGTCTCGTATACATCCGGATGGGAGAGCCGGAGCGCACCAGCCGGTTCGGCGGGAACCCGGCCACGATGGAGAACGAGGTCGTGAGCGCCGAGTGTTACCAGCCGAACGAGAGCTGGGCGTACGACTATCCCGACGGCACGAAGGTCTACCACTTCACGACGTTTTCCGGCACCGACGACTACTGGATGATCCAGAACCTCGGCCAGGTCTACCGCTGCGGCGCGCCCGAGGCGTCGGCCCAGGGGGGAGGGGCGCTCCGGCTCTCGCCGGTGAACGAGCACCGCGCCGCCCTGCTCGGACCGGCGGCGAGCCTCGTCCTCCAGGACCTCTATCGGTCGCGGCAGGGGCTGGATCCCCGGTACGCGCAGGCCGCCCAGCGGATGTCGGATCCCCGCGCGGACGGCCTTCTGAACACCTCGGGCACGAGAGCGCTCGATAGTCAGCGCGTGCTCCAGGAGGAGCGGGAATGGACGTTCAGCGACGCCAGGTTCGCGATCGCCGGAGTTCCGGAACGTCCTGCCATCACGCCCGATTCCCGGCTCCTGGTGGAGACGCTCCAGTTCCGCTCGAGCCGCCCGGCCACCAACCGGGTCTGGGTCAACGCGCTGCTCGAAGGTGACCGGCTGACGCCCCGCCTGGAGGGCACCACGTTCGCCTACCAGGTCGATGCGCGTCTCGCCCTGATCGACGATGCCGGCGACTACCGGCAGGTGTCGGCGTCGTTCGCCACGACGGTTCCGTCCCGCCTGCAACGCGACCAGAGCCTGCCCGCGCGGATCCCGCTCGACCTGGCTCCCGGAACCTACCGCTACACGCTGGTGATCCGGGACGCGTTCGCCCCCCCCGGCCGGCTGCGATCCGGCAACTATCGGCGCGGCGAGCTCACGGTGCGGGAGCTGGCCGGCAACCTGCCAGTGCTGTCCGACGTCGCCGTGGCGCCCGATTCCGGTGGAAGCTGGTCGCCGCTGGCGCCGACCGGTCCCGACCTCGGAGTGGTTCCGAGTCCAGCTCACCATACGGGGCCGGATCGAATCGCCTACGTCTACTTCGAAGCCTACAACCTCACGCCGGGTGGCCGGTACGAGACGCGGGTACGGTTCGAGCCCGAAGGCGGGCGAGGCGAGGCCTTCGATCTGACCTTTCCGGGCGAGGTGCCGTACGAGGGGGCGCCGCGCACGCGACGGACGCTTCGCCTGGAGCTGACCGACGCGGAGCCGGGCGCCTACGTGATGTCCGTCGTGGCGACGGACGGAGAGACCGGAAGGACGACGCTGCCGCACGGAACGTCGATCGTCGTCCCGGCGAACGAGTGACGTGACGCCGCGTTTCGGCACGGCGCTGCTCGTCGCCGCGGCGTTCGCCGGGTGGCCCACCGCCACGCCGGCGGACGGCCAGTCGCTGCCCGCCCAGGTGCGGGTGGCCCTCGAAGCGGACGGACACGACGAGTTCGCGCGGCGCCTCGCCGACCACATGGACGTGCGCCGCGATCTCGATGAAGGCGAGGTCGAAGATCTGCTCGCGCGCTGGGAGCGCTCCGGTGCCGGCCCGGCGACCGACTGGGACTGGCTGACCGTGGCCCGGCTGTGGCTTCGAGCCGGCGATGCGGATCGGGCTACGGCGGCGCTCGGCCGGGTGGGTCCCGACGGGCTGCCAGCGGGACTCGTCGCCCTCGAAACAGCGCGCACCGGTTTCCTGGCGGGCGACGACGACGCGGCCGCGGCGGCCTACTGGGAAGCCTGCGAGGACGCCGACGAGCTGAGCGCGCTCGAGGCGTGGCGGGATGTCGAAGTGCTCGCCACGCCGGCCGAGACCGAGAGGTGGGACCGTTTCCGCCGGCTGCCGGCCGGCCAGCGGGACGACTGCAGCTTCTTTCGCCGGTTCTGGAACCAGCGCGCCTCGCGTTCCGGGGTCACGGTCGACGAGAGGATCGCACTCCACTACGATCGCCTCCGCTTCGCGATGGACCACTATACGCGGCGCGGCCGGGCCCAGGACGTTGCCGCCTCGGGCCGGCTGAACGCCCGCCTGGGCCGGGAGGGCGCTCCGCAGTTCGACGATCGCGGGATGCTGTACTTGCGGCTCGGTCCGCCCGATGAGACGGCCCGGATGATCGGGGGCGACTGCTACGAGCCGAATGTGACGTGGTCGTACCGGTTCGCCGACGGCAACCGGCTGTATCATCTGTCGCCGCTCGGCGGCAACGACAACTGGTGGCTGCTCGCGAACCTGGGGGAGATCTTCCGCTGTCCGGTCGACGCGTCCGGCAGCATTCCGACGGACCGCAATCCGATGGTTGCCGTGTCGCCGATTCTCGACCGGATCCCGCCCGGGATCATGTACGACCTGTACGTCTCGCGAGGGGTACTCGATCCGCGGTACGACCGGCTCGCCCACCAGTTCCGGATGAGTGACGGCCGGGCGGTCGAGCTGCTCCAGGAAGAGCGGGACGAGACGTGGGAGGACGGGCAGTTCGCGGTGGCCGACGTTCCCGAGCGCCCTGACGTCAGGATGGACCTCGGGCTGCTCCAGGAGTGGATCGCGTTTCGGCTCCCGGTTCCGGAGCGCACGCGGATGTGGCTCCTGCTGATGGTGTCGGGCGAGGACATCGAGGACGCCGATCTCGGGCCGGACGGCGAGCTGGAGGTCACGGTGACGGCGCTCGACGAATCCGGCCGCCAGGAGCGGGCGTCCAGTCGACTCTCCCGCCCGGAGCCCGGGAACGACGTGGTGGCCCGCCTGCCGCTCGATCTTCCGCCCGGCGAATGGGAAACGCGCGTCGTCGTACGCGCCGGCCCGCCGCGCGGACCGGGCGACGAGGAGCGCCCGCCGCCCTCAGGCGGCTACGTGGCGGGCGCGCTCACCGTGCCGGAGCTCGGCGGGGCGCTGCCGCGCCTGTCGAGCGTCGCCGTGTCGCCCGACTCCGGCGGCGCGTGGGCGCAGACGAGCGCCGTCAGCCTGTCGCCGATGCCGGTCCACACGACGAACGACGACGGCAGGGTGTGGATCTACTTCGAGGCGTACAACCTCACGCCGGGTGGCCGCTACACGGCGCAGGTGCTGCTGGAACACGAGGACGGCGGCCCGCCGTTCGACCTCGCGTTCACGGGCGTAGCGCAGGCCGAGGGCCGAATCGTCACCCCGTCGGGCCTGCGGCTCGACCTCTCGGAAGCGAATCCGGGCCGCTACCGGCTGTCACTCACCGTTCGCGATCTGGCCACCGGCCGCCTCACGCTGCCCGTGCGGACCGACCTGTTCGTCCGCGAGCCGTAGCCGCGACGGGCGCTCCGGCCGCGGTCGGCTTCAACCGGGGAGGTCTAGCTCTCCCTGCTTCGCCCCCGCACCCACGGAATCGTCGTCGTCGTCGCCATCGTCGGCCGCCAGTTCACCGATCGGCTCGGAGCGCGCCGCGTGGACGGCGGCGGATGCCCCATCGGCGCCCGAAGTGGTCGCGGGAGCTCCGCCGAGCCGCACCTGCACTCCCGCTACCGGGCCGAGGCTCGCCACCTCGGCCAGCGGCTTCGCCGGGCTGCGGCGGTCAACCGTCGGCAGCGCCCCGGCGCGTCCCGTGGCGATCGCGCCCGACGCGAGCTCGTAGACCAGCGGCGGGTCGCCGTCGACGGGCACGAGGCCCGACACGGTCCCGGCCCGCTCGACGTCGGGCACGACAGTGACGCCCTTGCCGGCCCGGCCCTGGCTCCGGACTTCGGTCAGCGGGAAGCGCTTCGCGCGTCCCTCCCGCGTCACGACCACGAGATCGGAGTCGGGGTGCGGGACGGCGGAGGCGACGACCACGTCGTCCCGTTCGAGGTCGATGCCCTTCACGCCCTTCGCGCTCCGGCCCATCGGACGGACCTCTGATTCGTCGAACCGGATCATCTGGCCATCGCGCGTTGCCAAAACGAGCTCCGCCGTCCCGTCGGTCAGGTGGACGTCGACCAGGTGGTCGTCGTCGGCCAGTCCTGCCGCGATGATGCCCGTGCCCCGTACGTTGCCGTATTCCTCGAGCGAGGTGCGTTTCACCTGGCCCGAGCGGCTCACCGTGAGCACGAAGCGCTCGTCAGACGTGTCCGGAACGGGGTGGATGGCGACGATCGAATCGCCGTCGTCGACCTCGATCAACTCGCTCAGCGGCCGCCCCCGTGACGAGCGGGTGCCGATCGGCAGGTCGCCCACCGCGACACTCTTCACCGTGCCCGCGGCGGTGAAGATCAGCAACTCGGTGTCGGCCCGGCCGAGGAAGCTGCGGGTCACGAAGTCACCCTCGCGCTCGCTCATCGCCTCGGCGCCGGCCAGACCCTCGGAGCGCCCGCCGCGCACGGGCTGCGCCTTCACGTAGCCGTGCCGCGACACGAGCACCAACGACGAGCCGGAGTCACTCTCGGACGGGAGCGGAAACGGCTTGCTCTCGTCGAGGACGACCGTGCGGCGCTCGTCGCCGTAGCGGGCGGCGAGGCCCGCGAGCTCGTCGGCGAGCAGCCCCCGCCGGGCCGCGTCCTGCTCGACCAGCACGCGCAGCTCCACGATCCTCTCCCGCAGGCGCTCGAGCTCGTCGACCAGCTTCTTGCGCTCGAGCTGCGTGAGACGGGCGAGGCGCATCGCGAGGATGGCGTCGGCCTGCCGCCGCGACAGGGCCAAGGCGGCGCACAGCCGGTCGGCCGCCACCTCGGGCGAGGTCGATTCGCGGATCAGCTGGATCACCCGGTCGAGGTCGCCGAGCGCCGTCAGCAGGCCCTCGAGCACGTGGACGCGGTCCTCGGCGCCCTCCATCTCGAACGCGGCGCGGCGGCGGATCACGTCGAGCCGGTGATCGACGTAGCAGCTCAGCGCCTGCTTCAGGTCGAGCTGCACGGGCCGGTTGTCGACCAGAGCCAGCATGATCACACCAAACGTGCTCTTGAGCTGGGTCTTCAGGAACAGCGTCTCCAGCAGCTTCTTCAGGTTGGCGTCGCGCTTGAGTTCGATCACCAGGCGCAGGCCGTCGCGGTCGGACTCGTCGCGCAGGTCGCTGATCGCCGCGATCCGGCCGCTGCGAACGACCTTGGTGATCTGCTCGATCACCCGCGACTTGTTCACCTGGTAAGGCAGCTCGGTGACGACCAGCGACCGCTTCCCGTAGCTGCCCTCCTCGACGTGCATGCGCGCCCGCATCTCGACCAGGCCGCGCCCCGTGCGGTAGGCCTCGCCGATCCCCTCGTAGCCCCAGATGTAGCCGCCGGTGGGGAAGTCGGGTCCCTCGATCAGCGCCGCCAGCTCGTCGACCTCGCAGTCGGGATGGTCGAGCAGATGCCGTGTCGCGGCGACCAGCTCGTGCAGGTTGTGGGGCGGGATCTTCGTCGCCATCCCCACGGCGATCCCGTCGGAGCCGTTCAGCAACAGGTGGGGGAGGCGTGCCGGGAGGACGGTCGGTTCCTCGGCCGAGCCGTCGAACGTGGGGGCGAACGCGACCGTGTCCTGCTTCAGGTCGTCCAGCAGCTCTACGGCGATCGGCGCGAGCTTCGCCTCGGTGTACCGGTAAGCCGCCGCGCTGTCGCCGTCGATCGAGCCGAAGTTCCCCTGCCCATCGATCAGCGGGTAGCGGAGCGAGAAGTCCTGCACCATGCGGACCAGCGTGTCGTACACGGCGCTGTCGCCGTGCGGATGGTATTTGCCGAGCACGTTACCGACGACCGTGGCGCTCTTCTTGTACGCCCGGTCCGGCAAGAGCCCCTGCTCGTACATGGCGTAGAGGATGCGGCGATGCACGGGCTTGAGGCCGTCACGCGCGTCGGGCAGCGCCCGCTGGACGATCACGCTCATCGAGTAGTCGATGAACGAGTCGCGCATCTCGTCCTCCAGGAGGCGGGGAACGATGCGCTCGTTTCGGGGGCCGTGTGGCGTCACGGTGCGATACTCCCTGTGGTGAAAGCGGTGGGTGCGGACATGCTCGGCCGTCGGCTGGTTTCATACTGGCCGGACGAGCGCGCCGGGAGCAAGGGTGACGCGTGAACGACGGCGGTCCGGTGCTTCGACGGCGCGGCGGACCTATCCCGTCAGCAGCTCCAGCGCCGCCTGTTGCGCGGGGGAAAGCTCGGCGGGGCGGAGGAGGGGGATCGCGGAAGCGCCGCCGTCCTCGGGCAGGTACAGCAGCACGTGGCCGATGACCGGCTCGGGAGCCGCGGGGGTCGCCAGTCCGGTGGCGTCCAGCTTCACGAGCCGCCCGTCACCGAGGCGGGTGGCGAGCCAGACGCCGTAAGCGACCCAGGCGGCCACCGGATCGGCGTCCGCGTCGGCCAGCGCCGGGCCCACGGCCTTCTCGTAGCGGTCCGTCGCCTCGTCGAACAGGACAGCGTCTTTCTGCCTGAGCCGGTTCAGGAGGGCCCGGTAGACGGGTCGCATGTCTGCGAAGCCGCAGGCCTTCAGGGCCGCCTCCGTGCGCGCGGCCGCCTCGTCCGCCCGGCTCACGCCGCGCCTCCTACTCCCCCGCCTTCATCGAGTCGAGGAACTCGGCGTTCGTGTCGGTGCGCTTCATACGCTCGATCAGGAACGAGATCGCTTCGGCCGGCGGCATGTCGGACAGGAAGTTGCGGAGCAGGTAGACGCGGTTGAGCTCGGCCTCGGTCAGCAGGATCTCTTCGCGCCGGGTACTCGAGCGGTTCACGTCGATCGCCGGATAGATGCGCTTGTCGGCGATCTGGCGGTCGAGCAGCACCTCGCTGTTGCCGGTGCCCTTGAACTCCTCGAAGATTACCTCGTCCATCCGGCTGCCCGTGTCGACGAGTGCGGTCGCGATGATCGTCAGGCTGCCGCCTTCCTCGATGTTGCGCGCCGCGCCGAAGAAGCGCTTCGGCTTGTGGAGGGCGTTCGCGTCGACGCCGCCGGACAGGATCTTGCCGGAGTGGGGCACCGTAGTGTTGTAGGCGCGGGCGAGTCGGGTGACCGAGTCGAGCAGGATCACGACGTCCTTGCGGTACTCCACCAGGCGCTTCGCCTTCTCGAGCACCATCTCGGCCACCTGCGTGTGCCGGTCGGCCGGCTCGTCGAACGTCGAGGAGATGATCTCCGCGTCGACGTTTTCCTCCATGTCCGTCACTTCCTCGGGCCGCTCGTCGATCAACAGCACGATGACGTGGGCGTCGGGCGTGTTCTCGCGGATCGCGTTCGCCATCTTCTGGAGCAGGATCGTCTTACCGGCCTTGGGTGGCGAGACGATCAGCATCCGCTGGCCTTTTCCCACCGGCGCCATCAGGTCGAGCACCCGCATCGAGATGTCGCCCGACGTCACTTCCAGCGGCAGCCTTTCCTCGGGATAGCGGGGGCGCAGGTTGTCGAACGCGATCCGGTGCTTGGCCGCCTCGGGGTCGTCGCCGTTCACGGCTTCGACCTTCAACAGGGCGAGGTAGCGCTCGCCCTCCTTGGGGGGGCGCACCTGGCCGAGGATCGTGTCGCCGGTGCGCAGGTCGAAGCGCTTGATCTGCGACGGCGAGACGTAGATGTCGTCGGGGCCGTACAGGTAGTTCCAGTCGGCGCTGCGCAGGAAGCCGTATCCCTCGGGCAGGATCTCGAGCACCCCTTCGCCGCGCAGGACGACGCTGGTGTCGAGCAGGCTCTGCTCGATGCGGAAGATCAGGTCCTGCTTACGGAGACCGGAGAAGTTGCTGAGGTTCAGCTCTTCGGCCATCTCGTGCAGTTCGGTGACGGACTTGGATTTCAGTTCGGCGATGTCCACGAAGGGCGCTCCTGATGGGCGGCGCGATGCAGATGAAACACGGCTGAGGGTGGAATGTTGGTTGGCCCCGGAATCTTACTTCGGCGTTTGAGATCGGGCAAGATCGCGGGGCACGTCCGGCTTCTATACGTTGGCCGGCGCCGCTGAGTTCCGAACCTCCGAGACCGTCCCGCAGGAGAGCCGATGGCAAGACACAACCGTGAGACCCGCGCCACTGACCAGCACGGCCTGCTGTGGAACATCAGCTATCAGCCGGACTGGCTCAGCCGCGTGAAGATATCGCGTCTGCTGCCCGACGGACGCCGCCGCTCGAGCCTCACCCTGTTCCGGAATCCACGGCGCCGCGCCGAAGCGGAGCCCGGCCGGGTCGTCCGCACCGACGTCCGTGCCGTCGACGGCTCGGC
>Ga0268386_10001761_pt1 | contig 15033 bp, 13 predicted proteins | sample RVTome_15_FD_200260 | JGI IMG/M metagenome (GOLD analysis project Ga0268386, IMG submission 200260) | Soil microbial communities from uranium-contaminated site in the Upper Colorado River Basin, Wyoming, United States - RVT150D86... ...
TTCGGTAGCGCCGCGCGCAGCCCCCCGTCGGCCTGGAGCGGGCCTTCAGGGTTGCCGATCGACGCTGGCCAGAGCGGCGGCGATTTCCCCGTCACTGCAGCCCGCTTCCCGCAGCACTTCTTCCGTGTGCTCGCCAAGCAGCGGCGCGCGCCGTTGGACCACCGCCGGCGTTTCCGACATCTTCACGGGCGACCCCAGCGCGTGCAATCGGCCGAGCGTTGGATGATCGACCTGCACGACCATCTCCCGCGCGCGGATTTGCGGATCCGCGAAGGCTTCGGCGTAGTCGTTGATGGGGCCGCACGGGATGCCAGCCGCGTCGAGTTCGGCGAGCCAGTGCCGGCGCGCGCGTGTCGCCGTGATCGATTCGATCGAGTGGATAAGGGCCGCACGATTGCGGACGCGGCGCGTGTTGTCGATGTAGTCGGGGTGCGCAGCCCACTCCGCGTGCCCCAGCACCTCGCACAACCGCGAGAACAGCCGATCGTTTGCCGCGCCAAGCGTGATGTAGCCATCGGCGCATCGAATCGCCTGATACGGCGCAAACATCCGGTGAGCCGACCCGAGCGGTTCAGGAGCGACGCGCTCGGCAAAATACTCGGCGGACTCCCAGACCGAGAGCGCCACCCCTGCTTCCAGCAGCGACGTGTCGATGTACTGGCCGCGGCCGGTTCGCGTTCGGTGATAGAGCGCCGCCAGGATGGCGGACAGGGCGAAGAGGCCCGCGCCGAGATCCGTCAGCGGCACACCGACCTTGACCGGAGGACGTCCTGGTTCTCCCGTGACGGACATGAGGCCTGAGGCGCCCTGCGCGATCAGATCGAATCCGCCCTTCGACGCATCCGGTCCGGTCTGACCGTAGCCCGAGATGGAGGCGTAGATCAGGGCTGGATGCTCCCGGCTTACGGCCGCGTAATCCAGGCCGAAGCCGGCCATCACGCCCGGGCGGTAGTTCTCGATGACGACGTCGGCGCGGTCGAGGAGCCGGCGGAAGGCGCTCTGGCCGTGTGGCGCCTTCAGATCGAGCACGATCCCCCGCTTGCCGCGATTGACGGCGTTGAAGCCGGCGCTGTCGGTGCCGGAGGCCCCGGCCATCCGACGGGTCGAATCCCCGCCCGGCGGCTCGACCTTGATTACTTCGGCGCCCATATCGCATAGTTGCATCGCGCAGAAGGGGCCGGCCATCACCTGGGTGACGTCCAGCACGCGAATGCCTTCGAGCGCGGCCCGACCCGTGTTCATTCCCGTTCTCCTGTGAGGCCTGCGAGTGTCTTCCGCGGAGGCTGTGTACGCAACGGAAGGTCCGATCGCCTATCTGACCTTCAATCGTCCCCAGGCGCGTAATGCGATGACCTGGGGGATGTACGAGGCGCTCGCCCGTGCCTGCGATCAGGCCGAGTCCGATCCGGACGTGCGCGTGCTCGTGCTGCGAGCCGCCGGCGAGGCGTTCATTGCCGGCACGGATATCCGGCAGTTCACCAACTTTTCGACCGGCGAGGACGGGCTCGCCTATGAAGCGCGCATGGAGCGGGTCATCGGCCGGCTCGAGGCGCTGACGATTCCGACGATTGCGCAGGTGCAGGGCGTTGCCGCGGGGGGCGGATGCGTGATCGCGCTCGCTTGCGATCTCCGGGTGTGCACCCCCGCGGCGCGTTTCGGCGTGCCCATCGCGCGCACCCTGGGCAACTGTCTCTCCGCCGCCAACTGCGCCCGGATCCTGGATCTCATCGGGCCGGCTCGCACGAAAGACCTGCTCTTCACGGGGCGCCTGATTGATCTCCGCGAAGCCGAGTCGCTCGGCCTGGTGACCCGCACGGTGGAACCGGCCGCAATCGACGGCGCGGTGCGCGAGCTCGCGGACCAAATCGCGACGCATGCGCCGATCACCATTCGCGTCGCCAAGGAGGCGATCCGGCGCATCGCGTCGCACCGGCGGCTGCCCGCCGGACAGGACGACGACCTCATTGCGGCGTGCTACGCGAGCGAAGATTTTCGCGAAGGCGTGGCCGCGTTCGTCGCGAAGCGGAAGCCGCGGTTTACAGGGCGTTGATGCCATCAGATCCGCGTAGCTGCGCGCGCATGGTACCTCTCCCGGCCCCTTCCGGGGCGGCCTTTTCATGAATCTCGCGCTCATTTCCGTCTGCGCGCTCGCGCTGGCCGTCTTCGTCAGCTGCGTGAGCCGGCTGAACGTCGGTGTGCTGGCCGTGGCGCTCGCCTGGATCGTCGGCGTCTACATCGGCGGCATCCCCGTCGGCACGGTGATGGGCGGATTCCCCGGCCAGCTGTTCCTGACGCTGACCGGCGTCACGCTGCTCTTCGCGCTGGCGCAGACCAACGGAACGCTCGAGCGCATCACGCGCCGGGCGGTCCGCGTGTGCCGCGGAAACTGCGGCACGATTCCCGTGATGTTCTTCCTTCTCGGCGCCGGCCTGTCGTCGATCGGCCCTGGGAACATCGCCACCGCCGCGCTGCTGGCGCCGCTCGCGATGTCCACTGCCGGGCGCACGGGCATCCCGCTCTTCCTGATGGCCATCATGGTCGGCAACGGCTCCAATTCGGGCGCGCTCTCCCCCTTCGCCCCCACGGGCATCATCGTCAACTCGCTGATGGCGCGCCATGGCATGCCTGGCCTGGAGTGGCAGACCTATACCTACAATCTCCTGGCCCACGCTGCCGTGGCCTTTGGAGGCTACGCGCTCTTTGGCGGATTGAAGCTGTTCAAGGCCGGAAGCGCCGAGGCTGAGGTGGACGTCGCCGACGACAGGTTCGAGCGGCGTCACTGGATCACCGTTGGCGTCATCGCCGCGCTGATCGTGAGCGTCATCTTCGCCGACGTCCACGTTGGGATGGGCGGGTTCCTCGGCGCGGTCGTGCTGGTGCTCTCGCGATCGGGAGACGATGGGGAAGCCGTCAAGCGGATGCCGTGGCGCGTGATCGTGATGGTCTGCGGCGTCACCGTCCTCATCTCGCTCGTCGAGCGCGCGCAGGGGATGGATCTGCTCGTCTCGCTCGTGGCCCGGGTCGCCTCGCCTCAGACCGTCACCGCGGTCGTGGCGTTCCTGACGGGGATCGTCTCTGTCTACAGCAGCACCTCGGGCGTGGTGCTGCCGGCGTTTCTGCCGATGGTGCCCGGGCTCGCCGCCGAGTTGCCCGGCGCCAGCGCGATCGGCATCGCGTCCTCCATGAACATCGGCGGGCACCTCGTCGATGTTTCTCCGCTCTCGACGATTGGTGCGCTCTGCATGGCGGGGGCAGCCGCCGACGAAAGCCGCACGCTCTTCAACCAGCTCCTGGCCTGGGGGCTGTCGATGTCCATCGTCGGGGCGCTGCTGTGCTATCTCGTGTTCTGAGCCGGTGGCCAAAAAAGGGGCAAGGGGCCAGCTACCAGCTACTGACCCCTTGACATTGACGCCCAACGGTTTACAGTATTCGCGATTGCCGAACGGCAGCCCTCTCACAATTTTTCATCGAAACTTCACGACATTCCGCGAACGCCTTCCCTATGCTCGGGACGAGCAGGAAGGAGTGGTGCCGCCCTGCGTATTGCCCTTGTATCCCCGAAAGGTCCGCTGTACCGCCATCGCGGCGGCATCTTCAAACGCTCGCTGCGCTATGCGCCGCTGACGCTCACGACGCTCGCCGCGCTCGTGCCTGAGGAGCTGGAGCCGCGGTTCACGCTGGTGGACGAAGGCATCGAGGAGATCGATCCAGACATGGATGTCGATGTCGTGGGGCTGACCGTCATCACTGGCACGGCGCCCCGGGCGTACGAGCTGGCATCGCGATTCAGGGCGCGTGGAATTCCGGTGGTGCTCGGCGGACCGCATGTGACGCTAGCGCCAGACGATGCCCAGCCGCACGCCGACAGCATCGTCGTGGGCTACGCGGAAGACACGTGGCCGGAGCTGCTGCGGGATCTCGCGGGCGGCCGGCTGCGGCCCCGCTACGTTCAGCAGCCGGGGCTGTCGCTCGCGGGGCGGCCGTTTCCGCGACGCGACTTGCTCCCCGCCCGGCGGTTCCTGACCACGAACGTCTTCGAAGCCACGCGCGGGTGCATTCACAACTGCGATTTCTGCGTCGTGCCGGCGGCGTGGGGGAGGAAGCCCTACCAGAAGCCGGTCGAAGAGGTCGTCGAGGACATCCGGCGGCACGGCGCACGCAAGCTGATTTTCGTCGACCTCAACCTGATTGCGGATCGCGAGTACGCGGCGCGCCTGTTCACCGCGCTGATTCCTCTTCGCGTGCAGTGGTTTGGCCTCTCCACGGTGCTTCTTGCCGACGATGGTCCGCTGCTGCGGCTGGCGGCGGCGAGCGGTTGCCGCGGTCTGCTGCTCGGGTTCGAGTCAATCGTGCCGGGCAATCTCAGGGACTCGAGCAAGGGATTCAACCGGCCCGCGCATTTCAAACAGGTCGTGCGAGCCCTCCATCAGGCGGGCATCGCCGTCTACGGCTGTTTCGTGTTCGGCATGGATCACGATACCCCGGACGTGTTTCTCGAGACCGCGCGGTTTGCCGTCGAAGCGGGCATCGATTTGCCGCGATTCGCCATCGTGACGCCGTTCCCGGGGACGGCGCTCCACCACCGGCTGGACCGCGAGGGACGCATGCTCACCCGCAACTGGGAGCTGTATGACGGGCAGCACGTGGTGTTCCAGCCGGCGCGGATGACGGTCCGGACGCTGCAGGAAGGGACCGAACGCGCCTGGCGATCGGTCTATTCGATTCCGTCCATCGCCCGGCGTCTGCGATCGTCGCCGGCCTCGCCGTGGCTTGCGCTGAGCGCGAACCTCGGCTACCGGCACTACGCGCGCAACCTGCAGCGTTTCTACAACTGCGACTGGGTGATTGGCCGCGCCGGCGTGTCCAGGCACCCCTCGCCGCTTGGCGCGGGAGCCCGATGAACGCGCGCATGCCGGTGTTCGCGAACCCGCGCGCCGCGGCGCGATCCTGGTATCCGGCGGGGCGGTCGCGGTCGCTCCGGCGAGGACGGATTCGAGCCTTCGACCTGGCGGACCGGCGCATTGCCGTCTACCGCGATCGCGAGGGTGTTGTCCACGCCGTGGACGCGCGCTGCCCGCATCTCGGCGCCGACCTCGTGCTCGGCCGCGTGGAGGACGAGGGCATTCGCTGCGCGTTTCATGGCTGGTGCTTCGGCCCCGATGGCGGCTGCCGTGATGCGCCGGGGCATCCGGCGCCACCCCGGCGGCGCGCGCGCGTGTATCCCTGCCAGGAACGCTGGGGCCTCGTATGGGTCTTCAACGCCCCGGCTCCGCTGTTCGATCTGCCGGCGCCGGACTCCGGCCGGTGGTGGTCCCTGACGCTGCCGGCGCAGCGGATCGGCTGCCATCCGCACCTCGTCCTGGCCAACGGGCTTGACGTGGCGCATTACGAAACCCTGCACGACATGACATTTACGGAGCCTCCGCGGTTGAGCGTCGGCGCCCATGACGTGGCAGTGACGATGCGCGGCCGGCCGCGGTCCGCATTCTGGAAGCTGATCTCCGGCACCGCCCGGCGCGACATCGTCGCGCGGTTCACGACGATCGGAGGCAGCCTCGCATGGACGTCAGTCGAGGCGCCGGTCCGGTTTCACGTGCTCTTCAGCGGGCGCCTCGATCGCGGCGGCGGGTGCGTCACTCGAACCGTGTTCCTGTTCCCGAGGAGGCTCAGCGTGGATCCGGTGCGTGCAGTGGGGCTCATGGCCATGCTCCTCCATGACGACCGGCGCGTGCTCGACACCATGGATTTCCGGCCGGACTTCAGCGATGCCGACGAGCCGCTTCGCGCGTTCGCCCGGGTCGTGAACGAGCTGGGCGCATGGTAGCGATCGCGGAACGACTGCCGGCGCTCGAACGCCTGGCGGCAGCCTCCGAGCCGGCCGCCGACGCCGCGCTCGACTGGACCACGCCTGTCGACCGATCGCGCCTGTTCCTCTGCGAGACGCTGTGCCCGCTGTATTACACGCCCGTCTATCGCGAGCTGGCGCCGGAACACCGGCTCAGGTACAACCAGCTCACCGGCATGCTGGCCGTCGAGCTGATCAGCCTGCTCGAGTCCGAGTTCCTCGATGCGGCGCTCGCGGCGATCCAGGCGACCCACCGCGAAGGATCCGGATTGCGTGCGGCTGTCGAGCGTTTCGCGCGCGACGAGCGGCGCCACGCGGACGTCTGGGCTCGATTGAATCGCCTCAGCGAGCCGGAGTGGTATGCGCGCTCGGCGCGTCACATCGTGCAGGTGCCGCCGCAGGCCGCAATGCTGCTTCGCTTCATCGCGCGCCATCCTGTCGCGTTTCCCGTCGTGTTCTGGATTCAGCTTGCGCAGGAAGAGCGCTCGATCGAGATGTCGCGTCGGTGCATGCGAATGCCGGCCGATCGGATCGAGCCGCGGTTCGCCGCGGTGTTCGCGGCGCACCTGCGGGACGAGATCCGGCACCTACAGATCGACCGGCATCTCATCGAGCGGTTTTACGCCGCTCGCCCCCGCATCGTGAGACGGTTCACGGCCCGGTTGTTCAGAGCCCTGACCCGGGTCTTTCTGCTCGTGCCCGCGCACTCGACGAGGCGGGTCGTCGCCCTTCTTCTTCGAGAGTTGCCCGAGCTGGCGCCGCTCGCCCCGCGTATCCGGCGTGAGTTGGGGGCCCTCGCGCAAAACGATGAGTACCACCACATGATGTACTCGCGGCAGGCCACCCCCGTGACGTTCAGCCTTTTCGATCGATTCGAGGAGTTCCACCAGATGCGGCACGTGCTTCGTTCGTACCGGCCGGGAGGCAGGGTATGAGCCGGCCGCGACGAATCCCCTCGGCGCTCAACGCCGGAATCGTGCTGGTGCAGCTGGCCGGCATTGCCGTGTGCATCCTGTTCGCCCGCAGTGTCCAGAGCTGGACCGGATTGCTGCTGCTGGCCGCCGGATTCGGCGTGCTGATGAACTCCGCGTATGCGGTGATTCACGAAGCCGAGCACCGGATGCTGTTCGGGCCGCGTGCGCTCAACGACGGGGCCGGCGTTCTGATGGCGCTCTTCTTTCCGGCGCCATTTCACCTTCTCCGGCAGGGCCACATCGGTCATCACCTGCGCAACCGATCCGACGATGAGGCGTTCGACCTGTACTTCGATGGTGAGCACCCGGCGTGGAAGTACCTGCAGCTCTACGGGATCCTGACCGGCTTCTACTGGCTCGTGGCGGTGCTGGCGAATCTCGTCGTCCTCGTGTGCCCGTTCGTGCTGCGCCGGGACAGGTTTGACTTCGACCGGCCGTCGGCGGCGTTCATGGACGCGTTGAATCCGGACTACAGCAGGATCATCCGCCTCGAAGCGCTCGCGGTGATTGGGCTGCACGCCGCGATCGTCTGGTCCTTGTCGATTCCGGCCCTGAACTACGCGGTGATGTATGCCGGCTTTGGATTCTCGTGGTCCGCCATGCAGTACGTGCATCACTTCGGGACCACGCGTCATGTGCTCGAGGGCGCGCGAAACCTGTGGATCTGGGCGCCGATTGACGCGATCTGGCTCAATCACAACTGGCACCTGACCCATCACAAGCACCCGACGGTCCCCTGGATCCACCTCCCGGCGCTGGGCAGGTCGGAGAACCCGCGGCGGGAGTTCCTGCCGCTCCACTACTTCCGGATGTGGCGTGGACCACGCAAGGCGGACGAAAGCGTCAGGAATCGCTATGCTGGACGCGTCATCCGCTGACCCGACCGCTCCCGCTGCGACGGTGCATGCGCCTCGCGACGGCGCGACCCGCGTCTTCGACCTGCCGGCCCGAACCCGGATCGCCATGGTCGCGTTGGGCCTCATTCCATTCATTCATCTGGCTGTGACCCTGGCGCCCGTCGCTCTTGCCGCGGCCGGCCGCGTCGAGTGGAACGCCGCCTGGATGAGTCTCGTTCTGCTCTTCGTCCTTCCGCCAGTCGCGGTTCGGGCAACCACTCTGTGCCGCGCGTTGCCCGCGGGGCAGGTGGAGTCCGATTCTTCAGCGTTCCTGCACTGGTGGTTCACGGCACAATGGCAGGTGCTCTTCACGCGGCTGCCGTTCCTCGAGGAGTGCCTGCGGCTCGTCCCGGGCTTGTACTCCACATGGCTGCGGCTCTGGGGCGCCCGCATCGGCTCCCTCGTCTACTGGTCTCCTGGCGTCGTCATCCTGGACCGGCCCGTGGTGCGGATCGGCAGTCGGGTCGTGTTTGGTGTCGGCGTCAGGCTGAACCCGCACGTGCTCGCAGCCGGGCCGCGCGGGCGTGTCACCCTGCATCTGGCGCCGATTGTCATCGGCGACGACGTCCTCGTGGGCGGGTATTCGCTGCTGCTTCCGGGCGCTGTCGTCGCTGCGGGGGAAGCGACGCCGCCCTTCCGTTCGGTTCATGCCTACTCGCGCTTCGAGGGCGGCCGGCGAGTGCCTGAGCGCGCGGTTCCATCGGAGGAGGCAACTGGTTGAGGTCCGGACTGGCCGCGCGACGTGCGCTCCGGGCCGAATGGCGGCTGAAGCTGACGTTGTCGGCGGCGTTGACGCTGTTCTTCTGCCTTCCCTACTTCACGATTCAGCGCGTGCCCCTGATGCCGATCCTGGCGCTGCCGGGCAGTGCCATCGACAGGGCGGTGCCGTTCGTTCCGGGGTGGGTATGGCTCTATCAGTCGGTGTACCTTCTGCTGTCGATCGTTCCGTGGCTGGCCGTCTCCGCGGACGATCTGCGGCGATATGCGAGAGGGTTCATTCTTCAATCGAGCATCGCGTTCGCCTTCTTCCTGCTGCTGCCTATCGAGGCCCCGAGGCCGGCCGAGCTCCCGCAGGAAGGTATGTACGCGTGGCTCGTCTCCTACGATCGGCCGCTCAACAGCTTCCCGTCGCTCCATGTGGGGCTTGCCGTCTATACGGCGCTGTTCGGCGCGGCGGCCTCGCGCGCCCGGCTGGGCGGCCGCATTCGCGCTCTCTGCCTGATGTCGCTTGCGATCTGGGTCTGCGGGATTGCTGTAGCGACGCTCTTCACGAAGCAGCACTACGCCGTGGATCTGCCGGCGGGCGCTCTTCTGGGATGGTTGTGCCATCGCTGGGCATGGGCCCGGCCTTCTGAAAGGAGCCTTCATGTTGCAACGATCGGGTCTGGCGATCGCGCTGATCCTCTGGGTTCCATGCCTGACACCATCTGTCGTGGCCCAGCAGCCACCGGCGCCGGCGAGCGCTCAGGAGGAGGCGGATCACCAGGCGCTTCGCGACCTGCGGCCAGCCTACGAACAGGCCATCCGCGACAACAACATCGAGATGCTCCGGCCCCATCTGCACGCTGATTTTCACGGCGTCATGGTGACCGGGCGCCTGGTGAACAGCTTCGACGAGCTGCAGCAATTCTGGCGCGACATCAAGAATCTGATCGGGGAGGGGGGCAGCTACACGACGACCCTGAACCCGGAACGCAGCGTCATCGCCGGGGATCTGGCGCTCGCGCGCGGCACGACCGATGACGTCGTCGTCACGAGCGACGGCGACGAGTTCCGCTTCACCACGATGTGGAGCGCCACGCTTCAGCGCGACGGCGGCGCCTGGAAGATCCGCTACGTGCAGGGGACGATGGATCCGATTGCGAATCCGTTCGTCCGGGAGTTCAGCCGCCGGGCGGTGACGCGGATGAGCGCAGCCGCGCTGCTCGCCGGCGTCATCGTGGGCCTGGCATTCGGCCTCATCTGGCAGCGCCGGCGCACGCGGCGCGCCGGGGCCACGCGCTGAGGGGTGAGTACGGCACAGATCGTCGCTGAGCAAGGACAGCGGAGCCGCTCGGCAGGGTTGCCGAACGATCGATTTTCTGCAGTTTTTGGTGGTCTTCCGCGTGGCCCTTTCTTTGCAATGCTCCATCGCATGACTCGACCACAGCGACACGCGAACGGCCGCGTCGCACTCCTCGCGTCTGCGGCGCTTTTGACCCTGACACTCTCGGCCGGTGCACAGACGCGCATCGAAGCGGATAGTAACCGGTACACCCCCGAGCAGGACGTCCAGCTCGGACAGCAGGCGGCCGCGCAGGTCCGCCGGGAAATGCCGCTGCTCGACGACGATCGCACGGAGGATTTCGTCGATCGGATCGGCCGGCGCCTGGTCAACGAGATTCCGGCGGAGTTGCAGCAGCCGGCTTTCCGCTACACCTTCGACGTCGTGAACATGCGCGACATCAATGCCTTTGCGCTCCCGGGCGGTCCGATGTTCCTCAACCGCGGCATGATCGAAGCCGCGGGAACGGAGGGGGAAGTCGCAGGCGTGATGGCGCACGAGTTGAGTCACGTGGTGTTGCGGCACGGCACGGCGCAGGCCACCAAAGGGCAGAAGTTCCAGCTTGGCGCGATCGCCGGGCAGGTGCTCGGCGCGATTGTGGGCGGACGCACCGGGGATGTCATCGCCCAGGGGTCGGAGTTCGGCCTGGGCGCGTACTTCCTCAAATACAGCCGCGAGTACGAGCGGGAAGCGGATCTGCTCGGAGCACAGATCATGGCCCGCGCGGGGTACGACCCTCGCCAGATGGCCAACATGTTTCGCACCATCGCGCGTCACGGCGGGAGCCGCGGGCCCGAGTGGCTCAGCAGCCATCCCGATCCAGGCAATCGCTACGAAGCCATCAACCGCGAGGCCGGGATGCTGGACATCGCGCCGTCGCGCTCATCGTCCGGGGAGTTCCAGAACGTGCGGGCGCACCTGGGCCGCATGTCGCCCGCGCCGACCGCGCAGCAGGTTGCCGCGCGCGCCCAGGGCGGCCAGCGGGCGCCGCAGCCGACGAGCGGTGTCGGGCAGGGGCACGTCGATCCCCCGTCGAGTCAATGGCGGACGTATCAGCCCGGCGACTTCCTTCGCGTCAGCGTTCCGGCCAACTGGCAGCAGATCGGCCGGGGGACCACGGTGACCTACGCGCCTGAGGGCGGGTACGTCCAGACGCAGAACGGCCGCTCGGCGTTCACGCACGGCATGGAGCTCGGGGTGATCGACAGCGACGGCGCGGCGCTGCGGGAGGCGACCGACCAGCTCGTTCGCAGCTTCGTGCGAACGAATCCCCGCCTCCGCCAGCAGAGCGGCTATTCGCGCACGACCATCGGCGGGCGTCAGGGGTTGACGACGACGCTGAGCAACGTGTCGGAGGCGACGGGCGAACGGGAGGTGGTGAACCTCTCGACCGTTCAACTTCGCGACGGGAGCGTGCTCTTCCTGATCGGCGTGGCGCCGCAGGACGAGGCGCGGACGTACTTCAACGCGTTCAGCCGCGTCAGGCAGTCGGTGCGCTTTGCTGATCGCTAGACACTAGTCGCCTGGAACCGTGTCCTTCCACGTGCGGCTACGCTGGTGAGGGGCTACCAGATCTGCACCCTCCGCGCGGGATCGCGCCACAGGCGATCGCCGGGGCGCACTTGAAAAGCCTCGTAGAACGCATCGAGGTTGCTCACCGGCGCATTCGCGCGGTATCGCGTGGGCGCGTGCGGCGAGGAGAGCAGCCACTGCCGCAGGTACTCGTCGCGGACTTTGCCGCGCCAGACGCGCGCCCAGGACAGGAAGAAACGCTGATCGCCCGTCAGGCCTTCGATCACCGGAGCCGGCCGTCCGCGGAGCGATCGCCGGTAGGCCCGATGCGCGATCGAAAGGCCCGCGAGGTCGCCGACGTTCTCGGCACGCGTCAGCTCGCCGTTGACCTTCAGGCCTGGCGCCGGACTGAACTCGTTGAACTGCGCGACGAGGACCCGCGTTCGCTCGGCGAATCCCTTTTCATCCTCGGACGTCCACCAGTCGCGAACCGTGCCGGAGCCATCGTAGAAGCGGCCGCGGTCGTCGAACGCGTGCCCGATCTCGTGCCCGATGATCGCGCCGATCGCGCCATAGTTCGCCGCGTCGTCCGCCTGGCTGTCGAACACGGGCGGCTGGAGAAGAGCGGCGGTCACAACGAGCTCGTTCTGGCCTGGCCCGTAGTACGCATTCGGCGTCTGTGCCGCGATCAGCCATGCGTCGCGCGTGCCCGCGCCCCGGACCCGGGCCAGGCGGTACTCGTTGTCGAACTGCCGCGCCCGCAGCATGTTCCCGAGCAGATCGTCCGCCTTGATCTCGAGGCCGCGGTATCCACGCCAGTTGTCGGGATACCCGATTTTGATCGAGAGCCGCGACAGTTTCTGCCGGGCTTTGCGCCTGGTGGGCGGCGTCATCCACTCGGATTCCTCAATCGCCCCCCGGAACGTCGTGATGATGTTTTCGACCATCCGGGCGACGCGCGCCCTCGCAGCCGGCGGAAAGTGCTTCTCCACGTACAGGCGGCCGATTGCGTCACCCAGGTATCCATTCACGAAGGAGACGCCCCGGCGCCACCGCGTGCGCGGCTCCTCCTGCCCGCTCAGCACGCGCCCGAAGAACGCGAAGCGGGCGTCGGAGAACGGACTGCTGATGAACGGGGCCGACGCCGTGATGTAGCGTGCGGCCAGCCACGCTTTCCAGGTGTCGAGCGGCGTCGAGGCGCTCAGCTGGGCGAAGCGCTTGAAGAACGACGGCTGCGCCAGCACGATGAACCGCAGCTGGTGAATGCCCTGCGGCTCCGCCCAGGCTCTCCAGTCGAAGCCGGGGAGCACGCGCGGCAGTTCCGCAAACGTGAATCGGTTGGCGGTCCTGACAGGGTCCCGGCTGTCGGCCTGACTCCACTGCGCGCGGGCCAGTTCGGTTTCGAGCGCCAGGACGGCGCGCGCGTCGAGACTCGCATCCTGACGGCCGACGAGGGCAAAAATCCTGGCGAGGTATTCCACGTACTGCGCGCGAATCTCGAGGTAGCGCGGGGAGTCGGTGAGGTAGTAGTCGCGATCCGGGAGGAGGATGCCGCTCTGCGTCAGGTGGACCACCATTTCGCCACTTTCAGGCTCCACGGCGAGGCTGCCATCGAACGGTCCGCCCACGCCGCCCGCCGACAGCCGGCCCGCCTCGGCGGCGAATTCGGCGGCGCTCCGAAGCTGGTAGATCCGATCCAGCTGCGGCCGGATCGGCGAGTACCCGAGCGCTTCGACTCGTGATTCGTCCATCAGGCTCGTGTACAGGTCGCCGATCTGCTGTTCGGGCGATCCGCGGCGCTTGTTCGGGCTCGCGGCGATTTCCTCGATGATGATCCGGAGATCGGCCTCCACCTTGTCCGCCAGGTGCACGAATGTGTCGTAGCTGACCTTCTCCGGCGGTACGGCCGTTGATTCGAGCCAGCGCCCGTTGACATGTCGAAACAGGTCGTCCTGGGGGCGAACGCCGGGATCGAACTCCGCCGGGTCGAGGCCTGAGGTGACGCGCTGCCATCCCGCCGCGGAGGCTACGGCGAGGGAAAGCGCGAGCAATATCGCGACCCGGTGGGAAGAGGAACGATCCACGACGGTCAGGGTCTCCTTACAGCGCAATCCTGATGCGAGGGCGCCTCTAGATCAATCTGGAACTCCAGCTGGCACCGCAGCGCATGTAACCATTGACAATATATCCACTATGCATACAATTGCGGGATGGGAACCGGACATCCCGCCCCCGAAACGCTGCTGCCGCTCCAGCCCGCGGCCTTTCACATCCTCCTGGCTCTCGCCGACGCGGATCGGCACGGCTACGCGATCATCCAGGAAGTTGCCGCTCGCACCGGAGGCGGCGTCAGGCTGAGCGCCGGCACCCTGTATCGATCCATTCAGCGGATGCTCGAGCAGGGCCTCATCGACGAGGTGCGCCAGCGTCACGCCCCTGAACTGGACGACGAGCGGCGTCGTTATTACCGGTTGACGGCATTTGGCAGGAGCGTCGCGTGTGCCGAGACAGAGCGGCTCTCGCGGCTCGTCCGGCTCGCGCGCGGCAGCGGCTTCGCGCCGCGGAGGGCCTGATGCGTCTCTACCGCATCCTGCTCCGCCTGCTCCCTTCCTCGTTTCGCGCCGAGTACGGGCGCGAGATGTCAGAAGTCTTTGCCGAGGAACGGCGAGCGGCTTCCGGCCTCGTTGCCGTCTCAGCGCTGTGGACGCGAACTCTGGCGGACCTCGCCTCGAACGCATGTCGGCTCCACGTGGACATTCTCCGTCAGGACCTCCAGTACACGATCCGCACCATGGTACGGGCGCCCGGTTTTGCGGCGACGGTGATTCTCGTCACGGCGCTCGGCATCGGGGCCACCACGGCCGCGTTCTCCATAACCAATCACGTCCTGATTCGGCCGCTGCCCTTTCCCGAGAGCCGCAACCTCGTCAAGCTCTGGCAGGACCAGTCCTACCGCGGCTATCGCCAGATGGAGCTTTCACCCGGCAACTACCGCGACTGGGAGCGCGCGAGCACCTCGTTCGACAACCTCGCCGCCTACACGAACCGCTCGTCCAACCTGAGCGGCTCCGGCGAGCCCGAGCGGCTGGACGGCGCACTGACGACGTGGGACCTGTTCGAGGTGCTGCGCGTGGGGCCGGTGATGGGCCGCGCGTTCTCTGAGGCCGACGACGCGCCGGGCGCGCCCGGGACGGTGATCCTGAGCGACGGGCTGTGGCGTTCCTCTTTCGGCGCCGACCCCGGCGTGATCGGCCGCACGGTGCTGCTCGACAACGAGCCGCACGCGATCATCGGCGTGATGCCGCGGGCCTTCTACTTCCCGACGCGCAACACCGAGTTCTGGCGTCCGCTGCGCTTCCCCCCCGCCATCTTCGAGGATCGCACGGATACCTTTCTTTACGTCATCGGCCGCCTGCGCCAGGGCGTGACACTGGACGCGGCGCGGGCGGAAATGACGGTCGTGGCCGGTCAGCTGGCCCGTGCGTATCCAGAAGCCAACGCCCGAACGGGCGCCTTCATCCATCGGCTGCAGGATCAGGTGTCGGACCGGTCCCGGCTGATGCTGACCGCGCTCGTCGGCGCGTCGCTCTGCGTGCTCCTCATCGCCTGCATCAACCTCGGCAACCTGCTGCTCTCACGGGCGCTTTCGCGCGGCCGCGAGCTGGCGGTCCGGCGGGCACTCGGCGCGGGCGCAGAGCGGCTCGTCAGGCAGATGCTCACCGAGAGCCTGGTGCTCGCCGCCGTCGGCGGCGTGGCGGGCGT
>Ga0268386_10001763_pt1 | contig 15030 bp, 15 predicted proteins | sample RVTome_15_FD_200260 | JGI IMG/M metagenome (GOLD analysis project Ga0268386, IMG submission 200260) | Soil microbial communities from uranium-contaminated site in the Upper Colorado River Basin, Wyoming, United States - RVT150D86... ...
CCGACGCGGTCCAGGTCCTGGGCGGCTACGGCTACACCAAGGACTTCCCGGTCGAGCGCTACATGCGCGAGGCCAAGGTCATGCAGATCTTCGAGGGGACCAACCAGATCCAGCGGCTGGTGATCAGTCGCCACCTGGCCCGTGCGTGACCCCCAATGATCACGGCAGCCGCGTAAATGGGTGCCGCGCCAGGTGAATGCACCGCGGCGCGTGCCCAATTGCCGCGGCGCCCATGACGGTCTGGATGCGCACCGGCGGTCTCAGACCGGGCGAGGATGATGGGGTCGCGGGGTGGGCCGCCATCGCACCGGGACGACGAGCCGGCGGCCGCGCTCGAAGGCGGCCCTGAAGCGGGCGACCACCAGCCGCGGGCGTTCGAGGTCCCGGTGCACCCACCGCACCACCTCGGCGCCGGTGGCACGGATGCGGTCCTCCCGGGCCTTCTCCCGTACGACGATCTGGGCGGCCTCGTCGGGGTCGGAGTCCGGCGGCACCCGGTACTTGCGCAGGCCGTCGAACTCGCCCACGGTGTTGAACTCCTCGAACCAGAAGTCCGAGCGGCCGGCGTCCCCGTGTGCGTCGAGGATCACGGCCTGAAGCTCGGGTCGTGGCAGGCCCACCTGGACGAGCCGCGCCCGGCTGACCGACTCGCCGCCGTTCTCGGCCCGGCCGTCCACGAACGACACCACGCGTCCGGCCGTCCGGGCACCTCCGTTGTCACGCAACGGGACGAACGTCGCCAGCAGCTCCTCGTGGTGGATCAGCAGCCGTAGCGCCGAGTCGCCCACCACGACGCCCGCCTCGAAGCCGAGTTCCTCGGCGACCTCGATGACGGTACGGGCCGGTGGCGTGACCAGGAAGGCGCTGACGGTCACCGGTTCGATGCTCAGGACCGGCCACCGGTGGTGCACCACGCCGGCCTCGCGGCGCCCCGAGACGCGCGGCCGCATGACGTGCACTCGGGTGAGGTCCTCGTGGCGCACCTCGAGCCCGTGGATCAGGGCCGCCGAGGCGTGGCTGAACACCACGTCGGGCCCGAACCGTGCCCGGACGGCGTGGCATCGCCTCAGGGCGCGCCCGCGTTCGTCGAGCCCGGCCCACGTGGCCGTCTCCGTGTACGCGCCGTGTCGGACCCTCGTCCATGTCCTCGCCCGGATGTTGTCGCGGATCTCGTCGGAGTCCACCCCCAGGTCGAGGGCCTGGTGGCGCAGGACCACGCCACCTTGGGACGTGGCCAGGGCGGAGAGGCGTTCGTCGCGCATGCCGGCCAAGCCTGCTACGCCGGGGGCGCCCGCGGTGTGACGTGTCGGCCGGGCTGTGGACGACCCGGCGGACCACCGGGTGGCGTGCCGCGGCAACTGAGCACGCGCCGCGGTGCATTCACCTGGCTCAGCACCCATTTACGCGGCTGCCGTGATCATTGGGGCCAGGCGTCAGGGAAGCAGCTCGCTGATCGGTAACCGGAACGGCTGCGTGTCCTCCAGGTCCGACTCGTCGGCCAGCGACCCGACCGCGCGACCCAGGACGGCCTTCTCGTCGGGCTTGTGCCGCAGCACGTCGTCGACGTACGACTTCGCCGCCTCCTCGATCTCGACCGGGCGCTGGGCCCGCTCGGCGAGGTACCACCGGTGCTCCAGCACTTCGTGGAAGACCTCGGCAGGCTCGAGCTTGCCCCGCAGCTCCCGCGGCACCGACCGCACCACCGGCTCGAAGCACGCGGTCACCCACTCGTGGGCCACGATTTCCTCGTCCTCGCCCTGCTGGTCGGTGAAGGCGGCGTAGGCGTCGAGGTCGTTGAGCAGCCGCCGCGCCTGGTTCTCCTGGGCGTCGATGCCCGTCAGCCGCATCAGGCGTCGCGAATGGTGGCCGGGATCGACCACCTTGGGCTGCACCTGGACCGTTCGCCCGCCGATGTCGGTGATGATGTCCAACTCGGCCACGTCGAAGCCCAGCTGGTTCAGCCGCTCCACCCGCCGCGAGATCCGCCACCGGTCGTTGACGTCGAAGGCTTCCCACGCGGTGAGCTCGGCCCACAGTCCCTCGTACCTCGCCACCACCTCATCCGACATCTCGATCGGGTCGATCGCCCCGTCCAGCAGCTCCCCCGCCTGCAGGTCCATCAGCTCACCCGCGATGTTGACCCGCGCCACCTCGAGGTCCTGCGCCCGCTGCCCGTCCGACAGCTGGTTGTGCAGCTCACCCGTCTCGGCGTCGACCAGGTAGGCCGCGAATGCCCCCGCATCACGCCGGAACAGCGTGTTCGACAGCGAGCAGTCCCCCCAGTAGAACCCCAGCAGGTGCAGCCGCGCGAAGAGCACGACCAGCGCATCGACCAGCCGGTGCACCGTGTCGCCCCGCATCTGCCGGCAGAACAACGCCCGGTACGGCAGGGAGAACTGCAGGTGCCGCGTCACGAGCACCGGGTCCAGCGGCGTGCCGTCCGGCGCCTCCCGGCCCGTGACGATGCCCACCGCCTCGACCGCCGGTACGTCGAGCCGCTCCAGGTCGCGCAGCAACCGGTACTCCTTGCGCGCGTACGACTCGACGACCTCCTTCAGCGCATAGACCCGCCCGCCCAGGCGGGTGAACCGGACCACGTGTCGCGAGATGCCCCGCGGCAGCGCCACGAGGTACCACTCGGGCCACTCCTCGAGCGGGATGTCCCAGGGCAGGTCGAGCAGCGCCTGCTGCTCCGTCGGTGCGGCGAGGATGCGCAGCTCCACGGCGCCCATCCTGCCGTAGCTCAGCGCGTCAGTCGCCCGCGCGCGTTCCCCGTATGCCGCTCTCCTCCCGTACGGGATCGAGTGCCCTGTACGCGAATCGTTCCCCGTACGGGCGGCGGCGCCGACCCCAACAGAGGAACCGGCGCCGCGTACGGAGGGGCAGAGGTCAGGCGGTCAGCCGCTCGCCAGACTTGACGGAGAAGACGTGCTCCTGCTCCGGCCGGATGCGCAGCCAGACCTGGTCGCCCTTGTGCGGGGCCAGCCGCGGCTCGACCCGGGCGATGATCTGCTCGGAGGCCAGCCGCTCGGTGACGTCACCCTGCGGGCGGGCCAGGTCGCCGTAGATGAACGCGTCCGAGCCGAGCTCCTCGACCAGGTTCACGGTGACCGGGAAGGAGTAGGTGTCGCCCTCGTGGGCCACGTCGAGCGCCTCCGGGCGGAAGCCCAGGGTGACCTCGTCGGACCCCTCGGCGGCCATGGCACCGACCGCCTCGCGTGGCACCGGCACCTTGGTCGCGCCGATCAGCGCCTCGCCGTCGGCGACCTTGAAGGTGCCGATGTTCATGGCGGGGGAGCCGATGAAGCCGGCGACGAAGACGTTCTGCGGGTTGTCGTAGAGACCCAGCGGCGTGTCGACCTGCTGCAGGAGGCCGTCCTTGAGCACGCATACCCGGTCGCCCATCGTCATGGCCTCGATCTGGTCGTGCGTCACGTAGACGGTGGTGATCCCGAGCCGGCGCTGCAGGGATGCGATCTGAGTACGGGTCGAGACGCGCAGCTTGGCGTCGAGGTTGGACAGCGGCTCGTCCATGAGGAAGACCTGGGGCTCGCGGACGATGGCGCGGCCCATCGCGACGCGCTGGCGCTGGCCACCGGAGAGCGCCTTGGGCTTGCGCGCCAGGTAGTCCTCGAGGTCCAGCAGCTTGGCGGCCTCGCCCACCCGGCGCTTGATCTCCTCCTTGTTCGTACCGGCGATCTTGAGCGCGAAGCCCATGTTGTCGGCCACGGTCATGTGCGGGTAGAGGGCGTAGTTCTGGAAGACCATCGCGATGTCGCGGTCCTTGGGCGGCAGGTGGGTGACGTCGCGGTCGCCGATCCGGATCTGGCCGGTGGTCACCTCCTCCAGGCCCGCGAGCATCCGCAGGCTCGTGGACTTGCCGCAGCCGGACGGGCCGACCAGGACGAGGAACTCGCCGTCGCCGATGTGGAGGTCGAGGGCGTCGACAGCCGGGCGTTCAGAACCCGGATAGAGGCGGCTTGCCTTGTCGAACGTGACTGTGGCCATGGTGCATCGTTCCTTCCCACCGGCAGGTACGTGCCGGACGATCCGAGTGGAGAGGGTCGAGCAGGATTCTGCCGGACGGCACGTGATGTGCGCCACATGCCGTCCGGCTATCGGTCACCAGGACGTGTCCGCGTCTCGTCAGGCGGCGTCGGCCAGCGGGGCGAGGAAGGCGTCGCGGGCGGCCACGGCGACGTCGGGGTTGTCGGAGAAGACCCCGTCGACGCCGACCTCGTAGAAGACGAGGTACTCGGCGATCGCGTCGCCGTATGCCCGAGGGTCGGTGCCGATGCGGAAGTCCAGCGGCAGGAAGGTGTTCTCGCTGCGGAACGTGTACGGGTGCACGAGCAGGCCGGCGCCGTGCGCGTCGTCCACCAGGGTCGTGGGGCTGGTGAGCGCGCCGGAGGCGTCGCGCGGGATCACCCTGTTCTTGTCCGGCCCGATCCCGTCCGCGTAGGTGGCGATCTCGGCCAGGCCGGCGGGCTTGATGAGGTCCGCGTACGTGCGTGGGTCGCCCGCGGTCACCAGGTCGTACGGCGCTCCGGAGCCGGCGATCAGCTGGACGACCGGCGTCCGCAGCTTCAGCGGGCCGGCCAGCTCGCGCAGGTTCGTGGTCTCGAAGGACTGGACGAAGACCTTGGCGTTGGGCCGGTTGAGCCCGTTGCGGGTGAGGACCCGGACGAGCTCCTCCTCCAGCGACAGCCCGATCGAGTCGAAGTACGTCGGGTGCTTGGTCTCCGGGTAGATGCCGATGGTCCGGCCGGTTCGGCGCGACTCCTCGCGGGCGAGGTCGATGACCTCCTGGAGCGTCGGGACCTCGTAGAGCCCGTCGTACGCGGTGTTCTGCGGGCGGATGTCCGGGATGCGCTCCTTGGCGCGCAGCGTCTTGAGCTCGGCGAGGGTGAAGTCCTCGGTGAACCACCCTGTGAAGGAGACGCCGTCCACGACCTTCGTGGTGCGGCGGTCCGCGAACTCCGGCCGAGTGGCCACGTCCGTGGTCCCGCCGATCTCGTTCTCGTGGCGGGCTACGAGGACGCCGTCCGTGGTGGGCACGAGGTCGGGCTCGACGTAGTCGGCGCCCAGGGCGACGGCGAGCCGGTAGGCCTCGAGGGTGTGCTCGGGGCGGTAGCCGCTGGCGCCGCGGTGGCCGACGACGATCGGCTCGACGGTGGCCTGCGGACCCGCCGGGGGCGTCGGTGGGCGGGGTGGTTCGGCCGCCGCGGGGGCCACGACGGTGGTCAGGGCGAGCGCGGGGGCGGCGAGGAGCGCGCTGCTGGAAGGAGCGAACCGGAGGCAAGATGCGTCCGTAACATTGCCCGCGTCTCAAGCAGCGCAGCGCCGGGCTGATCGGGTTGATCGTGCCCGAGCTGGAGAACCCGGTCTTCCCGGCGTTCGCGCAGGTCATCGAGTCGGCGCTGGCCCAGCACGGCTACACGCCCGTCCTGTGCACCCAGACACCGGGCGGGGTGAGGAGGACGAGTACGTCGAGCCGCTGCTCGGCCAGGGCGCGGCGGGGATCGTCTTCGTGTCGGGCAAAAGCCGAGGGCTTCGTGTCGGCGCTGTCCTCGATGCTGGACGTCAGCCGTGAGGCGGCGTTCGACTGGGTCGAGCACTCCTCTTCTCCGTCGAGGGCGGGCACGCGACGGCGACCAGCCTGCTGGCCCGCGGGGCGACGGGCATCGTGTGCGGATCCGACCTGATGGCGCTCGGGGCGATCCGGGCCGCCCGGCAGCAGTCGCCCCGCGGGGTTCCGCTGGGCGTCTCGGTCGTGGGCTACGACGACTCGCCGCTGGTCGCCTTCACCGACCCGCCGCTGACCACGTTGCGCCAGCCCGTCCAGGCGATGGGCACCGCTGCCGTACGGGCCCTGCTCGATGCCATCGCCGGGCGGCCGGTGCCGTCGACGGAGTACGTCTTCCGCCCCGAGCTCGTCGTCCGGGGCAGTACGGCAGCGGCGCCGACGCCCGTGCCGGCGGGGGTTCCCGCGCGCCGGTGACGGATGCGTTTCCGTCCGTGCGGCCGGACGGTCTGCGCGTACGGCCGGGGTGATCCCTTCCCACGGAGGGTCGGTCTCTCATAGGTTCGGGGGAAGCAGACCCGCCCGAGGGAGGGCCGATGCGAATCGCCGACGTGCTCCGCAGCAAGGGTGCCACCGTGCTCACCGTGACGCCCGACATGACCGTCCGAGACCTGGTGGCGATGCTGGCCGAGCATCGCATCGGTGCCACAGTCGTATCCGCTGACGGCGGAACCGTCGACGGGATCGTCTCCGAGCGCGACGTCGTGCGCGCGCTCGCCGCCCGGGGCGCGGCCGTGCTGTCTGAGCGGGTCGCGGACATCATGACCGCCGAGGTCCAGACGTGTAAGCCCGACGCCAGCGTGAACGACCTCATGCGCACGATGACCGAGGGCCGGTTCCGGCACGTCCCGGTGGTCGTCGAGGGCAGGTTGTCCGGGATCGTGTCGATCGGTGACGTGGTCAAGACTCGGATCGGCGAGCTCGAGACGGAGCGGGAGTCGCTCGAGCGCTACATCAGCAGTGGCTCCAGCTGACGAGAGGTGGGCGGGCCGCGCTCCTTGAGTGGGTATCGGCTACTGATGTCGCGGCCCCCGGGGCCAGGCAGTCTTCAGGTCAACCGAGCACGACCTGACCTGAGGAGACTCCCATGGACAGCTGGGCCACCTACCTGGCGATGACCGCCGGCACCACCGCCCGACTCGTCGAGACCGCTGCCGACGCCCGCAACCGCGAGCACGTCGCCGCCCTGCAGGCCGACGCCCGCCACACCGGACAGGCCCGTCGGTGGACCCGGTGGAAGCGACCGGTCGTCGCCGTCCGCCCCGCCGCGGCCTGACCACCCGTCCCCGTCGCCTACCCGGTCGGCCCCCGCCGGACGATCCCGGCACAGGCCAGCCCCTGGGCCTCGGCGAGACCCGCCGGAGTGCCAGGACGAGCCGCCACCAAGCCGACCGCCGTTCATATGATCACGAAGGCCTCTCCGTGGTCTCCACCACGGGGAGGCCTTTCGTGAGGTACGAAGGGTGGCGCGGCGTTCGGCGGACGGTGGCTACGCTGGCGAGGTGTGCACCGGCCGGTCGCACCGGCCGGGCGTTCGCGTCGCCGGCGTGGCGCAATCGGCAGCGCACCTGTCTTGTAAACAGGTGGTTAGGGGTTCGAGTCCCCTCGCCGGCTCGACGGCGTAGACCCTGCGGGGAGGGTCAGGACGGCCGCGCCAGCACGTCAGCAGCAAGCGTGACCGCGTGCGTCCGGCTCCTGGCGCCGAGGCGCGAGTACACGTGCTCGAGGTGTTTGGCCACGGTCGCCTCGCCGATGCCGAGGCGTCGAGCGACCTGTGCGTTGGTCAGACCGTCCCGGACGAGGGTGAGCACCTGACGCTCGCGGGGCGTCAGGTGCGGTGCTCGGGCTTGCGCCCGGCCCAGGGCGGCTTCCACATGCGGACGGATGAGCCGCAGGAGCAGCCGGTCCCGCTCGGAGAAGGCCCTGTCGGCTCCTCGGCTCAGGACGACGACGTTCATCTCGTCCGCGCCGTGCCGGAGCTCGAGGCCGATCTCGTGCCGGATCCCCACCGGCGCGAGGGCCTCCTCCTGGTAGAGCCAGCTGGCCTCGAGGTCCCGCCCGCGCAGCACGTCACTGACCGCCGTGACCGGGCCGTACCGGCCGGACATGATGGGGTGCTCGGGCAGGTGGTCCAGCCAGGGGCCGAGGGGGGCCCGGACAGGTGCGCGGCTCGCCGAGGCCGCCACGAGCGCATGCTCGACGAGGGCGGGCTCGAGCGTGAACCAGTTCCAGAAGATGACGTCGCACGGGACCAGGCCCTGGATCGCGTCTAGGACGTCGGTCACCGCCGTCGTGCCGCCGTCGACCTCGGAGCAGCGCCCGGTGGCGTCGAGCACGCGACGCAGCTCAGCCTCCGGTAGCCGTACCGAGGTCATCCGCACCTCCAGGCGTCCCCGACCACGCTAGGTGACCGACCAGCGTTCGCAGAAGTGCGCATGGTCGGTGCCGATCGTGGGCCGGAGCCTGATGGCGAGCGGTCTCGCGACGGCGGAGCGGGGCGGGGAGGTCACCATGAGCACTCGGCGGCAGGTCCTGCGGGTCATAGTGACGGGCGTGGCGATGGCCGCTGCGGGGTTGGCCGCGCTGCCGTCGCAGGCTGCCTCGCCTGGCACGGAGGCCGAGGTGTCGCTGCTGGCCTCGGGGCTGGCCGGGGGGTCGGGCAGCACCGTGGGACCGGACGGTGCGCTCTACGTCCCCGAGCACCTCGCCGGCAGGATTGCCCGCATCGACCCGGTCACGGGCGCGACCGAGACCTTCGCGAGAGGTCTCCCACCGGCGCTCGTGGGCATCGGCGGTGCAGTCGACGTGGCGTTCCTCGGCGGCACCGCGTACGTGCTCGTGACGATGGTCGGGGCCGACCTCGGTGGTGACGACGTGGTGGGCATCTACCGGGTCGACGGGCCGGACGACTTCACCGTGGTGGCGGACCTCGGTGCCTTCTCCGAGGCGAACCCGCCGGAGACCGACTTCTTCGTGCCGACCGGTGTCCAGTACGCGATGCAGCTCTTCCGCGGCGGCTTCCTGGTCACCGACGGGCACCACAACCGCGTGCTCTGGGCGGGCCTCGACGGTGCCGTCCGCGAGCTCATCGCCTTCGGCAACATCGTGCCGACGGGCCTCGAGGTGCATGGCTCCACGGTGCTCATCGCCGAGGCGGGCCCCCTCCCACACAACCCGGCGGACGGACGGGTCGTGTCCTTCTCCCCCGGTGACGCGTCGGCGGCCGTCGTTGCCTCGGGTGCGCCCCTGCTGGTGGACGTCGAGCGCGGACGTGGACGGACGCTGTACGCACTGTCCCAGGGCATCTGGACGGGTGGCATCGAGGGGAGCCCGGCGTCCCCGGACTCCGGCGCCCTGGTGTCCGTGCGGGACGACGGTTCGTTCGCGGTGGTCGTCGGCGGAATCGATCGCCCCACGTCCATGGAGGTCGTCGGCACGACAGCGTACGTCGTGACGATCGACGGCGAGGTCTGGCGGGTGGACGGCGTGTCCGGGCCGCCGTACGGCGGCTGACCGTCGCCGTGGCCTCCCATCGGCACCAGGAGGTCTAGCGTCCGCACTGACACAAGGCGGATGCCATGACAATTCCGGACCGCCCTTCCCGCCCGCCTGCCTGCGCGCCGTCACGGGAGGGGCGGTCGCCGTCGTCCTGGAGACGACGTCCCTCGTGGTCGCGTCCACGCCTCACCCCATGGCCGCGGTGAGGATCGCGTGGGGCTCCTCGTCCGTGAGTGCGACCGGGTTCCCCTTCATGCTGCTGGCCGTCCGCGCCTTGGCGACGATCTCGGCTGCCTGGTCGGGGCGCAGGCCCAGGGCGCCGAGCCTCCGGACCTCCAGCAGCTCGACCGTCTCCCGGATCCAGCTGACACCGTCGTCGATCGAGGCGTCCGGGCGACCCGTGAGCAGTCTGGCCGCCTCCTCGAGACGGTCCAACGCCCGGCTGTCGGGCTCGCGTGCCCGCAGAGCTCATACGTTCGCGTCGAGCACGGGAGCCAGCAGGGCGGCACAGACGGCTCCGTGAGCGGCGCTCACCATGCCACCGACCGGTGCCGCGAACCCGTGCACCGTGCCGAGCTTCGCGTTGGCCAGGACCATGCCGCCGACAAGGCTGCACAGGGACATGTCGGTCCGCGCGGCCACGTCCGACCCGTCAAGATACGCACGACGCAGCCCGGTCGCCGCGCGATGAAGCCCCTCCCGGGCCAAACCGTCCGTCAACGGCGTCGCCTGGATGGAGACGAACGGCTCCAGGCACTGGGTGAGCGCGTCCAGGCCGCTGGCCGCCGTCACTTCTGGGGGACACGACGGCGTGAGCAGCGGGTCCACCACCGCCGTCCGAGGCAGCATCGTCGGGCTACGGAGGCTGGCCTTGCGCCCGTGCTCGGGGGAGGTGAGGACCGCGTTCTCGGTGACCTCTGCGCCTGTTCGGCCGTCGTCGGGACGGCCACGAAGGGCAACGACGACTTCGTGATCGGCTCGCCACGGCCGATGATCTCGATGCAGTCCAGCGGGTCGCCTTCGTTGCCCAGCAGCATGGCCACGGACTTGCCGAGGTCGAGCACGCTGCCGCTACCGATGCCGACGACGACGTCGGCCATGTGCCGTCGGGCGGCGGCGACCGCCTCGCGGGCCGTCGCGATCGTTGGGTCGCCGGAGACCTCGAACACGACGGCGGGCCGGAGGGCCGACAGGAGCGAACCGTGCCGATCCGGCCGCGAGCCCGTGCACACGAGTGCGCGGGAGCCGAAGGCAGCGGCGATCGCCTCGAGCTCGGCAGCCCGGCCGCCACCGAAGACGACCCTTCCTGCGGTGGCGAACTCGAACGACGGGCCGTACCACGTCCTGGTCGGGTCGCCCACTCCGCGCGTCCGTGGACGGGAACACGGCCGAGAACTTCACCGACTCGCGCGGACGTGCCACGAGCTCCGCGACGGCGTCCCGCCATCGGGCGTAGTGCTCGGTCTCCTTGTGCGTGGCAGCGGCCGCGCCGTCCCGGTAGACCTCGACCAGCACGACGTGGCCAGGTCGGCCTCGTCCTGGACGACGTCGAAGCGGAGGGCGCCGGGCTCGGTCAGGGACGCCCGCGCGTTCTGCCGGGTGGCATCCAGGAAGTCCCCGATGTCGTCGGGCCGGACGTGGACATGGACGTGGACGACGAGCATGTCCCCCATCCTGGCCCCGCCGATGTGCCGGCCGGGGAAGGAGGGGCGGGTCGGCGTTGACAGCGGCCGGAGAGTGGATCATCGTCGGGGCACACCGCCAGGGGGTGCTGACGAGGGGGGATCATGCCTGAAGAGTTCGATGGGACCGTACCGACCGAGAGCGTCGTGCCAGATGACGCACCGGCCGAGGTCAAGGCCCTGGCCAAGAAGGGCACGCCCCGGGTGCCCAACTTCGACCCAACGGTCGGCGTGGAGGGCTCCTTCACCTGGAAGGGGGCACCGCCGAACCGGATCGTCACCATCGGGGACTCGCTGTCCCACGGCTTCCAGAGTGGCGCGATCTTCAACACCGATCTGTCCTACGGCGCGATCATCGCCTACGAGCTCGGCTGGCTGGATTCCTTGCGCTACCCCCGGTACGGGGGCCACGGCGGTCTCCCGCTCAACATCGAGCTGCTGCTGCGGGAGCTGGAGCGCCACGTCGGCACGAGCATCAGCATCTGGGAGCTGCCGGAGGCCCTCTACCGGGCGCGGGAGTTCATGGACGACGTCGAGGACTACTGGGAGCGCGGCCCCGGCAGCATCCCGCCGCGCGACGAGTCGATCAACCACGCCCTCGCTGTGTACGGGTGGGACCTGCGCGACGCGCTGGACTGGACCGCGGCCAAGCTCGAGGCCGGCATCAACGAGCCCAAGGATCACCCGATCAAGCAGATCGTCGAGAACAACACGGAACGGGCTGCGCTGCGCGTCTACCCGCGCGGAGCGGCCGGCGAGAAGCTTTCGGTCTTCCAGGCCGCGGCCGAGCTGGGTCGAGACCACGACCGCAACACCGACAACGGCATCGAGACGCTGGTGGTCTTCCTCGGCTCCAACAACGCGCTGCAGTCGGTCACGAACCTGGAGGTGCGTTGGAGCGGCCGAGGCTACGACTCACTGAAGGGCAAGAGGGCCTACACCGTCTGGCGTCCTGAGCACTTCCGTGCAGAGCTGGCGCGCGTGGTGGAGGCGGTGCGAGCGGTCAAGGCTCGCCACGTCATCTGGTGCACCGTCCCGCACGTGACCATCGCGCCCATCAGCCGAGGCATCGGCGACAAGCTCCGGCCAGGCTCCCGCTACTACCCGTACTACACGCGGCCGTGGATCCCGGACAAGGACTTCAGCGCGCAGCAGGACAAGCACATCACCGGCCCAGAGGCGCGGGCCGTGGACTACGCCATCGATCTCTACAACACCGACATCGAGAAGGCGGTCGCGGCGGAGCGCCGAGGCGACACTCCCGACAAGACGAAGCGGGACTGGTACCTGCTCGATATCGCCGGCCTGCTCGACCGCCTCGCCGCGCGCCGCTACATGGAGGACCCCAACGCCCGGCCCGGCTGGTGGACGCCCTACCCGCTGCCACCGACGCTGAAGGCCCTGAAACCCGAGCCGGACTCCCGCTTCCTCACCAGCGACGGGCGCGGCGGCCGTGCCACCGGAGGACTGTTCTCCCTCGACGGCGTTCACCCCACGACCATCGGCTACGGGCTGATCGCCCAAGAGATGATCAACATCATGGAGCTGACCGGGGTGACCTTCTGCCACCCGAACGGCAACGTGCGGCAGGGGCCGATCCACGTGGACTTTGGCCGGCTGGTTCTGCGCGACACGCTTGTGCGTCACCCGCCGCAGAACCTCAAGCCCGGACTGGAGATGCTCGCCTGGGCCGACGAGACGGTCGACTGGGCACGCAGGGCCCTGAAGTTCTGGATGTGATCCGGTCGACAGGGTACGACCGAGTCGCCGTTAGGCCATCACACCTGTACGGCGACGGACCCGGCGCCGAGCCGCCGTGTGCTCCCGTCGGGCAGGGCCAGCGACAGCGGACCGTCGGTCGTGACCTCCATCGACCCGTGCCCCGCCCGTACGAGGACGCGCGTCCCACGGAAGGTCAGCCGCAACGACAGGCAGTCCCAGGCGGCCGGGAGCCTAGGGTCCACGGTGAGCGCGTCACCACGGACCCCGAGCCCGGCGAAGCCCTGGGCGAGGGCTCGCCACAGCCCGCCCATGGTCGCGACGTGCAACCCACCCCGGGTTGTGCCGTTGAGCGCGTGCATGTCCAGCATCGCCGCCCAGTGCAGGAGCGGCAGAGCCTCGTCGGGCCGGCCGGCACGGGCCAGCAAGGTGGCGTGCACCGCGGGTGACAGCGAGCTGCCGTGGCTCGTCCGAGGGCCGTAGTAGTCGAGGTCGGCCTCGAGCGCTGCTCGTGGCACATCGTCAGGGACCATGTAGTGCAGCATGAGGACGTCCGCCTGCTTGAGGACCTGACTTGCGGCGATCGCCTCCCGGCCCAGCACCCGGTCGGCCGATCCCGGGATCTCCATGAGGTCGGAGAGGTCGAGCGGCGCCAGGTCCGAGAAGCCCGCGAACTGCTCGTGCCGCCCGAGCGCCGGGTCGTAGCCGTCGACCAGGCTCTCCGCCACCTCCCGCCAGAGCCGCGCCTCGGCCGCGGTGCCACCGATGCCGTCGCCTTCCACCAGCCGGGCGGCCAGGCGCAGGTGCCAGCGGGCCATCACGTTGGTGAAGGCGTTGTCGTCGACGTCCTCGTGGTACTCGTCCGGCCCCATCACGTGCCGGACGTGCCCCTCGCCGGACGGGTCGCGCTCCACCCGGCTCGCCCAGTAGCGGGCGCCCTCGGTGACCAGGGCTCGTCCCGGCCCGCGCAGGAACGCCTCGTCGCCCGTCCACCGCACGTACTCGTGTGCCGCCCAGGCCACGTCGGCGACGATGTGCTCCTCCTCGACGGCCGTACGGATCGGGATCCGCTCACCGTCGAGGCCGACGACGGTCTCAGGCGTGACCTCCGATCCGTAGGTGGCCGACTCCCATGGGAAGCGGGCGCCGGCATAGCCGTACCGGCGGGCGTTGGCGCGTGCGGCATCCAGTCGGCGGACGCGGTACTCGAGCTGCGCCCGGGCGGCCTGCGGCCGCAGCGGTGCGAGTGCCCCCAGCACGAAGACGTCGGAGTCCCAGAACACGTGACCGGCGTAGTCGGGTCCGGACAGCCCCCGGGCGCCGACCGCCGCCTCCCCACCCTCCGGCGTCGAGCACAGCAGCTGGAAGACGGCGTAGCGGGCGCCAAGGGTCAGCTCAGGGTCGCCCTCGACCTCCACCCCACAGGCGTCCCACCGCTGCGCCCATGCGCGCCGCTGCTCGTCCAGCAGCGCGTCGACACCGGTCGACCGTGCCTCCGCCAGCCGCGTCAGCGCCGAGTCGACCGGCGGAACCGTCGACGGGTCGGCGACCAGTGCGACCACCCGGTCGATCCGCCGACGCCCGTCGGTCGCGGCCTCCGACTGGTGCGCTGCGGCGACGATGCCGCCTCGCTGCGACGGGACCCGCGCCCAGTGCGCCTCGCCGTCCCGTCCCCGATCCGCGGGCTCCCGTACGAGGAGGGGGTCGCCGCCCGTCAGGTCTGCTGCGGCGCCCTCGGCGCGCATGACCGCGACGCCGGGCCGGTCGATCGCCGCGAAACGCAGACTGGAGAAGTCGCCATCGGAGCTGTCCCGGTACAGGACTCCGGTGCGGAGGTCGAGCCAGCGCGTGCCCGCCGTCCGCTCCGGTCGCCGCAGGCCCGTCCAGGCCGGACCCTCGAGCAGCCGCGGCAGCTCGGCCGTCTGGCCCTCGTACACACCACCGGCCAGCACCGGATCGCCGTCAGCACCCTCCAGCGACCCGCGGGTCCCGAAGTGACCGTCACCGACGGTCAGCACGCTCGCGGCAGCCTCCTGCGACAGGCTGGGACCGGGGCCCGACCCCATGTCTGTCACGGTGACCACCCAGCTGGCCGCGTCGTCACGATGCCTCGCATGCATGACTCCATCGTTACCTCTGCCGCCCCGGCCGCGCACGGGGATTGCCGCGTCCGTGCTCGGGTACTACCCGACGCGGACGCGGCATCCGACCTGCAGGCCCGCCGCGCTGCGACCGGATGCTGGAGGTGGCGTGTGGTGTCGACCGGAGGAAGCTCCAGGAACGTTCCGCCGCTCCGGATCGCCGTGGTGGCACCCCCCTACTTCGAGCTGCCGCCGGAGGGTTACGGCGGGATCGAGGCCGTCGTGGCGGACCTCGTGGAGGGCCTGGTCGCCCGCGGCCACGACGTGACCGTCATCGGGGCCGGTCGAGGCAAGCTCCCGGCGGAGTTCATCCACACCTTCGAGGAGCCACCGAGCGCCGAGGTCGGGACCGTGCTGCCGGAGATCCTGCACGCCATCTCCGCCGCGCACGTCGTCGACGAGCTGG
>Ga0268386_10001764_pt1 | contig 15025 bp, 13 predicted proteins | sample RVTome_15_FD_200260 | JGI IMG/M metagenome (GOLD analysis project Ga0268386, IMG submission 200260) | Soil microbial communities from uranium-contaminated site in the Upper Colorado River Basin, Wyoming, United States - RVT150D86... ...
CTCGTCGACGACGCCCTCGGTGCGCACGATGCGCGCCTCCCAGGTACGCCGCTCGCCCGCCTGCTCGACGGACAATGTGACGCGGGGAAGCGGCTGGTCGGGGCCGTGGGTGGCGGAAGGCAGGTCGAGGTAGGCGGCATCGTCGCTTGATAGCGGTAACCGGACTTCGACGGTGTCGATCGCGAAGGTCGTGCCGAGTTGGGTGCCCGGTGCGACGAACTGCCCGATATCGACCAGCTTGCGCCTCACCAGGCCGTCGTAGGGCAGCGAGATGCCGGTCCGCTCGAGGTCGCGGCGGGCCTTGTCCACGTCGGCCTGCGCGGCCTGGACACCGGCGACGGCCTCTTGCACCTGCGGCTTGCGCAGGACAAGGTCCGAGGGCTCGCCGGTTCGCCCGAGGTTGCGCCAGTCCCGCAGCGCCTGTTCGGAGCGGGCCTGTTCGTCGGCAAGCCGGGCGCGCTGCGAAGCCATGTTGGCCTCGGCGCGTTTCACAGCAGTTTCATAGTCGCTGCGGTCGATTTGGAGGAGTACTTCGCCCGCCTCGAAGAAGCCGCCGGCGATGAAGTCCGGCGAAACCGAGCTGATCTTTCCCGTCACCTCCGCCACCAGCGTGGTTTCGGTGCGCGGCTGCACGCTGCCCTGCGAACGGATGGTGAAATTCACGTGGCGCTCTTCGGCCTCGATGGTGTCCACGAGGACGGCCTGGCGGCCTTCCTCCTTCCGCTCGGGCTCCTGGGCCTGCCCGAACATGATCAGGGCCACGAAAACAACGATCGAGAGGGCGAAGATGCCCAACGGCAGCGTGTACTTCAAAAACTTGGACATGCAGTCTCCCGGACCGGCGCGGCATGACGGTGATTCTGGCCACCTCACATTATCGCCGCGCGCCTTGGCAGCGTCATAGGGCAAAGGTTGGGCTGAGGGCGTCAAAAGAAAAGCCCCGGCGGCGGTCGCCGCCGGGGCTTTCTGAAGGCTTTACTGCAACAGGTCAGCGCTTGTTGATGCTCACGTCTCCGCTAAAGCTGTTGAGGTTGATGGTCGCGCCATTGCTGCCTTCCAGGTGCTCGAGGCGCTTGCCGGGCCCGTGGGAGGAAGAATTCCGAGCCCGTCCGAAGGCTGAATCGATGCTTCCGCTGAAAGTCTGCGCGAGAAACTCGGCTTGCTGGCCGTTCGGAAGGTAAAGATCGATGTCGCCGCTCATACTGCTGACCTTGATACGGCCGCCGTCCGCCAGGGCGACCCTGAGCTCCACGTCGCCGGAGACGGCTTCGAACTCTCCGCTGTCGATCGTATCCCCGATCACCGTGACGTCGCCAGAAACCGTCGAGGCCTCGATCTCGCCGCTGACACCGCTCAATTCAATCTCGCCGCTGACCGACTCGGCGTTCACCCGCGAGGCGGTGCCGGAGAAATCGACATCTCCGCTCACCGAGCTTAGCGATACCCTTTGCACACGGGCGGCCACGTCGAGGTCGCCGCTGACTGTCCTCAGCTCCAGCAGTTGCCCGGAGAGACCTCCGGCCTCGATGTCTCCGCTCACGCTCTCCGCCTCGACGCTCGCCCCTTCGGGCACCCTGATCTCGAGGTAAGCGCCGTCAATGGTTCGCCGGTCGTAGTAATCGACCCGGATGCGCAGGGTGCTGCCGGATTCCCTGATTTGGAGCTCCCTGACATCGTCGCTCAGGTCCCCGCTGATGCTTACTTCGTTGCGGTCCCAGCCCTGGATAACGATCTCGCCGAACTCGTTTTCGATCAGCACGCTGCCGTCGGCGGCCAATGGGCGGCTTTCCTGGACCTCACGTTCTTCGGCCAGAGCCCACGCCGGACCCAAAAGCACGGCGGCCATCATGCCGGCGGCGCTGAAGCGCCAGAGCGCCGTGGTCCGCGAGCGGGTACGGTTGTTGTTGGTCTGCGGGTTCATATTTCTGTCCTCCGGCTGGCCCGGTCGAGGGCGGCCAGCTGCTTCAACATCTCAAGCTGGCGTGCGCGCAGCTCGAGCATTCGTTTGTTCAGCCATGGGTTGTTCGGATACTGCTCGAGGGCCAAGGAAAGGGCTGATTCGGCATCCAGCATCTCCTGCCAGTCACGCTCGATGGCGTCGAGCGTGGCCGGCTCGAGCATCTGGTTGGCGTTTCCGAGATCGACGTACTCGCTGAAAGCAGCCTGGTACACGCGTTCGGCCCCGGCCAGCGCGCCACCCAGGTTCGGCACGGTATTCGCTTGTCCATGTTGTTGAGCCGTTTGCGCGACGGTCACAGACCCGGGGGCCGATTCCTGCCGCGATTGCCCGAAGAAGACGCCGACGGCGAAAGCGAGCACGACGGCCGCCGCGACCTTCAGCCACGATGTGCCGGCACGAGGGCGTTTCACATCCTCGGCGGCAATCCTGCGCAGGATGCGGGGCCAGGGGTCGTTCCGCGGTTCGATGCCCTTCGGCAACTCCCCGAGTCGACGGATCAACTCCGTTTCGGTCAAGTTGCCGTTGTCGTTGCCGTCTGGGCGGTGTGTCATCTGCTCAATTCCTCTCGCAACAATTTCCTTGCCCGGTGCAGCTGGGCCTTCGACGATCCGACCGCCATGCCGGTCATTTCGGCGATCTCTGCATGCTGGTAGCCTTCAATGTCATACAGCACCAGCACGGTTCGCGCCCGCTCCGGGAGCTTGGCGATGGACCGCTCGAGATCCCGCTGCGTGCCCGCGTGGACGTCCTCGCTGCCGACCGCCGTGCGGTAGACCTGCTCGTCCAGCGCCACTTCCTTGCCGGCCTGCCTCAGCCTGGTGCGCCGATCGCTCAGCGCCACGTTCACGGCCAGGCGATGAAGCCAGGTTCCGAACCGGCTGTCCCCGCGAAAGGAGTCGAGCTTCTGCCAGGCCCTCACGAAGGCCTCCTGAAGGAGATCCTCCGCCAGTGCGTGCTGGCCTCCGCTCATTCGCCACAACAAGCCGTAAACACGGTCGCGGTTAAGCCGGTACAGGGATTCGTAGGCAGCGTGATCACCCTTCCGGGCGTGCGCGATCAGTTCTTCCTCGCGGGCACCCGTCGCCTCGGAAAGCGCTGTTACGCCTGCGGAAGCGCTGGATTCGGGCCCGGATTCCGAAGGCGCCACTGCGCTCGATCCTCCCATGAACCATTAGACTCACCGCCAGGCATGATGGTTTAAGGCGGCAAGGGGCGGCAATCAGGCCTTAGTCCGACAGGGCGTCGGCAACGGCACGCTGTTCTCGGCGCAGGGCGGGTGGCGTGCGATCGTCGAACTGATCGAGATAACGGCCGATCTCTTCCAGTTCCTTGCGCCAGGCCGAGGCATCGACTGCCAGTAGTTCCTCGAGGGCATCGGGGCTGGTGCGGATGCCCGAGAGGTTGAGGTCTGCGGGGTCGGGCAACCGTCCGATGGCCGTTTCGCGGGCACCCACGGCGCCGTTGCAGCGCCGCAGGATCCAGTCAATCACGCGCATGTTCTCACCGAATCCCGGCCACATGAATCGGCCCTCATCGTCCTTCCTGAACCAGTTGACGTGAAAGATGCGCGGCAGCCGCGAAGCGTTTCCCTCGAAGCTCAGCCAGTGGCGCCAGTAATCGCCGAAGTTGTATCCGCAGAACGGCTTCATCGCCATCGGATCGCGACGCACCTGGCCCACAGCGCCGGTTGCGGCCGCGGTGGTTTCCGAGGCCATGGACGCGCCCAGTAACACGCCGTGGCGCCATGACTTACTTTCCAGCACCAGGGGCACCAGGCTGGCGCGGCGACCGCCGAAGATGATGGCGGAAATCGGCACGCCGCCGGGGGCTTCGGCCTTCTCCGAATAACTCGGGCACTGCGAGATGGGCACAGTGAACCGCGCGTTGGGATGGGCCGCGGGCCCGTTGCCGGGGACCCAGTCCTCGCCCTTCCAGTTTTTTGTCGGGACCTGATGGTCCTTGCCTTCCCACCATGGCTGATTGTCCGCGGTGACCGCAACGTTGGTGAATATCGCATCGCGGTCAAGCATGGCGAGGGCGTTGGGATTGGTTTTCGCGCTGGTGCCGGGGGCGACGCCGAAGAACCCGGCCTCGGGATTGATGGCCCACAAGCGGCCGTCGTCACCGATACGCATCCAGCAAATGTCGTCGCCGATCGTCCAGACTTTCCAGCCCGAATAGCTTTCGGGCGGGATCAGCATCGCCAGGTTGGTCTTGCCGCAGGCGGACGGGAAGGCGCCGGCTATGTAGTGGGTCTCGCCCTTTGGATTCTCGACACCGACGATCAGCATGTGCTCGGCCAGCCAGCCCTCCGTGCGGGCCTGGTAGCTGGCGATGCGCAAGGCGTGGCATTTCTTGCCCAGCAGGGCGTTGCCGCCGTAACCGGAACCGTAGCTGTGGATCTCCAGGTCCTGAGGGAAATGCACGATGAAGCGGCGTTCCGGGTCGAGCTCACCGGTGGAGTGCAGGCCCTTGACGAAACCGCCCTCGCGCTCGATGCGCTCCAGTGCCGGGGCGCCCATGCGGGTCATCATCCGCATGTTGGCGACCACGTACGGGCTGTCCGTGATCTCGACGCCGCAGCGCGACAGCGGGGACGCGATGGGACCCATGCAATACGGGATGACGTACATCGTGCGGCCTTCCATGCAACCGCTGAACAGATCCATCATTTTGTCCCTGGCTTCGCCCGGGTCCATCCAGTTGTTGTTGGGCCCCGCGCTGTCGCGATCTTGCGTGCATACGAAGGTCAGGTGCTCGACGCGAGCGACGTCGGACGGGTCGGAGCGGTGAAGGTAGCAGCCGGGGTGGGTTTGCTGGTTGAGCTCGATCAGATCACCCGTGCCGAGCATCAGCGAAATCAGTTCACGGTTCTCTTCCTCGGACCCGTCACACCAGTGAACCCTGTCAGGGCGAGTCAGGCGGGCAACTTCATCGACCCAGTTCGCCAAATCTCGATTGCTGGTCACCATGCTCCCTCGTTTTCAATCTATGAGTTGTTCGATAACGTGTTCGACATAGTCCTCGAAAGTGCCGCTGTCCATTTCAGGGGCCTGTCCCTGGCGCTGCAACTGGAGGAAGCCGAGATAGGCGGAGTATGCCAGGCGTGCCTGATTTTCCGCGGCATGGCCGGGCATGCCCAGTTCGCGGAATGCGGCAGCCAGATAAGCCATGCGCCGTTGCGTGACGCGTTCCAGGACCGGCCCCACGATGGGGTTGCCAGCAGCCGCGCAGAGTTCGCGGTAGACCTCGTGGGTGAGGTGCTCCTTGCCGACGCGCCGGAAGAAGTCGCGCAGGCGTTCGCGCGGCAGGTCGATGGTGCCGAGGGCGGTCTTGAGGTTGCGGCTGTCGTGCTCCTCCCAGCGCACCAGGGTCTGCTCGAGCAAGGCATCGCGATTGCTGAAATGCCAGTAGAAACTGCCCTTGGTGATTCCCATCCGGCGCGCCAGCGGCTCTACCGCGAGCCCCTGGACGCCCTTCAGGGCGATCAGCAGCAGGGCCTCCCGCTCCCAATCATCCTGAGACAGGCTGGCACGCTTTTCGGCCACTTCGCCGGTGTTAGCCGCGGAATTGCCCTGTTCCATGTTTTAGCCTGACCTGCTGAAGTGATTCTCGATAGATTTTGCCGCCCGCCGCCGGCATCGGCGGGCGAGGCGGCCAGTGTATCAGCATCCGCTGCGGCATGGGCGCGGCCGCCCTTTGCGCCGCTCCGGCAAGGGTCCGCGGCCCGGTTGACAAGCCTCCGCACTTTTTCCATACTCCACCGTATGTTGTGGCTCTTCCTGGCCCTGTTGGCAACCTCCCTGGCCTGCGCTTTTTACGGCGTGACCCTCCGGGTGTGGACCGCTGCGATGGCGGCGGTGGTGGTCGTGGTCGGGCTGAGCGGCAGCGTTTCCTGGGTCGGCCTGATTGTCACGGCGCTGGTTTTGGCCGCGATCGCCGTTCCACTCAACCTGCCGGCCTGGCGGCACGAGTATCTGAGCGCCCCGATGCTCAAGCAGTACCTGCGGATGCTACCCGGCCTGTCCGATACCGAACAGGTCGCGCTGGATGCCGGTACGGTGGGTTGGGAAGGCGAACTCTTCGCCGGCAAGCCCGACTGGCAAAAGCTGCAGGACCAACCCTACCCCGAACTCACGGTCGAGGAGCAGGCCTTCCTTGACGGCCCGGTCGAAGAGCTGTGCGACATGCTCGACCAGTGGCAGATCACTCACGTCGACGCCGATCTCAACGAAGAGACCTGGAAATTCCTCAAGGAAAACCGTTTCTTCGGCATGATCATCCCGAAGCAATACGGCGGCCTTGAGTTTTCCGCCCTGGCCCACCGCGCCGTACTCCAGAAAGTAGCGTCGGTGAGTTCCGTGGCCGGCTCCCACATAGCGGTCCCGAATTCCCTCGGCCCGGCCGAATTGCTGCTCCATTACGGAACCGAGGAGCAGAAGAATCACTACCTGCCGCGGCTCGCCCGCGGTGAGGACGTACCCTGCTTCGCGCTCACCGGCCCAACGGCGGGCTCGGACGCCACCTCGATCCCCGATTTCGGGATCGTCTGCGAGGGCGAATACAAGGGAAAAAACGTGCTGGGGATGCGGCTCGATTTCGACAAGCGCTACATCACCCTGGCCCCGGTTGCTACGGTGATCGGCCTCGCCTTCCGCCTCTACGACCCGGATCACCTGATCGGCGATAAGGAAGACATCGGAATCAGCCTCGCGCTTTTGCCTCGCGACGTCGAAGGCATCGAAATCGGCCGCCGCCACATGCCCCTCAACGTCCCGTTCCAGAACGGGCCGATTCGGGGGCGCGAGGTGTTCGTGCCGCTGGACGCGCTGATCGGCGGACGCGAACAAGCCGGTCAGGGCTGGCGCATGCTGGTGGAATGCCTGTCGGTCGGCCGCGCAATCTCGCTGCCGTCATCCTCGACCGGCGGCGCCAAGATGGGCGCGCTGGCGACCGGCGCCTACGCCCGCATCCGCAAGCAGTTCAACCTGCCCATTGGCCGCTTCGAGGGAATCGAGGCAGCGCTGGCCCGCATCGCAGGAAACACTTACGCCACAGCCGCCCTCTCGCGCATGAGCGCGACCGCCGTGGACCTCGGTGAGAAACCCGCGGTTCCGTCCGCCATCGCCAAGTACCACGCCACCGAGCGGGCGCGGGAAGTGAGCATCGACGCCATGGATGTCCACGGCGGCAAAGGCATCATCCTGGGACCCCGCAATTACCTCGGCCGCGGCTGGCAGGGCTTGCCGATCTGGATCACGGTAGAAGGCGCCAACATCCTGACCCGCAGCATGATGATCTTCGGGCAGGGCGCGATTCGCTGTCATCCCTTTGTGCTGCGTGAAATGCAAGCCGTGAAGATCGAGGACCCGGAGGAGCGGCTTCACACCTTCGACGAATTGCTCTTCGCCCACATTGGCTACACCCTGCGAAACGCGGTCCGGAGCCTGCTGCTGGGGCTCAGCTTCGGGCGTTTCGCGGCGGTCCCGCGCGACCGCAATACCGCCGGGTACTACCGCAAGCTGTCGCGCTATTCCGCCTCGCTGGCGCTGGTGTCCGATGTCGCCATGCTTACCCTTGGCGGCAAGCTGAAACTGAAGGAGCACATTTCCGCACGGCTCGGCGACGTGCTCAGTCAGCTCTACATCTGCTCGGCCATGCTCAAGCGCTTCGAAGCCCAGGGTAGGCCGGCCGCCGACCAGGCGCTGCTGGCCTGGGCATTCCACGACAGCATTCACAAAATCCAGGTGGCCCTGGCGCGAGTCGTTGACAATTTCCCGGCCCGCAGCCTCCGGGCGCTGCTCGCCCTTGCGGTCTTCCCGCTGGGGCGACGCGAGCGCGAGCCGGGCGACCGCCTCACGCACCGAGTCGCCCAACTGTTGCTGGCGCCCTCTGAGACCCGCAGCCGCCTGTGCCACGGCATCTATACTTCGGCGAGGGCAGGACATCCGGTGGGCGTCATGGAAGAAGCATTACCACAGATCATCCTCGCCGAGCCCCTGGAGCGGAAACTTCAGAAGGCCGTCAAGTCGGGCGATGCCAAAGGCGTCACCTGGGAAGAACAGCTCAAGTCCGCCCTGGAATCCGGCGTCGTCACGGCGGCGGAAGCTGACATTCTGGTCCAGACGCGCGAACTAACGGCCGAGATCATCGCGGTGGACGATTTCGAGACTTCCGAGCTCCGCCTGGGCGAGCGACAGGAATCCAGGATCGGCAAGCAGCACGCCGCGTAAAGAATGAGCAAGACGAGGCGCCCTGCCTCGTTGTCACTTTGATATCCTCGACGGGCCATGAGCCTGTCGCGCCACTTCATGCTGGCAGCCCTGCTGCCCCTTTTCGCGGCCGCCTGCGCGGAGCCGCCTGGCCAATCGGCAGAATATTACGTCTTCGGCACGCTGGTCGATGTGCGGCTGCCCGAGGCCAGCCCCGAGGACGCCTCGGAGATTTTCGCCGAACTGCAGCAGGAACTGCAGCGCATGCACCTGGAATGGCATGCCTGGGAGCCCGGCGACCTGACGCGCCTCAACCAGGCGCTGCAGGCCGGACGCAGCGAACCGACCACGCGGGACATCGTGGCGCTGATTCAACGCTCGCAGAGGATGGAGGAGCGCTCAGGCGGACGTTTCAACGCCGCTATCGGCAAGCTGGTGGCGCTGTGGGGCTTCCACACGTCTGAATTCCCGGTCGCCGGCCCGCCGCCGGCGCCCGAAGCGATCCAGGTCTTGATCAAGGCCCATCCCTCGGCCTTCGATGTCGAGTTCGCCAACGGCGAAGTGTTGTCGCACAACCCAGAGGTTCAATTCGACTTCGGCGGCATCGCCAAGGGCTACGCCCTCGACCGTGCCTGCGAAATCATCCGCGACGCCGGTCACGACTCTGCCATCGTCAACGCCGGGGGCGATGTCAGGGCGATGGGCGACAAGCGGGGAAAGCGCTGGCGGATCGCGCTGCGCGACCCCAAGGGTGGCATCGCGGGCGCCATCGAGATCAGCGGCGACCGGGCGATCTTCACGTCGGGCAACTATGAGCGCTACCGGGAGGACGCCGGAAAACGCTACCCCCATATCCTCGACCCGCGAACCGGCTGGCCCGTGGCGGAGGTGGCCTCGGCCACCGTGATTGCCCGCGACGGTGCGACGGCCGACGCGGCCGCCACGGCAATGGTTGTCGCCGGTCCGTACGACTGGCTGAGGGTAGCCTATGACATGGGTATCGAGGCCGCCCTCATGATCGATCGGGAAGGCCGGATGGAGGCCACGCAGGCGATGATGGAATTCTTCTCCCCGGCCGACGGGCGCGAGGTTACGATCTTCGCAGTGGACTGACGCGTCAAAGCATGCCGGTTTCGAGCCGGGCCACGTCGGACATCATGGAATGGTTCCACGGCGGGTCGAAGGTGAGGTCCACCACCACCCGCTTGACGGTCGGAACCATCTCCAGCTTCGAGCGAACATCGTCCACCAGGATGTCGCCCATGCCACAGCCCGGGGCCGTCAGGGTCATCTTGACGAAGACCTCTCGCTCGTCCTTGGCGGATTCGACCATGTCGCACTCGTAGATGAGCCCGAGGTCGACGATGTTGACCGGGATTTCCGGATCGTAGCAAGTCTTGAGCTGGTCCCAGACCAGCTTTTCGACGTCAGATTCGCCGGCGTCCTCCGGCAGGCTCGGCGGCAGCACCGGCTCCTTGCCGATGGCGTCGGCGTCCGTACCTGCAATGCGAAAGAGATTACCGTCGACGAACAAGGTGAAGCTGCCGCCCAGGGACTGCGTGATGTAGCCGACGGTACCGGCCGGCATGGTCACGATGTCCCCGGCCGGAATCATGACGACCTCGCAGTCGCGCTCGAAGCGGCAGGGCTGGCTGGTGTGGCTGTACATGTGCTCAAAAATGCGTCCACCACCATGTTAACTCAAGCGCTTCATTGAATGAGCAAGATGGGCCGTCCTTGCCCACTTCGTTCTCACATGGCGGATTGGAGATAGTTCTCGACGCCGACACTCTGGATGAGCTCGAGCTGGGTTTCCAGCCAGTCCACGTGTTCCTCCTCGGATTCGAGGATGTGCTTCAGCAGATCACGGCTGACGTAATCCTGGCAGGACTCGCAATACGCGATGCCCTCGCGCAGCAGCGGAATGGCCTCCATCTCCAGCTTGAGGTCGCATTCCAGCATCTCGGGGACCGATTCGCCGATCAGCAATTTCCCCAGGTCCTGGAGATTTGGCAGGCCCTCGAGGAACAGGATGCGCTCCATGAGCGCATCAGCGTGCTTCATCTCATCGATGGACTCCTCGTATTCCTTCTCCGCCAGCTTCCCGAACCCCTTGTCCTTGATTATCCGCGAGTGGAGGAAATACTGGTTGATGGCCGTCAGCTCGTTCTTGAGGACGCCATTGAGATAGGTGATGACTTTGCGATCGGTTTTCATCGAGCTCCGCTCCTTGACCGGCGCGGCCTTGTCGGCCGGTGATTGACTAGCAGTGTACTAAAGGCGGAAAGGGCCTACCGGAATGCAAATGATTGCCAGAAGCGTTTGCAACAGAGCACGGCGGCCATCGGGCGGGCGCTGTGGTCGCAGGGCGACGGGATGTGCAGGGGATCAGGCAGCCAACGCGTTGTTGCGGACTACCGTCAACGCGGCCTGCTGGCGTTCGCTCAATGCGTCATGAAAGATTTGCCGCGCGGTGCGGGCGCAGGAGCCGCACTGCATGCCGCAGCCGGTGTTGAACGAAAGTTCACTGTAGGAGCTGACGCCGCGGTCTACGGCGTCGTAGATCGCGCGGTCGGTCACGGCATGGCACAGGCAGATGTACATGGCAGTAGAATCATAAATGCAAATGAGAATGATTGTCAATCAGCCAGCTGAAATGCTAGTATCGGCTGCATGAAATAAGAACCATTCTCATTCAGGAAAATTTATGCCGATCTCGCCCTTGTTATTCCTTCGCTGTGCCATTTTCGCCGCAATCGCGCTGCTCACGCCACCGCTTTCCGCCGACTCGGAATGTCGCACGGCGGGAGACACGGACGGTAAAACGACCGCTCCTTCGTGTTTGCAACTGGAAACGATCACAATATTCGGCAGGGCTGAAAAGGCGCGCGACGTGGCCGGCGGCGCCAGCTATATCACCCCCCAGGAACTACAGGCCTTCGATACGACCGACGTGGCTCGCGCGCTCAGACGCGTGCCGGGGGTTTCCATCCAGGTCGAAGACGGCTGGGCCCTGCGACCGAACATCAGCATCCGCGGCACGGCAAGCGACCGCAGCAGCCGCGTCACCCTGCTGGAGGACAACGTGCTGATTGCCCCGGCGCCGTATGCGGCTGCATCGGCGTATTACTTCCCAACCTTCGGCCGAATCCACGCCGTCGAAGTCCTCAAAGGTCCGGCTTCGATCACGCAGGGCCCGTATACCGTTGGCGGTGCACTCAACTTCATCTCAACACCCATCCCGGCCGAGCGCCGCGGCCTCCTGCAGGGGGAATTCGGCTCCGATTCCACCTGGCGCGTCCACGCCTGGTACGGCGACCGGCAGGAGCGCTTCGGATACCTCGTCGAAACCCACCAGTGGCAGTCCGACGGCTACCAGACGATCGATCGCAGCGGCCGCGACACGGGGCTCGATAAGGAAGACTACCTTGCCAAGTTGGCTTTTTACTCCGATCCCGCAGCGGCGCTGTACCAGCAGCTGGAAATCAAGCTACAGAGTTCCGACGAAACCTCACAACAAAGCTACCTGGGCCTGAGCGACGCGGATTTCGCCCACGACCCGCTGCGCCGCTACGGGGTCTCGGAACTCGACCAAATGAACAACGACCACGACCAGGTCGTGCTGAGCTGGCGCGCGGAAACCGGTAATGGGATTGGCGCGGTCCTGACCGCCTATTCGAACGACACCTCGCGCGCCTGGTACAAGACCGAAGCCTTCGATTTCGACGGCAGCGAGGACCCCCAGACATTTTCGGGCACCAGCTGGGCCAATGTCGTGGAGGCCATCAACGCCGGCGAGTCTCTGGGTGGCTCTACGCCGGATGAGCTGCAGGCCGTGCTCGACGGCGCGGACACGGCCCCGGGCGCCATCCAGGTGCGCAACAACTCCAGGGATTACTACTCCAGGGGCGTCCAGCTGGGCTTTGACCGCCTGCTCGAGACGGGCGGCGTCACCCACAGCCTGCAGGCCGGGATTCGTTATCACGAGGACGAAGAAGACCGCCTGCAACGCAGCGACAACTACCAGCAAATCGGAGGGGAACTGGTTTTGAACCAAGTCGGCCTGGAAGGCAATGCGGGCAACCGGCTCCAGTCGGCCGAGGCCTGGGCAGTCTACGTTTTCGACCGCATCGATTGGGAGGACTGGACGCTGACGCCGGGGCTGCGCTTCGAGTCGATCGACCTCGGCCGAGTGCGGTACTTCGAGAACAGCGAGGATCCCGCCAGCCGCGATCCCGACAATTTCCGGGACAGCCAATCCAACCAGGTCGACATCTGGCTGCCCGGCATTGGCGCCCTCTATCAGCTGAACGCTGAATGGCGGGCCGTGGCCGGCATCCACAAGGGTTTCGCAGTACCCGGCAGCCAGCCCGGCGTGGATCCGGAAGAGAGCATCAACTACGAGTACGGAGTCCGCTACGAAGGCGACCTCGGCAGCTTCGAGGCCATGGGTTTCTTCAACGATTACAGCAATCTGGTAGGGGTGTGCACCAACTCCTCCGGGGCCAATTGCGAGCCCGGAGACGCCTTCAACGGTGACGCCGTCCACATACCGGGCCTGGAACTGACTTGGAGCGCCTCGATACCGCTGGAAGGCGGCTGGAGCCTGCCGCTGCGAGCGGCCTATACCTGGATGGACGCGGAATTCCAGACTGCCTTCGATTCGGAGTTCTTCGGAGCGGTGGAGCCCGGTGATCCGGTGCCCTACATCCCGGCGAGCCAGCTATGGTTCGCCGCCGGCCTGGAAAACGGCCCGTGGGCCTTCGACGTCAGCCTGAACCTCGTCGATGACGTCTGCACGACAGCCGACTGCGGGGAGTTCGAACGTACCGAATCGGCGACCATGGTGGACCTGGCGGCGCATTTCCGCCTCACTGAGTCCCTGGCGTTTTACGGCGTGGTCGAGAATGCCACTGACGAGCTTTACATCGCCGGCCGCCAGCCCTATGGTGCCCGCGCGAACAAGGCGCGCACCTTTATCCTGGGCGCCCGGTTCTCGTTCTAATCAGCGCCGAAGCTCGCCTGCAACCGCGATCGGCTCGAGCAGGGTGAGTGCCTGCCGGTAAACCCTGCGTTTGAAGCGGATCACGTTTTCGGCCGGGTACCAGAAATCGACCCATCGATAGTCGGAGAATTCCGGCTCCTGCGTATGGCCGAGATCGATGGCCGATTCATCGGCCAGGAATCTCAACAGAAACCAGACCTGCTTCTGGCCGATGCACAGTGGTTTGCTGTACCGGCGCCGGTAACGATGCGGCAGGCGATAACGCAGCCAGCCCGGTGTGGAACCGAGCAGCTCGACGTGCTCTGGCGCGAGGCCGGTCTCTTCCCTGAGCTCCCGGTACATGGCCTCGACCGGGGTTTCGTCGGTGTTCATACCACCCTGAGGAAACTGCCAGCCATCGTTGCTGGTGCGCTGTGCCCAGAATACCCGCTGGTCGTCGTTCATGAGCACGATGCCGATGTTCGGACGGTATCCGTCAGGGTCGATCATCGCGGTGTTCCCCGGTTGAAATGCCGTATCATGATTCACCTATTAGAGCTGAATTTTAACATCTGATGATGCCCTCCGCGCGCTCCCGCTTGCTCGTCCCCGCGCTGCTCATTCTCTCATTCCTGAGCTTACTGCTGTCCAGCGCGGTCGGCTCCGTCGCGATGAGCTTCACCGACTGGATTGCTGCGCTGCAACAGCCGGATTCGGCCCTGGGCGAAGTCGTGTGGCGGCTGCGGCTGCCGCGCGCCTGGGCCGCATGGATGGTCGGAGCCCTGCTGGCCCTTTCAGGTTGTCTGATGCAGGTGCTGCTGCGCAATCCGCTCGCCGACCCTTACATTCTGGGCGTCTCAGGCGGCGCCGCTTTCATGACCCTGCTTGGAATGACCGTGGGCGTTGCCGCCGCCTTGTTACCCGTGATGACCCTGGCGGGCGCGCTCTTTTCCATCATCCTCGTGTTCAGCCTGGCGCGCGGCGAGGGTCCGTGGAGCGGCACCCGCCTGCTGCTCACAGGCGTGGTCACGGCTTCGGGCTGGGCCGCGCTGATCAGTCTGATCCTCGCCATCGGACCCGACAACAGCCTGCGCGGCATGCTGTTCTGGCTGCTCGGCGACCTCTCGCACGCGCAACCGGGCATTGCACCGACTGCGGTGCTGGCGGCGGTATTCGTGCTGGTGACGGTGCTCGCGCGCAGCCTCAACGTGCTGGCGATGGGCGAAACCACCGCCCGGCTGCTGGGGGAGGAAACCGACCGGCTGCTGTGGCTGGTCTACCTGCTGGCTTCCCTTCTGACCGCCGCAGCCGTGTTCATCGCCGGATCGGTGGGCTTCGTCGGGTTGATCGTGCCGCATCTGAGCCGCATGCTGGTCGGGTCCGACCACCGTGTGCTGGTGCCGGCCGCGACGCTGTTCGGCGGCTGTTTCCTGGTGATCTCAGACACGCTTGCGCGTACCGTGCTGGCGCCGCGCCAGCTGCCCGTCGGCGTGGTCACTGCAGTGCTCGGCGTTCCGCTGTTCCTGTTGCTCTTGAACCGGGCACGCTTGAAGTCATGACCGCTCTGAGTTGCCAGGCACTCGACGTCAGCATCGCCGGCATCCGCGTCGCAAACGCGCTCGACCTGGAACTCGCACCGGGCGAGCTGTGGGGGCTGCTCGGCCCCAACGGGGTCGGAAAAACTACGCTGCTGAAGTGTCTGGCCGGGCTGACCCCTGCCGACCGCGGAGCCATCCGGATCGGCGAGAACCCGCTGGCCGGGATGACGCGCCGTGAAGTCGCCCGGCGGCTGGGCATGCTGCAGCAGCACACGGTGTACCTGTTCGACTCCAGCGCGCTGCAGATCGCCCTCACCGGCCGCCACCCGCA
>Ga0268386_10001765_pt1 | contig 15021 bp, 14 predicted proteins | sample RVTome_15_FD_200260 | JGI IMG/M metagenome (GOLD analysis project Ga0268386, IMG submission 200260) | Soil microbial communities from uranium-contaminated site in the Upper Colorado River Basin, Wyoming, United States - RVT150D86... ...
TTCGCCACCAAGCTGTTGGTGCCGACTGAAACCGGGATCACGCGGATGCGGGGCCGGCGCATCGACGATTGGTGGCTGGGAGCCACCCTCATTCCGACGTTCCACCCTGCCGCCGCACTGCGGGGTCGACCCCAGGTCACCGAACAGATGCGTGATGACTTCGCATTGGCCCGAGTGGTCCTCGACGAGGCGGGACGATCCGGACCATCCGAGCCGGCGCAGCCGGTGTTGAAGGTCGACCAGTGACCGAGGTGCGGTGCCCGACGCCGGAGGACACCGAGGCCCTGGGGAGCCGGATCGCCGCCAACCTGCGCCCCGGGGACGTCGTCGTCCTCGCCGGTGGCCTCGGCGCCGGCAAGACCTTGCTCACCCGAGGGATCGCCACCGGCCTGGGTGTGGACGAGCCGGTGGTCAGCCCGACGTTTGTCCTCGTGCGCCAATACAAGAGTGGCTTCATCCCCGTCGTCCATGTCGACGTTTATCGACTTGGCTCGATGAACGAGTTCGACGACCTCGACGTGCTCGACACCTCACGAGATGGGGTCCTGATCATCGAGTGGGGAGAGGCCGTGGAGCAAGTGCTGCCCGAGGACCATCTTCGCATCGAATTCGAGGTGGATGACGACGAGTGTCGGACCCTCCGGTTCATCGGGCAAGGGTCATGGACCACCCGCGATCTGGGGGCCTTGGCGTGAAGCTGCTCGCTATCGAGACGTCGACCCCTGGGTCTTCGGTGGCGGTGATCGAGGACCGCCGGACGCTGGCTGCAGCCTCTCGTATCGATCGACTCGGCCACGCCGGGTTCCTCGTGCCGGCCATCGATTTCTGCTTCGACCAGGTCGGCTGGTCCCCGGTCGACCTCGACGCCGTGGTCGTGGACATCGGGCCCGGTCTCTACACCGGCATCCGGGTCGGTGTGGCCACCGCCCAAGGCCTCGCCGCGGCGTTCGGGATCCCGATCATCCCTGCGGTGTCGGTCGATGCCATCGCCTTGGAGGCCAAGACCGGTCACCGCATGATCTGGGCGGTCGTCGATGCCCGGCGCGGCGAGATGGCCGTCGCCCGCTACCGACCTGTCCCCGGAGGCGTGGTGCGAGAGTCTCCCACCGAGCTAATGGAGCACGAGGAGCTCAAGGCCGCCCTGGAATCGACCCGGGAAGACAATCTCGTCGTCGGGGACGTGGCCGAGCTCCCGGACGGCTTCTTCCTGGGGATGCATCATGTGAAGACGGGCAGACCCCGTTACCCCTACGCGGTGGCTCTCGCCGAGATCGGAGCCGGCAAGTACGAGCGTGACGAGTATCCGCCCCCTGACGACATTCGCCCGCTCTACATGCGCGAGCCGGATGTCACCATCAACTGGGAGAAGCTGCGTCAGGAGGGCCCATGGGGAGCGCAGTGAGCGTTATCAGGCCAATGACGATCGCCGATCTCACCGACGTGGTGGCATTGGAAGCGGGGGCTCAACCAAGACCCTGGTCGGAGGGCGTCTTCCGGGATGAGCTTGCTGCCGCCGGCCGGACCTATCTGCTCGTGGAAGCAGCGGCGATCTTGGGATTTGGCGGGGTAATGATCGTCGGGGACGAGGCCCACATCACCAATCTCCTCGTTGCCCCGGAGCACCGCGGCCAGGGTCTGGGGCGGCGGCTGATGATCGGCCTGATCCAGGCTGCCGTCGGCGCCGGCGCCCGCCACCTGACCCTCGAGGTGAGGGCCTCCAACCATGCGGCCCGTCAACTCTACGCGTCAGTCGGCATGGCTCCTGTCGGGATGCGACCTGGCTATTACGGGGGCGACGACGCTCTCATCCTGTGGGCGCACGACATCGATCGGCCCGAGTTCCTGGAGACCCTGCGATGAAACCGACCATCCTCGCCTTCGAGACGAGCTGTGACGAGACGGCCGTCGCGGTGGTGAGGGGCACCGAGGCTCTCTCCAATGTCCTCTCGTCCCAGGTCGACCTTCATGCCCGATTCGGTGGTGTCGTCCCCGAGGTGGCGGCACGGGCTCATGTGGAGGCGATCCGGTCACTGACCCATAAGGCGCTCACCGAGGCGGGGGTGCATCCCTCCGATCTCGACGGCGTCGCCGCCACGGCGGGTCCCGGCCTCGTGGGGGCGCTCCTGGTCGGCCACTCCTTCGCCAAGGCGACGGCGTGGGCACGACAGCTTCCTTTCGTCGGCATCGACCACATGGAGGGTCATCTCATGGCGCCAAGATTGCAGTTCGAGGAGTTCACGCCACCCGCGGTGGTCCTGCTCGCCTCGGGTGGTCACTCCCAGATAGTCCACGTCTCTGATTGGGGGGAGTACGAGACGCTGGGTCAGACCATCGACGATGCCGCCGGTGAGGCCTTCGACAAACTCGCCCGGGTCATGGGTCTGGGCTTTCCCGGGGGGCCGGCCATCGACGCCGCGTCGGAAGGCGGAGACCCCGCCGCTGTTGACTTCCCCCGCGCCCTGGCGGAGCGGCCCTATCACTTCTCCTTCTCCGGATTGAAGACCGCTGCGGCCACCTTCATCACAAAGTCGGCGCAGGCAGATGAGTTGCCCCCACTCGCCGACGTGGCCGCCTCGATCCAGGAGGCCATCGTCGACGTTCTCGTGGACAAGACTTTCGCCGCAGTCGATGCCACCGGTGCCCGGGTTGTCGGCGGAGGCGGCGGGGTTCTGGCCAACCGCCGTCTCCGGCATCGTTTCGCCGAGGAGGCAGACAAGAGAGGTGTGACCCTCGCGTTGCCCGATCCCGTTCTGTGCACCGACAATGCCGCCATGATCGGGGTGGCCGGGGCCCACTGGCTCTCCCGGGGTCGTCTCACCGACTGGGCGGAGAGCGTCGACCCTTCAATGGCGCTGTAGATAGAACCTGAGTGTCACGTACTCAGATCTGGTTTAGCACTCGCGGCGAGAGAGTGCTACATTTACTTAGCACTCACAAGTAGAGAGTGCTAATAGTCGGGTAAAGCTTGTGTTGCGGGTGGTCCATCCACCGGTCCCGGGCTCCGACAGGAAAGCACGACGTAGATGCTCAAGGAGGAGCTACGTATGAAGCTTCAGCCGCTCGGCGACCGAGTGGTGGTCACACCCACGGAGGATGCGGAAGCCCGCACCCCCTCGGGTCTGGTCATCCCGGACACCGCCAAGGAGAAGCCGCAAGTAGGGGAAGTCATCGCTGTTGGTCCCGGTGCCCGGGACGACGACGGCGAGCGCATCGCCATGGACGTATCGGTGGGGGACAAGGTCCTCTACTCGAAGTTCGCCGGGACCGAGGTCAAGCTCGACTCCGCCGAATACCTCGTCCTGAGCGAGCGTGACATCCTCGCCATCGTCAACTGAGGAGCTGAAAAGTCATGGCAGCGAAGGATCTTCGCTTTAGCGAGGAGGCTCGGAAGGGCCTCCAGGCGGGTGTCGACAAACTCGCCGACACCGTAAAGGTGACCCTCGGCCCCAAAGGCCGCAATGTCGTACTCGAGAAGAAGTGGGGCGCACCCACCATCACCAACGACGGCGTCACCATCGCCAAGGAGATCGAGCTCGACGATCCCTACGAGAACATGGGCGCCAAGCTCGCCTATGAGGTCGCCAACAAGACCGACAACGTCGCCGGCGACGGAACCACGACCGCGACCGTCCTCGCCCAGGCGATGGTCAAAGAGGGGCTCCGCCAGGTCGCCGCAGGCGCCAACCCGATGGAGCTCAAGCGGGGCATCGAGGGAGCCGTCGAGGCGGCTGTGAAGTCGATCGGTGAGCAGGCTCGCGACATCGAGACCACCGACGAGATCGCCCATGTGGCATCGATCTCGGCCAACAACGACTCCTCGATCGGCGAGGTCATCGCCGACGCCATGGATCGTGTGGGCAAGGACGGTGTCATCACCGTCGAAGAAGGCCAGACCTTCGGTCTCGAGTTGGAGTTCACAGAGGGCATGCAGTTCGACAAGGGCTACATCTCCCCGTACTTCATCACCGACGCCGATCGTCAGGAAGCCGTTCTCGAAGATCCGTTCATCCTGATCGCCAACCAGAAGATCACCTCGGTCAACGACCTGGTCCCGGTTCTCGAGAAAGTGATGCAGACCGGTAAGGGGGTCCTGGTGATCGCCGAGGATGTCGAGGGTGAGGCCCTGGCAACCCTCGTCGTGAACAAGATCCGTGGCACCTTCCAGTCGATCGCCGTCAAGGCCCCCGGCTTTGGGGAGCGGCGTAAGGCCATGCTCCAGGACATCGCCATCCTCACCGGTGGCACTGTCATCTCCGAAGAGGTCGGACTCAAGCTGGAGAACGTGAGCACCGAGCTGCTCGGCCGGGCCCGCAGGGTCGTCATCGCCAAGGACAACACCACCATCATCGATGGGGCGGGGTCCGAAGCGGATGTCAAGGCTCGCATCGTCCAGATCGAGCGTGAGATCGACAACACCGACTCCGACTGGGACCGAGAGAAGCTCCAAGAGCGTCTCGCCAAGCTGTCCGGCGGTGTCGTAGTCATCAAGGCCGGAGCGGCGACCGAAGTCGAGCTCAAGGAGAAGAAGCACCGCATCGAGGACGCCGTCCAGGCGGCACGCGCCGCAGTGGAAGAGGGTGTCGTCCCCGGAGGCGGTGTCGCACTGCTTCGGGCTCAGACCGCTGTCGACAAGGTTCGTGGTGGAACCGACGACGAGAAGACCGGGCGCAGCATCGTCCGCAAGTCGATGGAGGAGCCACTCCGTCAGATCGCGATCAACGCCGGCTTCGAAGGCGGTGTCGTGGTCGAGCGGGTCCGTGCCGCCGAGGGAAGCAGTGGCTTCAACGCGGCGACCGGGGTCTACGAGGACTTGGTTGCAGCCGGTGTCATCGACCCGGCCAAGGTCACAAGGTCGACACTGCAGAACGCGGCTTCGATCGCCGCTCTGCTCCTGACAACCGAGGCCCTGGTCGCCGAGCAGCCGGAGGACACTCCGGCCATGGGCGGTGGCCACGGTCACGGCGGCGGGGACATGGACTTCTAGAGTCCACAAACTCCGACGATAGAAGGGGCCCCGAGAGGGGTCCCCTTCTCATTGAGAGCACGAGGCGAATGACGTACCATCGCCATGTGGGTGATGAACTGGCGGTGGTGGGGGATCTACTCGCACACGAGGGCTTTCAAGCCGGCCTTCTGGCGGGCCTGATCGGCCTTGTTCTTATCATCCTCGTCTCCGTAGCGCGTCGATCCCCGGTGATTGGCTGGGGAATCTTGTTCAGTGCATCGGTGGTGGTGGTGCTCGTCCTCGATGACAGGGTCGAGTGGGCGCTTGTCACTGGCCTTGCAATCGTTGCGGTCGGCGGAGTGACGATCGATCTAGCAGGCCTTGTCAAACGTAGATCTGTGTCCTACCTGGCGAAAGGGACCGCGTGGGGCATCGCGGTCATCGCCGTGTTCTGGTTCACCAACGCCGTCTACAGCCCGGTCGAGCGCTGGATCTCCATTGCCTTTCCCCTGGTCATTCTCCTTATCGGAGCATCGGTATCAGCGTTCCGAAGGTCTGCGCATCCGAATCTGCTCGGGCCCATGGTCGCCGTGAGCATCCTCGGCATCTGGGTGACGGTGCCCGAGACCGATTCGGTGACCGTGCTCGTGGGGGCAGCTTTTCCCCTTGGTCTGGCGACGGTGCCTCCCTTTCGGGCTCGTGCAATATCGGCCGGTGCCTTCGCTCTCGGGAGCGTGATCGCCTGGCTGACCGCCGTCGGGGGCGAGAGCAACGCGGCGACGATAGTCGGGGGCTGGTCGGCGATCGGGATCATTCCGCTGCTACCGCTGCTCGCGCATTCCCATCGCCCGGCGCGTTGGACAATGGTCCTATCTCTGCACGTCGTGTATGTCGTGCTCGTAACACGGGCGGTCGACGTCTGGGACTCCATCCCGGCTCTGATCGCGGCCACTCTGGTCTTGTCGGTGCTCTCGACGTTGGCGCTGATCCTGTGGGGGCGGTCCGGGGATCGCGCCTCTGAGGACCTGGCGACGAAATCGCCTTGAGCTGATCCCATCTCCAGCGGATTTGGTCCCAGTCGTTCGTCTACTCGTCGAGCTTGGGAGAACCAGGTCAGGCTACGGGTAAGCAATTGCCGTCATGCCGAATCGGTATTCCTCATCTGCCCTACGCGCCTCCGTACTGAAGACCCCCAGGTTGTTCTGAGACAAGATCTGATTAGCGTGGTCGGTTCTTGGAATTCGGAGGGCGAGGTACAGTTGTGGCCGATCACCTGATAGATCCCCATGGGCTGGAGCTCGTCGACCTGATAGTGGATGATGCGAGGGCGGCGCAGCTCAGAAAGGAATCGGTCGATTGGCCGTCGATCGATCTGAGCCGTCGTCAGACCTGTGACTTCGAACTTCTCGCAAATGGCGGCTTTTCGCCGCTCACCGGTTTCATGTCGCGTGGCGACTACGAGAGCGTGTGCAACGACATGCGTTTGGCTGGCGGCGAATTGTGGCCAATGCCGATCACACTCGACGTCGGTGAAGCGGTCGCCGACGTGCTGGAGGTCGGGTCAAAGGTCGCCTTGCGAGACGAGGAAGGTCTGATGTTGGGCGTCCTGGACGTGGAGGACATTTGGCGTCCGGACAAGGAAGCAGAAGCGAATTACGTGTATAGCACGGCCAACCGGGAACACCCTGGTGTAGCTTATCTTCTCGACGAGGCAGGGCCGGTCTACGTGGGTGGTCCGGTCCAGGCGGTATCGCTCCCAGTCCACTACGACTACCGCAGACTGCGTCTGTCGCCATCGGAAACAAGGGCCGATTTCGCGAGGCGCGGCTGGACCAAGGTAGTCGCCTTCCAGACCAGGAACCCGATGCATAGAGCCCATGTCGAGCTCACAACCAGAGCCGCGTCAGAGCACGGGGCCGACCTGTTGATCCATCCTGTGGTCGGGATGACCAAACCCGGTGATGTCGATCATTACACGCGGGTTCGTTGTTACCAAGCCGTCCTGGATCGATATCCCAGGAATACAGCCGCCCTCGCTCTATTGCCTCTGGCCATGAGGATGGCGGGACCCCGCGAAGCCGTGTGGCACGCGATCATTCGTAAGAATCATGGCTGCACACATCTGATTGTCGGTCGCGATCACGCCGGGCCTGGCTCCGATTCGAATGGGGTCCCATTCTACGGGCCCTATGACGCTCAGTACCTTTTGCGAGAGCATGAGAAGGAACTGGGCGTGTCGATGATCGACTTCCGGATGCTCGTCTACAACCCGGACACGGACACTTATCTTCCCATCGACGAGGCGGCAGAGGGCACTCGGACACTCAGCATCTCGGGCACAGATCTGAGAGAGCGCTTGGCGGATGGACGAGAGATTCCTGAATGGTTCACCTATCCCGAGGTCGTCCGTGAACTGCGGAGGACTCATCCGCCGAGAAACAGGCAAGGTCTTACTATCTTCTTCACCGGACTGTCAGGATCGGGAAAATCGACCATCGCCAACGCGCTCATGGTGAAACTGCTCGAGATCGGCGGGCGACCCATCACGCTGCTAGACGGTGACATCGTGAGGAAGAACCTGTCATCCGAGCTTGGCTTCTCTCGCGAGCATCGGGACCTGAATATCGAGCGAATCGGATTCGTTGCTTCGGAGATCAGCAAGAACGGCGGAATAGCGATTTGTGCCCCCATCGCGCCGTACGACGCCACCCGCAAGAAAATCCGCCGTCTGATCGAGGCTGTCGGTGGATTCCTGCTCATCCACGTCTCAACGCCGCTGGAGGTGTGTGAGGAGCGCGACCGAAAGGGCCTGTATGCCAAGGCCCGGGCCGGGATCATCCCAGAGTTCACCGGCGTCTCGGATCCGTACGAGGAACCCGGCGACGCCGAAGTGGTGATCGACACGATGGAATTGACCGCCGATGAAGCCGCCAACCAAATTATCCTCTACCTGCAGAGCGTCGGCTATTTGACCGGTGCGGACGACACGTAACTCGCCTGATGACGTGGGAAGCGTGGTTCACTCTCTTTGTCGTCGTAACGGTCCTTGTTTTCCTCAGCAGGGACATCCTCCCTCCCTCGGCGGCGATGGCCGGAGGCATGGTGGCAGTGCTCGTGGCGGGCATCGTCACGCCATCTCAGGCTTTGTCGGGGTTCTCAAACCCGGCTCCGATCACGGTCGCGGCTCTCTATGTGCTGGCTCGAGCTGTGGAGAAGACCGGGAGGCTGACGCCGCTGGTACGTGATGCGATGGGTGATGGCACCAGCACCCGTCGGTCGCTGGCTCGCCTCATAGTCCCGACCTCATTGGTATCGGGCTTCTTGAACAACACACCGGTGGTGGCGATGCTCATCCCGGAGGTGTCCGCTTGGGCCCGTCGCCACGGTAAGTCTGCATCCCTTTTTCTCATGCCCCTGTCGTTCGCGGCTCTCCTGGGAGGTGTCATCACCGTGATCGGCACGTCCACGAACATCGTGGTGTCCGGCCTGCTAGTGGAGTTGGGGGCTGAGCCCTTTGCCTTCTTCGAGCTCGGAAGGGTTGGTCTTCCCATCGCCATCGGCGGGGTTCTTCTCCTCGTCGCTCTCGCCCCGCTGATGCTCCGCGAGCGGAAGTCGACCCGCGAGGAATTGCAGGGAGATACTCGCAGCTTCGTCGTCGACATGATGGTGGAGGCTGGTGGACCACTCGATGGCACTGCTGTGGAGGCAGGTGGTCTTCGCCACCTTCGATCTACCTTTCTGGCCGCCATCGAGAGAGAGGGGGATGTGATCCCCCTGGTGGGGCCGGACACCACTCTCCGTGCCGGCGACCGTCTTCGCTTCGTCGGGGACGTGGATGACGTTTTCGAACTGCAGACTATCCGGGGGCTCAAATCGGCCGAACAGCCTCACGTCTTGGATCTCGACGCCGACGCGCGCTATTTCGAAGTGGTGGTCGGCCCGCAATCCCAGCTGGTCGGTCGAACACTCAACGAGATCGGCTTCAGGGGTCGATATCAAGCCGTGGTCATGGCCATTCATCGGGCAGGCCATCGCGTCGACGCCAAACTCGGTCAAGTGAGACTTCGGGTCGGTGATGCATTGCTCGTTCTCGCAGACCCGGGGTTTCGGGAACGCTGGCGCGACAGGGGGGACTTTCTCATGATCTCGGGCCGTCAGGGCACACACCCTGTGTCGAGGGGTAAGGCTATTGCTGTGGGCGCGATCGCGGTGGGGATCATCGTTGCTGCTGCCACCGGTCTGTTGCCCATCCTGGAAGCAAGCCTGCTGGGAGCACTGCTGCTCGTTGCCATCGGAGCGTTGACCCCGGGTGAGGCGCGTAACGCAGTCGATATCGATGTGATTCTGGTAATTGCCACGGCTTTCGGGCTGGCAGCGGCGATGGAAACGTCTGGGCTTGCCGGCGTGATCTCCGATGGGCTGGTGACGGCTTCTGGCTCCTTGGGCGATTCGGGTGTCCTTCTAGGGATCACCTTGGCGACTGTGCTCTTGACCGGGTTGATCACGAACAACGCGGCTGCGCTGTTGATGTTTCCCATCGCCGTTTCGTCGTCTGCGGCTACCGGCATCGACGCCCGAGCGCTGGCCGTGGCCATCACCGTGGCTGCTTCGGTCGATTTCTTGACCCCGATTGGATATCAGACGAACACCATGGTGTATGGCCCCGGTGGCTACCGATTCTTCGACTACACACGGCTCGGGGCCCCCCTGACGCTGCTAGTGATTGGACTGATTCTCTTGATCGTTCCATCAGCATGGCCCCTGCGCTGATGCGACGCGGCCATACCCAGGACATGCCGTACCTGCATGCGGGTGGTCGTATCGAGTACGCGGGACGAGCACTTGGCTGATATCTCTGCCGCGAGGAAAGAAGACCACGAGCTCGCCAGAATGATCGCCTCTCGAGCGGGGAAGGCGTTGCTCGCACTACGAGACTCGAGACCGTCGGACGATAGACACGCTGCCGAGTTCCGTGCCGAGGCTGATCGTCTGGCGAACGACATCATATTTGAGCTTCTGAAGCCGAGGATTGCTGAGGGAGACGGATTTCTGTCCGAAGAGCACCCTGATGACGAGGAGCGCCTCGAGCACCAACGGGTGTGGATCGTGGATCCACTCGACGGCACCCGAGAGTTCGCCGAGCCTGCCCGGACCGATTGGGCGGTCCACATCGGGTTGGCGGTCGATTCCGTTGCAGCTGCGGGCGCTGTGGCGCTCCCCGCCCAGGGGGCCGTCGTGTACACAGGCGATCCTCCGAAGATCGGCAAAAGGATGTCCTCTCGAGTCAAGGTGGCGGTTAGTCGGACTCGCCCTCCCGGCATTGCCTCGTGGCTGGTTGAGCGACTCGGGTGTGAAATGATTGCCATGGGCTCGGCCGGAGCCAAGGCGATGGCTGTGGTTCGTGGTGAAGCGGACGCCTACATCCACGCCGGGGGCCAATACGAGTGGGATTCATGTGCTCCTGTAGCGGTGGCCCTCGCTGTGGGCTTGCATGCGAGCAGACTGGATGGCTCGCTGCTGCGATACAACCAAACGGATCCCTATCTGCCGGATCTTGTCATTTGCCGTCCCGAGCTCAGAGAGTCGATTGCGGCAGCTGTCGTGTCCTACTCCGACGATTGAGCTCCACGCACCGGCTTCCATAGTCTGTCGTCGCAAGGCTCGATCCGTCTCTCATTTTTGTTGCGGCATCACGCTCTTGGCGGAGTGACGGCTCATGGGCCCATGCATCTGCCCGGTTGGAGGCGATTCGTGCAGAGCCACGTTTTTCAATCGCCTCGCTCGCCGATCTCGCCTGCCTACTCGTCCAGCTTTGGGATGACCACCTCCTGTCCCAGTGGGGGCAGACCGAACACAGCCCGATCGACACCGGCTTCGGCGAGTGCATCGAGTCTTTCGAGCTTGGCTCCGTACGCGGTGACCTCGAAGGCTGCCGGATCACGTCCGGCGTCGGAGACGGCGCTGCGCACTATCGCCACTTGACCTGCGATGTCATGTCGGCTGGCGAGTGGGATCCACCCATCGCAGTACTCCGGCCATGTCGGCGAGCGTTCTGGAACCCGGGGCGGCTCCCATCACGATCGGAGGGTGCGGCTTCTGAGCGGGCTTTGGCCAGGCCCACGAGGGCTCGAGGGTCAAGAGGTCGCCGTTGTACGAGGCCTCGTCCTGGGTCCAGAGTGCCTTCATCATCATGATCTTGTCCCGCATGAGGAGGCGCCGCTGGGCGTAAGGCGTCCCGTGTTGAGCCATCTCCTCCCTATTCCACCCATAGCCCACACCGAAGATGACCCGGCCCCCGGAGAGGTGATCGAGTGAAGCCACCTCTTTGGCGGTCCAGATTGGGTCGCGCTGGGCGACCAATGCGATGCCAGTCCCCAGTTTCAGATGGCTGGTGACCGATGCGGCAAAGGCGAAGCGACGAACTGGTCGTGGATCCGCCAGTAGTGCTCGGGGAGTGCAGGGGCGCCTTCCCGCCCTCCCCACGGTGTCGCTCTTGACGTGGGGATGTGGGAGTGCTCTGCGAACCACAGCGACTAGAAGCCTCGGGCTTCGACCTCCCTGGCCAGATCGTCGGGACGAATTGATGTATCGGCAGGGAAGATCGACACTCCGTACTTCATCTTCGACACGGTATTGGATGAGCCTCCGACAACGCATCATCGATCAGGTCCGGGCTTCGGGCCCGATGCCATTCGAACGCTTCATGGAGCTCTCTCTCTACGACTCGGCTGGCTTCTTCGGGGGGGATACTCTGCGTTCGGAAAAGGCCGGCGATTTCCTCACTTCGCCTGAGGTGAGCCCGCTCTTCGGTGAGACACTTGCTCGCTATGTCGAGATTGTCCGCGTCAATATTGGCGAGCCTTTTCGACTCATCGAAGTCGGGGCGGGCTCGGGGTCCCTCCTGCGCCCGTTGCTTGAATCATTGCCTGTAGACGCCCTCGCCGTTGAGGCATCCCCTGCCGCCCGCGCTGTCTTAGGGGAGTTCGTCGACGTCTCGGACTCGTTGCCGGATCACATCAGGGGCGTAGTCATCGCCAACGAGCTCCTCGACAACCTGCCGATGGCCCTGGCTCAGAAGGTCGGCCAGCAATGGTGGGAGCGATGGGTGGGTCACGATGGAGACCGTCTTACCTTCGTTGATGCTCCACCCCGACCAGAGGTGCTTGCCTGGCTCGACGCGTACGCCGGCCCGGTAGACGACGGGGGATGGGTCGAGGTGCAGCTTGCGGCCAGGGCATGGCTGGCGGACCTCCTCGCCCGTATCGATTCCGGGTCCGTGATCGTCTTCGACTACGGCGACACCGCCGAGAACCTGCTGCCCCGACGCCGGGACGGGACGTTGCGTACCTACCGGGCTCATCATCTCGGCCCACATCCACTCGACGAGCCGGGGGACACCGACATCACTGCCGATGTGAACTTCAGCGCGTTACTCGGCTTGGCTGCGCACACACAACTGCATCGCCAGGACGACTTCCTCACGGCGCTGGGTCTACGGGACCGTCTGTCACAGCTGCGGAAAGCCGAGCTCGAGGCGGCGCGCAACGGTGACGAGTTGGAAAGGCTCCGGCTCCGCGCCGTGAAGACCGAAGCAGAAACCTTGCTCCATGCGAGGGGCTTGGGCGACTTTCGCGTCTTCGAGGTACGAATCGGATGGAACCGTGAGGAGAATCGAGGCGTCGAAGGACCATGAGGCCATCTGCGATCTTGATCGCGGTTTCGCTGGTCGCGGCATGCGGGACGGCTGACGACGGGGCGCAGACCAGCACCGTTCCCGAGCCGTCGACGTCCTCCACCGGGGCACCGACATCGAGCCTCACACCTCCCACCACCCCGGAGATGGACATGGACCTCGAACAACAAGCGATCGCTGATCTGGCTGCGCGACTTGCTGTCCCGGTAGATGATATCGAGACGGTGAGAGTTGAGACTGTCACCTGGCCCGACGGAAGCCTGGGTTGCCCAAAGCCGGGTGAGATGTACACCCAGGCCCTGGTCGAGGGTCACCGGATCATCCTCGGTCACGATGAGCGAGTCTTCCTTTATCACTCCGGGGGCGATGAGCCTCCATTCCTCTGCCAGTCGGATGACAGAGATGGCGGCTACGACTTCGTCCCACCGCCGGGATTCGATGAGTCGTGAATAAAAGAGGGGGCGCCGGTTCGGCGCCCCCTCTCACGTGTCGTTGAGCCTGTCCTCAGGTACCCACCTCGACGAGGGTTACCGCGAACAAGCCGTCCCCGTCACTGTGGCCCACGGCCCCGAGGTAGTTGGTTCCGGCGTCGAGACCCGTCCAGGCAACCGAGATCGTCTCGGTAGCTGCCAGAACCGCATCCGCAGGCTCGGCAGTGATCGAGAGAGACCCACTGTCTGCCTCCACCGGAACATCCCAGGTGTGCATCGAGTATCCGACATCTAGCCCGGTTGTCTGCCAACCATGCACATAGAGCGTGTACGTCCCATCTTCGGGGCCCATGAGCTCGATGAGCTCATGGGTGTCGCCGGCCGTCGAGCTGGCCACCTGCTGACCGTCCTTGTACAGGTAGAGGTCGATGTCGATGGCCGAGTCGGGCGGGGTCAGGTCCGTCGTATCGAGCGTGAGCCTGAAGAAGGCCGAGCCGTCGAGTGTTATCTCATGAGCCGTCGTCCCGGTCGAGTCGTTCGGATCGAACACCTGATCCGGGTCGGGGCCGACGGACCCGACGATCGCAATGTCGGGGGCGAGTCCATGCGCCGTGGCGTCGTACTCACCGCTGTACCCGAATGTCACGTCGAAGCTCGCCGTTCCCTCGACGCCGGTGCCCGTCACCACATCGGGGGCGTCGAGTTGACTGGCGGCCACGGCGATCGGGCTCCGCGCCGCGTATCCGCCACCCTCCCAGGTCAGCGAACCGAACCTCCACTCTCCGATTGGCGCGCCGACGTTGTCGAAGGTCACCTCGAAGGTGGCGCTGGCACCGGCGCCACTCGCGGCGAGCGACAGGCTCGATGGTGTGACCGTGACGTCATAGCCATCCGGCTCCGCGACCGCCGCTGTCAAGCTCAGCGGAGCACCGGAGACGTTCGTGACCGTCCGCCGCACGGTGAGGCTGCCCGGGACCTGCGACGCCCCGATCGATGGGTAGTTGAGGTTCTCGGTTGTGGTGGGGATGCCCGCGCCTGCGAGGGCGGCGCAGAATGCTGGGCTCACGATCTCGGGTGCGGCGTCGCACAGGAACCCCGCATATTGGTTGAATCCGGCGTTGTACACGATGCCCGGGTTGAACATCGAGTTGGGAGCGTCCGTGGCGCCACCCGGATCGACGTGCCCCGCGCCCATGTCGAAGGGGTCGGCCGGCGTGACCTGATCCTGCTTGAACACATCCTGGTGGGCCGTGGTCATCATCGCCGACTTGACAGCCGCTGGTGACCATGTCGGATGCGCCTGGTCGAGCAAGGCCAACAGCCCGGCTCCATGAGGGCTCGACATAGAGGTGCCCTGGATCGCCTGGAACAGCTCACCGGGTGCGTCGAATCCTTCCGCCGGCGAGTTGGCGGCCAGGATCTGAACACCGGGTGCCGTGACGTCCGGCTTGATTATGTCAGCCGAGGCTGGGCTACCCACCGGCCCTCTCGAGGAGAAGTACGCCATGAAGGGGGCGATCGGCCGGGTCACCGGCTCGCCGGCGATGATCTCGGCCATGGCCTTCTTGCCCAGCGCCTTGCCTCCTCCTTGACCGGGTTTGGTCGAGGCGATATATGCCTTGATGGCCAGACCATCGGCGTTGGAAACGTGCACCGTCGGGACGTAGTGGTTGTCCGAGGGCAACGTCTGATGGGCGAAGTCGTTGTACAAGATCATCCCCACGCCACCAGCGTCGAGCACGGCATGACTCTTCGCCGCGCGACCGACGGCGCCTTTGCACAGCACGATCTTGCCTTTGGGCGCCGGCTTGAACTGGACGTCGAGACTGCACAGCTCGTTCTTCAATTGAGCTGCATCGACTATCTCCGTCGTGGGAAGCCCCGGAGTCACCGAGGCCCCGGAGTATTCGGAGCCGTCACCCAAGACCACTGAGCCTTGGAACATCCGACTG
>Ga0268386_10001766_pt1 | contig 15013 bp, 16 predicted proteins | sample RVTome_15_FD_200260 | JGI IMG/M metagenome (GOLD analysis project Ga0268386, IMG submission 200260) | Soil microbial communities from uranium-contaminated site in the Upper Colorado River Basin, Wyoming, United States - RVT150D86... ...
GCGGCGACTCGGCTGGGTGCTCCTGTGCCTCGCCGCAGCGATCGTGCCGCACCTAGCGAACGTGCCGCCGTGGGTGCTGCTGGTCACCGCCACCGGCGCCGCCTGGCGTCTGACAGCGGCGCTGCGCGGCTGGCGCCTGCCGCCCCGGTGGCTGCGCACCCTGATGGCGTTTTTCGCGGTGAGCATGATCGCCTTCGAGTTCCGCACACTGAATGGACTCGAAGCCGGCACTGCACTGCTCGTGCTGATGGCGGGTGTGAAGCTGATCGAGACACGCGGACTGCGCGACCTGACGGTCCTGCTCTTCATCGCCTATTTCCTGGTGTTCGCCGCGTTCCTGTACCGGCAATCGCTGCCCTGGTTGCCCTACATGATCGGCGTGACCTGGCTCCTGACTGCAACGCTGCTGCGGATTCAGGAGTCGAGCACGCTGATGGCGACACGTGCCGCCGTGCGCGTCACCGGCCGCATGCTCGCGACGGCGCTGCCGGTCGCGATGCTGCTGTTCCTGTTCTTTCCGCGGCTGCCGGGACAATTCTGGGCGCTGCCAGCGCGAGGAGATGCAACGACCGGTCTGTCGGACGAGATGTCGCCTGGCGACATCTCGGATCTCAGCCTGGACGATTCGCCCGCCTTTCGTGTGACCTTCGAGGGCGATCCCCCACCGCCCAGGGAACGCTATTGGCGCGGTCCCGTCCTGCACGATTTCGATGGCCGGGCGTGGCGCCGCGTGTCCGGCCGCTACTTCCCGGCGCGGCCGCCCGAACCGCGCGGGCCGGCGTACTCGTATCGTCTCACGCTCGAGCCGCACAACCGTCGCTGGCTGATCGCGCTCGACATGCCAAGCAAATGGCCGCAATCGCAGGCGTTGCAGAGTTACGACTATCTGCTGTTCACGAACGAACCCGTGACGACGCTGCGTTCGTTCCGGATGGTCTCGCACACGCAGTACGACACCGGCGATCGTCTCTGGGGCAGCCTGCGCAGAGTTGATCTCGCGCTGCCCGAAGGCGGCAACTTGCGATCGCGTGAGCTCGCCGAGTCCCTGCGGCGTACGCATGTGACGGACGAGGCCGTGATTACCGCCGTGCTCCAGATGTTCCGCGAGCAGGAGTTCTTCTACACGCTCGAGCCGCCCGGACTTGCGGCGAACGCGGTGGATGACTTTCTGTTCAATACGCGCCGCGGCTTCTGCGAGCATTTCGCTTCGACGTTCACGTTTCTGATGCGCGCCGCCGGCATTCCGGCCCGCGTCGTGACGGGCTACCAGGGCGGCCAGATCAATCCGTTTTATGGTTATCTGCTCGTGCGGCAGTCCGATGCGCACGCATGGTCCGAGGTCTGGCTCGAGGGCCAGGGCTGGGTGCGGGTCGATCCGACCGCCGCGGTCGCCCCGGATCGCATAGAAAGCGGTCTCGATGCGGCGCTCCCGGAAGGTGAACCCGTCCCGGGTCGTTTCATCGCACGCAATCGCATGCTCGCCTCGCTCGACTTTGCCTGGGATGCGCTGAACGCGTACTGGAACGACCAGGTCATCGAGTTCGATGCCCGCAAGCAGGCCGACCTGCTCGAGATCATCGGTCTCGAGGACGGTGATTGGCGCACGCTCGGGATCGCGATGGCCGCAACGCTTGCACTGTTCTTCGTTGCGATGAGCCTCTTGCTCGCCTGGAGTTATCGGGCACCGCCGCTCGATCCGGCGCGCGCCGTTTATGAGCGACTGTGCCGTCGCCTGGCGCGTGACGGGCTGCCGCGTCATCCCGGCGAGGGTCCGCGCGATTATCTCGAGCGCGTCGCGCGCGCGCGGCCGGATCTCGCCTCCGGCTTCGATGAGCTGCGGGGTCTGTATCTCAGCATCCGCTACGCACCGGGAGCGACCGCGGATCAGCTGAGCCGACTGCGGTTCGTGGCGAGCAGGATGAAAATCTAGAAGGTGGCAGTTGGCAGGGAGCAGGCCAGAGTCCGCACCCTAGTATAGCCACCTGCCCACTGCCACCTGCCCACTGCCCGCTGCCACCTGCGAGTGCTAGCCTGTCGGCCCGCCCCCGACCAGGAGTCACGCTCATGTCCGACGATCTCGATGATCGCTTCAACGCAGCAAAAAAAGCCGTCGAGAAGTTGCCGGAGCGGCCGGACAACGAAGCGCTGCTCAGACTGTATGCGCTCTACAAGCAAGCCGTCGTCGGTGACGTCGAGGGCAAGCGGCCGGGTCTGCTCGACTTCGCGGGCGGTGCCAAGTTCGATTCCTGGGCGAAACTCAAGGGCACGCGCCAGGAACAAGCGAAGCGGGCGTATATCGACTACGTCGCTCAGCTGCAGCGGGAGGCCGAATCGAATCGATAGCCTTCGCCGCGGCGCTTGCCGCGGCCGCACTCGCAGCTCTGTTCTGGGGTTTCGTGCTGCCGCGGATCGAACGGCGGCGCCGCGAGCGTCTTGCGGAACGGCCGGCGCCCGACGCGTGGCGTGTCCTGCTCGCTCGCGAGGTGCCGCTGTTGCGACAGATGCCGGAATCCCTGCGGCAACGACTCACTGGACTGATGCAGGTATTCCTCGCGGAGAAGACCTTCGTCGGCTGCAATGGCCTCGAGGTGAGCGACACGATGCGCCTCGTGATTGCGGCGCAGGCCTGTGCGCTCGTGCTCGAGCGGCCCGGAGTGCCCTCCGCCGGCCTCTATCCTGCATTGCGCTCGATCCTCGTTTACCCGGCTGAGTTTCTCGTCCACGAACAGCACGAGGACGAGCACGGTCTCGTGACCGAGGGGCATCGTTCATTGTCCGGCCAGGCCTGGGACGCGAGCCGCATCATCCTGTCGTGGGCGGATGTCACCGACAGCGGCGACGGCTACAACGTCGTGCTGCACGAGTTCGCGCATTACCTCGATGTCGAGGACGACATCACGACCGACGGTTTCGAGCGCACCGACGGCCGGGAGCATGCAGCATGGCAGGACGATCTGCGTCGCGAGTACGAACGACTCGCAGCTGACATCGACGCCGGCCGGGACACGTTTCTCGATCCTTATGCCGCGAGCGAGCCGGCCGAGTTTTTCGCGGTGGCCACCGAGGCGTTCTTCGACGTGCCGCGCGAGCTCGTCCTTCACCACCCCGTGCTCTACGCGCGGCTCGCCGAGTACTACCGGCTCGACCCCGCCCGCTGGACGGCCGCTTCGAACTCGTGAGTCATCCATGAGCGTGAAGCCGCGCGCTCACTGGGCGGTTTGCGTCCGTTCCGCTTGACGCGCGAACGCGAGCATCACGGCCCCGCCCGCGAACAGCACGACCAGCGAGACGATCGCCATCCGCGAACTGCCCGTCGCGAGCGCCACACCGCCGGCGAGAAACGGCCCGAGCACTGCGGCGAACTTGCCCATCATGTTGTAGAAGCCGAAGAACTCGCCCGGCCGATCGGCCGGAATCAGGCGGCCGAAATAGGAACGGCTGAGGCTCTGGATCCCTCCCTGCACGAGACCGATCGCAACGGCAATCACGTAGAACTCCCGCACCTCGCTGACGAAGCCGGCCCACAGCGTCACGCCCGCATAGACGGCCAGCCCGAGAAAGATGCCGGTCAACGTGCCGAAGCGCTCGCCGAGCCAGCCGAATGCGAGCGCAGCGGGAAAGCCGACGAACTGTGTGACGAGCAGCGCGACGATCAGGCTTTCGGTCGGAAACCCGAGCGCGAGCCCGTAATCGACGGCCATCTTCTGAATCGTGTGTACGCCGTCGATGTAGAGCCAGTACGCGACCAGAAACAGCGCCAGTGGACGGAAATGGCGGATCTCATGGAACGTCGTAATGAGCTCGGCCATCCCGCCGCGCACTGCCTGCAGGACGCCGGGTCGGCGCTCGACGCGGCGCTCGCGCACGAACAGCACGAGCGGCACGGCGAATACGCACCACCAGATCGCCACCATCAGGAAGGACACGCGCACGGCGGCCGCTGCGTCCGGTAGACCGAACGTCGCAGGAGCGAGCGTCATCCAGACGTTGATCGCGAACAGGATGCCGCCGCCGAGATAGCCGAGTCCGAATCCGTACGCGGACACGAGATCCAGCCGATGGCGCGGGGCGACGTCCATGATCAGCGAGTCGTAGAAAATGTTGCCTCCCGCAAAACCGATCGAGGCCGCGAGAAACAGGCCCATCGCGAACCACCACGCTCCCTGCTCGACGAAGTACAGTCCGCCGGTCATTACGATGCCGAGTGCCGAGAACACGATCAGGAAGCGCATCCGTGCCCCGCCGCGGTCGGCAATCGCACCAAGCAGCGGCGCGAACACCGCGAGCACGAGGCTCGCGATGCCGTTCGCGAAACCGAGCCTGAAGGTGGTCACGGTCGGATCGGCCGCGAGGCTCCAGTACTGACGAAAGAACACCGGGAAGAACCCGGCCATCACCGTCGTTGCGAACGCCGAATTCGCCCAGTCGTACAGTGCCCACGCGACGATCGGACGCCGCAGCAGCAGGCCGCCTGGCTCCGGCGCAGCAGCGGGTTCCGTGGCCTCGGCTCTCGAGCTCACGAGGCCGGGCCTGCCGCGTCAGGCGGCATCGGCGAGATTCTCGCGCGTTTCACGGAACACGACGTCGGGCCAGCGCTCGATCGCAAGCTGCAGGTTGACGCGCGTCGGTGCCAGGTAGACGAGGGCGCCCGAGTGATCGACCGCGAGATTCTCGTGAGCCTTGCTGCGCAGCTCCTCGAGCTTCTTGCGATCGCGTGCGTAGACCCACCGGGCGGTGTACACGTTGATGTTCTCGAAGGCACACTCGACACCGTATTCGTCCTGCAACCGGAACGCGACGACGTCGAACTGCAGCTGGCCCACGGCCCCGAGGATCAGATCGTTATTGCGCAGCGGCCGGAAGAGTTGCGTTGCGCCTTCCTCGCACAGCTGGTCGAGCCCTTTCTGCAGCGCCTTCATGCGCAGCGGATCGCGCAGCACGGCGCGGCGGAACAACTCCGGCGCGAAATTCGGGATGCCGGTGAAGTACAGCCGCTCACCTTCGGTGAACGTATCCCCGATGTTGATCGTGCCATGATTGTGCAGGCCGATGATGTCGCCGGCATACGCCTCATCGGTCTGCTGACGGTCCGAGGCGAGGAACGTGAGCGCGTCGGCGATGCGGGTCTCCTTCGCAGCGCGCACGTGATACAGGCGCATGCCGCGTGCATAACGACCGGAGCACAGCCGCAGGAAGGCGATCCGGTCCCGATGACCCGGGTCCATGTTCGCCTGGATCTTGAACACGAATCCGGACAGCGTCGGTTCGTGCGCGCTGACCTCGCGTGTCGTCGTCGCACGCGGCAACGGCGGCGGCGCATGTTCGACGAAGGCATCAAGGAGTTCCGCGACGCCGAAGTTGCCGAGCGCCGAGCCGAAGAACACCGGCGTCTGCCGCCCCGAGCGGTACTCCTCGAGGGAGAACGCCGCAGTGGCGCCGCGCACGAGGTCGACTTCCTCGGCAAAGGCGGTTGCCCGATCGCCCAGGAAGGCGCGTCCTGCATCGCTCGCGAGGCCGTCGATCATTTCGTGTGATCCAAGGCGCCCTTTTGCAGCTTCGTGGTAGACGTAGATCCGGTCCTCCGCGAGATGATAGATGCCGCGCAGTTCCCGCCCCATGCCGATCGGCCAGGTGACTGGCGAGCAGGTGATGCCGAGCACGCGCTCGATCTCGTCGAGCAGGTCGAGAGGATCGCGGCCTTCCCGGTCGAGCTTGTTGATGAACGTCATGATCGGCGTGGCGCGCAGGCGGCACACCTCCATCAGTTTGACCGTGCGCGCTTCGACGCCTTTGGCGCAGTCGATCACCATCAGCGCGGAATCGACCGCCGTCAACGTGCGGTAGGTATCCTCTGAGAAATCTTCGTGGCCGGGCGTGTCGAGCAGATTCACGATGCGACCCCGATAGGGGAACTGCATCACCGAGGACGTCACCGAAATGCCCCGCTGCTGCTCGAGCCGCATCCAGTCGGACGTGGCGTGCCGCGCCGCCTTGCGGCCCTTGACGGTACCGGCAAGCGTAATGGCGCCGCCGAACAGCAGCAGCTTCTCCGTCAGAGTGGTCTTGCCCGCGTCCGGGTGCGAAATGATCGCAAAGGTCCGGCGCCGGGCGATCTCGCTCGCAAGGTCGTTCATGAAGGTCTTCGGCAGGCGAAAAGGCCGCAGATTCTATGTCAGTCAGCGGTCTTTGTCCGTGAGTCGCAACCGGTAGACGAGCGCATCTTCGCGACCGCCGACTGCCTGGTAATAGCCCTTGCGCACACCGACCCGCTCGAAGCCCATCGATTGGTACAGGTGCATCGCGGCCGGATTCGAGGGCCGTACCTCGAGGAACGCATGCTCCATGCCGGACGTGCGAGCGTGCTCGAGCAGGAGCTGCATCATCCGCCGCCCGAGGCCGCCGCCGCGCAGTTCCTCGCGGATGCAGACGTTGAGCACGTGCGCCTCGCCGGCGCCGTAGGCCAGCACGCCGTAGCCGGCGATCTGACCGTCGAGCTCCACGACCCGGCACAGATAGCCGACACGCAGGCAGTCACGGAAGATGCCATCACTCCACGGATACAGATACGAGGCCCGTTCGACGTCCAGCACGGCCGGCACGTCGTCGTGCCGCATCGCGCGAAAGCGGGCGCCCCGTAACAACGGACGCGACACCGGCTGCGAGCTCATGCATCGAGTCCCGCGGGCGTGGCGCCCGCAAGCAGTTCGACCGCCTGGACGAGATCCTGCCAGGCCTTGCCCTTCTCCGCTGGACTGCGCAGCAGATAGGCAGGGTGATACGTCACGACGACCGGTCTGCCCGCGGGACCGAGGCGATGCACGCGGCCACGCAGGCGGCCGAGCGGCGCGTCCGTGCCGAGCAGATTCTGGGCGGCGATGCGCCCCACGCACAGGATCACGCGCGGATCGACGAGCTCGATCTGGCGTGCGAGGTAAGGCTTGCAATGAGCGACTTCGTCGGGCTTCGGGTCGCGGTTGTGCGGCGGGCGGCACTTCAGCACGTTCGCAATGTACACCTCGTGCCGACCGAGACCGATCGCCTGCAGCATCGCGTTCAACAACTGCCCCGCACGTCCAACGAAGGGCTCGCCCTGACGATCCTCCTCGGCGCCAGGGGCTTCACCGACGACCATCAGCCGCGCGGTCCGGCTGCCAACGCCGAACACGGTCTGAGTGCGCCCGCGGTGCAGGCTGCAGCGCGTGCACGCCGCGACCGTCGCGGCAAGCGCCGTCCAGTCGAGGGCGGCGACGTCAGGCCTCGCCCCAGGGAAGCGCGCATGAGCCGCTTCAGGCGACGGCAATGTTGCCTCCGCGGCGTGGGCAACGGGGGTCCCGGGCGCGCGTCGCACCCATGGCTCGACCTCGAGTAGCCGCAGGATCGCCCTGCGTGTGTCATACGACATGGCTTGCTACCGCCACGGTCCCGGCCGCCCTCATCCGGTTGCGCCCGTATCACGCCGCCGGCGGCGCAGGCGCCGCCACGCCCAATAAACGGGTGCAGAGACCGCATAGGTTCCGAAGAGCGCAAACAACATTTCTGCCGGACTCAGGGAGACGACCATATAGGCGAGCGGAATCAGCGCAAGATAGGCCCAGGGCACGCGGCCGCGCAGATCGAACTCCTTGCCGCTGTAATACGAGAAGCGACTCACCATCAGCGCGCCGATCACGATCGTGACGGCGAACGCCAGCACCAGCGCCGCCAGCCCCGACAGCTCGAAATCACTCGCGAGCCAGACGAAGCCTGCGACGGTCGCCGCGGCGGACGGACTCGGGAGTCCTTCGAAGTAGCGTTTGTCGACGCTCGCGGCCCGCACGTTGAAGCGCGCCAGACGCATCGCCGCGGCGACTGCGTAGAAAAACGCCGCGAGCCACCCGAGTCGACCCCACAGACGGCCGTACTCGGCGATCCGCTCGACGCCCCACTGATAGACGACCAGCGCCGGCGCCAGACCAAACGCGACCATGTCGGACAAGCTGTCGTACTGCTTGCCGAAATCACTCTGTGTGTTGGTCCACCGGGCGACGCGGCCGTCGAGCCCGTCGAATACCATTGCGACGAACACTGCAATGCCGGCACGCGAGAAATTGCCGTCGATCGCGGCGATGATCGCGTAAAAGCCGGAGAACAACGTGCCGGTCGTGAGCAGGTTCGGCAGCCAGTAAAAGCCGCGCCGGACCGACGGCTCAGTTTCCGGTTCGTAGTGTTCGTCCATGCTCATGGGTTTGGGTGCTCTCCCTCTCCGGCAGGCGATCGCGGGTTCGACCTCGATCGCATCGCTGATCCAGGCGGCGATGATAGGGGGCGTCCACCTCGAGCCACAACCAACGCCGCTGCGCGCGATCGACCTCACGGGCCACGCCGCGCATGCCTGCTAGAATCGCGCTCCCTTACGGCGAAGACCTCCTTACCGATGCGACTCTCGAGCTTTCCGATCGCCACATTGCGCGACGTTCCAGCGGACGCCGAAGTCATCAGCCATCAGTTGATGGTGCGAGCGGGCCTCGTGCGACGCCTCGCGGCCGGCATGTACACCTGGCTGCCTCTCGGTCTCAGGGTGCTGCGCAAGGCCGAGACGATCATCCGTGAGGAAATGGACCGCGCCGGCGCGCTCGAACTGCTGATGCCGACGGTCCAGCCCGCGGAGCTGTGGCAGGAGTCCGGACGATGGGATCAGTTCGGGCCGGAGCTGCTCAGATTCAATGACCGCCACGACCGGGCGTTCTGCTTCGGCCCGACGCACGAGGAAGTCATCACGGACATCGCCCGCCGGGAGATTCGCAGCTACCGGCAGCTGCCGGTCAACTTCTATCAGATTCAGACGAAGTTCCGCGACGAGATCCGGCCGCGCTTCGGCGTGATGCGCTCGCGCGAGTTCCTGATGAAAGATGCGTACTCGTTCCACGCCGACGAGGCCTCGCTCGAAGCGGGTTATCGACGCATGTACGAGGCGTACACGCGGATCTTTACGCGCATGCAGCTGCACTTCCGCGCCGTCGAAGCCGATAGCGGCGCGATCGGCGGCAGCCGTTCCCAGGAGTTTCATGTCCTCGCAGAGTCAGGCGAAGACGCCATTGCCTGGTCCGACGCCGACGATTACGCAGCCAACGTCGAAATGGCTGCTGCGCCCGTGCCGCAAACCGCGCGGCCGCCGGCGACTGCGGCGCTGGCGAGCGTCGCGACGCCGGGGATTCGCACGATCGCGGAGCTCACCGAATTCCTCGGCGTTCCGGCACAGCAGTGTCTGAAGACGCTGCTCGTGGACGGCACAGCAGGCAAGGCGGTGGCACTGGTGATTCGCGGCGATCACGAGCTGAATGCGATCAAGGCGCAGCAGCTCCCGGGCGTCGCGAACCCGCTGCGGATGTCGAGCGCGCTCGACATCGCGAGCACGGCCGGCTGCGAGCCCGGATTCCTCGGGCCGGTCGGCCTCGACGCGCCGGTCTATGCCGATCACGCGGCCGCGCGCGTGGCCGACTTCGTCTGCGGGGCGAACAGTCGCGACCAGCACCTGACGGGGGTCAACTGGGGACGCGACCTGCCGGAGCCGCAGGTGGCGGACCTGCGCAACGTCGTGCCGGGTGATCCGAGCCCGCGCGGTCAGGGCAGCATCGCGATCGCGCGCGGCATCGAGGTCGGTCACATCTTCGCGCTCGGCACGAAGTACAGCGCCGCGATGGGCGCGTCGATCCTCGATGAGCAAGGCCGGTCCGTGCCGATGCACATGGGCTGTTATGGCATCGGCGTCAGCCGCGTCGTCGCCGCCGCCATCGAACAGAATCACGATGAGCGCGGCATCATCTGGCCGGAGCCGCTCGCGCCGTTCCTCGTGTCACTGATCCCGATCAATCTGCAGAAATCGCCCCGTGTGCGGGAATCTGCGGACCGGCTGTACGAAATGCTGCGGGGCGCCGGCATCGACGTGCTCTACGACGACCGCGATGCGCGCCCCGGCGTCAAGTTCGCCGACGACGAACTGCTCGGCATCCCGCATCGTCTCGTTGTTGCGGAGCGGGCGCTCGACCGCGGCATGCTCGAATACCGGCATCGGCGCGCCACGCAGAGCGAAGAGCTCGAACTCGAAAGCGTGCTCGAGTTTCTGCGCAAACGCACCTGAGGCGGGTTTCCGGCGTGGCGCGACTCGTCCTCTTCACGCTCGTCCTGCTGGCACTGCCCGGCGCGGCGGTGCTCGCGGATCGGCAGCAGGATCCGGAGATCGGCGCGTTACTCGAGCGCGCGCTGGCGGCGGGTGAGTGCTACGTCGATCGCTTCGAGCGGGACGTGTGGTTCAAGACGATGGATCCGCGGCTTTCTCGACTCGTCCGCGATGCGACCGACCGCGTGGAGATTCTGCACCACGTCTATTGCGAGGCCCGCAAGCAGGAGCTGCCGCCGGGGCTCGTGATGGCCGTGATCGACGTCGAAAGCCGCTTTGATCACTGGGCCGTCTCGTCAGCCGGTGCGGTCGGCCTGATGCAGATCATGCCGTTCTGGCCGCGCGAGCTCGGGATGACGAACGATCAGCTCGTACGCATCCCGCAGAACATCCGGATGGGTTGCACGATCCTCAAGTTCTACCTGGACCGCGAACGCGGCGACTACACCCGGGCGCTGGCCCGATATAACGGCAGTGTCGGTCGACGCGACTACGCGGATCTCGTGCTGACCCGGCTCGCACGGCGCTGGCAATACCATTGAGCGGTTTTTCGCAGCGGCTTGCGCTCACCCTGCTAGCCGGTCAGGAAGCGGTTCGGCACGTACTGCGTCGTGCCCGGGTCGAGATCCTGCACGTCGACAGTGACGACATGGGCCGCGGGCGGACCGATCGCCAGCCAGTCGATGAACCGCGCGACGGCGGGCGCGTCCCCGACGGCGAGCACTTCGACGCGGCCATCGGGCAGATTGATAGCGTGCCCTGCCACACCGAGAGCCAGCGCCCGTTCGCGAGCGCTCGCGCGGAAGAACACGCCCTGGACGCGACCGGAGACGTAGCACCGTTGCGCGATCATCGTGGCTCAGGGGATCGGGATAGAACTGAAATGCAATCGGTGGATGTCAGGGGTCCGGTTGCAGGGCACCCATGGCTTCCACGGCGCGACGTCTCGCTGCGACCGCATCGGCCCGCGCTTCCTTGAATTCGCGCTTCTCGAGATGCGCTTCGGCGCTCGCGAGCAATGAGCGCGCCTCATCGAGCATCGCCGGCGCTTTCTGGGCCGCTCCCGCGTCCCGTGCGGCGCGGATCGCCTGGCGGGCATCACTCATTTCCTGAACCGGCGCACTCGCGCAACCCGCAGCTGCAACGCCGAGCAGCAGTCCCAGTAAGACGGCCCGCATAAACTCGTAACTCAAAGTGTTACCTCGTTTTTTTCGCGCGGAAGCTAGCAACAGGCCTCTGGCCCGTCAACCCTCGCCCCACTAGAATCGCCGGCGTCCGGGCGTTGCGATCTACCCACAACATCGAGCGCCTCCTGCCGCACCCGCGGAGAAATCCGGCAATTCGAGGTCGACTTTAAGATGGCGAACATCCTGGTGCTGTTTTATTCGCGCAAAGGCGCCACGGCCGAGCTCGCGCGGCAGGTCTGCCGCGGCGTCGATTCCGTCGCGGGTGCGACCTCGCTGCTGCGCACGGTGCCTGCGGTCGCACCCGTCATCGATGCGCCGGAGGCCCCGGTTCCCGCCAAGGGACCGCCGTATGCCACCTACGAAGAGCTCCGCAGCTGCGATGGCCTCGTGATGGGCAGCCCGACCCGATTCGGCAACATGGCCGCACCGCTGAAGTACTTTCTCGATGGCACGAGTGCGCTGTGGATCAACGGTGCGCTGGTCAATAAGCCGGCCGCGGTGTTCACGTCGACGCAGACGATGCATGGCGGCCAGGAGACGACGCTCGTCAGCATGATGTTGCCACTGCTGCACCACGGCATGTACCTCGTGGGCTTGCCATACACCGCGCCCGAGCTCACCGACACGCGAAGTGGCGGCTCACCCTATGGAGCGAGCCACGTTGCGGGCGGCGAGACTCGCCCTCACCTCTCGCCGGAGGAACGCGCCCTCGCCCGGCTCCTCGGTCGGCGCGTCGCCGAACTCGCCGTGCGGCTGCGATGACGAAGGGCAGCGTACGGGCGCACGCCGCAGCACGGCGCGCAAATCGCATCACGCTCGGGACACTCGCCAGCCTGCTGGTGGTGATCCTCGCGTGGCCACTCCAGGGAGGGTTCACGGCTCGCAACCTCGTGATCGCTGGCGTACTCGCCGCACCGCTCCTGCTGCCGATCAGGGGGCTCTGGCGCGGTTCGCGCCGCACGCACGCATGGGCCACGCTATGTGTGATTCCGTATTTCATCGTTGGCACGGTGGAATCGATCGCAAATCCGGATACGCGGGCGTGGTCGGCGACCACGCTGGCACTCTCGCTCGTGCTGTTCACGGCGCTGATCGCCTACCTGCGCCTGACGCGACCGTAGATTGAAACCCACCGCCGGCTCACCCGGTTCCCGAGTCCTGCTCTGTGATCGTGTCGATCAGCTCGCGAACGAAGGGCAACGTGAGACGCCGGCCCGCCGCGAGCGATGCGTCGTCGAGCTTGTCGATGACCGCGCACAGCGTCCTCGTATCCCGCGGCAAGCGGCGCTGCAGATACCCTGCGACGCGCTGCGACAGTTCGAGACCGCGCTCGGCGGCGCGGCGCACGAGCGCCTCGAGTTGCTGCTCCTCGTTGAGCGGCTGAACGCGGAGCACCGCGCCGCCCGCTGCGCGTGACACGAGGTCCGGCAGGCCGAGACCCGACCCCCGCGGCGGCGCGGCGGACGCGATCAGCAGGCGACCGCCGCTGTCCTGCAGCGCGACGTGCAGCGCGAAGACCTTGTGCTCCCAGGTCGCCTCACCCGCAATCGCATCGAAGTCGTCGAGACACACGTAATCGAGCCACTCGGTGCCCTGCAGCGAGTCCGGGCCGAAGCGGACGAATTCGCGCAAAGGGATGTAGCTGGCGCGGCGCTGGCGCTCGCCCGCGCGTGCACAGACGGCCTGCAGCAGGTGTGTGCGGCCTACCCCGGGGCTGCCGTGCAACCAGATGAGCGGCGCGTGCGGGCGCGGTGCCAGTCGTTCGAGCAGGTCGACGATCTCCGCGTTCGGTCCCGGAACGAAGCTCGCGAATACGGCGCTCGATCGCAGGCGGACAGCGAGCGGCAACTGCTGCAAAGCGGGTCCCCGCGCTTTCAGGTGCGTTGGGCGCGACTCGCGGCCGCGGCGCGGCGCGAGTACTGGATCACATAATCGGTGCCACTCACGACCGTCGTCACGAAGGTCAGCGCCCCGAGGGCAATCACCGCCCATTCCGGGGGCAGTCCCGTGGCAGCCGCAGCGACGACCGCGAGCACGTAAAGTATCTGGCAAACGGTGTTCAGTTTGCTGACCGGCGTCGGGCGGCCGCGAATCGGTCCATACAGCCAGCGATAGACCGCCGCTCCGGTCGCGATCACGATGTCGCGCGCCACGACGACGAACGCAAGCCAGGCCGGCGTGCGGCCGATGGCGGCCAGCGTGATGAACGACGCGACCATCAGCAACTTGTCCGCGATCGGGTCAAGCATTTTGCCGAGCTCGCTCGTCCAGCCGAAGCGCTTGGCCAGCAGTCCGTCGAGCGCATCCGTGAATGCTGCGATCGCGAACAGCACGAGCGTCGCCCCGTAAGCCCCGCGTTCGAGCAGCAGCACGACGGGAACGACGAGCAGCATCCGCAGGATGCAGAGCGAATTGGGGATCTGGCGCAGGCTCAAGGCTGGAATCGGTAGGCGAGACGGCCCGGCTGCAACGTATCGAGCGGCACCAGCTGATCGTCGAGCGCGACCGACCGCGCAAACGTCGCGGGGTCCCCCCGCAGGGCCAGGCGTAGCCGCAGCGTCTCGCCCGAGATTTCCTCGACCGCCACCGCTTCGGTCACCGACAGCTTCTCGAGATAGTCGAGCGTCCGCGCGTACGCCTCGAGATTCGTGATGCCCGCGACGCTGATGTCGACCGTCGTGACATCGATGGCGCTCGTTGCGTAGGCCCCAGCGAACTGCTCTGCGGCCAGAGCGATGCCCTGCAGCGGCCCCCCGGAACGGCTGGCCGTTTCCTCACCGAATCCGAGCGTCCACGCGCCGCTGACCTCGCCCGCCGCATTGGCCGACAGCGTCGCCAGCAGGACGGCATTGGCGCGATACCGCGCCGCGAGCTCCGCCAGCGCGGCCGGGTCCGGAGCCCGGGCGTCGAAGGCGCGCACGACGGACTGTTCCCGGACCGTCATCAGCGGCCAGACGAGCGGTACGCCGCGCAGATCGGCTGCGGCGTCGATCATCTCGCGCGCCGGCGCCGCGCTGTCGGCGGCCAGCCATTCTGCGGGACCCTCCGTCGGTTCGAGTCGCGCGAGCACGAGCGTCGCCGGTCGCTCTCGTCCCCAGATCGGCAGCCCGGCGTCCGTAATCAGGCGATCGATCGCGCTCGGGTCGAAACCGACTTCGAGCCGTCCTTCCGCATCGATCCCGTATCGCTGGACGTAAACGCGCGCATTCGGCAGCGCGCCCCGCATCCGCGCAGCAGCGTCTTCGAGGCCGGTGACCTTGACCAGCACGACCTCCATCGCGGCGGCGAAGCCGGCATCATTTCCCGCTGCGCCGCGCTCGCGGGGCACGGCTGCCGTATACAGATCACGCACGGTGTACGCGTGCGACGGCAGAAAAATCGCGCTCGCGGCGATGAGGGCCAGCCAGAAGCGACCTGCGGTCGCTGCTATCGATGCGGAGTCGGACGGCATGCGGGTTCCCGCGACGCGCTGCGGTGCGGCAGCGAGGCTGTGTAAAATACCACACGCTGTCGTGCCGACCCGTGCCCCGGCCGTCGCCGGACCCGCTTCGAGCATTGCCGCCGATCCCACCGGTCTCACGAAGAGTGCCCTGATGAGCAAGCCCCCCCTGACCTATCGCGGCGCCGGTGTCGACATCGAGGCCGGTGATACGCTGGTCGAACGGATCAA
>Ga0268386_10001769_pt1 | contig 15010 bp, 15 predicted proteins | sample RVTome_15_FD_200260 | JGI IMG/M metagenome (GOLD analysis project Ga0268386, IMG submission 200260) | Soil microbial communities from uranium-contaminated site in the Upper Colorado River Basin, Wyoming, United States - RVT150D86... ...
AGGCATTGCCGTTCTCGAGTTCGGCCAGGCCTTTGGGTTTCCGATAGTAATCAGGAAATTTTGGCGGTTAAGAAAAAACGGAGGGCACCACCCAATGCCGTTTCCAAAATCCCTCTCATTTATTATCGCTCATAACGAGTTAATGAGGTTTTGATTCTTGAGACGGCAAGGCGAGAGGCGTTCGCTTGGACCTCTCCCTCATCCCCGTCATGTTGGACGGGTGGGGTGAGAAGAGGGCATCGGGGGCCCAATTTGAGCTGACCCGAGGGCGCTAAAGACGCTGAACCCGCTTGACCATATCTGGGGATGCGGACAAAAATGCGCTTCGTATTTCTTATTTGTCGGACGCCGTTAGCGGCGCACCTTATAGCCCGCTGCCTCACGATCCCAGGTGGCGGGGCTGAGCCCACGCTCGCGTAGTTTGTTTTTCTGGATTTTTTGCGTTGGGGTTTTGGGAATTTCGTCCAGGTATTCGATATAGCGCGGCACTGCAAAGTATGGCATGCGCGGCACACAGAAGTCCAGCACGTCCTCCGGCTTGGGCGGGGCGACGCCGGGTTTGAGGGTCAGACAGGCCAGCACCTCATCCTCGCCCCCTTCCTCAGCCTTTACCGCCACGGCAGCGACTTCTTGCACGGCGGGATGCTCCAGCAACACGGCCTCGACTTCGTAAGAGGAGATATTCTCGCCGCGGCGCCGGATGGTGTCCTTGATGCGGTCGATGTACCAGACGAAGCCCCGCTCATCCATGCGTCCGGCGTCGCCGGTGTGAAACCAGAAGTTGCGCCACGTCTCGACGGTGCGATCTGGCATGCCGTTGTAGCCCTGCATGAAGCAGAACGGCTCCTTGGGGCGCACGAGAATTTCGCCCACGCTGCCGATCGGCAATGCTTCATCACTATCCGGATCGGCGATGATCACCTCGAAGAATTCGTCCCACACCTTGCCGGAGCAGCCCGCTTCGTCGGGGGCGTCGAGAGGACGCCACACCGGAATATTGACCTCGGTCATGCCGAATAGCTCATTGAACTTCGGGATGTTGAAACGCTCGCGCAACGCTGCCAGCGTGTCCTCCGTCACGGGTAGGGCGGACATCATGCGCAGCTTGTTGTCCCGGTCGGTCGGCTTGGGCGGTTGGCGCAAAATAAAATCGTTCATCACCCCGAGCGAGTTGGTTACCGTACACTCGTACTTGCGGATGTCGTCGATCCAGTGGGTAGCGCTGAACTGTTTGACCAGCACGGCGCTGGCCCCCGCGATCAGAGTGCTGTAGGTTTGCATGAGACTGCCCTGCGCGTGAAACAGCGGCATGCAGATGTAGTAGCGATCCTCGGGTGTCAGCCCCATATGAATCTTCATGCCCAATCCAAACAGATACAGATGGCCGTGCGGCATCAAGACACCTTTGGACGGACCGGTGGTGCCGGAGGTGTACATGATCATGCCGGTGTCTTGGTAGGTGACCTCCACGTCGATGTCGTCCGGGGTGCCCTGTTGTAACAGCTCGTCGAAATGCCGCACCTGCACGCGCTTGAAGGCCGGGATATCCTCCGGCTGGAGAGGCGGGCCAGGCACGAAGACCGTTTGCATGTTGGGCACGGTCTCTTCCACGTCGGCGAGCCACGGCAGAAAGTCGCGCTCCATAACGCCGAAGCGGGAACCGGCATTGGCGAGGACATGAGTCAAGAACCGCCCCTTGTAGGCGATGTTGATGCCGACATGTACCGCGCCGAGGCGGTTCAACCCGAACCACGACCACAGATGCTCCATGCGGTTGTGCAGCATCACCGCCACGTTCTCGCCGAATGCGATACCCTCCCGGGCGAAGGCATGGCCCACGCGATTGGCGATCTTGTGCGTCTGAGCGTAGGTATACGGCTCGCCGTCCTCATACTGCATAAACGGCTTATCGCCCCGCTCGCGAGCTTGTTGCGCTAAGACCTTGCCCACGACCCAATTGGACTTGTCGGCGGCCATGATCATGTTCTCCTACTGATGCGTCACGGGACGGCATGGCGCTTACGGGCGCAATAATCGCCATCTGTCTTTGCTTTTGGACATACGGAAAAGCCAAGCTACGTGGTTGTATCCTATCTTGCGGATGACGCGGAATCAAGGGGGCATCGGGATCGAACCGGTGGGGCGCAACCGGTAGATTTGAAAGCATGCTATAAGCATGCTAAAGTCATGCTATGGCAAATTTACAAGTGAAAAACATACCGGATGAGTTACATCAACGCTTACGTGACCATGCGCGGAAACAGAGGTGCACACTGAGCGATCTTGTGCTCGCCGCCATCGAACGGGAACTCGCCCGCCGCGAATGGCGCGACCGTCTGCAGCAACGCTCCTCAACGGACCTTGGCGTTTCGGCAGCTTCGCTGCTTGAAGAAGAACGGCAACACCGTGATGAGGAATTCGAGTGACCCGCTATGTGATCGATGCCTCCGCCGCGGCGGAATATCTCCTGCGCACGTCCCTCGGATTTGAGATTGCCGATGTCATTGAAGACGCCCTTTTACTGGCGCCTGAGCTGCTAGACGTTGAAGTGCTATCAGTGTTGCGGCGTGCGGTGTTGCGTCGCAAGCTCAATGAGCGCCGTGCCGTATTGGCTCTGGAGGATCTTGCCGCCTGGCAGATCGATCGGATTTCTCATACCGAACTGATCCAGCCAGCCTGGCGGCATCGCTATAATGTGAGTGCATACGACGCGATGTATGTCGTGGTGGCCCGCACTTACGATGTACCACTTCTCACTGCAGATGGTCCTCTTACACGAGCGCCCGAACTGGGTATAGTCGTGCAGAATATCCGGATGGTATAACCAAGTACCACTGCGCCCGTAGCAGGCTCTGTTCCAGGAGCGAACTCGCAGAAAAGGAGATCGTATGCGAATCGCTGTGGCCTCATTTTCTCATGAAACCTGCACCTTCTGTCCAACCCCGACCACGGTCGAGGATTTTGAATGGGGCGGGGTGCCCAGGGGGGCGGCAGTACTCGATGAAGCGAGGGGCGTCTCGACATATATTAACGGATTTATTCAGGTTGCGGATGCAGAACCCGGCGTGGAACTGATTGGCATCCTGGACGCCTCAAGCCCCCGAGGCGGATCGTCCGGTAGCTGGCTGACCCAGGAGTGCTTTGATACATACAGCCACGGAATCGCCGAGGGCATTAGCACCGTGGACGACATCGATGGCGTCTTGCTGGCCCTACACGGCGCCATGGCAGTGACGGGCATCCCCAAACCCGAGGCCGAGATTGTGCGCCGGGTGCGGCGGGTGGTGGGGGATAAGCCGATTATGGTTACCCTAGACCTACACGCCAATGAGGATCAGGAATTGACCGATGTGGCAGACGGCGTTTTTATCCTCAAGACCTATCCCCACTTGGATATGGAGGCCATCGGCAAGGTAGCGGCCCGCTGTATGGTCGAGACGGTGAAGGGGAATTTAAAGCCGACGATGGCCATCCGCAAACCCGGTATTATCACCCCCAGCGTGTTTCAAGGCACCAGCACGCATCCCGCCCAGGCCATTATGGAGCGGGCGAGAAGCTGGGAGCAAAATGAAAAAGACGTGTTCTGTGTGTCGGTTGCTTTCGGCTTTGCCTATGCTGACGTGCCCGATGTTGGGGCCACGGTGATTGCAGTAACTCACGACAATCCCCAACTCGCCGAGCAGGTCGCGCAGGACATGAGCGACTTTATCTGGGAGCTGCGGGAGCCGTTTGCGGGCAAAACCCTACCCAAGACGCATGATGGCGTGGCCCAGGCGATCGCGGCGGTGCCGGCGAACCAGGTGCCGGTAATTATTGCCGACCATAGTGACCGCATGGGCGATAGCACCCATATTCTGCAAGAACTCATCGCCCAGAAGGCGCGCCGGGTCGCGGTGGTCAGCATTGCGGATGAGCAGGCCATCCAGCGCCTCCAGATGACGGCTCGGGTGGGGGATGAGGTGACGCTGCCGGTAGGTGGTCACAGCACCGAGTGGGCCGGAAATCCGGTACAGATCACCGGCACGGTCATGTTTCTCGACGACTGTACGTTCACCTTGACGGGACCCATGAGTCGCGGGGCGACGATGCGTCTTGGCACGGTCGCGGTGCTGCGCTTTGGGGGTGACAACCATGTGGTGCTCACGTCCCAGTTGTTCCAGCTTCTCGACGATGCGGTTCTGCATGCCGTGGGGTTGAATCCGGAGGCGATCGATATTCTAGTCATCAAATCGCGGGTGCATTTCCGGGCGTTTTACGAAGAAGTAGCTGGAGCGATCATCGAGATCGACGCGCCCGGTCTGGGGCCGGCTGATCTGCGTCAACACCACTATGAGAACATTCCGGCCCATCTCTATCCGCTGGCCAAGTCATAACATCAACAGGTTGAAAAGGGTCATATGGCACGGCTCTCTCATGCCTCATCGAGCGGTGGCGCCTGTAGGCGGACCTGTCGAGACCGCATGCCGCAGTGGCTTTGAGACAAGCGCTTTAATCCGACTCGTGACCTCGCTTTGGTCGTAACTGCGCAACAGATTAATGCGGTTGCGGTTTGGATCGCCGCCGTGCCAATACTCATACACCTCTTGCCGCATGCCAAAGGCCGACACCGCCAGGTCGTGGGCCAGGCGGAATAGCCGGGATTTGTACTCGACATCGACCCCTTTGCCGCGCATGTAGCGCTCCAGGTAAGGGCGCAGCTCGGGGCTCGCCAGGTCATTCTCGCTGGGCTGCATGATCAATCCGGAGCCTGAAATTTCGCGCAGCAACTGGACCATGCGAGCCGATGTCTGCGCGAAAAAGATATTCATCCCCGACATCGAGCCCAGCGACATCAGGCCCCCCGGCGTCTGGAATACATTGGCCTCCACCCCGTCCATGGCGTGGCGCCACATCTCGGTGTAGGTCACCATTTCGCCGAGCTTGGCCGACACCTCGCGGTATTCAATCACGCCAATCGCTTCGGCAATCATCGTGGCCACCGCCGTCATCAGACGCATGCGCTCATGGATGCGGCACAGATTCGCCCAGCCGATAAAATTGATACCACTCTGATAGCGCAGCAGGATGGGGGCGGCGTCATACAGCGCAAAGAGGCGGTCCCAGGGTACCAGCACATGGTCGAAAAACAACATGGCGTCCTGTTCATCGTAGGCCATGCCCAGGGGATGTCCGTAGCCGCCAACGCCCTGGGAAACCGGTTCGCGACAGAGTATTTTGAGCCCTGGACTGTTGGTAGGGATCGCAAAAGCGAGGACAAATCGCGGGTCGGCCCGCCGGACAAATGTGGCCGAGAGCGACACATAAGTCTCGTGCGTGATAGGCGCAGCCGTGGCGAGCTGTTTGCCTCCGTGCACGATGACCCCATCTTTCGTCTCTTCGACCACGTGCAGGGCGACGTCTTCTTCCAATGCCGCGCGTTGCTCGTTCTGCGGCTGTTCGCTGCGGTCGACCTGCGGGTCGCCCAGAGCGTGGGTGAGAAAGAGATCGTTCTCCATACAATAGCGATGGTAGGCGACGACGTTTTCGCCAAAATCGCAGTGCTTGCTCTGCACCGCGCTCAGTGCCTCGCGAATGTCGTAGAGGGTGATGATATACGGCGCGAGAATATCCGGTCCGCGACCCAATTGCCCCCAGCACTGCTCGTTCCAGATTTCGCTGTTGCGCCGCTTGCGCTTCAGATCGTCCGTGGCACGCGGCAGCAGCCACGACAGGCTGCATCGGTTCCCCGTCTCCGGCGACGTAAAGGTCATTTCGTCTCGGTAGGGCTCAGTGTGCTGGAGGTCGTAGATGCGGGCCAGTTCGTGCACCATGCCGCTAAAGGCCGGGTGGGTGGCCACATCGTCAATCTTCTGGCCATCCAGCCAAACTTCTCGTCCGTCCTTGAGACTATCAATATATCGTGCGCCGGTCATCGCGCCTAGAGTCGTTGCCGCATGCAACGCCATCATCGTTCTCCTCTCCGGTACACAGCATTTAGTTAGTGTCGCACGGCCACCCATTCGTGCAATCGGCCGTGTGGCTGAATGGCGAACGCAGCCATTGGTTTCCTCCTGTCCCTTAGCTGTGTTACTCTGAATCTGCGACGTGAAATCGCGAGTTGGCTCATCCAATGAGATAAAAACATTCTGAGCATTCACCATGGGGCTGTCAACCAGACGTTTGCCAGTAGGAGGAATTGAACATTATGTCAGATAAAACGACGTATCTCATGATTGCGAGCATGGACGTGGAGCCTGAATATGAGGAGCTGTTCAACGAGGTGTATGACACCGAACATGTGCCGTTTCTCAGCCAGGTTCCCGGCGTCCTCTCGATCAAGCGGTATCAGCGGGAAGAACTGACGATGAACATTGGTGGGGAACGCCAAACCATCCGTCTTGAGAACGAGCCAAAATATACCGCGATCTACGAGATTGAAAGCCCCGATGTCCTCACCAGCGAGGCGTGGGATCAAGCGGTAGAGAAAGGCCGTTGGCCGACCGAGGTGAGGCCGTATACCAAGAATCGGCGCCATGTGCTGCTGAAGCTGACCCATCCCGGGGCGTGAGGCATAGCTAGTGCGATACACCCTGTCGGCTGTTCTTTGCAAAGAGAATTCGTCTGTTGCTCTAGCAGCGCTGCTATGATCTTGTCAAGTTTTTTCACAGCTTCTACACAAGAACGATCTGCTTGCCGAGACGGTAACCTGCAGAAAACAAAAGCTATTTTAATTTTCTCTGGGACGCTTCCCGCTTTTTTCCCCAAACTTCAGCAATCGGGTGCCAGCCATCTCCGCGCCAGAGCGATATGCTGGGCAAACCATGCGCCGGGAAGACCTTTTGCGTTGGGGGCAATTCTCCAGGCCCAACCTTGCTGGCGGGTCTCGCAACAGAGCAATGTGAAATGCCTTGACCGAGGTCCAGCATCTCGACGACAATCGTGACATGTGTAAAGTCATACCTGACATCCCCACCCGTTCTTGAGGTTGGCGCTTATGAAGGCGAAGACCAAGATTCTGCTCATGCTGATCGGCCTAGGTATCGTCGATGCGGTGATTCCCGTCCCCATTCTTGCGATTATCCTCATCACTGTGGTTCTGCAGCGGCCTGCGTGGTTCACGGATATGGTGCGCGACATCTACGGCCCACCGTAAAGCAGGGTCATGGGGTTGGCCCAAGCCGCTAACTGTGTTGTCGGGTGAGCGCTGTTACAAGGATAGATCACTTCCAGACGCTGCAAGCGTGATTTGGGACCGCCGCGGGCCTTGATCTCCTCGTCCAGATATTTACGTGATGTGCCACTTTTTTAATCGCTGATGAGCCCTTCAAACTGCAAGGGGGCTCGGCCCAATTGTCGATTGAGAAACACACCAACTGTATGCGCCAGGACTTTCCGAGCGGTTCGACTGGTCAAATGCCACAAGTCCCGGGCGCGAACTTTCTCGATGTGAAAGTGATCGCTCAGTTGCCCAATCACCGTTTCCACTAAACGTCGAACTTTCATTCCTCAGGAATTGGGCTTGCTCACCACTCCACACTCGCTCGAGCGCCTCATCCAACTCGCCCTCAGCCAGCTGCACCTGAGGTAGCGGACACAAGTAATCATCACCTGCCAGGGCGATGAAGGCCCGCGTGGCATGAGCCGCCATCTTACAGTCCCCGACCAACAACAGGCCCCGGCGGCCCAAACTCTTCTGCACCCGCTCAATACACGGGACATACAGGGGATCATCAGCCCGCTCGCCCGACACCACATCCGTGCCCACAGGCATCCCTAGTGGATCGAGAACCGCTTGCATCACTTTGACGTGGGGCAAATCCGGGCGATAATCCTTACGATGGCCAAACTGAACTAACCCGCCTTCACTCACACTTGCATAGGTACTCGCGCTCGTGCTATCGACGTGAATGCGCTCGGGGCTCAAGTCGTAAACCCGCACCGTGTGCTGATTGAGACCGCTTTCGAACTGGGCCCAACGGGCCTCATCACTCAACCGCCGCAGGACAATTTGAAGCCGATCGTCGGTGAAATCGAGCCGCTCGACGTCTTGTCCATTCACCGTCTGGAGGGTGAAAAGTCGATTGGTCACCCAAGGCTCGACAGGCGATAGGCGGTGATCCCCTTGGGACAAAATAGAACTGAGCCAGATGGGGCTGACCCAGCCCAGACTGAGCCCATACCAATTGCCATGGGCGGGAAAATGGGTGTCGATCAACGTCGGCAGCTCCATCCGCTGCATCTGGTGGAGCAGCAGCGGAATATCGTCGACGCGCTCGGTGATGATGTTGAGTATCTCATTCATGCCCAGAGCTTAACGCAATCTGGGATTTACCTCCAAATTTGGGCGAACCGGCAGTGGATATTGATTGAATCGTTGTTATTGTCCACCGTTGGAACAACGCCTGGTAAGTGGCTATTAAGAATAAAATTTGTTATTGCACCTGGTGTATCTTTCTCATACAAAGAAGCCTTATATCGTACCTTAAAGATATGGTGTCTTGGACTTAGTATGGGTCTTCTACTTGTCAGAATTATAACACTTATCATTGAATATATACTTAAACAGAATAAATACACTTAATGGGGTAAATAGGGTGGTTATATTGTAAAGCACGAGACTATTAGCATAGTTCGATCACTCATAATTATTGTTATTATTGTACTATTCTTTGGACTTATAGTCCTTGGATTAGAAGTTGAATCATAAACGATTTTTTGCAATATCGGGTTGCGTACTTGCAGGCTACGGACAATACTCTATAATTCGAATGTGTGACGTGGCCTACAACCGTGAGTTCTTGAGACTGTACAACGACACCTGTGAAAGAGGGTTCAAAGGTGTATAGCGACAATGGCTTGCCCAGGGAGATACGACCATGAACATCCATCTAAGCTTGGACGAAGCCGTGATCAAGACTGTGAAACAGCGAGCCGTGGAGGAGGGATGCTCCGTCTCGAGCCTGGTTGAAGCCTGTCTACGATCCTATCTTGGACTTCCAGTGCATCAGCAACCAAGCCAAGAATCGCCTCAAGAGCCGACTATGTCGATGATGCCTGCTGAGACGCAGGCCTGGCTCGATACGGATCTCTCCCGCCTAGATGAAGTCGAACCTTATGATTGGGGGGACGCCGACCCGACCACCCTCGGAGAGCCTTTGTTCTATGAGGCTGAGAAAGGATGGACCGTAGGGAGCGAGCGTCGACATGCTTCGTCTCGGTGCTGTGATTATTGTCCGCCTGCCAGTCCACCGACCCACGGGCCATGAGCAAGAAGGGCATCGTCCAGCCGTCGTTGTGGGACTTCCGGATCGTCTCGGAGCGCCCCGCTTTCCTGTGCTCGTGGCCGTGCCTGTGACCCCCTATCGGCGGCAACCGTGGGTGGAGTCGGCTCCGGAGTTGTATCCCATGTTGCAGGCCGGCAGCGGTGGACTGCCCCAGGCGTCTGTTGCCCTGTTGGATCAGATCAGGAGCCTGGATTCAACGCGTGTCTTGCGATGGCTGGGCCGTCTGACAGACGTGGAGTCTATGCCGATTCGTGAGGCATTGCGGCATATGTTATCTCTCTAACTGCACCAGTGTGCTCAGTTTTCCGTGCACTTTAAGAGCATCAAGTACCGGCCACCAGAATGCATTCGAGTCAACGACTCGACACCGCGAGACCCAAACCAAGGTCCGTCATCTCGACGACAATCGCGACAGCGGTGAGGTCATACCCGGCATTCCCACCGTTCTCGAGGTTGGCGCTTATGAAGGCGAAAACCAAAGTGATTCTCACCCTGATCGGCCTGGGGAGCGTTGATGTCGTGATCCCCGTCCCCATTCTTGCGATCATCCTCATCACCGTGGTCCTGCAGCGGCCCGCGTGGTTCACGGATATGGTGCGCGACATCTACGACTCACCCTAACCGTGCGATGGTGTGCCGACAACGCTTGCCCTAGCGCCGGGTCACGCGTACAATGCGGTGTATCCGAATCTGTACGACGGTTGGGGTCTCGCAGTGCACTTAATGGCGGTACGCAGCACCAGGAGGAAAATTCTATGGTAGAGCAGCTCGCACGGCCCAAGGATAAGGTCGAAGTCTACTGGTTCTCGGAGCAGCCCTACGGACACGTCACCGATGCGGATCTGGCGCAGTACGATTCGGGACGTTTGGGCTTTCCCAATAGCTATTTTGATCCGGCCAAAGCCAACGTTCTCTACAACCAGTATCACGAGCAATATGCCCTGGCCGACGAGGTGGGCTTTGACGGCATCATGAGCAATGAACACCATGCCTCGTACTGGTGCATGAAGCCCTCGGTGAATTTGGACGCCGCAGTGATTAGCAAGTTAACCAAGAACTGCAAGATCGCTATCTTGGGTAATGTCATCGCGATTAACGATCCGATCCGTATGGCCGAAGAAATCGCGATGCTGGATTGCTATTCCGGTGGCCGCATCATCTCCGGATTTGTGCGCGGAACGGCAGTCGAGACGTTGCAGTCGGGTATCAAACCCACCGAGAACCGGGAGCGTTTTGAAGAGGCCCACGATCTCATTATCAAGTGCTGGACCGAGCCCGGTCCCTTCCGCTATGAGGGCAAGCACTACCAATACCGCGCGGTGAATCCCTGGGTGCGGCCGATGCAAGAGCCCCACCCTGACATCTGGTTCCCCGGCACGGGAAGCCCGGAGAGTGTGGTGTGGGCCGCTCAACACCAACACCCGTACATGAACCTGGGGGCGTTGGTTGATACCACGGAGTGGTTGAAGAATGTGTATATCGAGACGGCGCATGAAACGGGGTTCAAGCCGGGACCGGAGCACTTTGGTTACCTGCTGAGATGTCTGGTGGCGGATACGGATGAGAAAGCGGTCGAGATTGGCCGGGAATTTTTGTGGACGATGGGCCATCGGCAGCGCGGGCCACGGGAGCATAATGATCCGCCGGGCTACCAATCGCGTGAGGCCGTTAAAGTGAAGTCGCAACGCCCGACCGGAGACGTGGCCGGCGGCGGTGGCCTGGGAATTGGGATGAGCTACGAGCAGCTTCAGGCGGTCAACAACATTATTGTGGGTAACCCGGAAACGGTGACCAAGAAGCTGACACAAGTGATTGAACGTCTCAGCCCCGGCTATTTGCATATTTATGGCAACGAGGGGGCAATGCCTCACAAAGATGTGATGCGCTCGATTGAGCTGCTGGGCAAAGAAGTGATCCCCCGCTTGCACGAGATCGAGTTGCAGCCTTACGAATGAGCAGCCGTTAAGTATCGATACGAAATCACGTTGATCAAATAGCCCATGGGAGACTATAAATGTAATGCTGTCCAGCCCTGCAGAACCACTCCCGGCTGCTCCAGGACGGGAGTGGCCGGTGCAGGCTACGCCGCCGTCAGGAATGGCACCACGGCTTGGAGAAACGCGTCGGGCCGTTCGTTGTGGGGTGAATGGCCACAGTTGTCGATGACCTGCAGGGTGGCGTTAGGCAGTTCACGGGCATAGATTTCGCCACAGTTCAGGGGCACAATCGCATCTTGCCGGCCCCACACTACCAGAGTGGGCGTCTGCACCCGCCGCAGGTAGTAGGGCAGTTTGGGATTGTGCATATAGGGCCGCCAGCAGAGGCGGGTTGCCATCTCCTGGTTGCTGTATTGCGTATCGCGTTCCTCGGGCGTCAACTCGCGGTTGAAGAGCGTCTCGTAGTTGGGCACCTGACTCGTATCATAGAAGCGCAAACGCGCTGCCTCCTCTCGCGAGCACATGAGAATTTCAGCAATCTCCCCCATCTCGGGTTTAATGCCGACGGCATCGACCAGGACCATCCGGCTGATGTGATGCGGACACATAGCTGCAATCTCCGCCGCGAGCCAGCCTCCCATTGACGTCCCGAGAATGGCGGGTTGCTCGAGTCCTAAGGTATCGATAAAGTCGTGGTAAAAGTGAGCCATGTCCGTCATGGTATCGAGCCACTCGGGCCGTTCCGATGCGTCGTATCCCGGATGTGAGGGAATATAGACGGTAAAGTACTCCGCCAATGCCTGATGGTACTGCAGCCAGCCCTGGCTGCCGCCCGCCCCATGCAATGCCAACAGGGGGACGCCGGAGCCACCCTGTAACACGTGTACCTTGGCGCCCGCGACGTTGACAACCGTTTCCGTGCAGTCTGGTGTCACTACCATAACTTGCCTCTCCCTACCGGTGTTCGGGTCACTGCATGATGAGATGTCGTTGTCGATGAACGTAGATGGCCTGTGGGTTGCACCACATCACGTTCCAACCTTGTTTGCACCGCACTCTACGGCATCCTAAGCGCTGAATCAAGCAGGAGGCAGCGAGTTGCTAAGTACATGCGGCCGCTCAACCCCTCAGGCCGCAGCATCCCTCCTGGGAGGCCAGATACGGACAAAATACTCATAGGCAAAGAATTGCTGCAAGAGCGTTTCCGGCAATCTATCGAAGGCAATAGGAAACTGTGTCCGGTGTGCCGCTATGGCGGCGAGCTTATTGGGCACATATGCTGACACGTCAATCCGCGTGGTGACGCACGGAGACGCCGGGGGCACGTCCTCAACTTCCGTGGCATCCAGCACCCCCGGGCCGCGTCCGACAAAGGCCGGCGGCGGTGTGGGCGAGAACACCAAGCAACTGACACTGTCGCGCGCAATCACATAGGCATTCCGCGGTCGATGTGAGGCCAAGCCCTCTTCGCCAAAAAAAGAGCCAGCCCCAATTTCCGCGACCTTGTGCAGACAGCCATCCGCCGTTTCGCGCACGACGTCGGCAGTGCCAGACAGGATAAAGTATAAGCTTTGAGGCGCTTCGCCTTGTTCGATAATGGCAAAGCCAGATGGATACCAACTCACCGAGATATGATCACGGCTATACCCGAGCGTGACGGCTTCATTGGCAAAGATTAGGAGGCTATGGACAAAGTCAGGTGTCCCGTGAAAACGAGTGTCAAGTCCCATCAGCCAGTGCACCAGATGTTCCAAAAGCAGGCTACTATGTCGAGGAAAACAGCTATGATACAGTTGAGCGGGGGTATGAGGCGTTACCCCCTCTTCCCGGCTCTCCGTCCGGGCTCACTCTCGGAAAGCGCACAATCCATGCCAGCCGGAATGGAGGGCGCTTAGGGCTTGTAGATCAAGTAGTTACTAAATAACCGAGGGATAGCACAACGCAGTCCCCTGGGACGGAAGGTGACAGGGGACGCACCGCCGTGAGGGGCAGGGCGTGACAGCTCGGGCTCGAGCAGCCGCTGCTACTCCGGTTGCAGGTGCAACCAACGTCGCACCCTCTAGCCAGGGAACGGTGCCGTGCTGTAATTTTTCAGATTTAGTAGCGGGGTTTTTTCACATTATCTGGCGTTAGGCGGTAGGCATCGGGTCACGCCAGCATGGTTCGTCTGCTGGGCGAAGCGGGTCCGACACGTGTTCAAGTCTACCCTGATCACACGGTCAACGTCAGCTTACGCCCCAGCGCTCTGGTTCTGGTGCTGAAGCATTACTGTCCAATCATGCTCTATGCGTTCAGCTCCCTGGCTATCTACTCTCGTAAAGCTCCTCGGTCAGCCGAGAGTTCTGCAGGTCCAGATATTGCTGTTTGCTCATCTGAGGTGAGCTGGTGTCGAGCACCGCTTTGGCCGTCTCGGCCTGTCCCGCCAGTAAATCAATCACCGTCATGGCCATCGCCTTGGCCGGATTGATCACGGCCTGGACATAGTCCTCGATGAGATAATCGACGCCGTGGCCGCCACCCGTCGCCGCCGTGGTGTAGGGATGGATCACGGGCATGATGTGGCTCAGATCTCCCATATCCGTCGAGCCGCCGCGATTGCGGCTGGGCTCGTGCGTCACGACATTGTTGGCACCGACAAGCTGCCGGGCATTGTCTCTGAACAACTCTTGCATGGACGGATTATTGACCATCGCTAAATAGCCCGGCATGGTGACGATATGCACCGATGCCCCCATGGCCAAAGCGCCAGCGCGCAGACAGCGGTCCATTTTCATGTTGGCGTCGGCGATAACCTCTGGGTTGCGGCCTCGGACGCGGCCCTCGTAGCGCACATCGGCTGGGACCGCATTGACAGACGCGCCGCCGCTGGTCAGGATGCCGTGCAGTCGAACGGCGTCTTCATTGCGCATGGTTTCGCGCTGGGTGTTCAACGCATTCAGCGCCACCACTGCGGCTTGCAAGGCATTCACGCCCTCGTACGGCGCACTGCCGGCATGCGCGGATTTGCCCATATACCGGATATATTTCACCACGTGACCATTGCTGGTGCCGCCCACGGCGAACTTCCCGTCTTCGACCGCGGACGATGAGGTATGCACCATCATGGCCATATCCACATCGTCAAAGGCGCCGAGCCGGATGAATTCTTGTTTCCCCGCCATCAGCCCCAACTTGCCCTCCTGGTGTAGCTGCCAGCGGTATGCGACATCAATAAATTCTTCCGCCGGCAAGGCCATCAGGGCGATATTACCCGCTAGTTCGCTCTGACCTTCCAGAGCCTTGAGCGCCACTGCAGCGCCCAACATCATGCCGATCTGACAATTGTGGCCGCACGCGTGCGCGGCGCCGGTCTCCGGGTCGGCGTGGGGATGGCCGGGCACGCGGAGGGAATCCAGCTCGCCGAGCACCGCCACCGTGGGACCGGGGACGCCGCCGCGGATATAGCCCTTGATGCCGGTCAAGGCGATGCCGGTCTCGTGTGCGATGCCGAGTTCGTTTAATGTTTCGCTCACCAATCGCGCCGTCTTGATTTCCTGAAAACCAGCTTCGGGATGGTCCAAGATCGTCTTCGCCGTATTGATGAGCCAGGTACTGCGCGCATCGATTGCCGCTTGCGCGTTCGCCTTCAGTTCCGCAATGCTTGCCATGATGTCACTCCGTATACGCGCTTTCTTCAAACATGCTGCGCAGCAGGGATAAATATTGGTCTTTGGTGAGGGTGGCCATGTAATTTGACTTGATCGCCTTGGCGCGCTCAGCGCCATCGGCGAGCAGATCGATTACCGTCATGGCCATTGCCTTGGCGCCCGT
>Ga0268386_10001770_pt1 | contig 15008 bp, 13 predicted proteins | sample RVTome_15_FD_200260 | JGI IMG/M metagenome (GOLD analysis project Ga0268386, IMG submission 200260) | Soil microbial communities from uranium-contaminated site in the Upper Colorado River Basin, Wyoming, United States - RVT150D86... ...
CCGCAAGAAGGCGCCTCTGCCCGCGGCCCGCGCGCAGACCGCCTTCGATTGCTGGTTGGAGAAGGCCGAGGAAAACGATCCGGCCGAGCAGATCGCGGTCTGCAAGGGCGTGTTCGAGGGCGCGATCACCGAGGTCGAGCGGGCGCTGACGACCGAGGGCGAGGCTTACCTGGTGTTCTTCGCCTGGGATCAGGCCGAGTTGACCCCGGTTGCCCTGGCGGTGCTCGACCAGGTCCAGGCGGACTTCATCCGGGGCCGCCCGACGCGCCTGGTGGTCGCAGGGCATGCCGACCGCTCCGGCCCGGAGCCGTACAACGAGGCGTTGTCGGAGCAGCGGGCTCGCAATGTCGCCAGGGCGCTGGTACAGCGTGGGGTACCCGAGCAGGCGCTCGACGTCGAGTGGTTCGGCGAGCGCCGGCCGCGGATCCCGACGCCCGACGATCAGCGCGAGCCGCGCAACCGGCGGGTCGAGATCGTCTTCGGTTAGCCGGCGAATTCAGTGGCGGCGGCTGGCTCGAACGAGGCGCCGATCTCCGTAGCTAGCCGCCCGTCACACTCATGTGGCGTTTGACGGCCGGCTTGTTGTGGCGCCGGTCGATGACGAAGTCGTGCCCTTTGGGCTTGCGCCCGATGCCCTCCAGTATCGCCTGCTTCAGCCGCTCGTCGGCCTCCGAGGCGCGCAACGGCGTGCACAGATCCGCCTCGTCCTCCTGGCCCAGGCACATATACATCTTGCCGGTGCAGGTCACGCGGACCCGATTGCAAGACTCGCAGAAATTGTGGGTCATGGGCGTGATGAAGCCGAGGCGGCCACCTGTTTCCTCGATCCTGACGTAGCGCGCCGGGCCCCCGGTCCGGTCCGGCAGATCGGTCAAGGTCCAGCTGCGCGCCAAGCGGGCGCGGACCAGAGAGAGCGGCAGATATTGCTCGGTGCGATCGCCGTCGATATCGCCGAGCGGCATCGTTTCGATCAAGGTGAGGTCGAAGCCCTCCGCCCCGCACCAGGCGATCATGCGGTCGAACTCGGCGTCGTTGACCCCCTTGAGCGCAACCGCGTTGATCTTGACGTGGAGCCCGGCTTGCTTCGCCGCGGCGATGCCCGCCATCACCTTTTCGTACTTGCCCCAGCGTGTGATCGCCTCAAATTTCGCAAGGTCCAAAGTGTCGAGAGAGATATTCACCCGCCGCACGCCATAATCGAACAGCTCCTCCGCGTAGCGCTCGAGCTGGCTGCCGTTGGTCGTCAGGGTCAGCTCCTCGAGCCCGCCCGAACGCAGATGCCGGCCAAGCGACTCGAACAACGTCATGATGTTTCGTCGGACCAGAGGCTCGCCGCCCGTCAGCCGGATCTTGCGGACGCCGAGATCAACGAAGGCGGTGCACAACCGGTCCAGCTCCTCGAGGCTCAACAGCTCTTTCTTGGGCAGAAAGGTCATGTTCTCGGCCATGCAATACACGCAGCGGAAATCGCATCGGTCGGTCACCGAGACACGGACATAGGTGATGGCGCGCTCGAAGGGGTCGATCATCATGGTGGTCGGCTCTCCCGTGACCCGATCCGACGATCCGCCGTCGTCGACCAAGCTGCCGCGTTGCTTGTCCCTAATCTAGCGGTTCGGTCGGTCGGCGACAACCGCCCGGACGCTTGACCCGGGCGGCCGGACCGCCGCAAAGTGTCAGCCCGTCAGGAGACCTTCGACCAGAGCCGCCCGAGCAGCCGTGAATCAGTTCGAAAGGATCGGCTTCCGAGCCGCCGAGACGACCGAGGCGCAAGCCGGCCTAACGGCCTTGCAGGCGGCCTACCCGCACGTGCCGGTCGAGGAGGCCGATGTGATCGTGGCGCTCGGGGGTGACGGCTTCATGCTCGAGACGCTGCACAGCTGCATCGACCGCCCGGTCCCGATCTATGGCATGAATCTGGGCACCGTCGGGTTTCTGCTCAACGAGTATCGTGTCGAGGGACTGCCGGAGCGCCTCGCCCGAGGGGTGAGCGCGCCGCTGCACCCGCTTCGCATGCGCGCCACCTGCCGCGACGGTGAGATCCAAAACGGCCTCGGCATCAACGAGGTGTCGTTGTTCCGCGAAACCCGTCAGGCCGCCAACATCGCGATCGAGATCGACGGTGTGCTCCGTCTCGACAATCTCACCTGCGACGGGATCCTGGTCGCTACCCCGGCCGGGAGCACGGCCTATAACCTCTCGGCACACGGGCCGATCCTGCCGGTTGGCGCCAACCTTCTGGCCTTGACCCCGATCAGCGCGTTCCGCCCCCGTCGCTGGCGCGGTGCCTTGTTGCCCAGCAGGACTCGCTTCCGCTTCACGGTGATCGATCCCGACAAGCGACCCGTCAGCGCGGTTGCCGACTACACCGAGATCCGCGACGTGATGGATGTGGAGGTGTGGGAGGATCGCGGCATCACTCTGACGCTGCTGTTCGACCCCGAACACAACATGGAAGAGCGGATCCTCAAGGAGCAGTTCGTGCCGTAACGCTCCTCGCGGTGCCTCAGCCGTCGTAGGTCAGCAGGCTCTCCACCGGCACCCACAAGCGATCTCGACCGTTCAGGCCGGTTAGCTCGATCAGGAAGACTGCGGCCGCGACCTCGGCATCGATCTTGTCCAGCAGTTCGACCGTTGCCGCGGCGGTTCCGCCGGTCGCGATCAGGTCGTCGACAATAACTACGCGAGTCCCCGCCGGGATCAGGTCGGCCGAGATCTCGATCGTGTCGCTGCCATACTCCAGGTTGTAGGCGTGGCCGACCACCGAACCCGGCAGCTTGCCCCGCTTGCGGACCATGCTGAAACCGATACCCAATCGCAGCGCCAGCGGGGCAGCGAAGACGAAACCGCGCGATTCGATCCCGATCAGCCGCGCGGGCCGATACGGCGCCACCAAGTCCCGCCATCCGGTCGATCGCGACCTGAAATGCATCCGACCGCTGCAGCAGCGTCGAGATGTCGTAGAACAGGATCCCCGGCTTGGGAAAGTCCGGGATCTGGCGGATGTGCGCTTTCAGGTCCATGACGTCGCGCCCCGACCCCGGTTGCGTTCGGTTCATGCCATGCCTGAAGGCGGGGTCCAAGCCAAGAAAAACGCTGCCGGGCGCCGCCTCACGGCGCCCGGCGTGGTCGAAGCGGTCGATGTGGCGTCGCTCAGCCGTTGTTGTAGTACTTGGTGTACTTGTCGTCGTAGTAGTACCCGGAGTCGCGATAGCCGTAGCGCGCGTGCTTGCGCACGTTGACCCGGCTCAACACCAGACCGGCCATGTCCGCACCGGCCTCGATCAGCTGCTTGACCCCCATCATGACATCGTGGCGCCGCGTGGTGCCCCACTGAACCAGGAATACGGTCTTGTCGGTCATCTGCGACAGTACCCGGGCGTCCGAAACGCTGAGCACCGGCGGGCTGTCGATGATCACGAGGTCGTAGCGGCTGGCACTGTCCTTGAGCAGCCGCCGCATCCGATCGGACGCCAGAAGCGCCGCCGGATCGGGCACCGGCCCGCCGGCGGTGACGACATAGGCGCCGGAGCGCTCGTCGGAAAGCACCACCTCGTTCAGCTCGCGATGCTGCAGCAGGACGTCGGTCAACCCGGCCTGGTTGCCGACACCGGTCAGCTCGTGGAGGCGTGGACGGCGTACGTCGCAGTCGATGATCAGGGTCCGTCGCCCCGAGCGCGCGTGGATCCTGGCCAGACACATCGCCATCGAGGTCTTGCCCTCGCCGGGGATCGACGAGGTCAGCAGAACGGTCTTGGGGGGCGCTCCCATGCTGGTCAAGAGCATGGCGGTGCGCAGGCTGCGTACCGCTTCGCCGAAGGGCGAGTTCGGGTTGTCGAGCACATAGTCCTGCGGCGAGCCGTGGCGCTTCTCGACACCGGTGATCGCCGGTACCAGACCGAGCGTCGGCAGGCCGATCAGATCCTCGATCTGCTCGGAGCTGCGGAAGGTGTTGTCGAGCTGCTCGAGGCCGAACACCGCCAGCGAACCGGCGAGCAGCGCGCCGAACAAGGCGACGCCAAAGATCAGGTGACGGCGCGGATAGGTCGCCTCGTCGGGCAAGGTCGCGCGGGAAATCACGCGGGCGTCCGGCTCCTGCGCCTTCTGCTGGGACGCGATCTCCTTGGCTCGATTGATGTAGGTCTCCAGCAGCTCACGGTCGGCATTCGCGTCGCGCTGTAAGGCCTCCAGCCCGATCTCGGCCTCGTTATGCTCGGCCAGCTGAGCCTTCAAACGGTCGATGTTGGCTTCCAGCGTCGCCTCGCGCGAGCGCAGGACCTGCACCTCGTCCCGGAGGCGCTGGGCGATCTGCCGGATCTCCGCCTGCTTGCGCTGCCCGAGCGTGTCCTGCTCGGCGAGCAGGTTGACCATCCGGGGATGCCGTTCGCCGAACTCGTTCGACAGCTCCGCCCGCTGTCGGTTGAGCTCGAGCTCACGCGCCCTGAGCTCGGTCAAGACGGGCGAATCCAACAGCTGAGCGGCTTGGTCGAGGTCCGGATTGGCGCTGACCAGCCGCTCGACCTGACGCAGCCGCGCTTCCGCCTGGGCGCGCTCGCTGCGCGAGAGCACCAGCTGCGTGGTCAGCCCGGACAGCTGCTGTTCGTCCGGCAGCGCGCCACCCAAGCCCGACTGGCGGCGGTAATCCTGGATGGCCTGCTCCGCCGAAGCGACGCTCGCCCGCAGCCGCTCGATCTCATGCTCGAGGAACTCGCGCGCACGGCGCGCCGCGGTTTGTTTGGTCTCGAGCTGCTCAGCCAGGTACAGCCTGGCCAAGGTGTTCGCCCCCAACGCGGCGATCTGCGGCTCGGTCGAAATGAACTTCAGACCGATCACGGTCGAGCGATTGGCCGGCTCGGCCATGATGTTCTCCATGACCCGCTCGACGATCTCGGCCCGCAGCAGAGCGGCCCGCTGCTGATCGGTCATCTCCGCGCTGGACGTGGTGGTCATCAGCGTGTCCGCCCAAGCCCTCGGCAGACGATCGAGGATCGCCGCGGGGATCAGCCGGATCGGATCGAACCAATCAGCGAAATCTGCGGTCTTTGGTCGCAGCGTCGGATTGAACTCCGGCAACAGGTGCAGGTTGAGCTGGTCGACCATCCGCTCTGCCATGCTGCGCGACTTGATCAGCAGCAGCTGGCCCTGCATGCCGTCCTCGTTTGGCGGCAGTCCGGCCAGCACCTCGGGAATGTCCGGCGCCACCCGGGCCTGACGATCGTTCAGCATGACCAAGGCTTCGGCCTCGAAGGCCGGCGGCATGCGGCTGACGTAAGCAGCGGTCAGGCCGAGGACGATCACCACGAAGCCGAGGAGGAACAGCTTGCGGCGCCACAGCGTGCGCCCGAGCCCGAGCCAGTCCAGGTCGTCGCCGCCGCCGGATGCCCGAGACACAGGCCGACGGATCGGCTCATAGCCGATGCGCGGCGTGCTATGGACGTCTATCGCCATCGCGTCATCCTACCCAGCCCAAAAACCAGCTCGTCCAAGCCCCTTCGGATAAGATAGCGCGCCCGATCGACCGGTCCGGTTGCTGGGACAGTGCCGTTCCGGTCGATCTGATACAGGAGGTCACTTCCAGGTCGCTTCCGGTCACGTTGCTGCTCCCGGGCGTGTCACGACTCATTGATGCAGACCCCCGTACGCCCGTTACCAGGGGTTCGGGATAACGCCCGTCACCCTGGCCCCCACAGGCACTCGACCGAACGCGCTCGTCGAATGGATCCTGCCCCAAGCTCCCAGGACGCGCTCTATACCTTCAGTTTCTTGACGTTCCATGAATAGTCTATCGTCACACAAACCGGTTGGACTTTACTACAAAACAGCTAAAATCTCAATGACGAACATCGGAACGGAAACTGCCGTGCCGAAGACTTGGCCCCCCATGAGCGCATTCACTGTCTCAGCTGGCAGGCGATCACTGGTCCGGGTGGGTGCCCTGGCGGTCACGGTGCTCTCCCTTGCCATCGCGCTAACGGCGGCAGAGAACCCGGCGGCGCTCGACGAGGCTGCTTTGATCATCGAGGCCTCGGGCAAACGGTTCGAATTCCAGGTCGAGCTGGCGGAGACGCCCACCGAGCGGGCGCGTGGCCTGATGTTCCGGGAGAGCCTGGCGGACGACCACGGCATGCTGTTCGATTTCGGGCGTCCCCAGCCCGTCGCCATGTGGATGCGAAATACCTTGATTCCTCTCGATATTCTGTTCATACGCAGCGACGGCCGGATCAGCCGCATCACGCGAGACGCGCAGCCGCTCTCGGACAGGGTCCTGCAATCAGGCGAACCGGTCCGAGCGGTCCTCGAGCTTCGTGGCGGCCTTACCGCGGAGCGGAACATCCAGCCAGGCGATCGCATCATCCATCCCTTGTTCGACGAACCTTGACGGTTGGATCCCCGACGGTCAGTCAGTGAAGCGCGTCACAGGCGCGGATGATGCGGTGACAGGCTTCTTCCAAGAGTTCGGTCGACGTCGCATAGGAAATCCGCAAATACGGATCCATACCGAATGCAGCGCCATGGACCACGGCAACGCCTGCGCTTTCCAGCAGATAGCGGGCGAAGGCCTCGCTATCGGTCAGCTCGTCACCCTCCGGCGTCCGGCGTCCGATCACCCCGGCGCAGCTCGGATAAACATAGAAGGCGCCTTCGGGCCGATGGCACCGCAGCCCCCGCGCCTGGTTCAACAGCTCGACCACGAGATCGCGGCGCTCGCGGAAGATCGCGGCCCGTTCGGCAATGAAGTCCTGGGGCCCGGTGAGCGCAGCCACGGTCGCAGCCTGGCTGATCGAGCAAGGGTTGGAGGTGCTCTGCGACTGGACCTTGGCCATTGCCTTGATCAACTCGGTCGGGCCACCGGCGTAACCAATTCGCCAGCCGGTCATGGCGTAGGCTTTGGCGACGCCGTTCATGGTCAGACAACGCGAGCGCAGCCCTGGCTCGACCGCGAGCGGCGTGACGAAGCGAAAGGCGTCGTACACCAGATGCTCGTAGATATCGTCGGTCAGCAACCAGACCTGCGGGTGGCGGAGCAGCACGTCGGTCAGCTTACGCAGCTCAGCCGCGCTGTACGCCGCCCCAGTGGGATTGCTGGGCGAATTGAGGATCAGCCACTTGGTGCGCGGGGTGATCGCCGCGTCGAGGTCCTCGGGCCGCAGCTTGAAGCCGGTCTGATCGGGACAGGTGACGAACACCGGGGTCCCGCCAGCAAGCAGCACCATGTCGGGATAGGACACCCAATACGGCGCCGGAACCACCACCTCGTCGCCCGGGTCGAGGGTCGCCATCAGGGCGTTATAGATGATCTGCTTGCCGCCGGTCCCGACACTTATCTCGTCGAGCCGGTAGTCGAGCCCGTTCTCGCGCTGGAACTTGGCGGCGACCGCCGCCTTCAATTCGGGTGTGCCATCGACCGCGGTGTATTTCGTCTGGCCTGCGCGGATCGCCGCGATGCCCGCGTCCTTGATCGTGTCCGGGGTGTCGAAGTCAGGCTCGCCTGCGCCCAGCCCGATGACATCGCGGCCCGCCGCCTTGAGCTCGCGGGCAAGGTTGGTCACCGCGATCGTCGGCGACGGTTTGATCGCTGCCAGGCGACGCGCGATGATCGACATAACTGCCGGCTCCACGACGGCTTGCGGACAAACGCAATTTAGAGGCCCGAACCCGGCTCTGCAACGCCTGCTGCGGCAATCGTGCAACGGGTGCGGCAGTTCCGCAACGGTGTGCCGATTTGCCGCCGATCTTGCGAGCGGAAGCTATCGTCCGCGCAAAATCGAGATCGCGCCCGGCGCAGCGGAGGAGTCTTCGGCGCCGGTCATCGGCAGGATCAGACGGGGCCGCGGGGCAGGCTCGGCTTCGCTGGAATCCGGCTCGATGCTGAGCAGCGAGCCGGCCAGGCGCACCGGCGGCGGCCCCGCGGCGATCGGGCCATGGCGCAACTCGTGCCACAGGCGATAGACCTTGTCGCGGTACGCCTTGCCGCGATCGGGATCGCTGGAGTGATAGCGCGCGGTGGCTCGCACCCAGGAGCGGGTCTGAAGGCGCAGGCGCTTGAGGAAGCGCGCACCGTAGGCGACATTGCTGGCCGGCTCGAGTGCCTCGTCAAGCGACGCGAAGGCCTCGCCGTGATAGCCGAGATTGACCTGCATGCAACCGACGTCGATGTTCGAGCGGCCGGCAGCGCGCAGCTCGCGGACCTTGCGCAGCGCATCCTGCTTGGATGCGAGATAGAAGCTCTCCGAACCTGCGGTGACGGTCCAGGGCCACGCCTGACTGTGGCCACGCCCGGCCAGCCAGCGGCCCGACTCGGCGAGCGCCAGGGCGTGCACCAGGCCCGGTGGAATGCCCTCGGCCCGCTCCGTCTCGCGGGCGAGAGCGCCACAGATGTCGGCGGGGTTGGCGAAGGCGGGGCGCGCCGGCGACAGAGTCGTGGCGCCGGTCAGGGCCATGACCGCCAACGATCTCACGAGCGCTATGATCAACCGGTTCGACACCCGGCGATCATGGCCACCATCGGTTAGGATTCGGTTGCCTCGCGGTCGTGCGGCGCGCTGGCGGCAGGGCGCCGGAACCGACCGGCGTCGCTCGCCACTCCCCTTAGCAAGTCAAAGGAGTGAAAAGTCTGCGGCAACCGGCCGCGGCGCCAGCCGCTCGGTGATGAAGGTCGCGAGATCCGTCAGCAGCTCACGCAGCACCAGCTCGAGTTCCTGGACCGCCGGATGCGGCTCGCGGGTGTGCTCCTCCATGAACAGACCCCGGCGCAGCTCGATCTGCAGGGCGTGGACGCCGGTCTCCGGGTGCCCATAACGTGCGGTGATATGGCCGCCGGCATAAGGTCGGTTGCGGGCGACCCGAAACCCGTTGCGGCGCAGTATCGCCTCCACCCGCTCGATGACTGCGGGCGCGCAACTCCTGCCAAAGCGATCGCCGAGCGCAAAGTCGATTGACGCGTCGTGGTCAGCGGACCCGTTGCCGGCAAAGCTCGGCATCGAGTGGCAATCCAGCAGCAGCACCACGCCGAAGTCGCGCCGCGCCTGGGCCAAGAGGCTTTGCAAGGCCTGATGATAGGGCCAGTAGGCCAGACGGATCCGCCGCTCGGCCTCGCCGAAGTCGAGCCGGCCGCGATAGATCGCCTTGCCTCCGACCCGGCTTGGGATCGTGCCGAGACCGGCGCGCGCCTTCACCGAACCGGCGTTGACGTAGGTCGGCAGCGGCCCTTCGAACAGCGCGGCGTCGAGCTCGAACGCTTCCCGGTTGGGATCGACATAGGCCCTGGCGAAGCGCGCCCGCAGGAGCGGCGCGCCCAGCTCAGTCGCACAGCCGAACAGACGATCGACCCGTCCGTCTTCCAGGCAGCGCAGCTGGCTGAGCTGCACCCGGATCTCGCGGAGCAGGCTCGGCGGGTAGATGTCCCCGCTATGGGGTGACGATAGCACCAGCGGCGCCGAGCCGGTCTCGGGTTGCAGGACCTCGAACGGCGGGCCAAGCTCGGGCATCATCGGAATTGGCGTGGACTCGGCTGCGGAGTATTGGCGTGGAGTCGACTCCTGAGGCTGGCATGACACCACAAGGTCCGAGCGACCGCAAGCGCGATGCAGGACATTGCCGAGGGCCGGCCTCATGGCCACAGCCGAGGTTGAATTCCGCCCGGTTTCGATTTAGGTACGGAGTCGTGGGCGCTTAGCTCAGCGGGAGAGCACTACGTTGACATCGTAGGGGTCGCTGGTTCAATCCCAGCAGCGCCCACCACTCACGAGGGACCGCCTGATCGCGAACCAGGGACAGGCGAGCGAGCTTGGCGAGTTCCCCTGCCCTCTGCCGCTGCTTGTCCTTTGCCAGGCTTGTCCTTAACTTAGCGGCGAGGGTGCCGAGTCGATGTGTCACAACCGGAGCGCAAGATGGCGATCGGGCTGAGTCTTTGGGCGGGGCGCAAGTACTATCTGAACAAGATGACCCTGCGCGAGCTGCTGGTCGCCTATTTCACCCATCATTCGATCCTGACCTACCTCGCGCTGATCGCCGCCAGCATCTGGCTCGCGATCGTGTTCGCTGCGGCCCCCGGACCGCCCCTATTCGCGGCCTTGGTCATCGTCCTGATCTATCCGCTGGTCGAGTACCTGATGCATCGCCATGTGCTGCATTCCCGCGTGCTCTACCGGTACAAGGCGACCGCGGCGCTGTGGAAACGCGTTCACTACGACCATCACCAGAACCCGAACGACCTCGCGGTCCTGTTCGGCGCGCTCTACACCACGCTGCCGACCATCTTCGTGATCGGCACACCGGTCGGCTGGCTGATCGGTGGCCCGGCGGGCGCCGCCGCCGCATTCGCGACCGCGCTCACCCTGTTCTCGCTCTACGAGTTCTGCCACTGCGTGCAGCATCTGCCGTTCACGCCGAGGTACGAATGGCTGCGCACCCTCAAAAGGCACCACCTCGCCCACCATTTCCACAGCGAGCAGGGCAACTTCGGCATCACGAGCTTCCTTTGGGACCGCGCCTTCGGCACGCTGTATCGGGGCGTGCAGGAGGTGCCTCGCAGCGCGACGGTGCACAATCTCGGCTACGCCGGACCCGAGCGCGAAGCTTATCCCTGGGTCGCCGAGCTGTCGGACGACGACGCCACCTTCGCCGCCGCGCGCCGCCGCAGCCGCTCACCGGCGGCTCCCGATCGCGACCCCGCCAGCGCCTGACCATGCCGTGCCCACACCGCTTGGCTGCGGCGCCTCAGGTGCGGGCAGCGGCAGTGCATCCTCATGAGCCAATACAACGTTGCCTGGCGCGCGTTGCTCGACGAGCTGTCGTAGGGCCTTATGCGCACTTGATGACGAGTTGAAACGGGTCCGAACGTTGGCGACGCCCCTACGTATCCAGCCGGTCGAGGATCGGCGCACGCTGAAGCAGTTCCTGAAGATGCCGGCGCGGCTCTACGCGGGCGACCCGAACTGGGTCCAGCCGCTGATGTTTGAGCGCCTTGAGCACCTCAATCCCAAGAAGAACCCCTATTTCGAGCACGCCGAGGTCGGCTATTGGTTGGCGTTTCGGGGCGAGCGCCCGGTCGGGCGGATCAGCGCCCAGATCGATCGGCTGCATCTGGAACGCTATGACGATGCCACCGGGCATTTCGGTTTTCTCGAGGCGGAGGACGATACCGAGGTGTTTGCGGCACTGTTCGAGGCGGCCGAAACATGGCTCAGGGCGCGCGGCATGCGCCGAGCTACAGGGCCCTTTACGCTGTCGATCAACGACGAGACCGGCCTTCTCATCGAGGGGTTCGAGGCGCCACCGTACCTGATGATGGGCCACGCACCACGCTATTGCGCCATTCGGGTTGAGGAGCGGGGCTACCGGAAGGCGCGTGACCTGGTCGCCTACGCCTTCGACGTGGCGGCGCCACCGCCGCCTCGCGCCAGGCGCCTCCTCGAGCGCCTGAGCAAAGGCGGCGGACTCAGCTTTCGCCCGATCGAAATGCGCCGCTTTGATCAGGAACTGCAGACCATCGTCGATATTTTCAATGATGCCTGGTCGGACAACTGGAGCTTTGTGCCCATGACCCCTGCCGAGGTGCGCCACATGGGCAAGAACCTGAAGCCGATCGTGCGCGCCGAGTACGCCTGGATCGGCGAGGCGGACGGCGAGCCCGCGGCGATGACCGTGACCTTGCCGAACCTCAACGAGGCGATCGCGGATTTGGGTGGACGTCTTCTGCCGCTCGGCTGGGCAAAGCTGCTCTGGCGGCTCAAGGTGCGCGGCACGCGCACGGCCCGCATGCCGCTCATGGGGGTGCGCAAGAAGTATCAGGGCACGCAGCGCGGTGCGGCGCTGGCGCTTGGTGTGATCGAGGCGGTGCGCGGCTGGCATGCCGACCATGGCGCGAAGGAAGCGGAACTTTCCTGGGTACTCGAGGACAACCGGCCGACCCACGATATCATCGAAATGGTCGGCGGCCGGGCTTACAAGACCTACCGCGTCTACGAGAAGATCCTGGCGTGACCGAGACAGCGCGCGGGCAGCTGCGGCCGTTCACCGCCCTTGTGTTGGCCGGCCGGCGTGGGGGCGAGGATCCGCTCGCCCGCCATTGCCGGGTTGCGTATAAATGCCTGGCGCTGGCCGCCGGGGTGCCGATGCTGGTGCGGGTGGTCGACGCCCTCGCCGCGAGCTCGAGCGTAGGGCGGATCTTCATCGTTCTGGAGGATCCGGCGATCCTCGAATCCGTGCCGGCGGTTCAGGCTTGGCGATGCGAGCACGCTTGCGCCACGCTGGTTGGGGCTGCGACCCCGAGCCTGAGTGTGCTCCAGGCGCTCGATGAGATTCCCGCCGGCCTGCCGATGCTGGTGACCACGGCCGATCACCCGCTGCTCACCCCGGAGATCGTCGAACATTTCTGTGCGGCCGCGCGCGCGACCGCTGCCGACGTGGTGGCCGGCCTGACGGCTGCCGAGGTCATTCGTGCGGCGTATCCAGACACGCAGCGGACATATCTGCGCTTTCGCGACGGCCCTTGTTCGGGCGCCAATCTGTTCGCCCTGCTGACGCCGGGCAGCTGGCCGGCGGTCGCGTTCTGGCGCCGGGTGGAGCAGGAGCGCAAACGGCCCTGGCGCCTGGCGCGCGCCTTCGGGCTCGGCCCCCTCATCGCTTACCTCTCCGGACGTCTCACCCTCGATTCGGCGCTGGCCCGCGCTTCGGCGGTCATCGGCGCGCAGGTCGCCGCGGTACGCCTGCCGTTCGCTGAGGCCGCGATCGACGTCGACAAGCCGGCAGACCTAGCGCTGGTCGAGGCGATCCTGGCCCGGCGCGCCAGCGTGTGAATAGCTATGGCTGCCGCCCGGCGCCCATTCCGGCTCGCCCACATCTCGGACCTGCATATCGGCCCGTTGCCGCCGGTCACGCCGCGGGACCTGTTGAGCAAGCGCCTCCTTGGTTATCTCTCCTGGCGCTCGCGCAAGCAGCGCATCCACCGGATCGAGGTCCTGGCGGCGCTGGAGCGGGATCTCCGGGCGAGCGCGCCCGATCACGTCGTGATCACCGGCGATCTGGTCAATCTCGGCCTGCCGGCCGAGTTCGTCCAGGCGGGTGCATGGCTGCGTGACCTGGGGACGCCGGCATGGATCTCCGTGGTGCCGGGCAATCACGATGCCTATGTCCGGATCGGGCGGAACCGGTCGCTGGGGCATTGGGCCGACTACATGACCTCCGACGAGGCTCCGCCGCCGGGGAGCGCCGCGGCCGGCGGTTTCCCATATCTCCGGCGCCGCGGCCCGCTCGCGATCATCGGGCTCTCGACCGCGATCGCAACGCCGCCGGGCTTTGCGACCGGCCGGCTTGGGGAGGGGCAGCTTGAGGCGCTGGACCGGCTGCTCGCGGAGCTTGCCGGCGAGGACTGCTGTCGCGTGCTGCTGCTGCATCACCCGCCGGTTGCTGGCGCCTGCACGTGGCGCAAGCGTCTCATCGATGCGCCGGCCTTTCGGCGAATCGTCGCATGCCGGGGCGCAGATCTGATCCTGCACGGCCACGAACACGCGCCGGTCAACGGCATGATCGAGGGTCGCGAGAGCAGGATACCGGTCCTGGGCGTGTCTTCGACGTCGAGTCTGGACGCCCGGCCCGAACGGCGCGCCCGCTATCAGATTTATGGCATCGAACGGACCACCTCCGGCTGGGCCGCGAGCGGCGAAGCCCGCGGCTACGACCGGGGAAGCGCGAGTTTCGTGCCGCTGCCTGCCGCCTCGCGGACATCGAGCAGTGAGTACGCGCGGCCGTGCTGAAGATCGGCCTGATCAGCAACCCGAACAGTCAGCGCAACCGGCGCGGCCTCGACGACCTGCGCGGCGCGAGCGCAGGGGTACCGGATCTGGTGCATATCGAGACCGATGGCCGCCGCAGCCCGGTCGAGATCCTGGCCGAGCTGGCGCGTCAGGAGATCGGTCTTCTCGTAGTCAACGGCGGCGACGGCACCGTCCAGCGGGTGCTCACCGAACTCTTCGAGGCACGCCCGTTCGAGACGCCGCCACCCATCGCAATTCTGCCCCGCGGCATGGCGAACACGATAGCGAGCGATGTCGGGCTGCGCGGCCGGCCCGTACGCGCACTGTCCCGTCTGATCGGCTGCGTGCGCGCAGGCGAGATCGGCCGGTATGTGGCCAAGCGTCACGTCCTGCGAGTCGAGAACATCCGCGAGCTACCGCCTCAGCGCGGCATGCTTTTCGGTGCAGCTGCCATCTACGACGCCATCGAGTTCTGCTGCAGCAAACTCTACGCCCTTGGTTTCAAGGGTAATATGGGCATGGGCCTGACGCTAGGCGGGATGCTCCTGAGCGGTCTGCTGGGCGCTGGCAATGGTCTGAACCGTGGGCACGATATCGCGGTCGCGATCGACGATGAGCCGATGATCCGACGGCAACGCCTGCTGGTTCTCGCCACCACCCTCGACAGCTTGAATTTGCGCGCGCGGCCCTTTTGGACCCAGGGCAATGGCAGCATCCGGTTCACCAGTATCGCTCACCCACCGACTCGTCTGATACGCTCGACTCTCAAAGTGCTCTATGGCTGGCGGCGGGCGACACTGCCTCCGGACACTTATTTCAGCCGGGATGCCGAGCGCATCGAGTTTCGGCTAGATTCGCCGTTCACTCTGGACGGCGAGCTCTTCGAGCCGTCTGCGAAGCAGCCGCTCGTGATGACCGCGCGGGACAGCGTCTCGTTCGTAAGGCTCTGAGCAGTGCCGGACCTGCCGGAAAGTCTGCTGCGGGTGATCGGCGAAGAAAGCGACGTGCCGGTGCCCGCCCCGATCGTCGCAGTCGCCGAGGCGGCCCGTCGGCGCCACGGGCGGGCGATCGTCTCCGTGCTCTTCTACGGCAGTTGCCTGAGGCAGCGCGGAGACGAGGGCGGAATCGTCGATCTCTATCTGCTCGCGGACCGTTACGAGGGCGTACACCGCAACCGGTTGGCGCGGGCCCTGAACGCGCTCTTGCCGCCGAACGTCTACTACATCGAGGCGCCGTTCGAGGGTCGCAGAG
>Ga0268386_10001771_pt1 | contig 15007 bp, 16 predicted proteins | sample RVTome_15_FD_200260 | JGI IMG/M metagenome (GOLD analysis project Ga0268386, IMG submission 200260) | Soil microbial communities from uranium-contaminated site in the Upper Colorado River Basin, Wyoming, United States - RVT150D86... ...
AGAAGGAGGTCGACGCGCTCGCCGAGGAGCGGCTGGCGTTCTTCGGCAAGCGCCTGATCGGCTACCGGATGGAGCAGCCGGCGTACAGCCTCTCCTACGCGAACCGCCGACGCCTGGAGATCGCCCGTGCAACGGGGACGTCGCCCCGCCTGCTCCTCCTCGACGAGCCCGCCGCGGGGATGAACCCGGCGGAGACCCACGAGATCACCGAGCTGATCGGCCGCCTGCGCGACAAGGGCGGCTACACCATCCTCGTGATCGAGCACGACATGCACGTCGTCGAGGGGATCTCCGACCGCGTCGTCGCGCTCGACCACGGGGAGAAGATCGCCGAGGGGTCGTTCGAGCAGGTGGCCACCGATCCGCGCGTGGTCGAGGCCTACCTCGGCGCCCGCGCGGCGGAGACGGATCGATGAGCGCGCAGCCCCAGCCTGCCGAGGCGACGCTGCTCCTGCTCGACGACGTGAACACCTACTACGGCCAGATCCACATCCTCCAGGGCGTCTCCCTGGAGGTGCGCCCGGGGGAGCTCGTCTGCCTGCTGGGAGGCAACGCCTCGGGGAAGTCGACGACGCTGAAGACGATCCTCGGCATCGTCTCGCCGCGGAGCGGCCGGGTCGTCTTCGAGGGCGAGGACGTCACCGGGCGCTCCACGAGCTACCGGATCGGCCGCGGCATGGCGATCGTCCCCGAGAACCGGCGGGTGTTCGCGCCCATGACCGTGCTCGAGAACCTCGAGATGGGCGCCTACCTGCGGAAGGACGACGTGTCCGAGGACTTCACGCGCGTCTACGACCTCTTTCCGCTCCTGTACGACCGCCGCTCGCAGCTGGCCGGAACGCTCTCGGGCGGGGAGCAGCAGATGCTCGCCATGGGCCGGGCGCTCATGTCGCGGCCCCGTCTCCTGCTCATGGACGAGCCGTCGATGGGCCTCGCGCCCATCCTCGTCGAGCAGAACTTCGAGATCATCAAGCAGATCCACGAGACGGGCGTGGCCGTCCTGGTCGTCGAGCAGAACGCGAACGTCTCCCTCTCGATCGCCGACCGCGGCTACGTCCTGCAGACCGGGAACGTCGTCCTCGCCGACCGGGCGGACGCGCTGCTCGAGAACGAGGACTTGAAGAAGGCGTACCTTGGTCGCTAGAGCGCAATCGGCGACGCTGCCCGACCGCGTTCGCCACCGCTTCCCCATCCTCGAGCGGCTCACGTACGTGAACAGCTGCTCCCAGGGCGCGCTCTCCGACGCCGTCCGCGCCGCCTACCAGGACTACCTGCGCGACTGGGACGAGCAGGGGTCGCCGTGGGAGTACTGGGTGGAGCGGGCCGAGGCGGCGCGGAGCGCCTTCGCCGCCCTCGTCGGTGCCGGTCCGGACGAGGTGGCCGTGACGACGTCGCTCTCCGCCGGCGTGAGCGCGCTCTTCTCGGGGCTCCGCTTCGAGGGCGAGCGGACGACGATCGTGATCAGCGACTTCGAGTTCCCCACGGTCGGGCAGATCGCGCACGCGCAGGAGCTCCGCGGCCGGCGCGTGGTACACGTCCCGGAGGCCGGGGACGCCACCATCCCGCTGGAGCACTTCGACGCGGCGATCGACGAGCGCACTGCCCTCGTGGCGGTGACCCACGTCTGCTACCGGAACGGCAGCCGCGTGGACGTGGAGGGCGTCGTCCGCCTGGCGCACGAGCGCGGGGCGCTCGTCCTCCTGGACGCCTACCAGGCCGCCGGCGTCATCCCGCTCGACGTCCGCGCGCTCGACGTCGACTTTCTCGCCGCGGGCACGGTGAAGTACCTCCTCGGCTCGGCGGGCCTCGCCTTCCTCTACTGCCGGGCCGACCTCGTCGAGCGCATCCGCCCGACGAGCACGGGCTGGTTCGCCGACGAGGACATCTTCGAGATGGACATCCACGACTACTCCCCCTCGGCGAGCGCGCGCCGCTTCGAGTTCGGCACTCCGCCGATCCCGAACATCTACGCCGGCCTCGCCGGGCTCGAGATCGTGGACGAGATCGGCGTCGCCGCCGCCGAGGAGCACATACGCGCGCTGACGTCTCGGCTGCTCGACGGCCTCGACGAGCTCGGCGCGAAGGTCGTGACCCCGCGTGACCCGGACCGCCGCGGCCCGCTCGTCGCCGTCGCCTCGACGGACGAGCACGCGCTCGTCGCGGCGCTCGGCGCGGACGGGGTCGTCACCTCCTCCCGCGACGGGAACGTCAGGCTCTCGTTCCACGGCTACAACTCGAGCGACGACGTCGACGTCCTGCTCGCGGCGCTCGCCCGGCACCGCGAGCTCCTGGCCCAGCGCCCCGTCAGGGGCGCCTAGTCCTCGAGCTTCGCCAGCTCGGTGAGCTCGCTGCGGGCTCGCCAGAGCTCGGGGAATCGGCTCTTGGCCACGAGCCTGCCCAGCACCTCCACGGGCGTCCCCTGCGTCCCGACGACCTCCCCGCCGATCACGCGCTCGACGAGCTTGAAGTGGTGCGCGCGCCAGAGGATGATCCGCTCGTCCCATTCGATCAGGAGCTCCCCGAGCTGGTAGAGCTCCTCGAACTCGCGGCCGCGGCGGTACAGCTCGACGACGGTGAGGCCCTGCTCGCGCACGAGCTCGTGGAAGGCGGCGCCGAGCGGCGGGGTCACGCGGCGCACCGCGTTGAACCCGGGCGAGTCGAAGCCGCTGCCGTGGCCGAGCACGCGCCGCACCTCCTGGTACTCCCAGGGCGACATGTGCTCGAGCATGTGGATCTGGGCCGTGATCAGCTCGATGCAGAAGACGGCTCGGCGGAGCAGGCGGATCGCCGCGGCAAGCTCGTGCCTCTGCATGTGCTCGGTGGCCGTCTCGACCTCGAAGCAGGCGAGCTTGAGCCAGAGCTCCGAGGACTGGTGGGTCGTCTGGAAGAGAAGCTCGTCCCGGTGAGCCATCTCCTCGGGGGCCTTCTGGAGGGCGAGCAGCTCGTCGGTCCGGAGGTAGCGCTCGTAGTCGCTCGCGCCCGGGCCCGACAGGATCGGCGCGAACTCGTCCTCGGTCACATGCTCGCTCATGGAGTGCAGGATACTTCCCGCTCGATGGAATACCGCCGGCTGGGTCACACAGGCGTCGAGGTCTCCCGGGTCGCGCTCGGCTGCGGGAACTTCGGCGGAATCGGATCGGCGCCCACCTTCTTCGGGCAAGGGGAGAGCGAGGAGGAGGCCCTCGCGCTCATGGACGCGGCCTTCGAGCACGGAATCACGCTCTTCGACACCGCCGATGCCTACGGCGGCGGGCGCAGCGAGCGGATGGTGGGCCGCTGGCTCGAGAGCCGCGGTCCGGAAGCCCGCGAGCGCGTGGTCGTCGCGACGAAGGTCTTCCACTCCGTCGAGGGCGACCCGGCCGACCGCGGCCTCGCGCCCGCGCGGATCCGCCGCCAGGTGGAGGGAAGCCTTGCCCGGCTCGGCGTCGACCGGATCGACCTCTACCTGATCCACGAGCCCGACCCGGAGACCCCCGTCGGCGAGACGCTCGGGGCTCTCGACGAGCTCGTCCGGGCGGGCACGGTGGGAGCGATCGGAGCGAGCAACGTCACCGCCGCGGAGCTGGAGGAGGCGCTCGCGGCGAGCGAGGAGCTCGGGCTCGCCCGGTTCGAGTGGGTGCAGAACGACTACAGCCTGCTCGAGCGCGGCGACGAAGCGGGGGTACTCCCGCTCTGCGCGAGCCTCGGGCTCGGGTACACGCCGTTCAGCCCCCTGGCGGGCGGATGGCTGACGGGGAAGTACCGGCGCGGCGAGCCGTACCCTGAAGGCTCGCGCATGACCCTCCGGCCGGAGCCCTACCACGAGATCGCCGAGGAGCGAACGTTCGACCGCCTCGAGGCGCTCGGCGAGGCGGCCCGCGAGCGTGGCGTCGACATGGCCACGCTCGCCCTCGCCTGGGTGCTCGGCGACCCGCGCGTGACGTCGGTCGTCGTCGGCCCCCGGCGACCGTCGCACCTCGACCCGGCGTTCGCCGCAGTGGCGCTCGAGCTCTCCCCCGGCGAGCGCGAGGAGATCGGGGCGCTGTTCGCCTGATGGCCCTGATCCTCGGCGAGGCGGAGGTCGAGCGCCTGCTCCCGATGGAGGCGTGCGTCGAGCTCATGGCCGAGGCGCTCGCGGCGCTCCAGCGCGGCGACATGGAGCAGCCGCTCAGGTTCGTCGTCCGGCCGACGGCGGGCGCGGGCCTCATGGGGCTGATGCCGGCCTACCGGGGCCGCCCGGAGCCGGCCTACGGGCTGAAGGCCGTCTGCGTCTTCCCCGGAAACCCGGCGCGCGGCCTCGACGCGCACCAGGGCGCCGTCCTCCTCTTCGACGGCGAGACCGGCGTGCTCCGTGCGGTCGTGAACGCATCGGCGATCACCGCGATTCGCACGGCAGCCGTCTCCGCGGTCGCCACGCGGCTGCTCGCCCGCGCGGACGCCCGGGCGCTCGCGATTCTCGGAGCGGGCGTGCAGGCGCGCTCCCACCTCCGGGCGATGGCGGTTGCCCGCGACTTCGCGCGCGCGAGGATCTGGAGCCGGACGCCCGAGCACGCCGCGGCGGTGGCGGCGGAGGCGGGGACCCCGTTCCCCGTCGATCCCGCCGAGAGCGCCGAGGAGGCCCTGCGCGGCGCCGACGTCGTCTGCACGACGACCTCGTCGCCGGAGCCCGTCATCCGGCGTGCATGGCTCGCTGCCGGCGCGCACGTGAACGCCGTCGGCTCGAGCATCCCGACGGCCCGCGAGCTCGACACCGAGACGATGGCCGCGGCAGCTCTCTTCGTCGACCGCCGGGAATCGACCGTGAACGAGGCCGGCGACTTCCTCTTCGCGAACCAGGACGGGGCGGTCGGCCCCGAGCACATCCGCGCCGAGCTGGGCGAGCTCCTCACGGGGGAGGTGGAGGGCCGGCGCTCCGCCGAGGAGCTGACGGTCTTCAAGTCGCTCGGCCTCGCCGTCGAGGACCTCGCCGCCGTCGAGCACGTCTATCGTCGCGCGCGCGAGACGGGCGCGGGCGTCGAGGTCGACCTGTGATCCCGCTGGAGCAGATCCGCCTGGCCCGCGAGACGATCGCCGGGACCGCCGTCCGCACCCCGCTCCTGCGGCTTCACGTCGAGGGGCCGGCCGAGATCCACCTCAAGCCGGAGACGCTCCAGCCGATCGGCTCCTTCAAGATCCGCGGCGCGTACAACGCGATCGCCGAGGCGCCCCGCGACCAGCTGGCCACCGGGGTGGTCACGGCCAGCGCCGGCAACATGGCGCAGGGAGTCGCCTGGGCGGCGCGCGGGCTGGGCATCCCGTGCACGGTGATCGTCCCCGACCATGCGCCGGCCACGAAGCTCGCGGCGATCGAGCGCCTCGGCGCCGCCCACGTCTCGGTCCCCTTCGACCGCTGGTGGCAGGTCCTGGAGGAGCGGAGCTTCCCGGGCGTCGAGGGCTTCTTCGTCCACCCGGTCGAGGACGAGCCGGTGATGGCGGGGAACGGGACGATCGGCCTCGAGCTCGTGGAGGACCTGCCCGACGCCGACACCGTGATCGTCCCCTGGGGCGGCGGCGGGCTCCTCGTCGGGATCGCGAGCGCGGTCAAGGCGCACCGACCCGAGACGCGGGTGCTCGCGGTCGAGCTCGAGACCGCGGCGCCGCTGACCGCTTCCCTCGCGGCCGGGGAACCGCGCGAGATCGACTACCGGGCAACCTGGGTTGACGGAGCCGGTGCCCGGGCTCTGCTGCCGAAGATGTGGCGTCTGGGCCGCCCGCTCGTCGACGGCACCGTCGTCGTCTCGCTGGAGGAGACGGCGGCGGCCGTGCGGCTGCTCGCCGAGCGGGTCCGCCTCGTCGCCGAGGGCGCCGGCGCGCTCGCCGTTGCTGCTGCCCTGTCGGGCCGCGTCCCGGGTCGTAAGCTCGTGGCCATCGTCTCCGGCGGGAACATCGACTCCGGCGTGCTGAGCCGGATCCTGGAAGGCGAGACGCCGTAGGGGGTATGCTCGCGGGACTATGACCGAGACCAAGATCACCCTGCCCGAGAGTTCGATCCCCGAGCGCTGGTACAACATCCAGGTCGACATGCCGAACCCGGCGCAGCCGGTGCTCCACCCAGGCACCGGTGAGCCCGTCGGCCCCGACGATCTCGCTCCGCTCTTCCCGATGGACCTCATCCTGCAGGAGGTCTCGCAGGACGCGGAGATCCCGATCCCGGACGCCGTTCGCGACGTCTACCGCCTCTGGCGGCCCACCCCGCTCTACCGCGCGCACCGTCTCGAGGCCGCGCTCGGCACCCGCTCCCGCATCTTCTACAAGTACGAGGGCACGAGCCCCGCCGGGAGCCACAAGCCGAACACGGCGATCGCCCAGGCCTACTACGTGAAGGAGTCCGGGCGGACGCGCATCGCCACTGAGACGGGCGCCGGCCAGTGGGGGAGCGCGGTCGCTCTGGCCGCGCAGCTCTTCGGGCTCGAGTGCAAGGTCTTCATGGTCAAGGTCTCCTACCAGCAGAAACCGTACCGCCGGTCGATGATGGAGACGTGGGGTGCGAGCGTCGTCGCCAGCCCCTCGGAGGACACCAACTCGGGGCGGGCGGTCCTCGAGGCGGCCCCCGACTCGCCGGGAAGCCTCGGCATCGCGATCTCGGAGGCGGTCGAGGACGCAGCCCAGCGAGAGGACACCGCTTACTCGCTCGGCAGCGTGCTCAACCACGTCCTCATGCACCAGACGGTGATCGGCCAGGAGGCACTGGCGCAGATGGAGATCGCAGGCGTCTTCCCCGACCTCGTCGCGGGCTGCGTCGGCGGCGGCTCCAACTTCGCCGGGCTCGCCTTTCCGTTCCTGCGCGAGAAGATCGGCGGCCGCGACGTCGACGTGCTGGCCTGCGAGCCGGCCGCGTGCCCGACCCTGACCCGCGGGCCCTTCGCGTACGACTTCGGGGACACGAGCCAACTCACGCCGCTCGTCCCCATGCACACCCTCGGCCACGACTTCGTGCCTCCGGGCATCCATGCCGGGGGCCTTCGCTACCACGGCGTAGCGCCGCTCGTCTCCCAGCTCGTCCTCGACGGGCTCGTCCGCGCCGAGGCCTACGGCCAGACCGACGTGTTCGCTTCCGCGGTGCGCTTCGCGCGCTGCGAGGGGATCATCCCGGCGCCGGAGTCCGCCCACGCGATCCACGGTGTCGTCCAGGCTGCGGCCGCCGCGGACGAGGAGGGGCGCGAGCGCACGATCCTCTTCAACCTCTCCGGCCACGGCCACTTCGACCTCGGCGCCTACGACGCGTACCTGCACGGGGAGCTCGAGGACTTCGAGCTCCCGGAGGACGAGATCGCCCGGGCGCTCCAAGCCATCGAGCCGCTCCCGAAGCCGGCCGGCGTTTCCTAGTCCGTCCCCTCTCCCTCCAGGGGCCTCACGCAACACGTGGGTTCACCTCGCTCGGAGGGGTAGGCGGTCCCCCTTTGGACACCGCCAAAGGTGCCGTGCGCGGCGCGCTCAGAGGGGCGCCGATGGTCACGGCACGATCGCCGCAGAGTGCGTCGAGCAGGGCACCACCCGAAAGCCCGTCGTCGGGAAAGACGGCCCACCCCGTCTCGATCTTCTGCTCGTCGGAGGAGAGCTCGGCGAGCGCCCGGCGCATTCGCTCGAGCGCCGCCTCCCCCATCTCCCGATCGCACTCGGGGAGTAGCACGTAGACGTTTCGGCCTTCCGCCCAGACAAGGTCGACCGTGCGTACGAGCGAGCGAACGGCCCACGCGACCTTGTCGCTTCGCTCGAAGCGCCCCTCGTCGGCCTGTCCGCAGGCGAAGCGGGCGAGGAAGAAGGAGTGCCCGTAGCGCCGGCTGCGCTCGAGCTCGACGCGGAAGTCCTCGAAAGAGACGGGCCTGGTACCGACTCTGGCACGCCGCCGCGCGTCCGGGGTACCCCGGGGGAGCGGGGGCGCGAGTGACCCCGCAGGCGGGGAGTGATTGGGCACCCTCCTGCGGTCCTTCGCTTGTGTACGGATGAAGCTGAACATGTTCGACCTCCCTCCACGGCTCTCAGGAACCTGCCCCCGCCGGACCAGACGCCCGACGGCTGGGTTGACCGGCAGCGGGCTAGCCGGGGCGGTTCAGCTGCGAGACGAGAGCGAAGGGCCGAAGCTGCGCCACCAACAGCAGGAGCAGCCCGCCGCTCCCCAGTAGAGCGAGAGCGACGAGGAAGGTGAGCGCGATGTCGAGGCCGGCCGAGGGCGCGCCGGACGCTCCGCCGGTCGCCCCTCCGAAGGAACCGGGGACCGGCGCATGACCGTTTTCGCCCGCCAGTGGAAGCGGAGCGAGCTCGGAAGGCCGCTCGGCCCCTCGCAGAGGGATTCCGGAGTCGCCGCCCCCTCGGGCGCGGCTTCCGCTCCTTGGATCCCCTGCGAGCTGCACGAGAGACGGGGCGAGACCCTGAACGATCTCGGAGACGGGCGGAGGAGACTCCGGGAGGAGCACGATCGACGGAGCCTGACCGGCGGGCGGGCCGGGCGGGCTCGAGGGCGTCCCGGAGGTCGCAGGCGGCGCCGGCTCGGGAGGCGGCGCCTCGGGAGCGGGGGGCGCCGGCTCGGGCGTCGGCGAGGAGTCGAGCACAGGCGCGGGCTCGGGCGCCGGCGCGGGCTCGGATGCAGGCGGCGACTCAGCCGGCGGAGGCTCCGGTACGGGCGTGGACTCTTCAGCCGGAGACTCGGCGGCGGTATCGTCCGCGACCGACTCGGTCGCCGTGTCGGTCGCCGTCTCGGTCGCCGTCGAATCCGTGGAGGCCTCGGTGGCCGTCCCCTCGGAGGCCGTCTCGTCGGAGGATGCCTCTTCGACGACGACGGCCGTCTCGCCTGCGTCGGCGGAGGCGTCGGCGGCGAACGCATCGACTGGGATCCCTAGCCAGAGGAAGCCAAGAGCAGCGAGCACGCCGGCTCGCCGGGCCAGTGCAGCTAGGTCCGCTTCTCGATCGACCAGAACGGCAGGCATGACGGTTATCTCCAGTGCTGTGCCACGGGAGCGTTGCAGCCGTTCTCGGACTTGTCAATGTCGCCGACCGCTCCGAGGGCGAAAATCATTCGCCGGCCCGCGGCGATCGAGCCGTTCCCCAGGCGGCTCGGGCGCGGCTCAGAGCCTGAAGAGCTGGGGTCGGACCCGCCGGAGGAGAGCGGTCGCCTGCTCCGACCCGATGTCGAGCGCCCGTCGGGATCCTGCGCCCTGGCCGAGGTGGACGGTCAGCGTCGCGACGCCCGCGCGCCGCTGGCCCGGCGAGCTCCGAAGCTCGAAGCTGACGGCCGCGTCCGGGTCGACCTCGGACCACCGCCGGCGCAGGCTGCCCTCGCGGAGGGCGAGCCGCCGCCCGTCGAAGGCGTGGCCGAGCTGGCGGTAGCGGTCGAGGGCGAGCGGAACGGCGGCGGCGAGGACGACGAGCGCGACCGCGGCCGCCCAGACGACCCCGAACGCCGCGAAGAGCACCAGGAGGAGGAGCGGGACCACCGCCGCGCGGACGAGTCGGCGCGAACGCGCGCTCGCCGGGTGCGACACGAGCGGAGAGTCCGGGCTCGCGGCGTGCTCGTCCACGACCCGGAGAAAGGCCGGCAGCTCGTTCACCCGGAGCACCGGAGCGAGCGTCGTGCCGCCGTCGCGGCCCCCGACGCCCGCCGCGATCGCGGTCACCGCAGCGAGGCCGAACGGCCGGCGGAGCGGCGTGTCGCGCACGTCGGCTCCGCGGATCCGGTCGCGGTCGAGATGGACCACGCGGCGGGTGAGGAGACCGCGCGCCGCCGTCAGCCGCTCACCCTCGTCCCGGAGCGTGAAGTCCCAGTCCACGAGCAGCGACCCGGCGGCGGCGGAGACGAGGACGAGCGCGGCGGCGGCCAGAGCGACCAGCACGAGGCCCATGGCATCGGTCGGGAAGCGGTCGGCCGCCGCCTCGATCGCGCGCTCGACGTAACCCCCCGGCAGGTCGTCGGCGAGGTTGAGCGCGACGCCGACGATGGCCGCCGGCGCGAAGAGGTAGCTCAGGCTGGTCACCCCGGCGGCTGCGAGGCGGCCCGGCGTGGCCCGATACAGGACCGGCGGCTCTGCGGACTCGTCGCCGGGACCCGCGGCAAGGAGCGCCTCGCGCAGCTCGTCGGCCTGCCTACGCGTGACCGCCGGCAGCGAGAGCTCCGCGCTCTGGCCGCCCCCGGCGGCCGCGTCTACCTCGACGCGCACGAGCCCGAGGAGCCGGTGCAGGAAGGGCTCCGTGACGTGGATCCCGCGTACCCGCTCGAGCGGGATCGTCCGCACCGAGCGGCTGAGAACCCCAGAGTGCAGCTCGAGGCGTCCGCCGCTCACCCGGTAGCGGAAGCGCCACCAGGAGAGCAGCGCCAGCGGGACGCCGACGAGCAACGCCAGCAGCAGGGCCGGGAGGACGACCCGGGTTCCCGCCGAGAGGAAGAGCGCGAGCGCGGGGATGAGGCTCGCGCCCACGAAGCGGCGGGCGACGACGATGAGGCCCAGCGGATGCAGGCGCCCCTCGAGCTCCCCCGCGGCCGGCATGTCAGGTTCCCTCCTCCAGGCCCGCTCGGCGGGCGAGCTCCTCGACGAGCCGGTCGGCGACCTCGGGCGTCAGCCCCGGGACGGACGTTCCGCCGCTGGCCGAGGCCGTTCGCACGAACACCGCGACGAGGCCAAGGGCCCGCATGAGCGGTCCGGACGTCGTGTCGACCGTCTGCACGCGCGCGTGCGGGACCACCTGATAGCGCCGCCAGAGCCAGCCCCGGGCGACGTAGAGCCCGAGGTCGGTCACCTCGTAGCGGAAGTGGCGGTAGTCGAGGCGGGCCGAGGCGAACGAGAGCACGACGAGGCCCACGACGACGAGCGCGCCGATCCCGCCCAGGACCCAGGCGACCGTCGTGGCGCCGAGCATCGCGGCCGCGACGGTTCCGCCGAGCACGAGCGCCGCGGCTACGCCGGTCGCCATCAGGTTCTCCAGGAGCCACAGCGTCCGGACGCGCGGATCGAGTGCCGTGGACGGCTCGCGCAGGATCACGGTGGTCCCCCCAGCTCAGAACCCCGGCCGGCCCTGGCCGGGCTCGCCGAGGCTCTTCCCGTGGATGATCATGGCCGAGCCCTTCGCGAGCGTTCGCGAGACGAAGTCCTGATCGGCGTCGCTCGTCCGCACACACCCGTGGCTGGCGGGATAGCCCGGAACGCTGGCCGCGCCGTGCACGGCCCAGCCCTCGTCGAAGTAGAGCGGCTTGTAGAGGCTGCCGAGCGGCGCCTCGACGATCCCGTCCACCTTGCGGTAGACGGCGAAGCGTCCGGTGGGCGTGTAGGCGACGGCGGTCCCGCCTCCGGGCACGTCGTACGTTTCCCCCGAGCCGGTGGAGACGTTCAGGATCGCGACCCTCCCGTTGCGAGATACGACGAACGCGATCTGCCGGTCGAGGTCGACCTCGATCCGCGGCCGCGGGCCCTTCCGGCGCGGACCTGCTCCCTGCGGATCTGCCAGACGATTGCGCACCTGCGGGCCGGCGACGCCGTCGCGACCCAACCCCTCGTGCTTCTCGAAGGCCATGACGGCGGACGACGTCTGCGCGCCGTAGGCACCGTCGGCGCTCCCGGGCCGGTAGCCGAGCTGTGCGAGCCGCCTCTGCAGCTCCCGGACCGCCGGTCCTCGCGAGCCCGGCCTGAGCACCTCGCCGTCGCCGCCCTGGTCGGCAGCCGTGTCGCCGACGTGCTCCACCGGCTTCTCGCCGAGGGCCTCCTCCTGGTAGCGCTCGTTCAGAGCGGCGGCGGTCTCCTCGCCGTACGCGCCGTCGACCTCGATGCCCGCCTCGCGCTGCACCTCCTCGATCGCAGCCTCCGTCGCCGGGCCGTAGTCGCCGTCGATCAGGCCGTCGTAGAGGCCGAGCTCGGTGAGGGCTGTCTGGATCGCCTTGACCGACAGCGAGTCGCTCTTGCCGGCGAGCGCGCCGAGCACCGCCCGCGTGGGGCGGTCGAGCTCGCCCGTGGACTCCAGACCCTCGTCGGCCTGGAGCTGCTCGAGCGCGGCATGCGTGTCCTCGCCGAAGACGCCGTCGTGCGGGCCTTCGTAGTAGCCGAGATCGGCAAGCTCCTCCTGGAGGTGCGATACCGCGTGGCTCGCCGCGTGGTCGCCTGGAGGCGCGGCGCTCCCCGACCCGGACCCTTCCTCCCCGCCGCACGCTGCGGCGAGGAACGCGCCAGTGACGACCAGCGACGACGACAGGGTTCTCAACGGCGACATCGACGCGGCAGTCTAGGCCGTCGGCGGCCGCTCGCTATCCCCGGTGCGTGCGAGGTCACGACCCGCCCGGCCGAGCCCACGAGCAGGAGCTCGCCGAGACGATCGGCACCGGTACCGAGCGCTGGCTCGCCGAGCTGCGGCTGGCGGTCGTCGGGATCGCCGTCAGCGTCGGTCTCGGCGCGGCGGACATCGCGCTCGACGCCGGCGGCTGGGAGGTCGCTCTCGCGGCCGGGCTCGGAAGCACGGTGGTCTTCCTCGCTCTCCTCTGGCGACTGCGGCCGCACCGAGGCTGACCAGGCAGACTGCCCGCGTGGTAGTGCGTCGGGTTCTCGCGGCCGTCGTTCTGGGCGCCCTCTATCTGCGCTTCCTGCGGAAGCCGATCCTGACGTGGGGCACCACCGACGAGGAAGGAGACGCGCGGCTGCCGGGCGACGAGCTGCTCGAGGACGCCGACGGGGTCGCGACGCGCGCCGTCGAGATCGACGCTCCCCCGAGCGCGGTCTGGCCCTGGATCGCGCAGATGGGCCCCTCGCCTCGCGGCGGGGCGTACACGTACGACTGGATCGAGAACCTGCTGGGCCTCGGGATGCACAGCGTCGACCGGGTCTTGCCCGAGTTCCAGAACCCCGAGGTCGGCGACACGATCGGGTACGGATCGAATCGGATGCGGCTCGAGCGCGTGGAGCCGGAGCGGGTACTCGCGTGGCGCTCCGAGAGCGGCAACTGGGTGTGGACGTTCGTCCTCGAGCCGCGCGGAGGCTCGACGCGCCTGATCAGCCGCAACCGCTTCCGGCTCCCGACGCTCTCCGCCCGGCTCGGGATGATCCCGATGGAGCCGGCCTCCCTCGCCATGGAGCGGAAGATGCTGCTCGGCATCAAGGAGCGGGCGGAGCGCCTGGCACGGACCGAGCAGGAATGAGCCGATGGGCCGGGGTGGATTCGAACCACCGACCTTGGATTAATTCGCTGGTCGAGAGGGGGCTGATGACGCCCGTCAGCTGTTCCGAGCGACGAAGTCCCGAGACTAGGATCTAATCGTGACGGCCGGCTCCGAGCACGGCGTTGACCTCCTTCAGGATCCCCAAGCCGAGCGCGCTCCCCTCGAGTTTCTCGCCGCTCCTAACCGGTGAGAAGCCGAGGGAGCCAAGCTCTCCCGGCGACCGGGAAGCGAACCCGTTCTGCGCGTGGGGTGCGTTAACTCGCTTCGGCGCGGTTGGGGCTGGCTTGATCGTAAAGTCGTGCGCCCGTCCCAGGCGCGCATGACCTCGTCAGCACGTCGATCATCGCGAGGAGTCGCTTGCTTTCGACGAGGAGCTGGGCACCGCGAAGACCTTTAGCCCTTGAATTGAGGCGGTAGGCTCGTCGTTATCGTGCCCGAGTTCACGCTGAGTATGGAGACGCCCGAAGGGACGACGACCGACGAGGACGTCATGGCCCGCTTCGACGAGGCGATGCGGGCGAGCAAGGAGGTCCGCGGTTCGACGGCCATCCTCGACCACGGCGCCGGGACGATCTCGTCCACCTTCCAGGTCGAGGCGCCTACGCTCGAAGTGGCTCAGATGATCGCGATTCGCGTCTTCGCGGACGCGCTGAGAAGCGCCGGCCTGAGCGGCGATGCCCTCTGGCCGGATCGTCGGCCGTAGCGGGCGCCCCGACCCGTTCCTGTCCGCATCACGCTCATGGTCGGCGTCGCGCCTGCCTGCTACAGCCGAACGACGCACGCTGGCTCGCGGCTGAACTGCAGGACGGCTTCGGGGACGTCGACGCCGTCTACGACGCGCAGGATCGAGTCGTTGCTTAGATCTTTCCCCGGCGCTCGCCGGGATGCTCACGAGCTCACGCAGCGCCATCCCGGACGGCCCCTACCGCCGATCATGCCGGAGCCGCTGTTCGCTGCAGTGAGCGCCGCTACCGGCCCCGCTTCACGTTCCCGAAGAGGCTCTAGGCTGCGATCTCCCCGCCTCGGCCTCGGTCGTCGCGCAGCGGGATGCGCGCGTATATGGGCTGACCCTATGTCATCGTTCGAGAGCCGCCTACTCGCTCTCCGCGCACCGGAATGGGTTCGCGTCGGTCTAGCGCGCCCGGGCGGCGCCGACGAAGCGCTGCACGGCCTCGGCGTTCGTCAAGATCGCAAGCGCGACGAGGCCCCAGAAGGGCTGGAGTGCGACTGCCGAGAGGGAGACGACGAGGAGGCGCACGTCGCGCCCCGCGTTGATCGGCGAGATCGGGCGCGGCAATGGGCGGCGGTAGGCCGCCTCGTAGGCCGCCTTCACATACGGCGTCATGAGAGAGCATGCGCTCGGCGCGTCGTCGGTCGGCCGGGGTGTCGACATCGATCCAGAAGAGACCTTCGAGGTCGACGGCCTCTATCTCGCCGCCTTCTCCCAGCCAGCGGCGCTTGACGGCGTTCCAGCTCTGCTCCCCCGCCGCAAGGCAGCGCTCCGCGACGTCGGCGACCTCGGCGTCGCAGAGGGCGAGCCCGACATCGACCGCCTCCCACACACCCAGCTCACGCCCGACGGCCACGACGCGCTGTCCCTGCAGCCGCACCTTGGTGGCCTCGTCGAGGTCGCAGGCGTGGCGCCGCGAATCGACGGCAAGGGCGAAGGCCGCCTCGCTGCGGAGCAGCCGGCGCAGCGCCTCAGGATCGACGACGTGGTCGACCATGGCGAGGAGGAAGCGGCCTCCGGCCGCACGCGCGCCGACGAAGGCGGAGGAGCCGTTTCCGAGACCAAAGTCGCCGTTCTCGACGAGCCGAACGCCGAGGCCGCGCTCGCGCACGAACTCACGCAGGCGCGCC